>ENA-UOJO01001030-UOJO01001030.1-human-gut-metagenome-genome-assembly--contig:-P57-NODE-1030-length-38135-cov-55.793356_pt1 | contig 38135 bp, 41 predicted proteins | sample MGYA00242351_ERZ723898 | MGnify/ENA metagenome assembly ERZ723898 | reverse complement strand
CAGCTCAATCATTATCATAGAAGATTATTATTTACAGACTTTTTTTCATAGTCTCTTATATTTTTTTATATGATATGTTTTAAATAGTCGGCTACTTTGTCTACCTCGGGAAATAAAGTGGCTTGCGAGATGCCTACATTAGCAAGCTGGTCTTTTATCAGGGCTTTGCACAGAGCTGGAACATGGATTTCATTTACTAAATACTTCCTAATTTTCATATTACTTTCATCGGCATTTTTATCAAGTCCAGATACAATAAAGGCTCCATCCTGTTTTAAAATTCGTGGATTATTTTTTTCGGGTTGAACAAACTGTGGAGCTAATAAATCTATTGGGTTAAGTTCTCTTTCGAATGCACCATTGCTACGTTTTACAGTGTGGTAATATTGCTCAACAACAACGTCTTGATATTTTCTATGTGAATCCTGCGGAAATTTGCGCGATTGTAGATTACGATACGAAAGATACCGTAGCTGTTCCTGATCACATCTTTTGAACTCGGCAAACTTTGATAGCATTTGGATTCTGTCACTGGAGGCATATCTTATCTTTTCGGAATCAATTCCAAAAATATAAACGACTCCATCTTGATGGGCAGCCTGTTCTCCGTCACATGCGAAATACAGTGCAACTAGGGGATTCGCGGTGATATCCAACAAGCGCGTTGGACAGCCATAATGCTGCATGTAGGCCAATTTTTCCAGATTTGTAAGTGAACGAAAAGCTTCTGGGCAACGAACGCCAATTTCATTGAAATAGAAGTATTCATCATGTTTTTCATTTTTGCGATATATTCCTGGCGCAAGTGGATATATCACGTCATTTACCCCACGGAAAAAGAACTTAACAGAATGGGTGTCCTTTTCTGCTGAAGATTCTGGTCGTTTGCTTCTAATGTAATAAGAGTAAATAAAATTATAGTACTGATCTATATATTCACACAATTCTTCTGGGATTTTCTTGTCTGTTTTAATGCCGCTTTGAGAGGAAGTCCGCAAAATGAATTCTTTTCCGATAGAATTCATCTGTGATAAGTATTTATTATCAGTGTGGTTCGATTCCAATGGATACGACATTATCTTCCCACACACTATTTCCATATACTCAATTAAATTTTTTACTTCCATCAGTAAGATGACTCCTTCACACAATAAGACATGGTAGCTATTTTATGTTATATTACATAAAAACAGTGAGTAAGTTGCGAATCCGATCTGTAGATACGCAATCAAAATTCGAACCATTTTCCCTCGCGGATGCTATTTTTCTTTAGGGAAGCCTTATATCGGACACAGTCATCGCGATTTCTGGCAAAATAATCAATCTTTCAGATAAGAATGATATCAAATAGCTTCTCGCCCGCGACCCATCTCAGCGAGATAGCACGGTCAATGTAGTACTTATCTACCGTAATGTTGTTTTTCTCGGAATAGGTCGTACATTCACGAAGCTGACTTCGCTAGATTTTTCGCGCTAGTTATTCGATGAATAGCTATCTAGAGATTACAGTCGGTCATGAGCCCCTCTTTACTTCATTCTCCGCAGGCGGCGTACAAGGTCGGATGCACTGTACAGCACACGAGCGACCGACACGGTATCCTCACCCACGATGTAGAACACCGAGTAGTTGTCCACCAACATTTGCCGCAATCCTTGGGTACGCTCTGGCTCGCTTTCTACCAAAGCACAACGTTCTGGGAGAATGTTCAGTGACTGGATGGCTTCCGCAATGCGGTTGTACTGCCCCATGGCCGTGTCAGGTTCCATTAGACAGTCAGCAATGTAGCTGTAAATCTGCTCCATATCCCTGAGGGCTACATGGGAAATTTTCACATCATACTGCTTCATCTGTGCTGTTCTCTAAACTGTGCGAATGCACTTACAGCATCTACGGTATTATCGTTCTGAATCTCATTGATGCCTACCTGCAAGGCTGCATGAAGTTGGTCATCAGTCATAGTGTCAGCATTCAAAGCCGCAGGAACTTTAGGCAGGGACAGCGGAAAAGGAATACCTCCTGTCATGGTAATCTGGCGCAAGTACATATCAATAGCCGTTGCCATCGGGATACCGAGCTGCTTTAGTACATCTTCGGCTTGCTGCTTGACAGTAGGGTTGACACGAAGATTGAGTGTCATTGTTTTCTCCATGGTTATCACCTCGAAAACATTGTAACGCATTTTGCGTTGCAAGTCAATGAATGCTTGCATATAAAGAAAAATCTCCAGCTTGCACAAAAACGAATTGGGAATTTTAGTCACAAGGATGATTCAACCTATATCACGATAAAACATGGTCAGCAAGTAGGCGGTGTTAAAGGCACCTTACCGAAAGTGGCCGCTTTATATAGGTGGGAATATGGTTATCTGGTGTTTCCCGTACTATCCAGCACGCTGCATTATTCGGTGGTGCTGTCAATTTTTTTGATGGTCAAGGAAAGTGAACGCTTCCTTTATGTTGCAACCATCTTAAGCCAGAACAGCCAATTATAATTTACATATGTTCCTGCGCTATATTTGCACGATATTAACACACGAAACGTATTTACTCCGCAAATCACATATGGTAAACTTAATATGCAAAAAGTATGTCCGAACCACAACCACAAGTGCTGGACACTTCGTATAGAGTCGTACCTGATTTTTTCAGGTGCGGCTCTTTTTGTTTGCTATTTTCAAGCGGAGGAAAATCAAATGAAAACTATACGGCCGCCCTAAAGACATCCCTAAAGGAAATTCTATCATTCAAGGACGGTGATTTTATTGAAAAATCGTGTAGCAATCTATCAGCGAGAAGCTACCGAAATGCTGCAAAATATTGCACAGTATCCAGGCTTGACCGAGGAACAGCTCTGTCGTTTCTTTCTCGAAAAGGAATCAACGGCAAAGATCCTTCTCTCCCACATGCTGAAAGAAGGCCGCGCCTACCGCGCGGACAATGGCCGGTATTACATAAACCAAGAGATTCAGAACGGAGCAGATGACACACTCTCCCGCTGTATATGGGTGCTGCTCGATTTCATTGAGCAGGTAGAATACCATACTGCGGGAGAATTTCCTGTGGAAGTTCTCTGCTTTGCCAATGGACAGTTGTATGAGATTGTTCCCATTCCGCGCGGCAAAGAAACCATGTTATGTCAGTTGCTGCGTCTACCACAAAAAGATGCTGGAAAGCGCCTTGTGGTGGTGGATGATGCAGAACAAATCGATGCGCTGGATATTCCACATACCGCCGGATTTTGTACCGTTGCAGCGGACGGAACCGTCAGCTATTATCGCAAGGAGGCAGACATTTGAATTCAGATATGCTCTTAAACCGTATTCGCATGGCCCAGCAGGGATTGATCGGTGTACATAAGAAGCTGTACACACTGGAACATTTGCTTCCCTCCCCGGACCCGGCGCAATTTGCAGAAACCGCCAAAAGCGCCGCTTTGTTGAGTGAGCGAAGCACCGCAAGTCTTCGAGGATTTCTGTTCACTACAACAGGCGGCATGCCGGAGGGTTATTACCAACAGGCCGCTGCCGCGCAGGGTATAAAAGTATCCGCAACAGATGACTATGTATTCATTAGGGTTCCTGCTTTGCTTCCCAAGAAGAAAGCAGCCGAGGGGTTTAAGTTTTTAGTTGTTCCTTTGCAGGCTGCTTTCGAGGAATATCGCCGTCAGCACGCGCTGCCACATTTTTCGGATTGTGTTATTTGCATTGAACACATCTATGACCGCTGCCTGCCCATCACCGCAGTTCGGGATTATGACAATCTGGAATTCAAATCCATCTTAGATGTCATTGCCCTGTACTGCATGAAAGACGACACCGGAGCGCTGTGTGATCTCTACCATACCACGCGGTTCTCGTATGCGTCCTGCACAATGATTTCTGTCATGCCCAAGAAGAGTTTTCCTGCATGGCTAAGTACTCAAATGCGGTTCACAGACGACCCTCCACAATTTGCAGAAAAGTCATAAAAAGTGTCTACGGCTGCATCTATTCTGAATTTCCGCAGTGTTATCGGCTTTTCCAGCGATGCTGATTTGCGAAACTGCACCAGAGTAGAGACGCGTATGGTAAAAGAAAGAAGGGATTTTTATTTCCTTGCCAAAACCCGTGTTGCCATCCCATGACAGCGCAAGTTATGAATTGCTGTCCCTCACGGCCCTGTGCGGGGAGTTTCCCTGCGACAGTGCTGCACGCTTTATTGACAGCGAAAGCTACCGTAAGAAGATCGTTACCGGTCTGACACACAACCGCCTGCTTCGCATCTTTTCCCGCAATCACCTTCGCGGTTACCGGCTCGGCATCCGCGGCAAGCGTCTGTTGCAAGATCAGGAGCCGGAACGGTTTCTCTTTTATCTGTCCGGCTGTGGGGATACAAACGCTATTAAATCGGAGCCGTCTCGCCGCCTGCGGCTGCACCGTATCGCACGGACATACATCATGATGAAAAATGCAGGTATCACAATTTTTCGTGATGAAAAGCCGCCGCTTTTCTCCCCCGACACAGCGGGTGCTATTCCTATTGAGGATGTCTACTTTTACGATTCCCGTGAAATGAAAGAACTTCGCTCCGAAATGTTGAAAATCTACGGTTCTCGGATGACCGGCGCGTTGTTCACTCCGAAACAAGCCTTTGCAGTGTTCAACGCGATGGATTCCATTCCGACCTTTGACCCCCAAATTGAACGCCGGGCCAAGGTCATGCTGCAAAGAGTTTGTCAGATTCGCACAGTGGCGACTCGAAAAGTAGATGGCATTTTATTGGCTGACCACTGGCAGACGCTATACATCCTGCTGGAGAATACCAAAAGCTCCGAAAAAGAATATTTCTTGTTCGGTGAGGGCTACGAGCATTTCTATTTTATTACCAATGACTACTATGGCGAAGCACTTCTCTGGATGCTCTGTAACCCGGATGCGACTAAGCAGTTTCATGCGCTTCTTTTGCAGTCTTTCTGCCCATCCCCAAAAGATTCTGCCATTGAAAATGATGCCGTAACCGAAGACGGAACGTTGATCCTTTTCGCGTATCAGCCGGACTTGCCCAAACTCTATCGTTTCTATGCAGCCTTGGAGCTGCACAAGCGCGGCGGCATCATAGTTTGCTTTGATTTTCAGGAAGATGCTCTACGACCGTTCTGCGGCAGCAGAATTAAATTGCAAACAATCGACTTCTCTGACTTTGAGAGGAGGTTTCTGAACTCACCATGAAACGCCCCTCTAAAAGATTGCAAACCATTTTAGCCGTCGCCCTACTACTCTATGCCTGCGGCTACTTGACGCAGTTCATCGGCAATTATGCCGTCTGGCAGAAAAACGGCGGTATGCTGGGCAGTACTTCCCCGCCGTTTCCCTCTTTATCACTATTGGTCTGTCTCAAAGGTATTTTGTGGTTTCCCTACAACCTGTACTGCATGGCGGGCTGCGCAGCGGTAGTTGCAGCGCTTGTCTTATACCGAAAGCTATTCAGCCAGGATTCCTTAACGGATTCCGAGCGCAATTTCGATTTCTCCGCGAAAGGCACTTACGGCACCTCTGGCTGGATGCAGCCGCAAGAGATCCCCGCTGTGCTGGATATGGTTTCCGACCTATCCCTGCATACAGGCACTGTGTTGGGGATGCTGAATGGCAAATATCTCTGCATCCCGGAGAAAACGCGCATGAACGGCAACCTTGCCGTCTACGGTGCCAGCGGCTCGATGAAAACCCGCTCATTCTGCATGAACCGTATTCTGCAAAGCGCCGCCCGTGGAGAGTCGCTGGTTATCTGTGATCCAAAATCCGAGCTCTACGAAAAATCCAGCGAATATATGCGGGATTTGAGTTATACCGTGCGCGTGTTCAACCTCGTTAGCCCCGAAAATTCAGACTCTTGGAACTGCTTGAAAGAAATCGAGGGACAGGAGTTGATGGCGCAGCTTTTCGTAGACGTTATCATCAAAAACACCAACGGCACTGGCAAGAGCGACCGTTTCTGGGATTCCGGCGAGATGAACCTGCTGAAAGCACTGGTTCTGTATGTTGATCTCACATACCCGCCGGAGCAGCGGAATATTGGCGAGGTGTACAACCTCATCACCCAATGCAGCGAAAGTCAGTTGGACAGCCTGTTTGATGTTCTGCCACTGACACATCCTGCCAAAGCACCGTACAGTCTGTAACAACGGGCATCGGACTCTGTGCGCAGCGGTGTCATCAGCGGGTTGGGCAGCCGGTTGCAAGTGTTTCAGTCTGAACTGATTAAGAGAATTACAGCTTACGATGAAATTAGCCTTGAACTGCCGGGGCAGCAGCCTTGTGCGTACTATCTCGTCACCAGCGACCAAGACAGCACCTTTGACTTTCTCGCATCGCTGTTTCTGTCTTTCGCCTTTATCAAACTCGTCCGCTATGCCGATGCAACCTGCCCCGGTGGGCGGCTGCCTGTGCCGGTCCATATACTTGGTGAAGAGTTGACAGCCTGCGGTACGATTTCCGAGTTGTCGCGGCGCATCAGCGTCATCCGCTCCCGCAATATCTCTATGTCCTGTGTATTCCAGAATCTTGCTGGACTACAAAACCGCTATCCGCAGAACCAGTGGCAGGAAATTCTCGGCAACTGCGATGTACAGCTTTTTCTCGGCTGCACAGACCAGTTGACCGCCGAGTACGTCTCCCAGCGCACCGGCATTGCCAGTGTGATGGTGTCCAGCACGTCTAAAGCGCTAAATACATTGCGGGTTTCCGATTATACTCCACAATATCGTGAAAGCAATGGTATCGGCAAACGGCCATTATTGACTCCGGACGAAGTGCTGCGCCTACCCGTGGATGAGGCGCTGGTTATCCTGCGAGGTCATAAGGTACTAAAGGTACACAAAATGGATTACTCACTGCATCCCGCTTACAAACATCTGCGGGAATGCAAAGCATCCGCGCACATCCCGGAGTGGCAAACCGCTGTGCCGGAAACCCCATCAGCTATTACGCCGTCAACAGCACCAATTGCTAAAACACCGCCCAAGCGGCGCGGCCGCAAGGCTAAAACAGTGGTCGCCGCTGATAAAACCTCTATTATGACAAAACCCGAAAACGAAAAGGAGCTTTCCCATGGAAATGAACAATGATATTTTTACCCCTGACCTGCACATTCCCGAACCTGTGGATTCGGAGGATATCCCCATTTCTGCCCCTGCCAAAGATGAAACGCCCGCCGAGACTCTCCCACCCCGCCGCAGACGCAAAGCGGATGCCCCTGTACTGACCATTGAAAGCGGAGACGAAATTGAAACCGAGGACGCCCGCGAAGCCGCCGCGTGGCACGAGATTCACAACGCCTACCGCACGCGGCGCATCCTTTCCGCGCCGCTGGGCGGCATCGAGCAGACCGACAGCGGCAAGACGATTGCCGTTGTGGATTACAACGGTTTTCGTATCGTCATCCCGCTCAAAGAAATGATGGTTGCCCCCAGCGCTGCCAGTAGCACCGACAGTATGACCGTCCGCCAGATGAAGCTGCTGGGCAATATGCTGGGTGCGGAAATTGATTTTGTCATCCTCGGCATTGACTCCAAGAGCCGCAGTGTGGTCGCCAGCCGCCGTGAAGCCATGATGCGCAAGCGTCAGCTTTTCTATTTCAGCCCCGATGCCAATGGCGAGTACCGCGTCCGGGAGGGGCGCGTGGTGCAGGCCCGCGTCATTGCCGTTGCCGACAAGTCCATACGCGTCGAGATTTTCGGCGTGGAGTGCTCCATCATGGCGCGAGACCTGGCATGGGATTGGATCGGTGATGCCCATGACCGCTTTGCTGTAGGAGACCAGATTCTTGTCCGCATGACCGAGGTGAACAAGACCCCACAGGAAGAATTGTCCGTCCATGCCGATATTAAGAGCGTTACCGAGAACACCAGCCGTGAAGCACTGAAACGCTGCCGCGTACAGAGCAAATACGCCGGCCGCGTCACCGATGTACATAAGGGCATCGCCTATGTGCGGCTTTCCAACGGGGTGAACGCTGTGGCTCACTCCTGCTACGACCGCCGCACGCCCGGCAAAAAGGACGATGTCAGCTTTGTGGTAACGAAGCTGGACGAGGAGCGCAGCATCGCCGTGGGCATCATCACCCGCATTATCCGTCAGAACTTGTAATTTCTGCCTGCGCGGGCAGCCACCTGTGCTGCCCGCATTTTTGTGATAAGGGGAACTGTAAAATGGCTGTTTTTCGTGTGGAACGTACCAAAGACTATACCGTTATGAGTAACCACCATCTGCGCAATAAGGAATTGACCTTAAAGGCTAAGGGGCTGCTTTCTCAGATGTTGTCTCTACCGGAGGATTGGGATTACACGCTCAAAGGGCTGGCGGCTATCAATCGTGAAAGTATTGATGCCATCCGCACCGCCGTGCTGGAACTGGAGCAGGCCGGGTATATCGTCCGCTCCCGTGTCCGCGATGAACGCGGATGCCTGCGTGGCTGTGATTACATCGTCTATGAATGTCCGCAGGAGAAGCCTCCCAAGCCTACATGGGAAAATCCAACATTGGATAATCCCACTTTGGTGCAGCCTACATTGGAAAACCCTATGCTGGATTCTCCTACGCAGGAAAATCCAACGCAATTAAATAAAGAGATACAAAATAAAGAGATACCAAATACAGACCTTATCTTATCCGAAAGCGATGCGGTTCGGAAAACGGTGAAAGAGAACATTGAGTTGGACCTGCTCTGCCGAAATATGCCGGAGGCCACCCCCATGCTGCAAGAAATCTACGAACTGATCATCGAGACAATCCAGAGTCAAAGTCCTACCGTGCGGTTGGGCAGCAATATTTTCCCCGCAGAACTTGTGCGGGAACGAATGATGCAGCTGAACAGTGAGCATATCCGATTCGTTCTCGATTCTTTCCATGCACGAAGCGGCAATATACGCAATCCGAAGAAGTATCTGCTGGCAATGCTGTTTAACGCGCCTATCACACTAAACAGCAAAACAGCCATTGATGCACAAGCAGCATTAAAGTGTTCAAAGAATAGGCAAATTTAGCCCAGCAAGATATGAACAAATTGTAAATTTGAAAAAGTACCCGAATTTTTTTAATTTTTGCGTTCGAGATGACAGTAATAAGGACAAATAGGTTTTTTCGGCCTATTTTGCAAAAAAATCGGAGGTGAAATTTTATGAAACAAACTCGTATCCATTGCCCCTATTGTGGTTCCCTTGCCACACTACGTCCGGCAAGCGCAATTCATGGGCTTTCGGACATTTCCGCTGGGACGTACCTATATGTCTGCCGTCGCTGGCCTACCTGTGATGCTTACGTCACAGCGGATCGCCGCACCAAACAGCCCCTTGGCACCCTTGCCAACGGCGAACTGCGGCACAAGCGTATCCTTGCCCACCATGCCCTGCACAATGTACAGACCTCACTCGGCATGAACCGCGACCAGAGTTACCGTTGGCTGCAAACGCAGATGAGGCTGCCCGGAGATCAGGTACATATCGCCAAGTGTGGCGACTACCTCTGTGAGCAGATCATCCGCATCTGCGAGAACGCCACCACATCCCACAAGTAATTTATCATCGTCTCAACCGTAAAAACTAAAATTATCGGAGGAAATCTTATGAAAATGCTTTACACTGCCAATGGTCGCTATATCCGCTGCTGCACCGAGGAAGGCACCCGCCCGGTCATCATTGTCTGCGAAAAAGAATACGAGGTCGATGTGCAGGAGTTCATGTTGTGGTCCATCCTCAACTGGCGCATCCTGCGGGAAGAAGAAATCGGCAGCTTCTACGAGAAGATGGCGAGCAGTACCAACGTCACCATCCACCGCAGCTGGCAGGACTGCGTGCAGCGCCTGTTGGTTCGCGGGCTCATTGTGGCCGGCACCGGCGATACCGAGTATGACGCGCTGTACGATCTGCTCGCCTGCCGCTTCATCATCCCTATCGGCGCGGCATGGCCGCTGCGAATATTGTCGTTCTTCAAGCTGACGTTCTTGGAGGGCATCTCTTGGAAAATCACCCGCCGCCTGTTCCACATTGATGCCCGCAGTTCCTGCGAGAAGAAGGTCATTCGCCTTGCCCGGCAAACTCCCCTCTCCTGTGCGGAAATCATCAAGTGCGTTGAGATGGATATCCACCGCCTGAAAGACGGTTACGATGTGCTGGACAAGCTGTACGATGACAACGATCTGAACTGCGATAACTTCGCCCAGGCTGTTCGGGAGTACCATTGCAGCCGCGAGGTCATCACAGCAGTGGCAAACCTTTACCTGCGGCAGCAGATTATGATTGATACATACTAACGCCTTATTCGCATTGATATACAGTAATATGTTCATCGTTTAGGCACACAAAAGGCACAGCCGACGAGTCTATCGGCTGTGCCATACTATGTGTGGTATAGAGGTCATTCCTGCAATAACCAATCGGCAACATCGTAAATGTCGATTCCCTCGTAACTGTACTTGGGGTGTCTGGTTCTGGCCAGAATTATTTTGGGATATGCATCCCGGATTTGCAAAAGGGGACGGCATTCGCGCTCGAAAGTGTCCGGCGCTGCAATATTGTCGCTTACCTGAATATAGACTTTTTCGTCACCCTTTTGTACAACGAAGTCGATTTCTTTCTGGTACAGCTTTCCGACATACACATCATACCCACGGCGCAAAAGTTCAATGCAGACCATGTTTTCATACATCCTGCCGTAATCCATATTTCGGCTTCCCAGAATGGCATAACGGATACCTGTATCACACAGATAAAACTTTTCCGAGCTTTCCAAATATTTTCTACCCCGGATGTCATAGCGCTTAATGTCGTAAAAGACAAAGGCATTGCACAAATATCTGATATACTTTCCAACTGTTACATGATTAGTTTGAGTGTTACTGGCTGTCAATAGCTGGCTGACCTTGTTGGGCGAAGTAAGGTTGCTGACATTGTCCATAAGGAACTCACTCATCCGCTGCAGCACTAAGGTGTCTGGCAGCGCGTATTTCTGCACGAGGTCTCTTGTAACGATTGTTTCGTAAACTTCCTTGATGTAATTGATTCGGTCTTTCTCCGTTTTGTACGCATAGGACCCGGCCAGACCGCCCTTTATGGAGTAATCCTCAAACAGTTGGTCTATATCCTTTGTTTCTTCGTAATATCGGCAGTACTCCGAAAAGCTGAACGGGAAAACATGGATTTCAATATAGCGCCCTGTAAAAAGCGTAGCCAAATCCGCACTCAGCAAAAAAGCATTGGATCCAGTCAGGTAGATATCGTATTTTTCCTTGGCATAGAGGCTGTTGATAGCCAACTCAAATTGCGGACACATCTGCACCTCGTCCACGAAAAGATAGTTCGTCTTATTTGCCTGATACTGTGCTTCCACATAGGCGTGCAGTGCATGGTACTCCTTGATTTCCTCAAAGGCCAAATCCATAAAGTCGATATAAATGATATTGCAGTTATCGACATGGCTTTTCAGGTATTCAATATAGGCCTGCATCAATTTGGACTTGCCGGATCGGCGTATCCCGGTGATGATTTTGATGTCCGGTGTGCCGTTCAATTCGATGATTCGCTGTAAATATTTGTCTCTCGGAATGATTTTCATAGTGTACGCTTTCAAAAAATGAAAAATATTTGAGTTCTGAAACCATCTTGCTGCTTCTATTATAATAGGTACGTATAGTATTTGCAAGCAGTCGTTTTCAAAAACGTAGATTTTTTTCATTTTCGTAAGTGGTTATAGTTAATCTTTCCCGCAGTGGCAGATAGTACCGGGCATCATTGGAGCTCACAAAGAGCCTTGCCGGAATATACTATATTCAAAGCGTGATATTATTCCGATGCGATTTGACATTATTCCGACTGAATGGTATAATAAATTCAATAAAGACGAGGAGGCGTTAGTTTATGGTTATGATGTCCGCAAAAGAGGCTTCTACCTTGTGGGGAATCAGTACAAGGAGAGTTACTACGCTCTGCTCGGCAGGCAAGATTCCCGGAGCAAGCAAGGAAAATGGCAGTTGGCAGATTCCTGCCAATGCAGAAAAGCCCGCCGATGCTCGTGTGCGTACAGGGGCTTACAAAAAATCCGCTATGCCAGCACATCTTCCCCTCCCTGTCGGCATTTCCGATTATCGCCTTGCATCGACGGAATACTACTATGTCGATAAAACGCTGATGATCAAAGACTTTTTGGAGCAGCGTCCCATGGTCTCGCTGTTTACGCGCCCCAGACGATTCGGCAAAACGCTTAACATGGATATGCTCCGTGTCTTCTTTGAAAGGACCGAGGAAGACACCTCTAAATACTTTACCAACAAAGCCATCTGGGCTTGCGGGCAGAAATATCGGGATTACCAAGGAAAGTATCCTGTCATCTTCCTGACGTTCAAAGACGTCAAGCGGAATACATGGGAAGAAACATACGCCCACCTTACCCGATTGATTGGTGAAGAGTATTTGCGCCACGCCGACCTTGCCGATAGCCCCGCTTGCAATGACTTCGAGAAAGCCGTTTATCAGCGTATTGTTTCCAGCACTGCTGACAGCACCGACTATATCTCTTCTCTCAAGACGCTTTCTTCCATGCTGCACAAGCACTATAATTGCCCTGCCGTCATTATCATAGATGAGTACGACACTCCCATTCAGCAGGGGCACCTGATGGGATTTTACGATGATGCCGTTTCTTTCATGCGGGGGCTTTTCTCCGGCGGTCTCAAAGATAATCGCAGCTTGGCCTTTGGTTTCTTGACCGGCATCCTGCGCGTAGCAAAAGAAAGTATCTTCAGCGGGCTGAATAATCTGGTTGTCAATTCTGTGCTGGACAAGAAGTACAACACCTATTTCGGCTTCACCGCAGATGAAGTTGCCAAGATGGCCGCCTATTACGGCGCTTCCGATAATCTCAACGAACTGCGCGATTGGTACGATGGTTACCGCTTCGGCGATGCCGAAATTTATAACCCTTGGTCGGTTATTAACTATTTCAGCGCCGGATGTGAGGCACGCCCTTACTGGCTCTCCACCAGCAACAATGATGTCATTTCCGAAGTTCTGGAGCAGGCTGACAAAGATATCTATACACAGCTGACAGATCTTTTGCAAGGTAAAACTGTTGCAACTTATGTGGATACCAGCGTCATTTATCCCCAGTTGCAAAATAATCCATCGTCTATTTACAGTTTCCTGCTTGTATCCGGCTATCTCAAGGTCGTAAAAGCGGAAACTTCTATCAGCGGGGATTACCTCTGCCATGTCGCTCTTCCCAACCGAGAAATCACCTATGTATACAATAAGGAGATTTTGAGTCATCTGAATGTCATGATGCCGCAGACTACGGTTGTTGCCATTCAGGAAGCACTCTATTCCGGCGACGAAAGCAAGTTGCAGCAGCAGATTCAAACATTGCTGACCCAGAGCGTCAGCAGCTTTGATACTGCCGGGGAGAACTTCTATCACGGCTTTGTCCTCGGTCTGTGCGCACTACTTGGCAACGCCTACGCCACCTCGAACCGGGAATCCGGTGATGGCCGCTATGACATCCAGCTTGCTCCCAAAACGCCTACCATGCCCGGCATCATCATCGAGCTTAAAGCTGAGAAACATTGCGATACCGAACAGTTGCAGAAGCTGTCACAGACCGCGCTCAACCAGATTGAAGATAAAAAATATGACACCGAAATGCTGACGCATGGTGTAAAGAGCATTTATAAGTATGGTGTCGCATTCAGCGGCAAAAATGTGGAAGTGGCGTTTAAGAAATAGGAAGTAATCTTTCCTACTGCGTAATTGTCTGAATAAAGCGGAGAATTTTTGCTGTTACAAGCAGGAATTCTCCGCTTTTTCTAACTTAGATGGAGGGAATTATTGCTATGGTATCTTTTCCATCAGTTCATCTATTAAATTTGTGCTAATTATTCGTGCAAAGCATTGCATTTCTCGTGCAAACAGCATATACTGTAATTGGAAAGGTGAAAGGAGTTGAGACTTATGGCTACTACTAATATCAGTATTCGCATGGATTCGGACTTGAAGGCACAGGCTGACGCCCTATTTGGAGAGCTTGGAATGAATCTGTCCACAGCGTTCAATATCTTCGTCCGCCAGTCTCTCCGGGACGGTGGCATTCCTTTTGAAATTTCGCTGAACCAGCCCAATAAGGAAACGATTGCCGCCATGCTGGAGGCAGAAAGGATTGCAAAAGACCCTTCTGTAAAAGGATACACCAATACGGATGAGTTGTTTGCAGACTTGAAAGCATGAGCGAGACGAAATACGTTGTCAAGTTTACGACACAGTTCAAGAAGGACTTCAAACTTGCAATGAAGCGTGGCTTCAAAATGGATTTGCTGGAAGATGTAATTACTCTGCTGGCAATGGGTGAAGTTCTTCCCGATAAAAACAAAGACCATGCTTTGACCGGGAATTGGGTTGGGCACCGTGAGTGCCATATTCTCCCGGATTGGTTGCTCGTCTACCGTCTGGAAGATGACATTCTGGTACTGACTCTAACACGCACAGGAACTCATAGTGATTTGTTCGGAAAATAGTGTCCTATATTGACAGCCACAAGATATAGTATTATAATAACCTCGTAAATGATTTTTGTGCTATATAAGCATACGTTGTTATTTTTGTAATCGGTGCCGGTAGTAGATGGCATTGCGCTGAATTGGGCGCGGTGTTTTCCCTGCCGGCACTTTTTTATATAGATATTTCCTGCCGTTGGCAGAAAGGAGTGAACCAAGAATCAATCCGCATCCCGCATGGCCGCCGGACAGTGGCCTCAGCTTGGGCTGCATCAAGTGTTCAGAATGGACACCTGATGCAGCCCTTTTTGTTTTGTGAAAGGACGGTAATCGACAATGAAATCTGACAATGCCATCCGGAATGGCACAAGCATTTTTGTGGGCATCATTGTAGCCATCGCCGCATTCGTGCGCGGCGCGCTGCTGCTGCCGCTTCTGCTTGTTGCCTGCTCCATCTGGGGACTGTATGTGCTGCACCATCTGCGCGGCAGCCTACCGGCAGTCCCCAAGAAGAAAGCAAAGGCTCCCCGCCGCGCCAAGTTTGTGGTGCCGGACATCGAGGATGAACCTCTCAGCGACATTCTGCTGCTTCATGTGAACCAACGCGTCACCGCTGCACTTCGCACAGCAGGCAGCAACATCACATGGGAATGGGCCACCAAAGATCCGCTTGCCATCGTCAAAGAAGGCGGACGCTGCCTGATTCGTGTTCACGGATTGGACGGTTTCGAGAGTGCGGAAGTCGTGCTGGATAAGCAGGCGCATCTGCGGTGCGAGTTGATCAACACTGTACCGCTGCGCCCGAACCCCACAACAGCCTCACCCGAAAAGCCGCGCATCCCCGCCGAGACTCCCCCGCTGCCCGACCCGCGCATTTGGTACGAGACCGAGGGTCGCGCAGAGTTGGAGGGCATTGTGGCTGACCTCAGTTCTCGCGGGCATCACTCGATGACCGTGCAGGAGGACGGTCACATCCAGCTTGTGGACGGCAGCACATCGGTGCTCCCGGAGTTGCACGGCTTCCCGCCCATTGGGTGCTGGGAAAAGCTGAAACAGGTCTTTGCAGGAGATGGGCTGGCCGCCGAGGAAACTTCCGGCAAGCTGGTTCTCTCATGGTGAGGAGGTTTCGCGTATGAAATCCGGTGTATCTTTACAGCAGATGCTGACCGAAGTAAAGCGGCAGAGCGAGTCCAAGGAGGACTACCTTATTGCCCCCAATCGCCTACGGATGGAATCCTACGGCAAAGAAATGTTTCTGCACCTGTCGGACGACAGCGGCACCGAGCTGATCGAACCCATGACTATTACTGGCATCGCGCATCGGCAAATCGGCTCGCACCTGCGCATCCCCGCCGCCTACTATGACCGTATGCGGGAGGAGCGTCCCGACTTGCTAGCCTACAATGCCAATACATGGTTCAAGCAGGAAAGTTCGCAAAGGATGCTGCGCACTTTGGACGGCTCTGCCCGCGCGTATTTGAGCAATCGCTATCGCCGCATCGACAATATCGACATTGCTGGTGTGACGCTGCCGATTCTCGGCGGGTTGCCTGACATCCGCTTTGAAAGCTGTCAAATCACCGAAAGCCGTATGTACATCAAGGCCGTGAATCCCCGCTTGCAGGCGGAGGTATCCCCCGGCGACATTGTACAGGCCGGAGTTATCATCAGCAACAGCGAGGTCGGGCTTGGCTCTGTCAGCATCCAGCCGCTGATTTATCGGCTGGTGTGCAGCAACGGCATGGTCGTGAATGAAGCCGCCGCCCGCCGCAACCATGTGGGCCGCGTCACTGATAGCGAGGAAAATTTCAGCGTCTACTCCCAAGCAACCTTGGACGCCGAGGACAAAGCCTTTGTTATGAAAATTCAGGACACCGTGCGCGCCGCTGTGGAAGAAGCGCGGTTCGCGCAGGTCGTCGGCAAAATGCAGGAGGCAAAAGCCGCGCAGATGGACACCCGTGATGTGCCGGCTGTCGTCAAGCTTGCAAGCAAAGAGTTTCACATTACCGACAGCGAGAGCACCGGCGTGTTGCAGCGACTGATCGAGTCCAACGATCTGACGCTGTACGGTTTATCCAACGCCGTGACCCGTCACAGCCAGGATGTGGAGAGTTATGACCGTGCCAGTGAACTGGAAAGCATTGGTTACAGTATTTTGACCATGCCCGCCCGGCAGTGGTCGAGAATCAACCGGGCAGCCGCCTAACACTGCCCCACACACAGGAGGATTTTTTATGTCTATGATGAACGCTAACGCCGCCGCTACCACTACCATGACCGCCAACGAACCTCTGGACTTTGAGCTGCCCGAAATTGGAGAGGCTGAGTTCAGCAACGAAGAACTGGCCGAGGACATGGACGGCCTGACAATGTCTTTTCCCCGCATCAAGATTCCCGCTGGCGGAGTGTTGCAGTTCGAGATTCCCAACGGCGATCCGCAGCATCCGGATTACCGTCCTACACTCACCGGGGTGATTTTGTACAACCATGCAAGCTGCGCCTACTGGCCGGAGGGTGACGAGTACAACGACGATGTACCGCCGCTTTGCTCCTCGGTGGACGGCAAACAGGGCTACGGTGAACCCGGTGGCACCTGTGCGACCTGTACGTTGAGCCAGTTTGGCAGCGCCAGCAACGGCCGAGGCAAAGCCTGCAAGAACATGCGTGTGCTGTATCTGCTGCGCAGTGGGGAGTTTATGCCGCTGGCAATCAATCTCTCGCCCACCAGCATCAGCCCGTTCCGCGAGTTTTTGAATCAGGGCTTTGTTTTCCGAAACCGCGCCACCTACGGCAGCCTTGTGGAGATTGGCTTGAAACGCCAGACGAACCCGGAGGGCAAGGATTACAGCGTTGCCACGTTCAAGCGGCTTGGTGACTTCCACGGTGACCAGCTTGCTGCTGTGCGCAAGTACGCCTTGAGCTTCCGTGAGCAGATTCGTGGCATGAATCGCCAGCGCATCGAGGCAAAACGTGAACAGGATGATGGTCTTTGCGAGGTAGAGAGCTGCACCGCTGCCCCTGCGGCTGCCGATGACAGCTTCTGCATCGGTACTACAGTGAACGGCGACACGCAGCCCCTGCCCGCGTGACAGTTTATGAAGGAGGTGCTTTATGCACGATATTCCGTTGAATGATACCCAGCGCATTTTTGCCGAGAAAAACCACAACCTTGTCTACAAGTTTTTGCACGAGAAGAATCTGCCCGCCAGCGAGTATTATGACATCGTCATTTTCGGCTACCTGCGGGCGGTGCAGCGGTATCTGAGCGAGCCGAACCTTGCAGGCTATTCCTTTGCCACAGTAGCATGGCGGGCGATGGAGGGCGAAGTGGTTAATACCCACCGCACCGACAAGCGCCGTTTCCGCGTCATCCGTTTTGTTCGTCCCCGTCAGTCTTACACCGGGCATCTGACCCGGCATTCAACACCAACGGTAACGGACGAGGAAGCGCTGCGTGAAAGTGAGGTTGCATTGCTTCTGCACGCCCTCGCCAAGCGGGTAACGCCCCAGCAGATGGAAATTATCCGTCTGCGCACCAAAGGCTACCAGACGAACGAGATCGCGCAGATGCAGAACACCTCGCTGTACCATGTGAACACGCTGCTGGATAACGCGCGGTTCATCGTGGTGGAACTGTGCAGAGATGCTTAAAGGGAGGCAAGGACAGAATGAAAAAGCGGAAGCTGGAGCTTTACATTACCGGCAAACTCATGTCCGCACTGATGGTGGGCAGACCCGCCATCTTCAGTACGGGCGGCGAAATGTACCATACGGCTCCTGTAGTGAAGATTCACGAAACCGAAACGCAGGAGATCCACTTTGAAACATCCACCACCCATTATTACATCAAGCCTCGCCCTTTTGTACTCGCGGTCCTCAACCCGCGCCGACAAACGCTGGCCGCGTGTGCGTAAAGGGTTGAATGTTCGTAGAATGATTTAATGATAGCCGTGGCGGCGTTTTGCTGCCACGGCTTCTTTTGGAGGTATCTCCTATGATAAACAACGAGTGGGGTTTTATTACGTTTCCAACCCACACTGACCCGGAACAACGAGCGATTGCGCGGTTAAAGATTGCCAGTGAAATGTCGCTGGAGCATTACAAAACCCCGCTGCTGCTCACCCATTCGGGCGGAAAAGACAGTTGTGTTCTGACAGAGCTTGCCCTGCGCGCCGAGATACCGTTTGAGGTTCTGCACGCGCACACTACGGCCGATGCGCCGGAAACCATCCATTTTGTGCGAAACGAGTTTGCGCGGTTGGAGAATCGCGGGATACGATGCAGCATCAACTATCCTTTATATAAAAGTAGGCGTACAAGTATGTGGGACCTGATCCCGCGCAAGCTGATGCCGCCAACCCGCGTGGCCCGGTATTGCTGCGCTGTCCTCAAAGAACAAAACGGCAAGGGACGTTTTCTCGCCACAGGCGTTCGCTGGGCAGAAAGTGTCAGCCGTTCCAAGCGTAGAGGTATCTTTGAAAAGCAGGTTTCCAACCGCGATAAGGAAGTGCATATCCGAAATGATGAGGAAAGTCTGGATGCGCTGTTTGCGCCCTGCAAGCTGGCAGCAAAACGCTTTGTGAATCCCATTGTGGATTGGAGTGACCGGGAAGTCTGGGATTTTCTGCATGATGCGAGGATTCCGGTGAACCCGCTTTATTTCTGCGGCTTTTCACGGGTAGGCTGTATCGGCTGCCCGATGGCCGGGAAACACCGCTATTTTGAGTTTGCTCGCTATCCACAGTACGAGAAGCTGTATCTTATGGCATTTGACCGAATGCTGGAGGAGAGGCGCAGGCGCGAAAGGATTGATGGCAGTTGGGGCAAGGGTGCTACCGCAGAAGAAGTTTTTCATTGGTGGATGGAGGATGATTTCATCCCCGGCCAAATGAGTTTGGAGGAATTTTTATATGTATGCTGAGAATTTGATTTCCACCCCGGAAGCACAGGCAGACTTCTACCCTACCCCCGCGGAACTGGGAAAAAGAATGTTGCAGGACGTTGACCTTAGATTTGTCACAACGGTTTTAGAACCCTCTGCCGGGAAAGGTGACTTGATTCGCTGTCTTGCCGAAGAAGTGATTGCACAAGAATACCGTTGCAATCCCCGTACATTAAATGTTGATGCTATTGAAATCGACCCTTATATCCGCAGTATTCTCAAGTATGAATTTGACGGTGCTAGGCAGCAGGAAATTCAGCACATTCTGCGTGAATTTGAAGATCGTACCCGTTACGATTACAAGCTCAACAAAGAGGTTGGTCTAAATGACGAAGAAAAGACCGCTCGTGCGCAATTAAAGTACGAATCTTCTTTGCGGGACAGAATAGATCTACATATCGTTCACGATGACTTCTTGACCTTCGTTTCCCGCAAAACCTATGACATGATTCTGATGAACCCACCGTTTTCTGCCGGCTGTGAGCATCTTTTGAAGGCCATAGAGTTGCTAAAATGCTGCGGCGGTAAAATTCGCTGTCTGCTGAATGCCGAAACTGTGCGCAATCCTTATTCTGCCCAACGGCAACTCTTGCAGCAGTATCTGGAAGAATATGGAGCTGAAGTAGAAATCTTGGCGGACGCTTTCAAAGATGCAGAACGCCAGACTGATGTTACCGTAGCACTGGTGCGCATTGATATTCCGAGGCCAACATACCATAGTGAGATTTACTCCCGTTTGAAAGAAGCCTCCAATATAGAACAGCCACAGACTGAGGCAACGGAATTGACGCTGACAGATTTTCTCGAAAACATCGTGCAGCAGTTCAACTTTGAAACCGATGTAGGGATTGCTTTGATTCGGGAGTATCTGGGGATGCGTCCTTATTTGATGGAAAGTATCCCGCCTGGCCAATATAGTGACAGCACACTGGTGCTTTCTGTTGGCACAGACCATCGTTCAAGAGGGCCGCATATCAATGATTTTCTACATCTCACCCGCCGGAAATATTGGAACGCTCTGTTCCATAACGACAAATTCATGGGTAAGCTAACCAGTGAACTGCGCCAGAAATACTATGACATGGTCGGAAAGCTGGTAAACTACGATTTCACGCTGTTTAACATTCAGCAGATCTCACTGGAAATGAACGCAGAACTGTCACAGGGCATCCAAGATACCATCTTCAAACTGTTCGAGCGTTTTACGGTCGAGCATAGCTGGTACCCGGAGACATCGAAAAATGTTCATTACTTTAACGGCTGGAAAGCGAATAAAGCCCACAAAGTCAACAGCAAAATCATCCTGCCTGTGAATGGAATGTTCTCGGATTACTCTTGGTCTGATGCATTTGAAGTCAGCCATGCTGAAGCCTGCATCTCGGATATAGAAAAGGTGTTCGATTTTCTGGATGGCAACATGACAAGTTATGTGAATCTGCACGGTGTACTGGTGCGTGCTGCCAGAGCCGGACAGACGCGAAACATCCCCTGCAAGTATTTCGATGTGACCCTTTATAAAAAAGGTACGATGCACATTCGGTTCCACAATGAAGAACTGCTGGAGCGTTTCAACATCTATTGCAGCCGAGGCAAAAACTGGCTACCGCCGAACTACGGCAAACGCACCTACGCCGATATGCCGCAGGAGGAACAGGCGGTCATTGATTCTTTCCACGGCAACGGTGAACCCGCTTCCGGCAAAGAGCGATATGCCGAAATTCTCGCAAAGCGGGATTACTATTTACAGGCACCCAAGCAGGACTTTCCCCTGCTGACAAACTAAGAGGTAAAAAGCCTATGTATAAAGAAAAAGTACGCAAATTCAAGTGTTATTACTGCTCGGACTGTAAACTCTATGCCGGGTCTGAAACGAAAACGATTCACGGTCGGCGCATGAAGCCGAACACAAAATACTGCACCGGCGGCAAAAAGGTCATTATCTTTCGATCCGACGATCCAAAAGTAAATGTACCGAAATGGTGTCCTAAGCGGCGTATGCCTCCTGTGTTACGGATCTACCACTTCCGCTCTGTGGAAATTGAGTTGGGCGAAAGTATGCTTGCGGCCAACGGAATTTCGTTTTTCCCCTACCCCAGCCGCTATGCAGTGCGGTATGAGGGGGACTCCCCTTATACGGCGATGGAATTTGCAAAGCAAATCAAAAAGTGCTCTTTGGCCGAACTGCTCCCTATGCAGCTGCTGCCCTATGAAATTCTGGAAATCGACGATGGCATCCGCCCATACTGTTTCCTTGTAGAGCGTCTCGGTCGCGTGCGGTGCATCCGCTTCAAAAGCGACATTGCACGCGAAAACAAGTTCGATGAATCAGACAATAAGTCAATTTGATTTTACAGGACTCTCACAGGCGTTTCATTCGTTGTTGATTGCATTGACAGCAAAGTACTCGACATTAAATGCCCTGTGTAATGTATGTTTCATTTGACTGTTGCAGTATGGTCATTGCTTGCATCAAAGCAATGTGTAGCACTTTATCTTTTTTCAAAAAATCTCCGTCACATCATAATGTGACGGAGATTTTTCCCTGTATCCTATGTGAATGTATCATTAATTTATTGTCTCTGCTTCCACATTCGTTCATCTTCTATTGTACGCAGTTTACTCAACGATAGAAGCATTTACACTAGTGCATGTTTAGAAATCATACGGTACATATACAACAATCGTTTTATTTTTCCCATCATAACTTCCCTCCTTTGTTCTACAGGAAATGTATTCTATTTTGTAATCCACATAAGACATCCTTTTCTCACAAACACGATTAGGTGACACATAGCATTTTTCGCAAAGTTCGTCCTCATGATGTTTTAATGCTGCTGGGTCATTGAATTCACGATCTTCCAAATAAATATTCTCGATATGACCACATTTTCGTTTTATCTGTTTCCTAGGCATTGTAACCATCTCCTATTTATGTAAATCTTCCAGAGCATTCCTATGTGCAATTCTGTATTCACCCTATCATTTTTATTGTATCTAAAAATATTGCATGTCAAATGATTGTCAACGGATTCTCTTTATATAAATTATTTGCATAATAATTAAGCGCTTCCCTCAAGTTTTTGCTAATTTGGAACTCATCATCCGCTTTTTCCAAATGCTTTTTTATGTAATGCCCAAATACCAGACTAACCAAAATTAATATGCATACGCTGCTTACCATCGCACCTCTTCTTATCGCTTCATTCGTACCATCACCAATTGCATTTGTAACGCTGCTAAGAGTTATTGTAAGAAGTGTAACGACAATCTGTGTCAGAAGATTCTCTTTCTGCCGTTTCTCTTTTTCTTTCATGTACTGTTGATTTTCAAGGATCAGCCAAGGCACTGCATTTTTCAAATCAATTTTAAAGTCTTCTGCCGTGTTAATAAGTGCTTTTACTGAAACACTTTCAAAGTATTTTGTTATTTCTTCCATACTGTGCTTGTCCTTTATTGAACGCTTCTCATGCTTTTTCCGATTATATGCCACCGTACTTGGCATCAGGTTTAGAACTAGAAGACCACTGACAAGATAAAGAGCCATACTCCATCTATACAATGTTGTCTCTGATGCCAATATATTCCATCCCCACGACACAATCAAAAGAATTAGGGAAATTGAAAACACGACCATCGCCATTGCTAAAATCTCTGGAAATCGTGCTGCCTCCATCCTCAATTTTAAATTTTCCAGCGCCCATTTAATTCTGAGCAGGAGTGAAGTGGTCGAGCTTCTTTTTGCCTTTTTCCTTTGCTTTGGTGACAAACTTTCCCTGTATCGTTCTTCCATATACTGCTTATCTGCCATTTTCCAGTTGTATTTATAATCTTCCAAAAATTCATCAAACATATGCTACTCCTTTGCGCTTTATCGTCCTATCTGTTCTAATCATACAAATTATTATTTCTTTTGTGTTCATTATATCGACATATCGCCACAAAGTGAATACAAACAGATTAGAATTTATAAAAATTTAAAATATCCTTGAATGCCCACATTCTCTTATGCTTTTCCGCCGATCTGCACATAGTTTTTTGCGCGTCATATTGACTGTTAGCATTTGGCATTGCAGAGAAAAGTCTCCATACCTCAACGGCCGTGGAGACTTTTCTCTTCTTATTTTACTTCAAAAATTTCTATGCAATGTACAAATACCATGCATTGCTCTTGATAAAGGTCATCATCAAATATTCCATTTATCACAGAGTATTTCCGCAAAAGATTTTTGTATCGGCCAAACAACTCCTCGAATGCAGATTTGCTTCCACCTTTGGCCGCAAGTAACAGCTCAATAAATGTCATTTCTCTTTCTCAATTTTAATACGTAGTTTTTCAATGCTTCTATAATACGTAGAAGCTGCCGCTCTTTCTGTGAGTTTCGTTTCTTGAGCAAGTTCCTTAAATGTTTTCCCTTTTAGGACATACCCTGTGACAATAAACCGCGCTTTGGGCTTTAACTGTTGCACTGCAGCCACTAATTCTTCATTTTGAACCTCCAGTCTATCCCACACAGTATTCTCTTCGGCTCCAAAATTTGATTGTTCTTCCTCCCTTTTTGCCTGGTTCTCTTTATCTCTTACTTTCTTTTTTATGTAAGCCTGACGCTTTCGTTTTACCGCCAGAACCACATAAGCAGTAAACTGATTTTGACATATATCCTCTTTGGATGTTCCACCGTTCCTTTTTACCATTCTATTACTCCCATCATTTTTTTCGATGGGAATAACGGAGGAGAACGGCAAAGTGGATCAATAATATTATATTGGAAAATAGCACACGTAAATTCTTCAGCACAGTTCCATTCAGACAGGATCTGCACTGTCAAAATTTGCGTATGATACTGACAATTCCATGTAGCAGTTCCTATCTTGGAATCGCCAGCACTAATCATCCAACACTCTCGCAAGTACGAAGCTCGATAGAGTTGCTCTTAATAAATTGGCTACCATCTATAGCTGTACTTCAAGAAATAGCTTTTTAGTTCGTTTTTCAATCTGGTATCCGTCTAATGATATTACAGAGAATCTTTTCGTTAATTTTCTTTCACCTCGCTATTTCTTTTTATTCCTTTATGTTTGAACTGACCGTTCGTCTGCGTTTGTCTACCGTGCAGTTCATATTAAAAACGTTAATATTTCACAGACCGCATATTTATGTTCAAATAATCGGGATTTTTGAACAAGTTCATCTTCTGCATGCAATTTCCTCACAAATATTTTTTCTAAGTGCGCTATAAATGCGTCAAAATCGCCACGGCATCTCTGTTTATAGAGTGAAGCAGTTCTTCTATGACAAAGATAAGGAGCATTTATTATGTCTGCACACAATCAAAAATCCGCATTTTCCTCTTATTATCACGATACATGGACTCTTTTAAAAAATTATCGTAGCGTTTCATGGAGTATTGAAGTTTCCGATTATAATCTTCAGGCAGAATTTCGCACCGAGTATGGTTGTGCTTCCGAGGCCGTGCTGGATGGTCTTGAAGCATCAAATTCAAACACACATCTTGAATCTTATGTGCACTCACTGGAGCGGAGTAAACGGATGCTACAGCTTATAAATTCTGCGATTGATCTCATGCGAAAAAAGCACGAAAAAGGGGAACTCTATTACTGGATTTTGTACTATACATATCTTGCCCCTCATCATTATGCGAACAACTATGAGATTCTGCATTTTCTTGAATTAAAAGGAATGCCTATGTCGATGCGCAACTACTATCTTCATCGGGAAGAAGCGATTAACGTGCTGAGCTCTGTTTTGTGGGGTTATACCTCAACCGACTGCGAAGAACTTATCAATCGTCTACTTCCGGAATAATCACATAAATCCCCTTAGGCACCTTTTAATAGCTTAGAAAAGCAATTGGGATCAGCAAAAACGCCGACCCCAATTGCCATTTCTATTTAACAATAGAATTATCTGTTTATAATATTGTGATTCTATTGCCTACAATATTGCCGCCATATAAAGCTCCTTATGGCTGAACTTTTCATCTGTCTATGTACCGCATATACAGCAACAGTCCACGTCAATTACAAACGTGGACTGCGCATCGTGTACACGTTATCCAAAACGTGTATCATACAAACATTTTACTGTTCTTCTTTCACAGCAATCTTTTCAGTTTCTTCCGGGCGTGTAGGCTGAAACATGCCCCACGGCGAATCCGGCGGCCATCCGTAGCGTTCACGATGAACAACTACCTGTGCCATTTCATGGGCAAGATGCTGTGTAAAGGTTTCTTTTGATGCCATAATTATTACCCCTTTCGTCCTTATATTTAAAATTTTTATCAATAGAATGCTTTATTGCATTCCAAAGCCGTGCTTAGAAATCAATAGTGTGACCGCAACAGCCAAAATCGCAGAAGTTACTCGATATGCTATCGGTTCCCTAAAAAATAGCAATAGGCACGCCGAAAGCATAACGATTGCTAATCTTAATTTCACTTCTTTGCGTACTGCAACAAGTTCTTCCGCGTTCAAATGAAGGGCAGCATTATTTGCTGGTGCTAATCTTAAAATTAAAATAGAAGCAGCAGCAAGACAAATCAGATTTGATACGGGATGCAATCGCTTTGCAAGCTCTAGTGATACGATCATTGTAAATGTTGACCCTAAAAGGCATCCCTCCGGCGTTTTAGCATGGTATCCACCTGTCCGCATACGAATGAAGCGGAAGACCAGCAGAAAAAGAAAAGTGCTCCCCCATCCGTCAAAAAATGCACCTACTGGAAGCAGAAGAAGAAATGTAACCATTCCCATTAGGCGGCGCATCAAACCATATTGCAGCCAAGCAATCTGATCTGGTTCGATATAGTACTTTTGTAAACAAAAAGCCGCTATCCTTGCCGCCAATGCTTCCATTTACGTCAACTCCTTACGCTGTTCATTTTATCAGCAGAAAACGATTACCGCCACAAAAATGTCACAAACGCAAAAAATATGACATAAACGCAAAATTTGAAAGATGGAGAAGCACTCAGTACAAAATCTCAGCAATGAGCCGAGTTATCAATTCCGTTTCCTCGGTTGTTGGTTTCGGAGCATTTTTGTGTCCTTGAGATCTTCTTTTCTTGGTTCGAATGTACGCTGTCAAGTCCATAAGCAATTGCACTTGCTCTGGGCTTAATTCCTTAAGCGATAGGACATTACATTTCTCACCGCTTGTCAAATAATCCAACGAAACATTTAGAACGTCTGCCAGTGCAGCTGCCTCCGTCAGTCGCGGAACGGCAAGATCACTTTCGTATTTCTCCAGCACTGAATCTGAAAGTCGCAGGTTCGGATCAAACCCTTTTGCACGTTCAACCACCATCTGCTGCGTAAGATTTTTGTCTTTTCGCAGTTTTAACAGGCGTGGCCCAAAATCATACAACATAAGCGTTTTACCCTCCTTGCACAATATAAATATTTTACAATTCGGCGCCGTTTTAATTATGGAATTAGCTTGATTAAATTCCACAAACGTGGTATATAAAAAGAAATCTATTGACAAAACCCGGAGGATTCGTTATTTTGAAAACATACCCCAAACAAAAGATTGGCAGCCGAGCCTATATAGGAGAGAGTATGGTCAAGATTCTTATTTGTGATGATGATCAAACATTCGCACAGTCAATGTTCAAAAGGATCCTATCATTGCCGGCCTATTCCAGCAAATCCATGAAATTGAGCTGCTTAACTGATATTGCTGAAATGAGTGCTGACACTATCGCGCAATATGACATTCTATTTCTCGATATTGACCTTGGTAAAGAAAGCGGTATTGACCTTGCAAGAAAGATGCGCAAGATGAATCCGGAAGCTGTATTGATTTTCGTGACAAATTTCAGCGAATATGCCCCTGAAGGGTATGAAGTGGATGCCTTTCGCTATCTTGCCAAATCCGAGTTGGAAAAGAAGCTGCCCACCTATTTTGAAGATGCACTGGCAATGTGCCGCACCCGTCAACGGAAAGTAGAGATTCTCTGTGAGGGTGAGAGTGTGCCTATCCCAGTCCAATCTCTTGCATGGATAGAAAGTCAGGGATGCGAGCAGTATCTCCATTTGGTAGGCGGATGCCGTGAGCAGCTAATTACCCGATTGACCATGGCACAGCTTGAGGATTTGCTTGTTCCTCATGGATTTTTGCGTATCCACAAGAGTTATCTTGTAAATATGGCGTATCTACAGTCTTTTCAAAGCACAAGTGCAGTTCTGACAGTCGGTCAAACGCTTCCTGTGGGGGCTCGTAGTTACCGCGACAATAAGCAAAAATTTGTAAGATGGCAGGCACAGCAACTATGGTAGTAGTCTGGGGTAATATTCTTAGCCTTATTGGCAACGCTTTTGCGCAGGCCGTTGAAATTCTTGTATTCGATGCATTCTTCACTCGCAACGAGAATACAAAAAATCGCTGGCTTTATATTTTATTATGGTGGGGCATTTCCACATTTTCAGCTGTCGCGATTGGTACGAAATTCGGCTATACGTTCAAGATGCTTCAGGAAATTGCGTTCCTGTACATATTCTGTGTTTTCCTATACCAAAGCCGATGGGACCGAAGATTCTTCATCGTTGTAACCATTTATGCTGTTTTATTCTCCTACAGTCACTGGTTTGAGTCCTTTTGCCTATGTGCTGGAAATTTGGACTACGAAGAATATATATGGAATGTTCCTCTATACTCCGTGCTATTCTTCGTTCGCGGCTTTATTTCCCTATTTGTTGCACTGATCATCAAAAAACATCATCATCCTCTATACGCAAGGACTCATGCAAGCACTTGGGTTCCCTTATCGGCTGCTTTCCCTGTTTGCACACTGCTTGTACTCAGGCAGGTATATACCTATTCGGAAGAACAACGTGTATGGCAGATTTGTTTGCTGATTCTCAATCTTGTTGATATTGCCGCTTTAATTTTGTTAGACTACCTTGAAGAAAACGCGGAAAATCGCGAGAAGCTGATTGCTGCCAACGAACGCGCCCACGTTCAGGACGAAAACATTCAGGCTTTGAGTCAGGCGTATGTAGGGCAAAGAAAAATGACGCACGACTTCCGTGCAAACCTCTCTACTTTATCTGAATTGTTGGAAAGTGAACGTGTTGACGATGCCAAGGAATTTCTTTCAGAGTTGAATGTACGTCAAAGTGAGCGAATTTTGCTTGTCAACAGCCATAATGCTGCTATTGATGCGGTTCTAAACCAAAAGGGATATATTGGGAAGAAGCAAGGCATCGATATGCGGTTTCGTGTCAATGATCTTTCCGCGCTGAGGCTTCCTCGTGTAGATGTGACTATTGTGCTGGGCAATTTGATTGATAACGCCATGGAAGCTTGTGCAGGCTTGTCCGATCCAAACCGCTGGGTCAGTATTCAGATCCTTTACAGCGAGAATATGCTTTCTATTTTAATTATCAATCCCAGTAATGTCGTTCAGATCCATGACGGTCATATTCCTACAACCAAGCAAGACCCCTTACTTCATGGCTTCGGCATTGGGAACGTCAAAGACATTTTAGAAAAGTACCACGCCGAGTACCTCTTCACTTATGATGATGGGCGCTTTATTTTTAGCGCCGACTGGCCGGATATATCTGAATCCCCTGTAAACACATCAATTCTCTCATAACCAATATTGCTTTTTAATCCTCTGTGCAGGACAACTCGCACAGAGGATTTTTGCATTCATGCACATTTTTTTGCGTATATGCAGGTTTAGTGGACTTTTGTAGAAAACTGTGCTATTTTAATGCCAAGATAACGCACAAGTTACAACCGTTTCCTACTCCGTATTAGGCATCGGCGCGCAGATGCTGAAATATCGTCCGAACATCAACTCTATTAAATCCATTAGATTGGAGGCTTATCAAATGTCAACGATGAAGAAACGCATCCCCATGTTCCTGCTGGCCCTTGCAATGATGGTGGCTATGGCGGTACCCGCATTTGCTGCCAGCTATCGTCCCAACGCACAATTTGGCTATCTGCTGAACATCAACGGCTCGACAGGGTCTGCTTACCAGGGGCGTGCATTGAACCTGATGAAAACCGACACGATGGGAACAGATCAGAATTTCATCATCGGAACTCGCAAGGGCTACACCGGTTACTACATGATGGTTACCGCAAATGTCAATTATGCCGTAAATCGTTCTGATAATGGTGGCCGTGCAATTATTTGGCCTCTTTCTACGGGCTCTGCTGATTCGCGCCTGGCTGACAATAGCGAATCCGTAATTCGTTTGTACACTTCTCGGGAGCTTTTAACCGCCCGTGAGCCTGTTGGCGACTGGAGTACCGTCTATTTCGGTGGCAGCGGCATTTCTGTTTGGGTGCGCGTCCACTAACCTTCCGGCGCAATTTCAGATTCCCCTATGATAGACATTCAAAAGTAAGTTCATACGGGATTTGATTGCTATTAGACCAGCGCAAGTGAAACACTAATGACCTGTCAAAGACATCGTCTCAAAGCACAGTGTTGCACTTGCGTTGGTTTATTTGCATTTTTCAACTTTTGTAAAGAAAGGTTTTAAGGAAACATGAAATTTACTTATAAGTTGTTGTCTTTAGGTTTGGCCATCGCCTGTCTTAGTGGATGCAACGCGGCCAACACTGAAATTGCATCCTCGTCAGCCGCCACTGCCACAGTGACCCCTACTACTGACTCTACAGAAGTTCCCGCTTCCAACAATGTTTTCACATCCGCAGGAGACGGTTTATATGTTACCACTGACTCCGGAATCTATGAACTGCAAACAGTGTTTCCGGACTCTGCAAACATATTTTATACTGATGCCAATACAAAGGAACGCATTTTTCTATGTGCGAACCCCAATTGTACACATGCAGATGAAAGCTGCCCCAGTTACATAGCTACACCTTCAGCGATGTTTCCGCCCATGCTTTTGCGTGTTGGCGATCAGCTTTTGGTTGTCTTTACTGAAACCACCGACTCCAGTAACCCGCATGGGATGCTGATGAATATGGATGGTTCCAATCGTCGAACCGTATTTGAACTCGCATCCAATCAATATATGCAAGGCGGCTTTTGTACCTCTGGAAATGATCTCTATTTTGATCTTTACGAGATTGATGATAGCGGGAACGTCACATATCAGCTGTGGTATGTGAGCTTCGAGAATGGAACTTCTGAAAAAGTGATGGACTTGGGATCCGATAGCGACCACTATTCTTTGTGCGATGGTGTAAACAATGAACTGTGCTTTAATCATCTTTCTTCCGACGGAATCAGTTATTGCATGTATGATCCGCAAAGCAAAACAATGTCCGATCCGTTTTTTGTTGACAGTAGCTCAAGCGGGAATTCGATGATTCAAGACGGATACCTCTTTGTCCTCGACGAGCAGGCGAACTCTGTCCAAAGAATCCGTTTATCTGATAAAGAGCAAGCAAGTGCTTCTTTTACAGTAAAAGAAGGCTTCGGCGCCCCAAGTATGCGGTATCTATTTGGTGGGAATTTAATGATTACCGAAGCACAAACGCTGGCAGCAGATATACCGACCGATGGCTCGTATGATATGTGTTCTTATATTCTGGATTTTGACACACGTAATTGTACAGAATTTACATTGCAAACCCCATACAATAATCGTCCGGTATATGTGTTGACAACCATTGGTGACACTTGTTATGTTGCCACAGATTATAAAACGTATACTCCTACCTCTGTTTCTGAAGACGGTACAGTTTCCAACTTCGATTATGTTGCTAACATATACGCCTTCATCACAAAGCAGGATTATATAAATTCAAATCAAAACGGCTATTCAATGGTTAAAGACGCATTCGAATAATTCTACCTATTGTTAAAATTTCATAGGTAAATTTGGATTGTAATTATGAGGCATACCTTTACACTTGATTCAATTCACAAAACATATATTTCGCAAATTTCTCTGTTTACACTCAGAAAAAATGTACAGCCACAAGTGAAAAAAGCTCTGTCAGGGGTGTCAATTACACTAACGCCAGGACTTTACGGATTGCTTGGGCCAAATGGAGCAGGAAAGTCTACTTTAATTCACATCATCACAGGCACTCTTGCTCCTGACTCCGGTGAAGTCCTCTGGTGTGGTAAGCCCGCATCGGGTATCACCTTCCGCCGCATTCTTGGCTATATGCCACAGCAGCAGGGGCTGTATGACAGTTATACCGGACGACGCTTTCTTGCCTACATGGCCGCCTTGAAAGAAATTCCTCGAAAAGCTGTTGCAGCCGAGGTGGATCGCGTAGCAGCTGCCGTAAATTTGACCGCTGAATTGGACAAGCGCCTTTCTGCCTATTCTGGCGGCATGAAGCAGCGCTTGCTGTTGGCATCCGCTCTGCTTGGAGATCCGAAGCTGTTAATTTTAGACGAACCAACGGCAGGTCTTGACCCTAAAGAACGCGTCCGTCTGCGCGAGTTACTGGCAGATATGGCTAAAGAGCGAATCATCCTTGTGGCAACACATGTTGTTTCGGATGTGGAAACGGTGGCAACCAAAGTTATTTTGCTGCGCGCCGGCAAGATCGTGGACGCCGCGCCCGTGCCGGAGCTTGTTGAAAAATATGCTCCCGGCCAAGGACTGGAAGATGTGTACCTGAACGTGTTTGGTGAGGGAGACGGTAAATGAGCCTGTTTTTTGCTGAACTCCGCAAAATTTGGGGCGGCAGGGTGTTTCCTGTCCTGTTGGCGATACTGGCATCCGCCAATCTCTTGCTGCTGTGGATGGGCACCCGCCCCACCGCCAAACAGCCGCCCGCCTCTGCGTACCGGGTTGTAGGCGCAGAACTGACAGGCAAGACCATGGAGGAAAAAGGCAGCTATCTGCATGACAAATACACCGAGATAGAAAGCCTTGTAAAAATCGGACAGTATTACCGTGAAATGGCATACGGTGGCTATGGCCTTTCCCAGTATCGGCAGGACAATGCCGCTATGTTTGATGCCTATGAGCAGGAATATAATGACAAATCCTACACCCTATTCACAGATGATTTGAACATAGAGTACCGCCTGTTCAGCCAGCTGCAAAGCGAGTATGACACCGTGGCTGCTTACAACGACTTCTTGGAGGGGGTTCAAACCAAGGCCACCCAACTGTCCGGCATCTCCATTTTTCAAAATGACCGTACCGGGTACGATTTAAAAAACATAGAACTGACCGCGCAGGTTTATGCCGGGCTGGCAGATACGCCTATAGACTATTACCCGCAAAAGGGTTTGTACACGGCCATCAGCTATGCATTCACGGATCTTATCCTGTTGGCGGCTATGCTGCTGCTTGCGCTGATTCTTGTACGCCAAGAGCGCGACAGCGGTTTGTTGAGCCTGATTCGCAGCTTGCCCGGTGGACGGTTAAAGACGGCCATTGCAAAGCTGGCGGCATTTGCTGCCAGCTTATTGGTCGTTCTTACGGTGCTGTATGGGGTCAACCTTGCCTATTGCTCGGCGTCCTTCGGTTTAGGCTCGCTGAATCGCACCATTCAAAGTGTTCCCGCCCTGATGCGCTGCACCATGCAGATCACCGTCGGGCAATACCTGCTTCGGTTTTTGCTTGCCAAGTGGGCCGGGGCGTTCGTGATGGGCCTTTGGGTCATGTTGGCGGCGCTGACGGCGCGCCGCGCCGCCGCGGGCTGGATCGGCGCGTTGGCGCTGCCGTTGGCGATGTACGGCGTGCGCGCGGCTATTCCGGCCACGAGCCATTTGAACGTAATCAAATACGCAAACCTCGTCAGCCTGCTGCAAACTAACGAGCTGCTGGGCAACTACCGCAACCTGTTCTGGTTTGGCACACCGATCGGGCTGCCGCTGGTCGAGTGGACGGCGGCGGTGTTCTACGGAGCGCTGTTCGCTGCGGCGTTCTGCACGGTATTCGCCCGCGCACAGCTGCTGCCCGCCGCCAAGCGCGGCCTTGTGTTGGGGCTGACGCGCAGGACGAAAGCAACCTCTGTTATAAAGGAAGAAGGCCGCAAGCTGTTTGTGCTGAACGGCGCAGCGGTGTTCCTGGCAGCGTTCTTGGCGTTCGGCGTGTATCAGGGCGTGACAAGCGAAAGCTATATTGATGCCGACGAAATTTATTATGCCTACTACATGAAGCATATCTCCGGCCCGTGGACGGCGGAGAGCCGCGACTGGTTGACTGCACAGGGCGAGGAGTTTGCCCCGATGCTGGCCGTGCAGCGGCGCGTGGCGCGCGGAGAGCTGAGCAACGAGGCAATGCTGGCCTACGGCGCACTGCAGCAGAAGTACAATATTTACCAGCAGGTCGTGCAAAACAATATCAACTACTACTTAAAGGAGCACCCCGGCGCGTGGCTGGTGTACGAGAGCGGCTACAAAAAGTTGTTCGGCTTCAGCGGTACCGCTGACGTGCAGGACACGCTGTGGGCCGGGCTACTGTGCGCACTGTGCTTCAGCGGTCTATTTGCGATGGAGCGTAAGGGTGGAATGGATGAAATTCTGGCATCTACTCCTTTAGGCCGGAAATACACCGTGAAAGCAAAGCTGCGGCAAAGCACAGCGGTTGCGGCAGTAATAGCTTTCGGAACGGTTTTGCCTCATCTATGGCAGGTTCTGCGCGACTATGGCCTCCCCTCTTTGCTGGGACCGGCAATGAGTATCTCCGACTTGCAGGCTGTACCCAAGTTTATAACCCTGTCGGATTTGCTGATTTTCTGGTTAATCTGTCGTTTCGCGGCCTGCCTCTGCATGAGCCGGATCACCTTATGGCTTGGACAGAAATTGGGGAATTTGCTGACTGCGCTCTTTATCAGTGCAGTTGCCTATTGCCTGCCCGCGCTGCTGAGCCTTTCCGGAATGAAAAATGGTATCGAGTGGCTGGGATTCTATCCTCTATTCCATGCTGCAGCGCTCTGGCAAAACCAAGGCTATAACGCCAACGGAGAAAGCTACAACGCAATGTGGATTCCGATTTTTCTGGTATGCGCAGCATTCTTCCTCGCATGGGCTATTGGTCAGGCTCTTATTGATGACTATGATATGATAGGTGTTCCAGATGAAGTATTATAAAAATCTGTCCATCGATGAAAGTGATTTCTCCGTTCAAAGGCAAGGCTGCCGCATTCACCTGACGACCACAGAATATCAACTATTCATTACGCTGCTCGACCATTCTGGGCACATCTGCTCCCGAAACTTTCTACTAGCATCTGCATGGAATATCACCGTGCCGATTCAGACACGGACGGTCGATGTGCATATCGCAAAGCTGCGAAAGAAACTGGATTTAGGCCCGGATGATTTGAAAACCGTAATGGGACGGGGGTATGCGCTTTCTGTTTGAGCCAAACAGGAAATCAAGATATTTGTTACGATGTCTTGTTGCACCTGCTTTTGTATGGTTTCCGGACATCCTTATTGGGTTGCCCGACAATCTTATTCAAGCTATTGCGGCCGTATGGTTGGTTGTGATGTCCATTTTTGTTCCCATGCTAGTCGAACGTACAATTGATGGGTTTTAGTATACATTATAATTGCTATTTCCTTGAATTCAATTTTTCTCTTTTGTATAGTGTTTTCCTTTTGATTTTATAGCTTGTCAAATAAAAACACAAAAGACCAATTACACCAAATATAATCTCACTATTTTCACCGCCTTATATTTTCCGCTTATCTATATAATATTGTATAATTATTTCACATCAATATAGAAATGAGGAATTTATAATGCTTGAAAGAAGTCACCTTGAGTCTTACATCTGTTACTGCAAATATCAAAAAAATCTAAACAATAAGACCTTGAAAGCATATCGTATTGATTTGATGCAGTTCTTTTCTTGGTTTTTTCCCTATGATGCCTGCGTATCAAGCACACACATAGAGTTGTACATTGAGCATTTGGCAAAGACGTATAAAACATCTACTGTGAAGCGAAAAATAGCTGCCATAAAATCGTTTTACCAATACCTTATATATAAGGAATATCTTGAGCACAGTCCCTTTGAAAAGCTGCAAGTTCATTTGCGACAAGAACGGCTTTTACCTCGTACTATTGATAATTATACCCTTAGTCGTATTTTCTCTGCGGCATATTCTGACTTGCGCGAGTCACAATCGAATAATCATTACTTCGTCTCAATGAGGGATGTTGCCGTCTTGGAATTGCTGTTTGCCACCGGTGTCCGGGTTTCAGAACTTTGTTCTATTACTTGTGAAAATTTGAATTTGCAGAATCAAGTCGTCCTAATCAAAGGCAAGGGCAGTAAAGAGCGCTGCATTTATATTTCCTCGCCTCCAGTAATAAGTGCATTGGCTTCATACTCCGCTCTGCGCACCACAATTGACTCTCCCGATCCTTATTTCTTTTTGAATCGAGATAAGCATCGCCTATCAGAACAATCCGTCCGGCGAATTATTTGCCGTTATACCCCCACGGATGCAGCCCATTATACTCCTCATATGTTCCGGCACTCGTTCGCAACTTATCTTTGGGAACAGTGCGGAAATATTTACGAAGTAAAAGAAATCTTGGGTCATAGCTCTGTCAAAACAACCGAACGATATGTTCATGCCAGCTTTGAGCAGCAAAAACGCATATTGACAACTATGCATCCGAGAAATACCCTAAAAATCGAATTTTAATTTCCCTATTGAGATTTTATTGCAATCAAGTGTATAATAGAATTATAAATAAGTATCCGGCTTTTTCGGTTCGTTCTTTGTCCATGTCTCTTTAGCTTACACTCCCCCACCCTTTGTTGTAGCTTTTGTATTACTGCCTATTTTTCAAATCACCATCATACATACTTTTACGTAGGGATGTGTTGTTCCTACATTTTACTGCTGTTAAACAATAAAGGATAACTACTTATTATCTGGTATTTATATGGATTATTTCACATAGAGGAGAGACCGCGGTATGTATCTTCAAGTGCCTAAAGATACAATTGTATTTATTTCCGGCGTTCCAGGATCTGGGAAAACAACTGTTGCATATGAACTTTTCAAGAACTATTGTGATTTTCGAATTGTCGAGGAAACAGATATTATACGAGAGATTCTACGTGGATATAGAAAACATTTGGCTTTAATGGGAATATCCATTCCTGATGAAATTACACCGCATAATGTTTTCTTAGACTACGCTACAGCTTCACGGCAATGTGAGGTGATGATGAATTCTATTATTGCTATTGTACATCGCCAGCAAAGGAAAGAAATCCCAACAATTATTAATGGAGTCCATATTATTCCCGAAATTTTGTACGACAATATGCTGTTTTCATCGCATATTGCTTATGTTAATCTGTTTATAGAATCTGAAGACTTATTATGGACTCGGTTACGCAATAGGGATCCGCAAAAATACAAAAAAGAAGGGGTTCCCTTTTTATATCGAATGAATCTTGATTTACACAAGCAGACAAGTCTGCTGGCGAAAGCCCATCCCAATGTGCTTTCGCTGAACAATAGTAGACTTTCATCCGAGGAAACGCTCTTTGAAGTAGCAAAATTCCTTCGCACACTATTTTAAAACAAATTAGCAGATGCATCCCAAATAGCGCAAAACTTTTGAATACACTCTTTTCCTCGATCAGAGGATGCACTAAAAACCTCGAACTTTGAATCCGTCATAAATTGTGGATAACCATTTTTGTCAAAATGAGGTTTAGAATAAATAATACAGTTATCCAAACGAATAATAACTTCCTCTCTTCTGTTTTCATACATACGAAAACAATTTTTGATTACTTGGTTATCACCAATTTGGTTTTCTGCTCGCCGGATAGTTACTTTAAGTTCTTCTAAAAAGATATCCTGTTGCGAATGCGCATGCTTTACCTCCGCAGAATTGGGATTGAGAAAGAGACAACGAAAATCTATTCCAGACATATTACTATTTGTGGATTTTTCCTCTAGATAATCAAATAGCTCCCTAAAATTTCCTCCAAAAAGTTTCATATTTTTCCTGCCATATATCCATAAATATTTTCCCGTATATAAAAATGAATGGACAATGGTTTTCCACAAATCGTATGTTTCAAATCCATTTAAAAAGTATGCAGTCTTATCTCTATATATTGGGCTTTCAATATGAAAGGAATCATTTTCGATGAGAGCATCTACAAAATCCTCACATTGAACATCTACTTGTCGATATTTTTCTTTAACTGTTTCAATTCTCCTTGTAAAGTCCAAGAAAACTGCTTTTGTATACTTAGTATCGGTTATTCCAAGGCTGTTAATGATATCGGAATAAAATTCGTCTGAATTTGCACTTATTTCTCTCGCAATATTCATAGGGTTATCAATCCACGAATGCCAATTGGGATCATTATCAAAAAGAATCGGGATGACTGTTTTGTTAAGGCCGCATGCAAATCCAGCTTCATAAAGAAGCCAGGGGGATTTCTTATTTTCCTTTGTGAAGCAAAGAAGGAGCTTATCGCAATGTACAATTTGGTTAATAATCTTCTCCTGTACATGTTCACCTGCAGCGATACTGTCCTCCGATAAAAAGACATTTATGTCAGGAGCCATTTTTTCCAATAGGCTTTTGAGCTCAAAGGCTAAATCTCTGCTTTTGGCCTTTGACCAGCTTATAAATATTTTTGTCATACTTTATCATCCTTTCAAGTGTGTTTTCTTATTTTATTGAATCCCTATAATAAAGGATAATAAGTAGTTATCCTTTATTGTTTAACAGCAGTAAAATGTAGGAACAACAC
>ENA-UOJO01001022-UOJO01001022.1-human-gut-metagenome-genome-assembly--contig:-P57-NODE-1022-length-38286-cov-8.927598_pt1 | contig 38286 bp, 36 predicted proteins | sample MGYA00242351_ERZ723898 | MGnify/ENA metagenome assembly ERZ723898 | reverse complement strand
GGGTCGTCCGCGTCCTGCACCGGCTGCATATCCTCCTCGTCATCGTAGGGGCCGGTGTAGCTGCCCATCACGTCGGAGGGTATCCTGCGCTTGCCCTGGCTCCTCAGGGTATGGGTGAGGTTCTCCATGTCCTTTTTCTTCTTCAATTCCTGCGCCTCCTTTTATGCTTTTTGCCTATTATGCCGCGCCCCGCCCCTTCTTAGCCGCAAATTCCTGCTCTATGGGGCCGGTGCCTTCTTCCTCGCCATAAGCCTGCTCCCGCTCCTTTTCCTTCTCCCCGGCGGTCTTCTTTTCCGCCTCCTCCAGCTTTTTCGTCATAAGCTCCTGAACCTGCTCCTTTCCGTCGAATACCATCATCTCGAGGGCCACGTCGGCGGTTATCATGCCGCACTTGAGCATGCTGAGCATGAGCTCGTTGTGGGCGGTAACGGAGAAGCGGTTCTCCCGCTGTACCTTTACGGATACGGTAAATTCGAGGGGTATATCGTTGCCGAGGGCGGTCTTTTTCATGAGCTTATTGGAAAGCAATGTATCTGTGCGGTTCTTCAGGTGTACCTTTCTCGGGAATATGCAGTACTCCCTCTCCACCTCTATCTCCAGGCGCACTGCCTGCTCGAATGCGTCGTGTATGGCCTTGGCCGCCATGCGGCTCCGCTTGCTGCTCATCTCCTGCAGCGCGGCTATGGCGGAGGCCGCAGTTACGCCCCCGGTTGCCATGCCCCGGGAGAAGTCGTTTGCGCCGGACTCCTCCTTTATGCCGTTTCGCATGGAGCGGATATAATCCAGTATGTAGCCGGGCAGGGGGGCGGTGGAGAACCATGTGACGCCGTTGAGGTTTTCGCCCCGGTGTACCTCCTTTGACCAATCCCTGAGGTCGTCTATGTCGAAGCCGGAGGCGCCGGTGACCAGCAGCTTGTTATGGCTGGCCATCAGGGCGTTTTTCAGCACTATCTGGTCCAGCTTATCCGAATAAAGCTGCTGGTTCTCGAACATGTCCACAAGGCCGAAACCGAGGCAGCTGCCCCTCCTGGGGTAGAGGGCGGTCACCACGAAGGGATATTCCCCGTGGGCATAATAGCCCTCAGGGCGCTGCTTTGCGCTGTCCTCCAGCAGCACGCCGCCGGCCAGCTTCAGCATCCTTACGGAATACCTGTCGGTATCCGGGTTGTATTCCCTGAGCCAGCATTCGATAAGCATTATGCTGTCCTCGTCGGATACGGTCAGCAGGCTGTCCCGGACGGGTTTTAGCAGCAGCCCGTCCGCCTCCATCTCCCGCTCCTTATCCGGATAATGCTGCCTGAACCAGGCACGGGGATAGGGCACGAACTTGAACACCGCCCTGCCGTCCCCGATGTCGGGGCAGAGAGGGTCGAACATTATGCTCCGGGGATCCACCTCCCGAATGAACGCTCCGCCCATACCGCAGTTAAGCCTCTTGTCAAAGCCTGCCTCCTGCACCATGTACCCGCCCACGAGCAGGTCGTGGGACAGCTTGGCATACTCTCTGGCGTACCCGGCGCGGATGTGGTTTTCCCGTATGGCGCCGGTAAGCATCTCGGCTATCTCGCCGTACTCCGGGCTGTCCGCGGTGATTATAGCCTGAGGGTACTGGTCCACAAGGTCTGCCCTGATGTTTTCTATGGTTGACTGGATTATGGGGGTGACGGGCCGCGGCTCCCCGGGGTCTGCCTCCGGCACGTCGTGCCAGTGGTCGCCCCGGTACATGCGCTCGCACTTTTCCAGCCGCTCCCACTCCCTGCCGTAGGCGTTCCTGTACTCCTCAAACAGGTCGTATATGGCCTGCACGTTGATGTTTTCCTGTATGGTCTGCATATAATATCTCCTTTTTACTTATTCATTCCTCACTTTGCAAGAAAGCCCCCTTTTCCCTCCGGCTCCTCGCTGAAGGGATCGTAGGCAGGGCTGCTCCTCCTCCTGGGCTCCGCCGATACCGCCGGCCGGGACATGAGCGCGTAGCGCAGGGATTCCGGCGCGTGGTCCTCTCCCTGGGCCGCGTCCTCCCGGTCGTGCTCGTCGAATATCAGTCCCGGCAGCGTGCGTATCAGGTTCTCGCAGCAGGAGAATATCTTCAGCCGTGGCTCGCCGTCCGGGGCGTCCGCAAGGTAGCTGCGCACCCGCTGCCAGCCCGCAATGCGGGAATTGTCCGCGGGGGTCAGCGGCACCCCCGCGAGTGAAAAAAGCTCCGCTATGCTCTCCCCCTCGAAGCCGCCGTTGGCCTTCAGCACCGCCCCCCGCTTCTGCCACATATCCGGCGACGCAACGGTGTAGGCTATATCCTCCCCCTCCGATTCCCTGCGTATCCGCTCCGCCACCTGATCGGCCCTTGTGTAGCGCAGGTACAGCTCACGGTAGGTATACACCCGGCCCTCCCCGTCCACCGCATGCCACAGCACGGCGCAGGGGTCGTTGTAGCCCCAGTCTATGGAGCGGAACCTGCGCCACCAGCTTGGCAGCTCAAAGGGCTCTATAACGTGCCTTGTCCGGGAGAATTCCCGGAAAAACTGCCCCGCCAGCACGTCCCAATCCCCGTCCAGGTAAGCCCGGCGCAGCTCCTCCGGCAGGTTTTCAAGCTGCCTGAGGTATTCCGGGTCGGCGGTTATGAGAGCCGGGTTATCGTATATCCTTGCGGGTATGAAGGCATAGTCCGCCGCCCGCTCCCCCCGCCTGTACGTCCTGTCTATGAACAGCCGCTTTACCCAGCCGTGGCCAATGCCGCCGGGGTTGCAGGTATAGTACATGCGGGGGGAGAAGTCCCGCCGCACCGTCCTGTTGCAGGTGGTGAGAAACTGCATCTGCTCCTCGGTAAAGTGGGTCGCCTCCTCAAGGCCTATCACCTCGTATTCCTGCCCCTGATACTGGTAGACGTCGCTGGCGCTGTCGCAGTAGCCAAGCCGCAGCCTGCTGCCGTTTGGGAACTTAAAGACTCGCTCCGCCGCGTTGTATTTTGCGGCGCCTTTGAGCTCCTTCAGCAGCGGTATGACGTGGTTTTCCCTCAGCTCCGGCAGCGTCCGTCTCATTATAAGGGCATTGAGGCCGGGATAGTTCAGGGCGAGCAGCACCAGCTTCCGGCGCATGGCCCAGCTCTTGCCGCCGCCCCTGGCCCCTCCGTAGGCCGTGTGCCGCGCCGTGGAACGGAAAAATTCCGCCTGCTTTGGGTTGGGAATTCCCTTCAGTTCGAGTATCATACTGTTTTCCTCCTTTCTGAAAATACGCGCCAAATTTCTGCGCAACAAAAAAGGGCGAACCTTCCGTTCGTCCCAGTGGCTCCCCAGCCCTATCCGGCGCAGGGCCTTTTTCTCACCGTATTTAGTATAAACCCGCAGGATTTGCCTTTCAACGACAGTTTAAAGGCATTTTCAGGGCGCGAATTGTGCAGGTTTGCATAGTAAAGTACCTTTTTCGGTATAAGTTTGTTTTTTATTATTGACGCTTCTCTCCTTGAGGTTGTATTATTTGGTTACAGCAATCAATCGAACAAACGTTCTGCCATTACTACTTCCTAAAGGAGGATCAGAAGATGAATCATTCTGAAGCCGAAAACCACATGCTGAGCGTGCCCGCGCTGGACATGTACTATGGCGGCCATATGGACAGCAACGCGTCTCAGGCGGCCATGGCGGCCACGGAGCGCAGGCTGTACGCCCTGCCCATAATACGTGAGCGCATAGAGGACAATCGCGAGGAGCTTACGGAGCTGGAAAACTGCGGCGTAGAGGCGCTCCGGCACCACTCCGCGTCCCTTGTGCGCCTCATACGCCCCGGCATGCGTCTGACGCCGGAAGAGGTCCATTCCGCCCAGATGGCAGAACTCAGGGCGCGGCTGGCGGCGGACGAGCGAGAAGTCCGCAAAATGCAGCACGCCCTGCGCTCCATAGGGGAGGACCCCTATTATCTCACCATAGAGCTGAAGTACTTCGACAACGTGAAGGACGCCGACGCGGCGCTGCGTCTCCGCTGCGATCCCGCAACGGTGCGCCGCAACCGCAGGCGGCTTGTCCGCCGGCTGGCGCTCAGGCTCTACGGCGTGGAATGCATCTGAAAGGAAGCATCAAAAAAAGCGGCTCAAACGCCGCTTTTTTTGAGTTATTGCGGACATGCTCCCGATATTGCACGATACAGTCCCTACAGCCTTCCGCCCAGTATGGCCATTACGAAGATAAAAAAGACCAATATGGAACAGGCGTCGGTTATGGTGGTAAGCATTGGGGATGCCATAAGGGCGGGGTCCAGCTTGAGCTTCTTAGCCAGCATGGGCAGTATGCATCCCAGCGACTTTGCCACCAGCACTGTGACTATAAGCGTCAGGCTTACGGTCATGGCTACCGCCCAGTCGTGATACTGCAATACTATCCTTATATAATTCACTATCGCAAGGGCAGTACCGCAAAGCAGGGCTACCCTCACCTCCTTCCACCATACGCGGAAGAAGTCGGAAAGCTCTATCTCATCCAGCGCCATGCTTCGGATAACCGTAGTAGAGGTCTGGCTGCCGCTGTTGCCGCCGGTACCCATGAGCATGGGGATGAAGGATACCAGTATTGGCAAGGTAGATATAGCCCCCTCAAAGTGGGTTATGAGTGCGCCGGATACCATTGCGGAAACCATCAGCACCATCAGCCACATTATGCGGCTCCTGAATATGGTGAACACCGGGGTTTTAAGGTATGTGTCCTCACTTGGCACTATACCTGCCATCTTCTCGAAGTCCTCGGTGGCCTCGTCCTGAACGACGTCCACCACGTCGTCTATGGTGATTATACCCACCAGCCTGTTCTCCCTGTCCACAACGGGCATGGACAGCATATCGTACTTGGAGAACATCTTGGCGACCTCCTCCTGGTCGTCGTTGGTGTTCACGCTTATTACGTTGGTTCGCATTATGTCCCCGACCCTGGCGTGGGGATCTGCAAGTATCAGATCCCGGAGGCTTACTACGCCGTCAAGGTGGTGCTGGTCGTCCAGCACGTAGCACTTGTTTATGGTTTCCTTGTCTACGCCGTTGGCCCGTATCACAGCCAGCGCCTGATTCACGGTAAGCGTCTGCTTTAAGTAGACGTACTCGTTGGTCATCAGGCTTCCTGCGGAATCCTCGGGGTATTGCAGGTATTGATTTATGAGCTTACGGTTCTCGGGGGAGGAGTTCTTTAATACCCTCTTTACAACGTTTGCGGGCATCTCCTCGATGAGGTCCACATAGTCGTCCAGATACAGCTCGTCCAGTATGTGCCGAAGCTCCTTGTCTGTGAGGACCGTCAGCAGCTGCTCCTGGTTCTCGCTCTCCATATAGGAGAATACCTCTGCCGCAGTGTCCTTTGGCAGCAGCCTGAACAGCAGCACAGCTGTCTCCTGATCCTCTATGGACTCGAAAAGCTCCGCGACATCTGCATAATGCATGTCCCGGACAGCTTCCTTTACTTTAGCGAACTTGTGGTCGTCAAGGTCCTGAAGAACGGCCTGTGCTTCTTCTGTTATCATATAATTCGGCTCCTTCTGAGGTACCATCAGTTGACAAGGACACACAAGGTTTTAGAAGCCAAACAGCACGGCATAACTGTGTCGTCCTCATTTGAAATACAACCAGTATTTCTGCACTCGTCCTCCTTGTTCTGCCATACTCTTTGGCTTCTAAAACTCGAAGACCCTAAGGAGCTTGTTTTGAGGGCGATCCAAGGCCGAGGAGCGCAGTACTACTGGAGGTAATTCAAGCGACGAGAACGCAGGAGCGTCCCAAAACAAGCCTTTCGGGCTTGTGTGCTCTTGTCAACTGATGGTACTATTAAATAATAAACCCGGGCCGTTTGCGCTTGCAACCCTTATTCTGTTTTTTTTAACAGTTCCTTAATTTCTTTATCCACCAATTCTCCGCCGTTGACACGGTGGCCTCACAGGCATAAAATACTATCATAATATATGGAGTTCACTATATATTTTTTCAACAGGGGGTAAAAATCTTTTGAATGAAAATAAAGTAAAGCGCCGCTTCGGCGACCGTTACGAGGGCAGAAGGATACGTGGCTACAACCCCATGGACCGCGTAGCATGGTACATAATGCCCCGAAGGAACGGCGCGACCAACCTGCTGGCCTACAGCGTGGATGTAGCCTCCATGGAGGACTATATTCGTCAGAAACGCGCGGAGGGGCTGGACAGCTTCGGTATAACCCATGTATTGCTTGCGGCCTATGTGCGCACCGTATCACAACGTCCGGCATTGAACCGTTTCCTCTCCGGCCAGAAGCTCTACGCCCGCAACGAGATATGGGTCAACATGGACGTTAAGAAGGAGATGCGCACCGGCTCCCCGGATACCGTCATAAAGGCGGTATTTCCAAAGGACGCCACAGCCAGACAGGTATACGAGATACTGAATTCCACCGTAAAGGCAGCCAAGGAAGAGGATTCCTCCTTTGACGGCACGGCTAGGGCCCTGAACTACATACCCGGGCTGGTGCTTAGGCTGGTCATGGGCATACTCAGTTTCATGGATTACTTTGGGCTCATACCCGCTTCCCTCATAAGGGTCAGCCCCTTCCACGGCAGTCTGTTCATAACCAGTATGGGAAGCTTAGGCATACCGCCGGTATTCCATCACCTGTACGACTTCGGCAACGTGCCTGTGTTCTGCAGCTTTGGCGCAAAGGAAAAACGCCTTGAGGTGCGGCGGGACGGAACGGTAGCCGAGGTGCACTACATACCCTACACCTTTACCACCGACGAGCGCATATGCGACGGCTTTTACTACGCCTCCGCCTTCAAGCTGCTGCGCGGGTATCTCAAGGACCCCTGGCAGCTGGACACGCCGCCGGAAAGCGTGAAGGAGGACATACGGTAATATCGCAGGACAGCAAAAAAGGGGCGGCGCGCCCCTTCAGAGTGTCAAAAAAGTGGCTAAACGCCACTTTTTTGAGTTTTCTCATTCGGTGCTTGCGCCTATGGCGCGGCCAGCACCTCATGCAGGGAAAGCCTTGCTACGCAAGCGCCTTTTGCGGATTTGCCGCACATGTCGCCAAATCCGAATAAAGCCATAAGGGGCTGCGGCCCCTTATCAACCCCTGGGTTTTTCGACAGTATCAAGGGGCGGTACGCCGCCCCTTTTTATTATTCTTTTATTCGCAAAGCTCCTTTAGCTGCTCCGCAATGTCGCCGTTGAGCGTTACCCTGTATACCCCGCTTCCGGCGTTCCATATCGCCTCGCCCTCGCCCGTCATCAGCGCATAGCCTGCCTCCGGCGCGTCCTCGCTATCATACGGCTCCGCCTCTATTCCGGCCGCCTTCAGCCTGCCCCATGCGTCGTCGCAGGTGCCTATCTCTACGCCGGCTCCGCCGGCGGCAGTCGCCGTGCTTTTGAAGCCCTTATCGTCCGCGCCTTCCTCCGGCGCCGCTTCCGTCGCTACAGTGTCTGCGGCTTCCTGCGTCTCCGCCATCATTGGCTCCTCCGCCGGGGCCGCCTCCGCAGGGGCTTCCTCCGCCGCGGCGGATCCTTCCACGCATTCCTCGGTCATGGCAGCCTCTGCCGGGGCCTCAGCCTTAAAGCGGCTGCTGTTTACCATGGCGGCGCCTATACCCACCAGCGCCACCGCGCAGGCCGCCATAGCGCCATAGCGCACGAAGCGCGACCGCCTTATGCTGCGCTTTTTTTCTTCCTCTTTCTGCTTTTGGAGAAGATCGGCGTACATCTGGTCAAAATCCACCCTGTCATTTTGCTCTTCGCCTATGGAAAACAGCAGATCGTCCAGCCTGTCAGTCATTCTTCTCACCTTCTTTCAACAGCTCATAGAGCCTTTCCTTTGCCCGGAATATCCGGGATTTCACCGTTCCCTCGGTGCTGCCCTGCATGGCCGCTATGGTCTTGTAGTCCAGCCCAGAATAGTAATGCAGCATCACCGTCTCGCGGTATATATCGGGCAGCGCATCGATGGCCCGCTTCACCCGTTCCCGCTGATCTCTGGATATGGCGGAGGCCTCGGGCAGCTCGTATTCCCGGTCAGTATTGGGCTCGGGCAGCTCCTCGGCGGGTATCTCCCGCTTCAGCCTCCGGCCTGCGTCATAGCACAGATTCACGGCGACGCGGTACAGCCATGCCTTTACCTGCCCGTCTTCCATTGTGTTCAGCTTATCGATGTTCTTTATCGCCCGCAAAAATACGCTCTGAGCGATGTCCATGGCGTCGTTTTCCCGCTTAAGCACGGAATACGCCGCCCAGTAAACCATTTTACAGTTGTCCCTGTATATGGCTTCAATGCTCTTGGGGGTCAATGCGCAATTACCTGCCCTTCATCTGTATATTAAACGTTTTGACAACACAAAAGGTTGCATACATTATATCAGAATAATCCGTTTCAAACTACACAAAAGCTTTTTATTTCCGGCGTGGGACATATTATGGTATAATAACTTTATAAGATTTTGAGTTTATATAAGGAGGATAGCGCCATGGGACGCATGAACCTGCTTAACAACATAGTGAATCCCGCCAATAATCAGGTGGAGGGCTTTTGCGTAGTCAAGTCCGTAGCTATAAAGAGCAATGTAAAGGGCAGCGACTATCTGGACATGATACTGGCTGACGCCGGCGGCGAAATATCCGCCAAGCTCTGGGATTACAGCATAGAGCAGCACGGCGTATACGAACCGGACAGCATAATCAAGGTCCGGGCTACGGTAAACATATGGAAGGACTCGGAGCAGCTGAAGATAGACCGCATACGCGCCGCCAGGGATTCCGACAATGTGGATATGTCCAGTCTGGTGCCCTGCGCGCCGCTGCCCCCCCAGGAGATGTACGACGAGATAATAAAGGTTACGGAGAGCTTTACGGACAACGACCTGCGCATGCTCACCCAGTATATACTGAAGGAAAACCGGGAGGAGCTTTTCCGCTATCCCGCGGCGCTCAAGCTTCACCACGCCATGCGGGGCGGCCTGCTCTACCATACCCATACCATGCTCAGGGCTGCCGAGGCTGTCTGCGGCGTATACAAAAAGCTTTACCCGGCCCTTAGCTGCGAGCTGGTCTATGCGGGCATAATACTCCACGACGTCGCCAAGGTGCCGGAGCTCACGGTAGGCGGCCTGGGCCTTGCAACAGGCTACAGCACCCCCGGCCAGCTGCTCGGCCATATAAACATGGGAGTGGCCATAGTTGAGCGGGCGGCGGCCGAGCTCATGATAGATAACTCTACCAAGGAGCTGGTGCAGCATATTCTCCTCTCCCACCACAGCGTGCCGGAATACGGCAGCCCAAAGCCGCCCATGTTCCCCGAGGCCGAGATAGTCAGCCAGATAGACGTGCTGGATTCCCGCATGTTCGAGATGTTCGACGCCCTCTCCGCTGTCAGCGACGGCGAATTTACCGAGCGCCAGTGGGCGCTGGACAACAGGCAGCTGTACAAGCACGGGCATAAATAGAGCTTTGCTTCTGCCTCTGCTTTTTCTTTCTCTTTTCCGGGAAAAGAGAACAGAAAAAGCAGCAAAAAGAAAGAGAAAAGCTTACAAAAATCAAAACAATAAAGGAACGGTTCTCTCCGCTCCTTTTTATATTTGCACCCTGTCTTTTTATCCTGTTTATTTCCTGTTGGCTTTTCTTTCTCTTTTGCTTCTTTTCTCTTTCTTTTCCCGAAAAGAAAGAGAAAAGAAGAGGAAAATAATAATCCCTAAAACCCCTCGTCCCGGCCTGTGGTGTCCAAATCCGCGAACTTGGCGCTGCTGTCTATCCAGGCCAGCTTTACCGTGGCGGTAGGGCCGTTGCGGTGCTTGGCGACTATTACCTCGGTGGTGTTGTCCGCCTCCGCGTCATACACGGCAGGCCGGTACAGCAGCATTATCACATCCGCATCCTGCTCGATAGCGCCGGATTCGCGAAGATCCGCCATAACGGGCCGGTGATCCGTGCGCTGTTCAGGGCCGCGGGAAAGCTGGCTCAGGAGAATTATTGGAACGTTCAGCTCCCGGGCGAGTATCTTCAGCTTCCGCGTAGTCTCGGATATTTCCAATACCCGGTTATCGTACTTGCCAGAGGTCTGCATAAGCTGCAAATAGTCAATGACCACCATGTCCAGCCCAACCCGGGATTGCAGCCTGCGGCACTTACTGCGTATCTCGGCCACGCTGCACCCGGCGGAATCGTCTATGTATATGCTCGCCTTGGAGAGGGGATCAAGAGAGGACGCTATGCGTATCAGCTCCGCATCGGTTATGGTGCCGGTGCGGACAGACTGCATGTTTACGCCGGAATCTGAGCAGAGCATACGCTGCACCAGCTGCTCACGGCTCATCTCCAGGCTGAATATGCATACGGTTTTCTTGCCCTTTACAGCCGCATTCTGGGCAAGGTTAAGGGCAAAAGCGGTCTTGCCCATGGAGGGGCGGCCGGCGATTATGATGAGATCGCTGGGCTGCATGCCGGAGGTGAGCTTGTCCAGATCCGCAAAGCCTGTGGTAACCCCGGTTAGGGCGCCGTTGAGCTTCATCAGTTCCCCGACCCGGTTGTAGCAGCTGAGCACCGTCTCGCTGATATGCACCAGCGTATCGGAGGTCTTCTTCATGGATATGTTGAATATTGCCCGCTCCGCGTCGTCCAGCATCTGCTCAAGACTCTTTTCCCCCGAGAAAGCGTCTGAGGCTATGGCGGTGCTGGCCTCTATGAGCTGCCGCATCACGCTGCGCTCCTCCACGATTCTTATGTAGTGGGCAGCGTTTGCCGCGCTGGGTACGTACAGCGAAAGCTCGGTGATGTACATCACGCCCCCCACAGAAGCAAGCTTGCCCATGCGGTCCAGCGCGTCTATGACCGTGACGCTGTCTATGGCCTCTCCCCTGTCGTATATGCCCTTTATCGCCTGGAATATATCCTGATGCCGTGCAAGGTAAAAGTCGGAAGCGCTGAGCGTCTCCATTGCCTGCTCCACGGCTGTATGGGACAGCAGCATGCTGCCCAGTATAGATTTTTCCGCCTCAAGGCTGTGGGGCGGCGTGGTGGGTACGCGGGGTTCTTCCATATCTTAACCTCTTGCTCTTTTTATTGCGCCTTTATGCCGTTAATTCTTACTTGCCTCCAGAGGCAGCACCTCTACCTTGAACTTGGTATCGGTCTGCTCGTAAAGGTGGGCGGTTATATCGGTTATGCCCAGGGACTTTATGGGCTCATCCAGCTTTATGCGCTTTTTATCCACGTCTATGCCGTACTGCTCCTTGAGCGCCTCGGCTATCTCGGCCGCGCCTATTGAGCCGAACAGCTTGCCGCTTCCCGCCTTGGCGTATACCTTTACGGTGAGGCCCTTCATCTCGTCTGCCAAGGCCCTGGCGTTCTGCCTCGCCACCTCCCTGCGGTGTACGTCGGCCTGCTTTTTAAGGTTAGCGGCGTGAATGTTGTTTGCGTCTGCCGCAACTGCGAGGCCCCGGGGGATAAGGAAGTTCCTTGCGTAGCCGTCGTTTGCATTGATGATGTCGCCGGCCTTTCCCTTGCCCTTAACGTCCTGTGTCAGTAAAACTTTCATTTCTCGTGTGCCTCCTTTAAATAGCTGTTTATACTTTCCGTAAGCCTGCTTATGGCCTCGTCCATAGTCACGTCCTTCAGCTGCGCGCCGGCAATGGACTGATGCCCGCCGCCCCCCAGCTTTTCAAGTATAAGCTGGACGCTGATGTCCCCGAGGCTTCTGCCGCTTATGTATATCACCTGGCCCCGCTCCGCAAGCACGAAGGAAGCCTGAATACCCTTTATGTTCACCAGCTCGTCCGCCGCCTGTGCGGCTATCAGGTTGGTGGCTTCCATGCCTGCGGGGCATGCGGATATGGCTATCCCCTGCTCCATTATTATGGCGTTTTCCACTACCTTGGCCCTGTTGCGGTAGGTCTGCATATCGTCCTGGAACATCATCTTCACGGTGGTGTTGTCCGCGCCGTTGCGCCTTAAATAGCTTGCCGCCTCAAAGGTGCGCGCTCCGGTATTGAAGGAAAAATGCTTTGTATCCATAGTGATGCCCGCAAGCAGCGCCCCGCTCTCGAAGGTGGTGGGCTTGAGGCCGTCGTCAAAGTACTGTATCACCTCTGTCACCATCTCGCAGGCCGAGGAGGATCCCGCCTCAAGATAGTTGAGGGTAGGGTTCTGTATGGAGTCCACAGCCCGCCTGTGATGGTCTATGACCACCGCCTTGCCCGCCTTTTCCAGCAGCTCGGCGCTGAGCAGCGAGCTTTTGCGCTGGGTGTCCACGATTATCAATAGCGAGGAGGAGCGCATCATCTGGGCGGCCTGCTCCGGCGTCTTTATAGTATCCCTGTAGGCCTTGTTTTCCTTCATTGCCTCTATCGCCCCATCAATGCTGGCGTTGGATTCATCCAGCACGAAGTACGCAGGGCAGCTTATGCTCTTGGCGCAGCGCATTATGCCGAGGCCCGCCCCTACGCAGTCCATATCCGGCAGACTGTGGCCCATTATGAAAACCGCATCCGCGGTGTCCATCAGCTGATGCAGCGCCTCGGCGAAAAGCCGCGCCTTTACTCTGGAGTTCTTTGTGGTTACCTGGCGCTTGCCGCCGTAGAAGGCGTAGTTTGCCCCCCGCTTGACCACCGCCTGATCGCCTCCCCTGCCCAGCACCAGCTGCATGCCGTTTCGGGCCGCCTCGTCCGAGGCGGCTATCCTGTCCGCCACGCCTATGGAAATAGAGAGCGTTACCGGCTGGCCGGTTCCCGTATCTATCTCGCGCACCTCGTCGAGAAGGGTAAAGCGCTGCTGCTCAAGCTCCGCTATGCGCTTTGCCTCGAACACGAAGAAGAACTTGCTGTTGTCGTACCTTCTGTATACGCCCTCCATGGCGGTAACAAAGTCGCTTACCCTGCGCTCCACCTCCGAGAGCACGCTGTTGCGGTGAAACTGCCTGTCGGTCATCAGGTCGTCGTAATTATCCACCTGTATCAGCCCCACCGTGGGCATCTGCTCCTCGTAAAGTCGGGAATAATGCAGTGCCTCGGTCCTGTCCAGCCAGTACTGGAAGGTGAGCCGGGTCTCGGTGCGTATGCGCTGTACCGGCATGCTCATGAGCTGGAAGTGCTGGCCGTTATACTCTATGGACTGGGCCTTATTGGGGAAGCGCGGATCCATATCGGGTATCAGCCTGCATATGTCGGTGCCCGGATACAGCTCCGAGAACGCATCGTTGCTCCAGGCGATCTTGCCGTCGCTGTCAAACAGCACGCAGGGTATTGCTATGTTTGTTATGATATTGCCCGCCGTGGTGTCGTTTTCCCGGAATATGTCGTTCATGGCGTATTTGACCGCCCTCTTATAGGCCGCCATCGCTATCATGCCTATGCTGAAGGAAACCACGCATACCGCCAGCAGCACATGAGCCACCCACTTTTCGGCAAAGCATACCGTCAGCAGCCCACAGGCCGCCGCCGCCGCTATGAACAGAGGTATAAACGCAAGCTGCGGTTTTTTGTCCATAATACCTTCCCCCCAAGGAAAAAGCTTTTTCTCGGCTTATTTGTGCATTCGCTCCACATAGCTTCTGCGCATGCGGAAAAGCCTGTCCGCAGCGCCTATAATACAAAGTCCGTAAAGGCTGTAGGGAAAAAGCAGCACCATAGCTACCACCGAAAACACCGTGAACGCCGTGCCCCGGAGCTTCATCTTTACCATGAACGCCATCAGGCAGACGCCCATGAGCGCATACGGCCCCGCCACCGCGCATTCCACCGCCGTGACTATGGCGGAAGAATTGGTTATCTTCAGCGCGGATATGATTATGGCGCCTATTATCATCACAAGGCTGCCATAGGTAAAGCCCCGGGAAAGCTGCCACAGGTGGAACTTTGCCATGGGCTTGAGCTTTGCGCCCTTCGCCCTGCAAAGAGCCCTTGCCGCCACTACGTTCGCCAGACCTGCGCCCATGCCCATGCACATCATTGCCGTTACCGCCATGTCGGGAGCCTTGTATTCCAGGTATGCCGCCATCTTGCGCAGCATCTCGGCCTTATCCCCGTCTATGCCCATCTGTGCCGCGGTCTTTTCCACCGCGTCGCCGAATGCGGCCATGTACTGTAAATAATAGGCGAAGGGGCCTTCCCCGTTGAGCAGCGCCGGAACGCAGGTGATTATGTATATGCCCAGCGCCGCGAAGAACGCCCCTGTGACCGCCGCCGACCGATAGGGCAGCTTATTTATGAAGATATAGGTCATCGCTATGCCCGCGGGTATGGACATGACGAGCAGGCCGATTATGCCCGCATCCACCGCGCCCGCAACGTATATTATGCCGCCTGCGGCCGTTATCGCAGCTATGGCCAGCCCCCCATAGCCCCATACCGTGCCGGCAAAGGCCAGCAGCGCAGGCATCAGCATAAGGCCCACGGGGAAGATATACGCTATCGCCATGGCTCCCGCGCCTATGCCGAAGGCGGCGAGGGCGGCTTTTATGTTCAAAGGCTTCAAAGGTCACATTTCTCCTTGTATAGATAATTTATTATACATCGGATTTGTTTTTTTAACAACTGCGGGATATGGGAGGCGGGGCCGCCAAAAAACCCTTTATTTTCTTAAAAAACCTATTGCGCAGGGCTTTTCCCGGTGATATAATACGAAAGCTAGCGTGCTTCTTGCTCTGCCCAAAGCGCGGCAGGGCCACAAGACCATAAGGAGGTGAAAAGCGTGAACAAGTATGAAGCTATGTACATCGTTACCCCTGAGATGGAGGATGAAGCCATCAAGGGCGTTATCGAAAAGTTCTCCGGTATCATAACCGCCAATGGCGGCGAGATCGAAAAGACCGATGAATGGGGCCGCAAAAAGCTGGCTTACCCCATCGATTATAAGACCGAGGGCTATTATGTGCTGGTGAATTTCGCAGCAGCTCCCGAGCTGCCCCGCGAGCTTGAGCGTAACTTCAGGAATGACGAAAGCATCCTGCGTTACATGGTAGTTCGCCAGAACGGCTGATTAAACCAAGATTTTAGCTGAAAGGATGGTACAAAAATGAACAAAGCAATCCTTATCGGCAACCTCACCCGCGACCCTGAAGTGAGGACCACCGGCAGCGGTACCACTGTGTGCACCTTCACCATCGCCGTGAACCGCCGCTTCCAGAATCAGGCCGGGGAGCGGGTATCCGACTTTTTCAACATCGTAGCATGGCGCCAGCTCGGCGAGCTTTGCGGCAAGTATCTTTCAAAGGGACGCAAGGTCTCCGTTATCGGCGAGATACAGAACCGCAGCTACGACGCGAAAGACGGCTCAAAGAGATATATTACTGAAATAATCGCAGATGAGATCGAATTCCTCACCCCCAAGGGTCAGGAGGGCGGCAGCGGCAGCGGCGGCTATGAGCGCAGCGGCTTTGAGCGCCAGAACACTCCTGCCCCCGAGGGCTTCTCTGAGATAGAGGACGACGAGCTGCCCTTCTAAGCAGGGGCCATCTAGCCAATGAAAGGAGATTCACCAAATGGAAGAGCGCAAAATGAAGCCCCGTCCCCGCAAGTCCAGGCGTAAGGTATGCGGTTTCTGTGTAGATAAGGTCGAGCACATCGATTATAAGGATACCGCACGTCTTCGCAAGTACGTAAGCGAGCGCGGCAAGATCATGCCCCGCCGCATGAGCGGAGTATGCGCAAAGCATCAGCGCGAGCTGGCCATCGCCATCAAGCGCGCCCGCATCGTTGCCCTTCTGCCCTACGTAGCAGACTGATAAAACAACGGCCATTTAACTCCGAAGAACGTTAGCTGAGCCCGCCATTTTCATGGCGGGCTTTTTCGATAGACATAGACGTATATGGATTACGGAAATCATATATGATTTATTTGCAATAAAAACCAACGATTCTCCGTTTACAGGGTGAAAGGAGTAAGAGAATATGCTTATATGCCTGAATGCTGTTGCTGAATGTGGGCAGAGCCAGCGGGAAGAAATGGAGAACTGCATGATGGAACTGACAAAGGGGAACACGGCTGCCATGGAGCCGCTGTACCGGATAGCCAATCCTTCAGTATACGCCTTCGCGCTGTCCCTGCTTAAAAGCTCCCACGACGCGGAAGAAATAGCGCAGGAATGCTTTGTGCGTGCTTACCTCGGCGCGGCGGGATACAGGCCCCAGGGCAAGCCGATGGCCTGGCTTATAACAATAACCAGAAATCTGTGCATGGAAAAAATGCGTGAGCGGGGAAAGCGTTCCGACATTCCGGAGGAGGACTGGGACAAATACCTTGAGCAGACGCCGGCCTCGCCGGAGGACAGGCTGGTTTTGGAGCAGTGCCTGAAGGCTCTGGACGACAGCGAACGGCAGGTAGTGATACTCCATGCCGTAGGCGGCATGAAGCACAGGGAAACGGCTGAGCTTCTCGGCCTGCCGCTTGCGACGGTGCTTTCAAAATACAGCAGGGCAATAAAAAAGCTTAAATCAAAACTTGAAAAAAGGGAGGGCATTTAAAGTGAGCAACAGGCGTACGGAAGAAAGCGTAAGACGGGCATTTGGCAATGCCGCTCCGAATAATCTTAAAGAAGTAATGGGAAAATGCGAGGAGCAGAAAGGAAGGGTAATAATATTGGAAAATACGGCAAAAAAGAAAAGCGGCAGAGTATTCAGCAGGGTTATGGCAGCGGCAGCGGCGCTGGTTCTGATAGTAACTGGAACATACTTATACGGAGCCAATCACAGCGTAGCTTCCACCGTAGCGCTGGATGTTAACCCAAGCATAGAGCTTGGGGTGAATAAGAAGGAACAGGTAGTATTGGTAACGCCGAAAAACGAGGACGGAGTAAAGGTCATAGGCGATATGAAGCTTAAGGGAAGCGACCTCAAGGTGGCGGTAAACGCCATAATAGGTTCAATGCTTAGGGAAGGATATATATCCGAACTGGCCAACTCCATACTTATAAGCGTAGATAGCGACGATCCCATAAAGAGCGCGGAAATGCAAAGCAGGCTGAGCGCAGAGGTAAAGGATATGCTGGATACCGGCAGCTTCAAGGGTGCGGTGCTGAGTCAGACTATAAGTGACGATCCTGACACAAAACGCCTTGCGGAGCAGTACGGCATAACCGAAGGAAAAGCTCAGCTGATAAAGCAAATAACCGAAAACAATGCCGCTCATACCTTTGACGAGCTGGCGGGGCTCAGCGTAAACGAACTGAACCTGATAGGGGAATCCGGCAGCAAGAGCATAACCAACGTAACGGCAGAGGGTGCCGCCAGCGACAGCGCTTATATAGGCGAGGCAAAAGCAAAGGAAATAGCTCTTGCTCACGCCGGGGCAAAGGCCGAAGAAATACTCGGCTATGAGTTTGAAATGGACTATGAGCACGGGGCCATGATATACGAGCTGGAGTTTGACTGGAACGGCAGGGAGTATGAATACGACATAAACGCGAATACCGGAGAAATACTCAAATACGAGGGTGAGCCGACGGAAAACACAAAGGACGGGAAAAAGCAGGAAAATCCAAAGGACAATAAAAAGAATGAGCAGCAGTCAGCCGACAGAGGCTATATAGGCGAGGCAAAGGCAAAATCCGCAGCTCTTTCACATGCCGGACTTGACAATGGCAGCATAACCGAATACGAATGCAAGCTGGATAGAGAGGATGGCCGCATGGTATATGAGATAGATTTCAAGTGCAACGGCTTTGAGTATGAATACGAAATAGACGCCGTTTCCGGAGCGATAGTCAAGCAGGACAAAGATATAGATGATTAGGGTTTAGCTGATCCGCAATACCAAAAAAGTGGCTGAACGCCACTTTTTTGATTATTTTTTACTTCGCCTCGGGGTTCTCCATTACGCCCGCAAAGAGCGGCACGCCGGTCTCGGTATCGACTATGGCGTATACGAAGGGCTTGTCGAAGGTCAGCACTATGGGCTCATCCGCAGGGAGCGCGCAGCCCTCCGCCGTGGCGATCTCGGTAACGGCGGCGGCCTCGGTGCCCTCCTCGTTCACGTCCACCTTTACCTTCTGGAAGACATAAGATATGTACAGCGGCCCGTCAATGCCCCTGCCCGCGCCGGAAAGGTCGGCAAGGAAGGGGTCGAAGGCGTCGGTCATGCCCATGGCCTTGAGGGCATCCGTAAGGTATACCGAATAGCCGGTGCTGAACTTAGGCATATTCACCGTAACGAAGGTATCCGCCTTTGCGGCGGCGATGGCTTCCTTCAGCTTGGCCCCGGTGAGGGAGGCGGCATAGCCCCGTGCGTCGCCGCTGCCGGGCTTAAGGGCTATAAAGGCCAGCCTGCCGTCGTCATAGGGCAGCATTATGCCCTCCGCGTCCTCGGTCTTTATGTAGCTCTCATAGGCCTCGAACATGTTCATGAAAGGCACGGTAACGGTACTGCCGTCCGCTTTGGTGAACTCGCGGTCGTTTGTGTAGTTGCCTTCAAACTTATGTGCCCATTCCGCCTTCATGTAGAGGGCGTTGAGCAGCACCATTATGGTGTCCTTGTCGTAATTGTCATCGTGGAGCTTGGGTATCATGCCGTTGGTCTTGTCGTTCACCCACTTGTTTATTGCCTTCAGAGCCCCGTCGCTGGGCAGGTCGGCGCTGTATATGTCGGGGCCGAAATACGCCTTTACGGTCTTTAGCCATTCCTCCTCTATAACGGCCTTGTCGTCGTCCGTCCAGATGGAGTTGGCAAGGTCGAGCTTGGTGCTGCCGCCGGTCTTTTCAAGCTGTGCGGCTATATCGGCGGCGAGGGCGGAAACGTAGTCCCAGTCTGCTCCAAGTATCTTCTCGAATTCCGCCTTTGTGTTCTCATTTGCTCCGGGCATGAGCATGGCAAGGCAGAGATAGGCCGAAAGCGGGGAAAGCACGGGGTTTTCGGCTTCCTGCGCCGCCGCGTACTGCATCAGCCCCGCGCCAAGGTCGCCTATCATGGTATAGTCGGTCACTTCGGGCAGCGTCACATCCGCCGCATTTACGCCATCGGTAAGGTTCTTCACTCCGCCGGACGCGGCGCAGCCGGTGAGCATGGCGGCGCACATAACGAGGGCGATCAGCTTTATCAGTCTTTTCTTCATAGCAAAAATATCCTCCGTATTGCGGTTATCTGTATATTAAACGGTTTACCTTACTGCAAGGTTGCATGTTAATTTATTATTTTGTTTGCTTATACCGCAAAAGATGCTACAATAGACTAAATCAAGCATACATGGGAGAATTGTATGAATATACGCGACGATGCGCAGCTCATTATAAAAGAAGCCATTGACCGGGCGATGCCGGACAACGCAGTAAAGGCAGCCCTCGGCTCCGTCAGCCTGCCCCATAAGGTCAAGCTGGTGGCAATAGGCAAGGCGGGTTATCAAATGGCCAGGGCGGCATATGATCACCTTGGCAGCCGCATAGAAAAGGGCGTGATCATAACCAAGTATGGCCACTCCGCAGGCAGCTTTTCGGAGGATATCGCCATATATGAGGCGGGGCATCCTGTGCCTGACGGCAACTCCGTGCGCGGGGCGGAGGCGGCCCTTTCCCTTGCCCATAGCCTGACCCCAAAGGATACGCTGATATTCCTGGTTTCCGGCGGCGGCAGCGCCCTGTTTGAAAGCCCGCTGGTATCGCTGGAGGAATTGCAGGACGTGAACAGGCAGCTGCTGGCCTCCGGCGCCGATATAACCGAAATGAATACCATTCGCAAGCGGCTCTCCGCAGTAAAGGGCGGCAGATTCGCCATGGCCTGCGGCGGTGCGCGCATAATCGCAATAATACTTTCCGATATAATAGGCGACCCTCTGGACATGATAGCCTCAGGCCCCGCCTGCCCCGACAGCTCTACCAATGCCGACGCCCATGCCATAATTTCCAAGTACGGCCTGAAGCTTTCCGACAAAGCTCTGTCCCTTATGGATGTCGAGACTCCCAAGGAGCTAAATAACGTTGAAACCATCGTCACCGGCAGCGTAACCCAGCTCTGCGCCTCCGCCTCGGAAACTGCCAGGCGGCTGGGCTACAGGCCCGTTGTTCTCACGGCCTCGCTCTGCTGCGAAGCAAAGGAGGCGGGAAGCTTCTTAGCCTCCGTCGCCCAGTATCACAGGGGCACCGGGGAACCCCTCGCCTTCATTGCGGGCGGAGAAACTGTCGTGCGCATAACCGGCAAGGGCTCAGGCGGCCGCAATCAGGAGCTGGCCCTGTCCGGCGCTATGGGCATCGCGGGCATGAAGGACGTATGCCTCTTCTCCGTAGGCTCGGACGGCACCGACGGCCCTACCGACGCGGCGGGCGGCATAGTCACCGGAGAAACCAAGGGACAGCTTGAGGCGCTGGGCATTTCCATACCCGACGTGCTGAAGGACAACGACTCCTACAACGCCTTAAAACAGATAGACGGCCTTATATTCACAGGCCCCACAGGAACCAACGTGAATGACCTGTGCTGCATTCTTATTTCGCAGAAGTGACTTTCAGTCACTTCTGCGAGTTTTTTCGTGTTTTGCCTCTCGCGTTCCGCTCCCGGGCGGCAAAACCCGCAGAGTACAAAACCCTTCGGTTTTTATCCGTTTTGACGCACATGTCGTCAAAGCCGGAATTAACTTTAAGGGGCTGCGGCCCCTTAACAACCCCAAAGTTTTTTACCGCTGTTCTTTAATGAGCATTTCCCTTCTTTATTTTTAATCCTTATATGTTATAATACATCTATAATAATAACTTTTGGAGGAGCTTATTCATGGAGCAGGATATCCGCTACTTAACCTTGCTTTCAAAGGAGTTCCCTTCGGTACAGTCCGCCTGTGCGGAGATAATAAAGCTGGAGGCCATACGCAGCCTTCCAAAGGGCACCGAGCACTTCATGAGCGACATACACGGCGAGCATGAGGCCTTCCTCCATATACTCAACAACGCCTCTGGGGCCATATGCGAAAAGATAGAAGAGCTGTTTGAAAGCACCCTGACTTCAGAGGAACGCCGCGGCCTTGCGGTGCTCATATACTATCCCGTGGAGACCCTCCACGGCATACACGAAAGGGCCTCCTTCGGCCTCAACGACTGGTACAGGGTGACGCTGCACAGGCTGATCGAGATGGCCCGCTACACCGCGTCAAAGTACTCCCGCTCCAAGGTGCGCAAGGCGCTGCCACAGGACTTTGCTTACATAATGGAGGAGCTTCTCAATCCACAGGACCAGCACAACAAACATACCTATTACGACAACATAATCCGCTCCGTAATAGACACCGGCATGGCGGATACTCTAATAACGGAGCTTTGCACCTTCATAAAGCGCATGGCCGTGGATACCCTGCACATAGTCGGCGACATATTCGACCGCGGCCCCCATGCGGACGTCATACTGGATAACCTCATGGGCCACCACAGCGTGGACATACAGTGGGGCAACCACGACGTGCTGTGGATGGGCGCGGCCGCCGGCAGCCCGGTGTGCGTGGCCATCGCCGTAAAGAACTGCATACAGTATGACAACATGGATATGCTGGAAAACGCCTACGGCATAAACCTTCTGCCCCTGGCGGTGTTCAGCGACGTCACATACAGGGATGCGGCGGTATTCCGGCCCCGGGTCCTGCCGGCGGGACACAGCCTGCCCCGGGACAGCGAGCTGTTCTCCCGTATGCACAAGGCGATGTGCGTAATAATGTTCAAGCTGGAGGGGCAGATAATAGCCCGCCGGCCGGAGTACCAGATGTCTGACCGGGATATGCTCTCCCGCATAAACTATCAAAACGGCACCATAGAGATAGACGGCACGGTATACCCCCTCCGGGATACCGACTTTCCCACCATAGACCCCGCCGACCCCAACAAGCTCACCCCCGAGGAGCAGGATATAATAGACGGCCTTGTCTCCAGCTTCCGCCGCAGCGAAAAGCTCCAGATCCACACCCGGTTTCTCTATTCCGTAGGCTCCATATACCGCAGGCACAACGGCAACCTGCTCTATCACGGCTGCATACCCTGCGACGGCAATGGCGAGTTCATGGAGTTTTCCCTTTATTCCGATACCCCCCTCAAGGGACGGGCATTTCTGGACTGGGCGGACAGGCTGGCGCGGCAGGGCTACTTCGCTCCCGATGGCAGCATGGAGCGGCTGCGCGGGCTGGACTTTCTCTGGTTCCTCTGGTGCGGCAGGAATTCCCCGATTTGCGGCAGGACAAAGATAACCACCTTCGAGCGGGCTCTCATCGAGGATAAAGCCTCATATACGGAACCCAAGAACCCCTATTACGTCTACTACGGCAGCGAGGAATTCTGCCGCAGGATACTGGACGACTTCGACCTGCACAAGCCCTGGAGCCGCATCATAAACGGCCACATGCCAGTAAAGGTAAAAGAGGGGGAAGACCCCAGAAAGGGGGGCGGCCGCCTGGTAGTCATAGACGGCGGCTTCTGCAAGGCCTACCACAAGCAGACAGGCATAGCGGGCTACACAATGTTCTTCAGCTCCCACGGAATGCGCATCGCCGCCCACGAGCCCTTTACCACCCGGGAGGAGGCAATACACGGCAAGAAGGATATAACCTCACATTCCTTTATAGTGGAAAACCTTCCCCGCAGGCTCATGATATCCGATACCGACGCCGGAGAGGGCATAAAGCGCCGCATAGAGGATCTTAACGCCCTTCTCGACGCCTACCGCAGCGGCACCATAAAGACGGACTCCACCGGCAGGATATAAGAGCATCAAAAAAGTGGCTGAACGCCACTTTTTGGGTTTTTCCGGCTTTGATGCCGTTACTTCTTTCTCTTTATGGCAAGCGCGGCCTTTTCCGTCACCTTGCCCTTGATGCGCATCAGGCTGTCCTGGGCGGCGGCGTAGCGGTGGGTCTTATCCTCAGAGAGCAGCATCGAGAGGGACCTCTTGAGCACCTCCCTCGTCTCCTCGTCTTCAAACGCTCCGTTTATGGCGTTCATCAGGCCTATGGGATCCCGTTTCAGGTCGGTGAGGGTGCGGGCGTCAGTGCTCTTGCAGAATGCAAAGAGCTTGTTGACGAACTGCTCCCGAAGCTCCATATCCATGTCGTCCACCCATGCCCTGAGGGTCTTGTCCTTGCGCTTGCTGCTGCTCTTTATATCCTCGCTGTATATGAATTTCGTGCCCATCAGCTCCCATGAGAAGCCATCGTGCTGCCATACCCCTACGGCGTTGCTCTTTACCGCATGGTACTGATCCTCGTGATCCAGAAGTATGCCCACTATATCCGCCTCGGGCAGCAGGGTAGTCATGAGTCCGCGTATGCGGCCGTAATTTTCCAGGGTTATCTGGCTGGTGGGGAACCCTGGGCCGTCGAAGTTGTATACGGCGGTTATGTGCTCCTGCGCCTCGGGCAGGCAGTATGCCGCCGCGTATACTGCAAGGTTGCCTCCCTTGGAGTGGCCGGTGATTATGAGGTCCTTATTCCAGTCCGCCGCCACCATGTTCAGGTAATTTGCCGCATCGCTCTGAGCCGGTACGGGAAACATGTAGCACATGTTGAAATTCTCCTTCCAGCCCACTATGGAGTCGTCGGTGCCCCGGAAGGCTACGCAGCGTATCCTGTTTTCGATGGTGAAGGTGACCGCGCTGAACTGCTCCTCCTTCTCCTCGCTGGTCTCGGCGGTATAGCCGGATAATACCACGCTGCCAAACCTCTCGCTGTTCCCCGCCGCCCTGAGCAGGTCGTGTATGCTGTCCGGTACTACTATGCCAAGCCTGCCGCGGCTGTCGGGATACTTAAGAAAGTACTCCTCCGCCGCCCGCTTTAGGGTTATGCCCTCAACCACGGTATTGGGCACTATGTTGGAATAATCCACATACGACAGCTCCGCGAATATCAGTCCGTCCACCTCGTTGAAGGGCCTTTCCGAAAAGGTCAGGTCGCCGCGCCACTCTATGTAGTCCATCATGTTAGCCATTTAATTCGCCTCCGTTTTTTATTTCCCGGAAAATATCCGCTATTTGCCGCTGCTGCCGAGGCTGCCCGTCATGCGCAGCGACTTCATCTCCATAAGCTCGTCATAGGGTATCTCGGTTATTTCCGTCTCCGGCACCGGCAGCAGCACCGCCTGGCACACCGCCTTAGTTATGTAGTATACGTTGAAGCGCTCGCCCCGCTCCTTCAGCCCCTCCAGGTATTCCCCTGCCGATTCCTTCGCAAAGTACAGCGGGACGGTGTTCAGGTTTGTCATGGGCACGAACCATTCCCCCCGGTAGCCGGAGTCTATCACGCCGCAGCGCTTGCCTATCCCCCTTGAGCCTGTGGAGCCCCGCTCCTGTATCTGAAAATAATACCCGGGCTCAAAGGCGCTGGCTATGCCGGTGGGCAACAGCTTTGTCTCGTGGGGCTCGAGGCGTATATACTCCCCGTCAAAGGCGAGGAATATATCGTATCCCGCGTCCTCGTCCCTCTTTGAGGGTATCACCCCATCCGGCCTTACCTTCGCAAACCACAGCTTGACCATGCGCTTCTCCTTGTTTTTGTATATTTATATTATAAAACAAACCGGAGCGGTTTACCATACCGCGCCGGTCATTTTGCTTTATGTGCTTATTTTTCGTCCCTGTTCTTTTCCCGAAGATGCTCGATGAGCGCATATACCAGCCCTATGTCGCCTTGGGTAAGGCCGGAAACGCTCAGCGCCGCGCCCTCCTTCCTGCCCAGCAGGTAATCTGCGGACACCCCGAATATATTTGCAAGCTCTACTATGTACTGCGTGGAGGGTACGGATATGCCCATCTCCCACGCGTTAACGCCGGAACGGGTTATGCCGAGCCTTTTCGCAAGCTCGGCCTGAGTCATTTTCTTTTGCTCCCGCAGAGCTTTTATCCTGTCAGCAACCATACCCGACGCCCCTTTTTAGTATGGTACGATAATCTTTAAGATATTTCATTATCATTATGATATTTATAATTGACACGGCTTGCGTTAATGCTGTATCATACTATTGTCAGTTCGATTTTTTACGTTTATAAATAACTCTGTAATCACAAGGGGGAAACAGAAAAAATGAAAAGATTGACGGCATTGATCATCGCCGCGGCTCTGTGCGCTGGGCTTTGCGGCTGCGCCTCTACCGTGAGCGTATCCAGCGCGCAGATAGACGCGGACGGGCATCTCATACTCTCCATGAGCGATGGCAGCACCCTCGACGCGGGTCTTGCCCGGGGCGAAAAGGGAGAAAAGGGAGACAAGGGCGAGCAGGGCATACAGGGTCTGCCCGGCGAGAAAGGCGAAAAGGGAGACAAGGGCGACAGGGGTCCCCGCGGCGAAAAGGGCGAGCGCGGCGCACAGGGCATACAGGGCGAGCGCGGCGCGACCGGCTACAGCGGCGGCTCCGGCGCAAGCGGACGCGACGGTGTGGACGGCAAGACCCCGTATATAGGCAAAAACGGGCATTGGTGGATAGGCGATGAGGATACCGGCGTATCCGCCACAGTATCCCCCGGCACAAGGGTCACCAGCGCGGAGGATATAAAAAAGGCTATTGAGCAGACAACCGAAGGCAGCACAGCCGAGATCAGCCTTATGAACGACCTGATCCTCTCAGAGCCCCTGAATATAACGGCCGATACCGTAATACACGGCAACGGGTATAAGGTGAAGCTCGATAGTGATATAAACAATCCAATTTTTAACGGCGACAAAAAAAGCCTGACCTTGGATAATATGACGCTGGACGGTCAGAACAAGAGGGTTAATGGTTATTTCGGCGCAATCAACGGCGGCGAGGATTCCTCTTTGACGCTTAGCAACGTGACCATTGAAAATGTGGAGGCGGAGAGGATAATCCGCGCCGTTAGCGTACAGAGCGTAAATCTTACAAATGTAACAATCAGAAACAATAAGACAAGCAACAGCAAGGACGGCGCATACGGGCTGCTTTTCACCAACGTGGAAAACATGACGCTGAAAAACGTTTCAATCACTGATAACAATATCGGAAAAAGCCTGATCCTGATATGGGGCGATAATAAATTGAACGCATTGACCGCCGAAAGCCTGACGATAGAGAATAACACTATCGGTGAACATATCCTTGCGACATCGGGAACAAATTGCAGCGACACCATTACGCTCACCTCCGGCTCTATCAGGGGAAATAATACAGCGGGCATCTACATGGTCGGCAATCTGACGATAGGCAAGGATATGAATGTTCAATGCGGCATCACGCTCAACAACGACAGTGCTAAGGGCGTATGTACCCTCACCAACAACGGCACTATAACAGGCGATATTACCTCGGCTGACTGGGCGGTGCAGCAGAGGGGGCTTCCCAACTACACCGGAACCGGAACGCACAACGGAACCAAGACGAACATAACCGACCTGACGGCTCCCGTACAGCCGTAAACAATACTTAAAAAGAGGGCTTGCGCCCTCTTTTTTTATTGCTGCTTTTTCTTCCTGCCCTTTATCATCCCCACCGCTATGAGAGCGGCTAAGGCGGCGAGGCCGCCGCCGATTATCATGGACGCGCCGCCGCCCTTGGGGGGCAGGTACGCAGGCGCGCCGGTGCTCACCGGGGCGGGCTGCTCCGCCGCGGGCGGAACCTCCACAGTCGGGTCGTCAAGGCTTATCCAGAGATTGCGGTAGCCGTACCAGTAGCCGATAAAGCCCCATCTGCGGCCCTCCCCGTCGGTATAGGTCGTGTCCACGGTTATCTTGTCGCTGCCAAATGCGCCGAGGCTTAAGTCAAAGGCCTTCCTCCCGGAGCCGGGGTAGTCGTAGAATATTATGGTATCCCCCGCTCCCTTGGCGGCGTCCACCTCTGCGTCCTCATGCTTTATCTCGTCCTTATGCTCCCTTTCAAACTCCACCCAGTCGTATTTCACCTTGAAGTCATAGAGGTTTATCCAGCCGCTGCCGTCGCTTATCAGCGCCCACTGAGCGCCGTTCCCATCGGTATAGAGCCACTGGCAGACGGTCTCGTTTCCGTTGTCGATGCGCCTTATTTCCCCCCTGTCCGGCGCGCCGTATACCGGGGCGGAGCCGCCCTCGCCGGAGGCTATGTAGGTCCTGCCGGCCTGATAGGTGCATTGGTCGCTGTGCCTTTTGTAAAAGCTGTCCTCCGGCTCAAGTATCACGTCCGCAAGCGCCATACAGGGCAGGAGCAGCATTGCCGCCGCAAGCAGCGCGCAAAGGATCCTTTTCATATTATCCGTACCTCCTTAAAAAATCAGCTTTATCACAAGCCCCGTCCCGAAGGAGAGGGCGTTCATGCACAGGGAAAAAAGCATGGGGCGGGCTATTTTGGCGGCGCGCCTTTTGTAGGCGTACCCCTCCGCCAGCACAGCGAAAAGCTCCGTCACGGCGGCCGCCGCCGGGTAAAGCCCCGGCCTCAGGGACTTCGTCAGCAGCGAAAGGTATACCACCGCCGGGTTGGTCATAAGGTTTGCAAGGGCGATGAGCCCCATATCCTCCCTCTTCTTCAGCAGCAGGGCGGCGGAAAGCTCTATCAGCTCCGTAAGCAGCAGCGATAAGCCCATGGCGCGCAGCATCACCTTTTGCCCACCCCCACCCGTATCAGCATTATGGAGATCAGGCAGATCATGGCGTAATCCTGCCCGTTGCCGGAGGCCCCGGAAAAGGCGGGCAGCATGCCGAGGAAAAGCCCCAGGGTGAGCAGCCCGAAGGCGGTGGCCCTGCCCTCCCTCAGGATATCCTTTGCGGCGTACAGCGTTACCGGCATGGACATATTAAACAGCAGCAGCCCCAGCGCGCCGGGCAGCGGGAAGGCGGAAAATATCAGCGCTATGGCAGCGGCGCTAAGGGTGACGGTGGCGGAGCGCACCTCCCCGAAGCGGTCCGAGGCAAAGCCGCCTATGCACTTTCCGCCCACCACGCACAGCGCGGCTATCCACGCCCACGCGCCGGCCCTCCACGGGAAGGACATTATCACCCCGCCGTAGCTCCTTAGCGTCACCACCGCCAGCAGGCTCATAAGCCGCAGCCACTGCTCCCGTCCCCGGGGCAGCTCGGGGCTCCCCGGCCCTGCGCCCTCCCTGCAAAGGGCCATTATAGCCGCGGCGCAGGCGAGCATGAGGCAGGCGGCGAAGGCAGCAAGGCTCCGCCCCGCCCGCGAGGCCAGCGCGCCGAGGAATATGCCCATTGCCCCGGGTGAAACGTATATGCCAAGGTATTTCGCCCCCTCCGTCACCGCCATTACGTCCGCCCCGCCGCCTATATGGAAGGCCGCGTTGCCCAGCCCGCATACGACGGCGGTGAGCATGGGTGAGGGCAGCAGCCCGCCCAGGGCCACCATAAGGCAGCCTATGGCGGAAAAATATCTGCCGCCGCCATATCTGTCCGCCAGCACCCCTATTGGGAGCTGCATGGCGAAGGCGCAGAAGTTGTATATGAGCAGCGCCATGGCCTTATCCGAGGCCGCCCGGGCCGCAGGCAGCACTAACATTGCGCAGCACAGGTCCACGGCAAAATGCGCCGCGGAATACGCCGCCACAAGCCTTTTTTCGCCCTTTCCCAGCATAGCCCACCTCCGATATCCTTATATTTATAACGCAATTATACCAGAAAAGGTTGCGCCGCACAGCAAATGTTTCCATCCGTATTGACGGCGGTATTGCACGGAAGGTAAAATCATATGGGACAGCCGGTAAATAATTACAAAAAATAACAGGAATGAAAGGACGCACGCACTATGATAACCCTGCTCACAAGGCAAGATATGGCAAAGGTGTTCACAATGGCGGAGGCGGTACAGGCGGCTAAGGACGCCCTCGCCCTCTACTCCGCAGGGGACACGGACATACCCCTCCGCGCAAACCTGCCGGTACCCGCATATAACGGCTCGGCATTGTACATGTACGGCTATGCCCCCGGCGCATCCGCCCTTGGCGTAAAGATAGTTTCAGTATATCCGGATAACCCCAAGCGGGGCCTTCCCAGCGTCCCCGCCACCATGGTTTTGATGGACGACTCCACCGGCGCGGTATGCTCGGTGATGGACGGCACATACCTGACGCGGGTGCGCACAGGCGCTGTGGCCGGCGCGGCTACAGACCTTCTCGCCCGAAGGGACAGCAGGGTTTTCGCCCTCTTCGGAGCGGGAGGTCAGGCGGAGGGCCAGCTTGAGGCGGTTCTCACCGTACGGGATATAGAGCTTGCCAAGGTATACTGCCGCACCTTTGAGAAGGCGGAGGCCTTTGCCAGAGCCATGAGCGAAAAGTTCTCTGGCAGGTTCAATACAAAGATAGTCGCCGTCCATTCCCCCGAGGAGGCCATAGCCGACGCGGACGTAATCACCGCCGCCACCACAGCCACCTCTCCCGTATTCGACGGCAGGCTCCTCAAGCCCGGCGCCCACGTGAACGGCATAGGCTCCTTTACCTACGACATGGTGGAGATAGACTCCTACACGCTGACCCACGCCGGCAAGGTCTATGCGGACACGCTGGAGGGTGTGCTTGGGGAGGCCGGGGACATACTTCAGCCCATTGACCGGGGCGAGTACAGCAAAGACCGCATTACAGGCGAGCTGGGCCAGCTGATAAACGGCGCTGCCCCCGGCCGGGAGAACGACACCGAGATAACCCTGTTCAAGTCCGTAGGCTCTGCGGTGCTGGACCTCGTCGCCGCCCGGCGCATATACGCCAAGGCGAAGGAGATGGGGATAGGATTAAAGGTCGAGATGTAACGCTTCGCAGAAGCGGCCCTTCGGCCACCTCTGCGGCATAAAAAGGAACGGCCCTTGCCGTTCCTTTCAGAGTGTCAAAAAAGTGGCTAAACGCCACTTTTTTGAGTTTTACGGGTTTTGCCTCTCGCATTAGCTCCCGGGCGGCAAAACCCGCAAAGTACGAAAACCTCTGGGTTTTCATCCGTTCTGACGCACATGTCGTCAGAGCCGGATTAAACATAAGGGGCTGCGGCCCCTTATCAACCCCGGGGTTTTTCGACAGGCTGAAGGAACGGCCCTTGCCGTTCCTTTTTTATCATATCTTTACCCTTATAGCTTTTCTTTATCGCTTTAGCAATATCTCAAAATAATCTTTAAATCGCTCCCGCGGCTGTGGAAAAGGCACAACCGCCATGTTAGAATTTGGCTGTAAGAAAATTCTTACAAAATTTAACGAAGTATTTCCTTTATCGCGGAAATCGCCGCGTCCACGTCACATTCGGCGTTGGCATAGCCAATGCTGAAGCGCACCGTCCCCTGGGGGAAGGTGCCTAGGGTTTTATGGGCGCTGGGAGCGCAGTGCAGCCCGCAGCGGGTCATGATGCCACGCTTGTCCAGCTCGTACGCTACCTCCGCGTTGTCGCGGCCGGTAAAGTCTATTGATATTACGCCTACCCGCTTATTTATTTCTTTGGTACCCGCAAGGCGCAGCGGCAGGCCCTCAAGCCCGTCGATAAAGCGTTCGGTAAGCTTCTCCTCGTGGGCGCGGAAGGCTTGGACGCCCTTATCCAGTATGAAGCCCAGCGCTGCGTTGAGGCCGAATATCCCGGGGATGTTCAGCGTGCCGGACTCGAACCTGTCGGGCATATAGGGCGGAAGCAGCTCGCTGTCCGATGCGCTGCCCGTGCCGCCGGATATCAGCGGCTCGACCCGCTTTGCGAACTCCTCATCAAGCATCAGCGCGCCTATGCCCTGGGGGCCCAGAAGCCCCTTATGGCCGGGAACGCACAGCGCCGATAAGCCCAGCTCCTTCATGTTTACCGGGTAATGCCCCGCGGTCTGGGCCGCGTCCAGTATTACCGGCAGCCCCCGCTCTCTGCATATATCGCTTATTTCCTTCACGGGAAGCAGCGTACCGCAGACGTTTGATGCGTGCATTATGGCTACAAGGCTTGTATTGGGCCTGATAAGGGGCAGGATATCCTTTGGATCGGTGATGCCGCAACTGTCGGCAGGTATCCTTGAGAACTCCACCCCCTGAGCCTCAAGCTGGCGTATGGGCCGCATCATGGCGTTGTGCTCAAGGCTGCTGACTATAACGTGATCCCCCGGCCTGAGGAAGCCCTTCAACAGCATGTTCAGCCCCGCCGTCATGCCGGGGGTGAACACCGCGTGGGTGATGTCCTCTGTTCCAAAGAGCGTGCAAAGCCGCTCGCGGCACTCTATCAGCACCATCTCCGCCTCGCTTGAAGCCTCGTAGGTGGAGCGGTTTACATTGGCGCCTATGTTGTTTACATAGTCCAGCATGGCCTCCCCCACGCCTGGGGCCTTTGGGAAGGAAGTCGCTCCGTTGTCGAGATATATGGACATAGGCAATTACCTCATACTTTTATTTTGCTGATAAGGGGGGCAGTCCCTTTTCAGATACAGTTTATCACACCTATGGCTTTTGTCCACAGGTGAAAAAGCAAAAGGAGTTATTATTTATTATGAAAAAGAATCTTCCCGTATTGCTTACCGGCGTAATCGTCGGTATCGCGGCGCTGGTGCTCACAGCCTTCGGCAACCCTGCCAACATGGGCTTCTGCATCGCCTGCTTCCTGCGCGATATAGCCGGCGCCCTGAAGCTTCATTCCGCCGGAATCGTACAGTATGTGCGCCCTGAGATCGTGGGCATCATCGCCGGTGCTGCCGGAGCCGCCCTCATCAAGAAGGAATGGAAGGCCGTCGGCGGTTCTTCCCCCTTCACCCGCTTCGTTCTGGCCATCTGCGTAATGATAGGCGCTCTGGTATTCCTGGGCTGCCCCCTGCGCATGGTTATCCGCATAGGCGGCGGCGACCTGAACGCCGTTGTCGGCCTCGTGGGCTTCATCGCTGGCATCTTTGCAGGTACCATAGCCCTCAAGAAGGGCTTCTCCCTCAAGCGCAACTACGCTGAGCCCCGCATCGACGGCGCCTGGATGCCTGTACTGATGGTCATCCTGCTGGTGCTGGCCGGCCTCGCCCCTGCCCTGTTTGCCCAGAGCACCGAGGGCCCCGGCTCCATGCACGCCCCTATAATACTTGCTCTTGCAGCCGGTATCGTAGTGGGTATTCTGGCACAGCGCAGCCGTTTCTGCATGGCAGGCGGCATACGCGATACCATCATGTTCAACCAGTGGGGCCTTACCCTTGGCTTCGTGGCTATCATAGTCACCGTGCTCATCGGCAACCTGATCCTCAATAAGTTCAACCTCGGCTTTGCCGATCAGCCTGTTGCCCATAACGACGGCATCATGAACTTCCTCGGCATGGGCATCGTAGGCTGGGGTTCCGTGCTTCTGGGCGGTTGCCCCCTCCGTCAGCTGATCCTTACCGGCGAAGGCAATTCCGACTCCGCAGTCACCGTTACCGGCTTTGTATTCGGCGCTGCCCTTGCACATAACTTCGGCACCGCCTCCTCCGCCAAGGGCCCCGGCGCAAACGGCGTTGTAGCCGTCATCGCCTGCTATGTGGTACTCCTCATAGTGACCCTTGCCAACGTAAAGGCCAGCAAGGAATAACCCTTAGAAACCTGACAAGAAAAGGAGAAGCGGCGCCAAGCCGCTTCTTCGGCAGCAGAGAAACCCCTTGGGGTTGTTAAGGGGCCGCAGCCCCTTAAAGTTAATTCCGGCCTTGACGGCGTGTACGTCAAAACGGATGAAAACCGTAGGTTTTCGCACTCTGCGTGTTTTGCCGCCCGGGAGCGTAAGCGAGAGGCAAAACACGAAAAAAGCTCGCATAAATGGATGCAATCCATTTATGCGAAAGTAGTATTGTACTTTTACAGGAGGAAATGATATGATAGACGCCAGAGGTCTCGCATGCCCAATGCCGGTGCTAATGACCCAGAAGGAGATAGCCAAGAACTCCCCCGCCAAGCTTGAAGTCATGGTAGACAACCACTCCGCACGGGAAAACGTAAAGCGTTTTGCCGAGAGCGCAGGCTATGCCGTGGCAGTGGCCGAGGAGGGCGACGACTACCGTCTCACCCTAACCAAATAGTTATCAGGAGCGTTTTCATGCCCAGCTACATAGCCACCTTCCATACCCACCTTGCCGCCATGCGCAGCCTGAAGAATGTAAAAGGGCACGCCGCCTCGGCGGTGCTTTCCCCCGTTCCCCGGAGCCTCAGCTCTTCCTGCGGCACCTGTATGCGGTATGATGCGGAGGACACGCTCCTTGAGCTTATGGATAAGGATCTGGAGTCCATAGCCGAAGCGCTGGGCAGCGAAAAATACAGCGTGGTATACAGGGCAGAGGAATGACAATACCAAAAAAGCGGCTTAACGCCGCTTTTTTAGTATTTCCAAACCCCCTTGGGGTTGTTAAGGGGCCACAGCCCCTTAATTTCAATCCGGCTTTGACGGCGTGTACGTCAAAACGGATGAAAACCGTAGGTTTTCGCACTCTGCGTGTTTTGCCGCCCGGGAGCGCAGCGAGAGGCAAAACGCGAAAAGAACTCGCGGAAGCGACCAAAGGTCACTTCCGCGAAAGGTTAGAATTTCCTTCCCCCGCCGCCGTGATACATGCCGCCGGAGGACATATGCACAGTGCTGGTGCTATGGCCGCCTCCGCCGGAGCGGGGTCCGCTGTCGTTGTTGCGGGGTATTACCCGAGTGGTGACAAACTTATTCACCAGCTTTGAATCGTTTACCCGGAGGTTGAGCTTTGACTTTGCACGCCAGTTATATTCCGAAGGCACGTACTTTCTGGCATAGCTCTTCTGTATGGAGCTCTTGGCTATCAGCCCCGCAAGAAGGCCTATAAGGCCGCCGATTCCGCCCAGCATTGCCGCGCTTGCCGCCCGCCCTGCGGGAGTCGCCGCCCTGTCTGGGTCGTAGGTGCTGCCGTATTCCGAGGGATCCATCACCTCGCCGGTAGCTGCGTTTATGCCGGTATGATCGTCTGCCACGCCCATTTCAATAAACTTATCGGTGTAATCCAGAGCCTCTGAAAACGCGCCCATGTAATCGCCATTTGCAAGGTATTCCATCTGTGCGTCGAATATCTCCTCACGCCGCTGGTCGTCTATTATGTCTATCATGTCGCCGGTGGTGGTGAGATATGTCTCCCGGTTGTACATATCCAGGCAGAACAGCACGCCGGTACGGTTTTCGCCTATCCCCATGCCGCTGTTTTCGTAGAACTCATCGGCAAACTCCTGCGTACTCATAACGCTTTCGTCCTCTACCGTGACTATGCCTATATCCTGGCCGTCCTTCGCCACAAGCTCGTTTATGCGGCTTTGCAGCTCCGCCTCCTCGTCGTCTGTCAGCAGATCCGCAAGGTCAAATACCCTTTGCACCTTCCCGGCTTCCTCCGGATTGCACGCGGCGGATTCCTCGCCGGGAGCCGCGGTGGGCTGGGCTGGGCCGTTGAACTCATCGGCGGATATCACATTCTCCCCCTCAGCCAAGGCCCCAGAGCATAAGCCAAGGCACAGCGCGGATATAACGATTGCCGTCAAAAGCTTTTTCATATGGCAATCCCTCCTATAAGCGCGCCTATCACAAGGCAGGCGGCGGTGATCGTCCACATGAGCCGGTTGGTTTTCTTCCTGCTCACCGGCACTCGGCCGGCGATCTTGCCGGTCTGGCCGTTCATGGCAAAGTAGTAAAGCTCACCCTTGTAGCGGTATGTCATAGTCCACGCAGGCATGAGGGCGTACTTCCAGTCAGACTTGACCTCGTCCACCGCCATGTTCTGGCCGGTAACGGTGCCGTAGCCGGAAAGGGTGCCTTCAAGCTGACCCTCCGCAGCAGAGCGTATTATCTCGTTTGCCTGCGGCTCGGCGGCATTCTTCTCAATGTTGCGCTTTTCTGCCATGAAGCCCGAAAGAAAGCTCATGTTAAAGTCCTTAAGGCCGGACATATCATAGGGGTATACGCCATTGAGCAGTTCCGCATCCTTCCGGTCCAGCGCCTTTACGGTGATCTCGCTGAGCTTTACGTCGCCGCTCCTTGTCAGGGCGTAAACGCTGGTCTCGGTGTATTCTATATCGCCCACCACCCATACTTTAAGGGAGTTGGACTTGGCGGTCATGGTGGCCCTTACGTCGCTGTCTACCAGCCAGAATGGAAAGTATACGCCGGTGAGCTTTTCCAGCTGCATCTCGCTGAAGAAGCCGTCGTCTATGTACTTTTTTGACTTGCACCAGCTTATGAGCTGTTCCTTTACCTTTTCCTTTGGAATGGAGAAGGGTATCACCTTATCCGGGGCCATACCGCCGGAAAGCCGGCCCTTTAATATTACGGGATTATGGCAGTAAAAGCAGAAGGTAGCTGCCGTTGTGTCATCGGTTATTACCTCCGCGCCGCAGTTGGGGCAGGTATATACCACCGCGTGCTCGTCAAAGGCGGTGTCCTCGCTCTCCTTCTGTTCATCTATTATCTTCTGGTTTTTGATAAGCTCATTAAGCTGCTCCCCGGTGTAGCTGCTGCCGCAGTACTCACAGCCGAAGTCTCCTGTAGCGGGGCGATACGTGAGGTCTGCGTCGCAATTTGGGCATTTATAGGTAATAGTGGACATGTTTCACCTCCTGATGAGTGTATCGGATATATTTTATTACATAATGTAAATACGGACAAGTGCCGAAAAGCCATATATGCCGCTAAGTGATTTCGACAAAACATTAAAATGTTTTAATTTTTCTGCCTTAGCCGCTATTATTTCACAAATTTGTATGATATAATCCATAGGTAAATTTATACCGAACTAATGCTTCTACTTTACGGGAGGAATAATTTAGATGGCTGAAAGGATAAAAAGGGGCGACCGCAAGGACGGCGTATGGCTTAAAGACCTTGACCCCCTGCACGGCTTCATGCCGTACCTCTACCCCAACAGGGCGGACAACGAGGCCTTTATTCAGGAGCAGATAGATATAACCGCCCTGAACGAATACCTTAAGAAAAAGACGGAGGGCGACCCGGAGTTCAAGTATACCTACCTCCACGCCATAGTTGCAGCGCTGGTACGCACCATAACCCTCAGGCCGAAGATGAACCGCTTCATCTCAGGCAACAGGATATACCAGCGGAGATGGATCACCGCTGCCTTCATGGTAAAGCGCCAGTTCGCGGACGAGTCCTCGGAATCCATATTCTACAAGGCCTTTGGGGACGAGGACAACATCGACACCATTCACCGGAGCATAAAGGAGAGAGTCACATCCTTCCGCAAGGGCTCGGCAGAGGACAACTCCACCGACAAGATGGGGCTTTTGCTCCGCCTGCCCCCCTTTATGATGCGTCTCGTGATGAAAATACTCTTTTCCCTGGACCGCAAAGGGAAGGTGCCTGATTTCCTCATAAAGGAAGACCCCAACCAGGCCTCGGTGTTCATTACAAACCTCGGCAGCATAGGGCTTCACGCCGGATATCATCACCTGACAAACTGGGGTACCAACTCCATATTCGTGGTAATAGGCGAAAAGCACATAGCTCCCTTCTATCAGGAGGACGGCTCCGTAGAGATGCGGGAAGTAATTGACCTTGGCGTTACGCTGGACGAGCGTATCGCCGACGGCTACTATTACTCAAAGACAATAAAACTCCTGAAGCACCTGCTTACTCACCCGGAGCTTTTGGATCAGAAATCTAATGAGGAAGTTGAATTTTAATATGGGCAACACAGCATACGCACACAGCTACATCGATGAAAGCCGCGTCACCGCCAAGGCTCCCTGGCTTAAAAGCTATGACCCCGAGTGCCCCGCACATCTGGATTACTTCATGGGTACGCTGGAGGAAGCCTTCGAACGTATGGCGGAAAAGTACCCGGACTATATCGCCTACGACTTCATGGGCAAGTCTACCACCTATAAGAAGGCCATAGCGGACATACACGCCTGCGCAAAGGCACTGAAGGCAATGGGGATAAAGGAAGGGGACAAGATCACCATTTGCATGCCCAACGCCCCCCAGACAGTCACCATATTCTATGCGGTAAACATGGTGGGCGCAATAGCCAACATGGTACACCCCCTTTCCGCCGTAAAGGAGATAGCCTTTTGCCTGAGGGACTCCGAAAGCGTAGCGGCTATAACGCTGGATCAGTTCTATGATAAGTTTGTTGAGGTGCGCCGCGAGGTTGAGCTTCCCCATCTAATCATAACCTCCGTAGCGGACGCCCTTTCCCCCATAATGAAGCTGGGCTACAAGCTCACAGAGGGCAGGAAAATAAAGAAGCCCGAAGGTGATGACTTCATATGGTGGAAGGACTTCCTCAGGCAGGGCGAAAACGTCACCGATTACCGCTGCCACAGGGACGCCGGTGCTCCCGCCGCAATACTTTACAGCGGCGGCACCACCGGCACCATGAAGGGCATAAGCCTGTCAAACCTCAACTTTAACGCTCTGGCGGCCCAGATAATCGCCACCAACAGCTTCTTCCGCCCCGGCGACAAGATGCTGGCCATAATGCCCATGTTCCACGGCTTCGGCCTCGGCGTAAGCATTCACTCCATGCTGGCAAATGGCGGCCACTGCATACTGATACCCCGTTTCACCCCCAAGAGCTACGCGCAGCTCTTAAAAAAGCACCGCCCCAACCTGATCGCAGGCGTACCCTCGCTGTTTGAGGCGCTTCTGCGCGTGCCTGAGGCGGACGCTCTGGAGCTTTCCTGCCTGAAGGGCGTATTCTCAGGTGGCGACTCTCTCTCAGTGGAGCTGAAGAAGCGCTTTGATGCGTTCCTTGGTTCCCACGGCGCAACTATCAAAGTCCGCGAAGGCTACGGAACCACCGAGTGCGTCACCGCCAGCTGCCTTACCCCCATGCACAAGGCGAAGGAGGGCAGCATAGGCCTGCCCTTCCCGGATACCTACTATAAGATAGTAAAGCCCGGCACCACCCAGGAGGTACCATACGGCGAGGAGGGCGAGATATGTCTTGCCGGCCCCACGGTGATGCTGTGCTACGTGAACCATCCCAAGGAGACCGCAGACACCATGAAGGATCACGGCGACGGCCTCATATGGGTACATACCGGCGATCTGGGCAAGATGGACGAGGAAGGCTTCATATACTTCCGCCAGCGCATCAAGCGCATGATAGTCACCAACGGCTATAACGTATACCCATCCCAGATAGAAAACGTGCTGGAAGCCCATGAGGCGGTACACCTTGCCTGCGTCATAGGCGTAAAGGATCCCATAAGGGTCCAGCGGGTAAAGGCCTTCATAATGCTCAAGCCGGGCTATGAGGGCAGCGAGGAGCTGAAAAAGAGCATACTGGAGCACTGTACCAAGTACGTGGCCAAGTACGCAATGCCCCGTGAGCTGGAATTCCGTCCCGAGCTCCCCAAGACGCTTGTGGGCAAGGTAGCCTACAGAGTGCTGGAGGAGGAAGAGGCCGCCAAGGAGCGGTAAGGGCAGAAAAACCCGACAAATAAAAAACATAATACTAAAAAGGAACGCCCGAATGATATGCACCCCGAAAGTTAGACACTTTCGGAGGTGCATATTTTTAATGAGC
>ENA-UOJO01001018-UOJO01001018.1-human-gut-metagenome-genome-assembly--contig:-P57-NODE-1018-length-38368-cov-12.264871_pt1 | contig 38368 bp, 37 predicted proteins | sample MGYA00242351_ERZ723898 | MGnify/ENA metagenome assembly ERZ723898 | reverse complement strand
GGGCCGACGGAGGAGGCCCGTGGCCGCCGTCCGGGCTCCTGCCGTCGGCGTCTGACGCCGTCGGCAGGAGCTAACCCCGCGCCGCAGCGCTCGGCGGAGCCGTAAGGCCGCGATTTCCGGCGCAGCTACTCTTACTTGATATAGGGACAGAATTCCGTCAAGACAGCATGGCTGACGACCTTGAATTCTGGCGAAAATCTTCAGCAGACGTGCATCACTGTGCGCGGCTGAAAACGTATCTCGACGGCTCCTCGGAGCTGATGGTGTGCTCGAAACCGGTCTTCATCGAGGCCGGGTATGAGAGCGCAGCGAAGTTCAATTAATCAAACAGATGTTCGAATATCACGCGCACGGTGGCGCGTGATGCGGCAGACAAGGCGGGCGCGAGCGAAGCGAGCGCAGATCGCGCCCGTCGGCGCGCAGCGACGAAAGTGCGCGATCTCGCCTTGTCGAACCGCTTCCGGTGGTTCGTGACGCTGACGCTCGACCGGGAGAGAATTGACCGGTATGACGTCGGCGTCATCACGCGGAAGCTCAATCAGGTGATGGACAACCTTGTGCGCCGCCGTGGGCTGGCGTATGTCCTTGTGCCGGAACGGCACAAGGACGGAGCCATCCACTTCCACGGCTTCTTCACGGACGCTGTCCGGGCCGTGGATAGCGGCCACACGGACGGCGCGGGTCATAAGGTCTATAACCTGCCGGAGTGGACGCTCGGCTTTTCGACCGCGATAGAGCTGTACGGCACGTACAGCTCGGCGGTCGGGTACGTGTGCAAGTACGTCCGCAAACAGGATGAGAAGATAGGTGGGAGGTGGTTTTATTCCGGTGGAAAGCTGGCGAAGCCAGCTGTCTCATATCCCGACGTCGAGTGGCGCGAAGCGCACGAGGCAGGCGGGTATGAGTTCAGCGTTGGCGGGAGCGCGTATGTGATTTTGAGGGGCGAGGAATCTGACGGCTGAATTGATTTTACTTTTTTTGGAATGTCAAACGCTCATCGGCTAAACGCCCGCTGAACCGGCATAATTGCCGCTGAAATCCGCATGTTTTCCGGCTAAATGCCCGCTGGCCGGAATTTTCCATGAAATTCTCGCGGGCGAGAAATTATGTGGAGGTTTTTGGAAATGACAACGGAATACCTTTTGAACGAGCAGATGGAACACGTTTTGTCGGCGCTGACGCCGTCAAATCGTCTGGTGATGCGCGTCTGTTTACATACGGGGCTGCGCGTCGGTGACGTTTTGGCACTGCGAACAGAGCAGCTTCTGACGCCGCAGTTTTGGATTACGGAGCAGAAGACCGGGAAGCGGCGGCGCGTGAATCTGACGAACGAACTGTTTGAGCAGCTGCGTGACGCAGCGGGGCCGGAGTGGGTGTTCACGAGCCGCTGCGACCGGACGAAGCATCGCACGCGGCAAGCCGTTTGGACGGATGTGAAGCGCGCCGCCAAGGCTTTTCGGCTTGAACAGAACGTGGGGACGCACTCGGCGCGGAAGGTCTACGCCGTAGACCTGATGCAGAAATATGGCGACATCGACCGGGTGCGGCGCGCGCTGAATCACAGCAGCGAATCCGTCACGCTGCTCTATGCGATGGCGGATATGCGGCTCCGCGCGAAGTACAGAAAGAAACGCCGCCGCCCGTGAATTTACACGAGCGACGGCGGGTCGATTGAAAAAACACTTGACGAGCGGCGGTTTTTGCGGTATTCTGAGACCGAGAAAGGAGGGCGCGGAATACCGCATGCAGAGCGGCCATCATTCAGCCGGGCGCGAAACGCAGCAAAACCATCATTTTGTTGTCGTTCGGGGTCTGGGCCTTTTTTCTTTGAAAATCCGAACGCAACAAAATAAAAATTTTGTTGCGTTAGAGGAGGAGAATTCAGCGGATCGGTCGTACAAGGCGGCAGACGTTCTATTGATAAACCAATTATACTATTTTGACAAAGGTTTTGCAATAGGACGTGCTGTGTCCGGATTTCTGTTGTTTTGCTTGATTTTGATGTTTTTCCTGTATTCTCCCTTGGATTTTCTGTGTTTTTTTAAGAACGGGCAAAAAACAACTTTACATTTCGGCTTACCCATGCTATAATGAAAAAAATTTTGAATTGAAATGAGGTGCTTTTATGGGTTATGCCGTAAAACGGATCGGCGTACTGACCTCCGGCGGTGACTCGCCCGGCATGAACGCAGCGGTGCGCGCAGTGGTACGTACAGCGGATCTGCTCGGGATCGACTGCATCGGCATCCGCCGCGGCTACAACGGTCTGATCAACGGAGATTTTGTCAAGCTGGACGCCGACAGCGTCTCGCACATCATCAATCGCGGCGGCACCATTCTCTATACGGCGCGCAGCGACGAATTCCCGACGGAGGAAGGCCAGCAAAAGGCGGTTGCGACCTGTAAGCTGCTGGGGCTGGAAGGCATTGTCGCTATGGGCGGCGATGGCACGTTCCGCGGTCTGCTGGAGCTGTCGAAGCACGGCATTTCCGTTGTTGGTGTCCCCGCAACGATCGACAATGATATCAGCTGCACCGATTATACCATCGGCTACGACACGGCGGCCAATACGGCGGTCGAGGCCATTGACCGGCTGCGCGACACGATGCAGTCGCATGAGCGCTGCTCCGTCGTGGAGGTCATGGGCCGCAACGCGGGCCACCTCGCACTGTATGTCGGCCTGGCGACCGGCGCAACGGCGGTTCTGGTGCCGGAGAAGGAGTTCAATTTCCAGCGTGATGTTGTCGAGCGCATCCGTCTGGCCAGACTCAGCGGCAAGACGCATTTCATGATCATTGTGGCCGAGGGCGTTGGCAGCGCCGTAGAGATCGGCAAGCAGATCCACGAGGCGCTGGGGCTTGACCCGCGTGTGACGATTCTGGGTCACATTCAGCGCGGCGGCACACCCTCTGCGCGTGACCGCGTCATGGCGACCAACATGGGCTATCACGCCGTGATGGCACTGGCAGAGGGCAAGACGAACCGTGTCATTTGCTCGCAGGCCGGTAAGATGGTCGATCTCGACATTGTCGAGGGACTTGCCATGAAGAAGAGTCTCGATTCTCAGCAATATGAAGCGATGGAGGCTATGACCGGTATCGGTAACTGAGCCTCTCCCCTTTCCTGCAAACGCTCCGACAGAATTTCTGTCGGAGCGTTTTTCTGTCATATTGCTCCGCTGTGTGCATATACTGGTTGGGTAGTGATTTTCAACGAGGAGGACAGAACATGACAGCTTTTTACAACGTTCCGCCGCATGGCGACATTGACGACCTGATCTTTGACGAGCTGGACTATGAGATCAGCCGCAGATAGTTGTCCGCACGAATTCAAACGGCACACGCTGTGTGCCGTTTTGCCTCTTTACAGATGGTTTTTTTTCGGGTATAATACCATAGATAATGATGGAAGTGTGGGATATCACGTATGATCGAATTTGATGAATACAAGGTAAAGCTCAATAATATTCATCCGAAATTGAAGGAATTGGCCTCTTCGCTGAACATCGAGGAGTGCAAGGTCGACCTTGACCGGCTGCACGCGCAGATCGAATCTGACGGCTTTTGGGACAATACCGACACCGCGCAGAAGGTCACGCGGCAGGCCAGTCAGTTGGAGGCCAAGATCGAGCGTTATGAGAAGATGTGTACCCATTGGGACGATCTGATGACGATTTGTGAAATGGCAATCGAGGAAAATGACGACTCGATGCTGGACGAGCTGGTCGAGGGCTACAAGTCGCTTGAGGAAGAGATGGAGAGGGAACGGTTGGAGACGCTGCTCTCCGGCGAATATGACGGCAACAACGCCATCGTCTCCTTCCAGGCAGGCGCGGGCGGCACCGAGGCGCAGGACTGGGCCTCGATGCTCTATCGGATGTACACGCACTGGGTCGAGGCCCATGGACTCAGCTATAAGATCCTCGACTATCTCGACGGCGACGAGGCCGGCATCAAATCGGCCAGCATCCTGGTCGAGGGCACGAATGCCTACGGCCTGCTCAAGAGCGAGAATGGCGTCCACCGGCTGGTGCGCGTGTCTCCGTTCGACGCCAACGCGCGGCGGCAGACGTCGTTTGCTGCGGTTGAGGTCATCCCGGAAATTACCGATGATTCCAAGGACGTCGAGATCCGGCCAGAAGATATCGAAATGCAGGTCTACCGCTCCTCCGGCGCGGGCGGCCAGCACATCAACAAGACGTCGTCCGCCGTTCGTCTGATCCATAAGCCGACCGGCATCGTCGTCTCCTGCCAGACGCAGCGCGACCAGTTCCAGAACAAGGAGACCTGTATGCGTATGCTGCGCTCGAAGCTCATCGAGATCAAGGAGCGCGAGCATCTCGACAAGATCTCCGACATCAAGGGCACCCAGCTCAAGATCGAATGGGGCAGCCAGATCCGGAACTATGTCTTCATGCCCTACACGCTCGCGAAAGACACGCGCACGGGCTATGAGATGACGAACATCAACGCCGTCATGGATGGCGACCTTGATGGGTTCATCAACGCCTACCTCACCTGCCTCGCCACGGGCAACTGGGTGACGAAATCGTAATTTTTGTCAGAACCTCTTAAAAATCTCTTGCAATTCTGGACAAAATGTGGTATCATTTTGTTTGCTGTGTAAGAATATTATCTCGGCGTGCCGTCTTGCCGATGAAGGGCGGCTGTAATTTGGAGGAATTATGACTGCTCTGCATATCGTTTTGACCGTTATCCAGGTGATCCTGGCTGTCGCACTTGTCGCGATCGTCACAATCCAGTCCGGCAAGAGTGCTGGACTCTCTTCCGCCATCGGCGGCGGCAGCGGCGAAAGCTTCCTGTCGAAGAACAAGGGCAAGGGTCTCGATGCCAAGCTCGCGCGCGCGACCAAGTGGACCGGCGCCGCGTTCCTGATTCTGACCTTCGTCCTGAACCTGCTGTAAAAACGAGATACGATGCGTCTCAGGCTCCGGCCTGAGACGCTTTTTCTATGCCCGCGCCGCGATAGTAATATTGCAGGATCGCGCGATAGTCGAAGCCCAGCTTTGCCATTGCGTTCGCGCCGTATTGGCTCATGCCGACGCGGTGACCAAAGCCGCGCACGTGGAAGACCACTTCCCCATCGCCGCACGTGACCGTAAACCGCGTGGAGTTCAGGCCGAGCAGACTGCGCAACTGTGTCCCGGTGAAATCCTCACCGCCGATTGTGACAGACGCGACGCCGCCGCCCTCAGTCAAAATCGGTTCGCCGAACCATCCCTCCGATGCGCCATCGAGCTTGGCTTCCGGGGCAGCCTTGTTCAGGATCGCACGCAGCTCGTCTTCCGGGAAAGCAGCTTCGCTCTCATAGCGGAGCGCGTCCTGCTCGCCGGGACTTTCCACGGCCTGCAAATATGGCACGTCTGTACCCCAGACGGCGACAGCCGCCTCCGTGCTTCCGCCGGAGCAGGAGAAATAGACCGCCTCGATCGGCGCGCCGTCGTAGGTCAGGATCTCCCCTGCCGTCTCCGCAACGGCGGCTGACGCCTTGTCCCAGTATTGCGGCAGCTCCACGCCGTGTTTTGCTTCCAGCGTAGCCTCGCTGCTCCACGCCTGACAGCACGCGCTGTCCGCGCAGACGTCACAGTCCATGTGCTTCCCCGCGAGGCGCTGCCGCGCGAGGAACGTCCGCGCGGCGACCGCCTGGGCCGCGAGGGCCTCCGGCTCGAACGAAGCGGGCATCTCCGACAGGACGACCGCCGTCAGATAGGTGTCCTCGTCCACCGTTTCCACACCGTCTTCCGTTTTCAGCTGTACCGTGCGTGCCTCTGGCTCGTCCGCACTCGGTGCTGCGGACAACGCTGACGCCGCTGCCGGTTCCTCGATCAGGAGCACCACATCTTCCACCGGCTTGGCCGCACTCCGTTCCGGCGGGACCAGAACCAGCGCCAGCGCTGCCAGCAAGCCGCACAGGATGATCGTCTTCATTCGTACCACCTCCGATGTTCCAGCCTATGCGCGGCGGTCAGCTGCTATGCCATGCGCCAGATTAACATAAAACTTGACACTTTTTGTAACAGGAAGTATAATAAGTTGAAACTGAATCGATTGGAGCATCGGCATGAAGCACTTTTTGAAGATCTTTATTCCGGCCCTGCTGATCCTTGCCATTCTGGTGGCGGCAGGCTGGTTCTTTTTCGCCCACCGCACCGACCTCACTATGAGCGTGTTCGCCTATTGGGGCGACCATTATTACGAGGTCGGGCGTTACAACCGCGCCATCACCTGCTACCGGCAGGCCGTGAAGCTCGCGCCGGACAACGTCAGTCTGCCGATCCGGCTGGCCGAGACATATATTCTGAGCGGAAACTATTCGAAGGCCGAATATACGCTTGTCAGCGCCATTACGCAGAATCCTGATTCCGTCGCACTCTATGCCGCGCTGTCGAAGACCTATGTCGAGCAGGACAAGCTGCTCGACGCGGAGCAGATGCTCGGCCGCATTACGAGCGCCGACGTCAAGGCGCAGATCGATGCGCTCCGCCCGGCCACGCCGGTCTTCTCGCCGGAGACGGGGTATTACACCGAATACATCGACGTCACCGTCACCTCGGGCGGCAGCCCGGTCTACGTCACGCTGAATGAGGATTACCCATCCATCGCGACGGACACCTACACCGGGCCGATCACGCTCGGCGGCGGCGAATCGAAGCTCGTGGCCATCGCCGTCGGCAGCAACGGCCTCGTCAGCGACGCGGCTTACGGCGGCTACACGGTCGGCAACGTGGTCGAGCCGGTCACGCTGGAGGATTCGGCGCTCGACACGCTCGTGCGTGAGCTGCTCGGCAAGACCGCAGCGGACACCATCATGACCGACGAGCTGTGGGAAATCAGTGAACTTGTGCTCCCGGATAACATGACCACTCTGAACGATCTGACGCGCTTTGCAGGGCTGAAGCAGCTCAGCCTGCACAGCGCGAACGATCTCGACCTCACGCAGCTTGCCAGCATCAGCACGCTCGAATCGCTTGACCTCTCCGGCTGCACCATTTCGAGCAGTGCGCTGGCTGCAATCTGCACGCTGCCGGAGCTGAAAAGTCTGAACCTCTCCGGCTGTGCGCTGGCCGACATCGCACCACTGGTCGCCCTCACAGGGCTGCAAACGCTCGACCTGACGAACAACACCGTCTCGGACATCACGGCCCTCTCTGCGCTCACGGAGCTGCGGGAGCTGCACCTGACCAACAACCCGATCAAGTCGATCACCTACCTCAACAACTGCCTGAGCCTCGAGCGGCTCTACATCGAAAACTGCGGCATCGTCCGCCTGAGCGGCATTGCCGGGAACGCTTCGCTGCAAGAGCTGTACTGCTCCGGCAACGAGATCGCCGATCTCTCTGTCCTCTCGGGATGTACGGCGCTGCGCGTGCTTGACGTCTCGGACAACCAGATCAAGGACATCTCCGTGCTGGCCGAGCTTCCGGCGCTGGAGGAGTTCAACGGCGATAACAACCAGATCACGGCCATCCCCGATTTTGATGAGACGACCTCTCCCCTCTGGCGCTTCAGCGTTAACCACAACGAGATCGAGAGTCTTGAAGGTCTCGCCGGGATCGACAATCTGAACTTCGTCCTTGCCGACTACAACAAGATCAAGGATATCACCGTTCTGGAATCCTGCCGGCTGCTCTGCCAACTCGACGTATGGGACAACCCCATTGATCAGGATGGCGTGAAAACGCTGCAGGATGGCGGTGTGATCGTGAACTTCAACAAAAACTACAAAGAGGATACAGCGGAATAACGGAACCGGGCGTGCCAATCGGCACGCCCGGTTTTTTTCTTAGCCCAGTGCGGGGTTCATGTAGTAGACGTTCTTCTGGTCGAGCTTTTCGCGCAGCAGCTGGATGGCCTCACCGAAGCGCTGGAAATGGACGACCTCGCGCTCGCGCAGGAAGCGGATGACATCATTGACGTCCGGGTCGTCGGACAGGCGCAGAATGTTGTCATACGTTACGCGCGCCTTCTGCTCGGCCGCCAGATCCTCTACGAGGTCGGCCATCGGGTCACCCTTGACGGCCATACTCGCCGCGTTCCACGGTGTGCCGGATGCGGCCTGCGGATAGACGCCCGCCGTGTGATCGACGAAGTAGGCGTCGAAGCCGCCCTCGCGCATCTGCTCCTCGCTGAGCCTGCGCGTCAGCTGATGGACGATCGTGCCGACCATCTCCAGATGGCCCAGCTCTTCCGTACCGATGTCGGTCAGCAGACCCTTGAGTTCCGGGTATGGCATGGAATAGCGCTGGCTGAGATAGCGCAGCGACGCACCAAGTTCACCGTCAGGCCCACCATATTGCGAAATGATGATCGACGCGAGCTGTGGGTTCACGTTCGCGATCTTCACCGGGTATTGCAGCTTTTTCTCATACACAAACATGGCTCAATCCTCCTGCTCGTAATCCCAAGGCCACGGATCGTCGGGCCAGTTGTAGGTGCCGCTCATCGCGGACTCCATCTGCGTCAGCGCCGTGCCATCCTGCTCCAGCTGTTGAAGCTGATGGCCGTACAGCTCGACATATTGATTGTAAAGCTCCACAGCGTCGCTGTCGCTGCGATGCGTATCGAGATAGAGTCCAAGCTCGTTGATCGCGAAACCAAGCTCCTGCAAGGTGTGGAGCGCAGTCTGGCGCAGCTCCTGCGTGTTCTCCTGACCGGCAAGTGGCAGGTCGAGTCCCGGGAATAGCGTCCCCCGGATGATGGCACAGCCGGGCTTGTAGCGCTCCGGATTTTGCAGCTGGAACGGGACATACGGATTGGCCAGCGGCGCGCAGGCGGGCAGATTGCCCTGCCCGTTGGCGCAGGTCGCGGCGGCCGTCTCCTGCCCCTCGTATTTCATGAAATCGTTCAAGGTAAGTAGCTCCTTTCGTCATTCGACTGGGTTTTTACCCTGAACCACTCTATGAGGGCGCGGCGAAAAATGTGCAAAAAGGCGGCGATCTGACAGATCGCCGCCTATTAAGGTACTTCAGCATGTCCAGGATTTCCTGCTCGGAAAGAACCGGGATGCCCAGCTCATTTGCCTTTTTCAGCTTGCTGCCCGCGTTCTCGCCCGCGACGACGTAGGTTGTCTTCTTGGAAACGGAACTCGCGGCCTTGCCGCCGAAGGATTCGATCTTCTCCGTGGCTTCTTCGCGGGTGAAGAGGCTCAATGCGCCGGTCAGCACAAAGGTCTTGCCCGCGAAGCGCGTGTCCGTCACCTGCTTCTGCGACGCGAAATTGACGCCTGCCGCGCGCAGCCGCGCGATGAGATCCTGCGACTGCGGATCGGCGAACCAGTCGCGGATGCTCTCCGCCGTGGTCTGTCCGACGTCGGGCACAGCGGTCAGCTCCTCCTCCGTTGCCGCCATCAGCGCGTCAAGCGAGCCGAACGTCATCGCCAGCACCTTGGCAGCCTTTGTGCCGACCTGCCGGATGCCGAACGCGCAGAGCAGACGTGAGAGATCGTTGCCTTTGCTGGCCTCGATGGCCTTTCGCAGGTTCTCTGCCGACTTTTCGCCCTGTCCGGGCAGCGCCGCAAACGCTTCAAAATCCAGGCTGTAGAGATCGGCGGGATTCGCGATCATCTTCCGCTCGATGAGCGTGTCAATGATCGCGCTGCCGAGACCGTCGATGTTCATGGCCTCGCGCGAGACAAAATGCGTCAGATTGCGGCTGAGCTGCGCGGGACATTCCGCGCCCGTGCAGCGCAGTGCCACGCCGTCCTCGTCGCGCACGACCGGCGCGCCGCAGACCGGGCAGCGGCTAGGCAGCTGGTAGGGCACAGCATCCGCCGGGCGCTTGTCCAGCTCGACCTCAAGAATTTCGGGGATGATCTCCCCTGCCTTCCGGATCTTGACCGTGTCACCGATGCGGATGTCCTTTTCCGTGATGAAATCCTGATTGTGGAGCGTCGCGGCTGTGACCGTCGTCCCGGCCAAATGCACCGGCGCAACGATGGCGCGCGGCGTCAGGACGCCTGTCCGCCCGACCTGTACCACAATATCCTGCAGCATGGTCGACTTGATCTCCGGCGGATATTTGAACGCTGCGGCCCAGCGCGGGAACTTCGCCGTGCTGCCCATGCGTTCGCGCGCGGCGAGGTCGTTCAGCTTCATGACCGCGCCGTCAATGTCGTAGGAGAGCGTATAGCGCGTCTCGTTGAGATCCTCGATGAGCGCCCCGGCCCGGTCCATGTCGCGGCAGAGCGTGTACGGGATGACCTTGAAGCCGAGGCTTCGCAGATAGTCCAACGTCTCGCTGTGCGTCCGGAATGTGCGTCCCTCGGCAAGCTGTAGGTTGAAGACCAGAATGTCCAGCCGGCGCTTGGCCGCGATTTTCGGGTCGAGCTGCCGCAGCGAACCCGCCGCGGCGTTGCGCGGATTGGCGAAGAGGGGCTTCCCTGCCTGCTCCTGCTGCGCGTTCAGCGCCTCGAACGATGCGCGCGGCATGAACACCTCGCCCCGCACGATAAGCCGGGGCGGCGCACCCTCAAGCCGCATCGGGATGGAGTGGATGGTCTTGAGGTTTTCCGTCACGTCCTCGCCGATGAGTCCGTCTCCGCGCGTGGCGCCGCGCGCAAAGACGCCGTCAAGGTACTCCAGCGCCACAGACAATCCGTCGACTTTCGGTTCGACGGAATATTCCGCCTCCGGCTCCTCCGCGCGGACGCGCGCATCAAATTCGCGCAGCTCGTCGAGTGAAAACACATCCTGTAAACTCTCGAGCGGCACGGCATGCTGCACCTTCTGGAACGCGCTGATCGCCTCGCCGCCGACGCGCCGCGTGGGGCTGGTTGGCGAGGCATACTGCGGATATTCCTTCTCCAGATCCTCCAAGCGGCGGAGCATGTGGTCGTAGGTATAGTCGTCGATCTTTGGGTCGTCCAGCACGTAATATTGCCGGTTGTGGTATTCCAGCTCGCGTGTGAGCTGTTCAATCTCCTGTTTGGGGTTCATGAAAACTCCCCTCTCGTCAGTTTAGTTGTAAAAACGTCTCCGGCACGCTGCCGACGATGACTGTCTCGGCCAGAATGACGTCGCTTGTGACGTCCGTGTCCTGCATCCCGGCGGGCGTCAGGAACGCGATGTTCACGGAAAATGTGATCCAGATTTTCTGTAGACTCTGGTTGATGCCACAGTCGGTGAAGCTCGAATAAAAGTCCGCATTCGTCATATTCAGCGTGACGACCTTCACGGGCAGGCGCAGCCCACGTCCGGCAAAGAATGACGGCAGAAACAGGCTCCCCAGTGGGACGCCAAGATCGCGGATCTCGACCTCGGACACCAGATCGTCCAGCGCGGCAAAGACCTCTGCCTTTAAGCGCGCGATCTGCCCGGTGTCGGTGCGCATGGCCGTGATCTGCCCGGTCTCATCCTTTTCAAAGGAGATGAGTCCGCCGTAGTCCGCCGTGCCTTCGGCCATCTGTCGGTTCACCGCCCCAGCCAGCGCGCTCGATGCTGCATTCACGACCTGAATTTCCGCGATTGTGCGCAGCATGGGCCGGATGCGGAACTGGATGCCAAGCGCCGCCGCAAGAATCATCGCCAGCAACACCAGCAGTGCAAACCGCCGCCGTCTTCTCCGCTTCCGGTTCATGCTACCACCTCTCCTCGCATCAATTTATGCGTCGAGGAGCGTGAAAAATGCCTTTATAACTTGGTCATGTGTTGACTTGCGGTGTTCGCCATCAGGCGCTTCGTGCCGATGCCGTCGAACGCGATCTCGAGCAGCGCGTCGTTCCCCATCGGGAGCACCGTGAGCACCATGCCGCGGCCAAACGCCTTATGCTGGATCATGTCGCCCTTGGCGAACTGAATGTTCGCCTGCTTCGGCGCGGCGCCGGTCAGCGAGGAATAGTCCTTGCGCGGCGGACGCGGCGCGCGCTGCTTCTGGCCGCTGTAGCCTCCGCCATAGCCGCCCACCTGCGACACCTCGTCATAGCTCCGCTCCGGCCGCGGCTTGAAGCCGCCGCGTTTTTCCACAAACTCCTCCGGCAGCTCGTCGACGAAGCGTGAGGCGATGTTCGTCGTCGTGCGGCCATAGAGCATGCGCTGACGCGCGTAGGAGATGTTCAGCGTCTGCTTTGCCCGCGTAATCGCCACGTAGCAAAGCCGCCGCTCCTCCTCCATCTCCTCCGGGTCGCCGAGGCAGCGGTTCCCTGGGAACAGGCCCTCTTCAAAGCCGACGAGATACACGTGCGGGAACTCCAGGCCCTTTGCCGCGTGCATCGTCATCATCACGACAGCGTCAGCATCCGCGTCATACTGCTCGATGTCGGTGTAGAGCGCGATCTCCTCCAAAAAGCCGCTGAGTGTCGGCGTGTCGGTGTTCTCCATGTAGCTTAAAATGCTGGATTTCAGCTCTCGCACGTTCTCGAGCCGCGTGCGCGACTCCACATCGTTCTTCTCCTCGAGCATCGCAACATAGCCCGTGCGGAGGAGGACTTCCTCATAGAAATCCGGCAGCGTCAGCGTGAACAGCAGCTGCGCACATTCCTCGATCATGTCCGAAAACGCCGTCAGCTTGCCCACGGCCTTCTCCATGCTGGGATAGTCCTTCGCGTGCAGGATGACCTCGTAGAGCGGCACATTCGCCGCGTCCGCCTGCCGCTGCGCCATCTCGACGGTTTTCGCGCCGATGCCGCGCGGCGGCTGGTTGATGATGCGCCGCAGGCGCAGGTCGTCCGCGCGGTTGTTGATGAGGCACAGATATGCCAGCATATCCTTGACCTCGGCCCGGTCGAAGAAGCGCGTGCCGCCGATGATGCGGTATGGGATGCCGTTGCGCTTGAATGCGTACTCGAGCGCGTTTGACTGCGCATTCGTCCGGTAGAGGATCGCGTAGTCTTTGAAATTCTGCCCCTTTGAGCGCGCGATGATCGAGCCTGCGACATAGTTCGCCTCGTCCGATTCGTTCTGGGCTTCGAAGACCTTGATCTTCTCGCCCGCGCCGTTTTCGGTCCAGAGCTTTTTGCCCTTGCGGCCCTTGTTGTTCGAGATGACGGTGTTCGCCGCGTTCAGGATAGCCTGCGTCGAACGGTAGTTCTGCTCGAGCCGGATGACCTGTGCGCCCTTGTATTGATGCTCGAACGAGAGAATGTTTTCAATCGTCGGGCCGCGGAATTTATAGATGCTCTGGTGGTCGTCGCCGACGACGCAGATGTTTTCATACCCGCCGGCGAGCAGCGAGGAGAGACGGTATTGCAGCGCATTCGTGTCCTGATACTCGTCGATGAGCACGTAATGGAACTTCCGCTGATAGAACGCGCGCACATCGTCAAACCGTTCCAGCAGTTCCACCGTTTTCAGAATGATGTCGTCAAAGTCCAGCGCGTTCGCCTCGTGCAGCCGTTTCTGATACTCAGCGTAGATCTGTGAGATCTTCTCCATGCGGTAATCGCCCGCGACGGCGGCCGTCTTGTCAAACTCCGCCGGGGACTGCATCTTGTCCTTGGCCCTGCCGATGACGGAGAGGGCCAGCCGCGGCGGGAATGCCTTTTCATCCATCTGAAAATCGCGCAGCACGTCCTTGATGACGCGCTCAGAGTCCGCGGAGTCGTAGATCGTGAAGCTGGACGAGTAGCCCTCCAGCCGGTCGATGTCCCGCCGCAGAATGCGGCAGCAGGCCGAGTGGAACGTCATCGCCCAGACATCGAGGGCCTCCGGCCCGAGCATCCGCTCGAGCCGCTCCTTGAGTTCGTTCGCCGCCTTGTTTGTAAACGTGATCGCGATGATCGACCACGGCGCGGCGGGATGCAGCGCCGAAAGCGCCTCGGCCCGCTGCTTCATACCCTCGTCGCCCGTCTGGAGATAGGCTTCGAGAAATTCGACGTCCTCATCCGTGACATAGTCCGGGATCTCATTCGAATCCGACGCCTCGCCGAACGCGATGAGGTTCGCGATGCGGTTGATAAGCACGGTCGTCTTGCCGCTGCCCGCGCCGGCCAGCAGCAGCAGCGGCCCCTGCGTGGTCATGACCGCGCGGCGCTGCATCTCGTTCAGGCCCGAAAAACGCCGGGCGATGACCGCACGGCGTGCCGTTAAGAATCTTGCTTCCAGTTCTGGTTTCATAGCTCCACCTTTGCCGCCGCCAGCGTGGCGGCGAATATTCGATGGCTCTATTTTAGTATATTTTTCGCGATTTGTCTACAAATACGTGCGGAGATTTGTCAGTGCCTTTTTCTCAATGCGGCTCACCTGCACCTGCGACACACCGAGCAGCCCCGCGATCTTCTGCTGCGTCAGGCCATGGAAATACCGAAGGTCAATGACCATCCGCTCGCGCTCGGTCAGGTGCGAAAGGGCATTCCGGAGCGAAAGAGATTCCAGAATGCGATCCTCCATCCCGTCTGTGCAGAGCACATCCTCCAGGGAGAAGCCCTCATCGCCGCTCTCGCGCTGGATGGACTCTGCCATCCCTGTTGCCGTCTCCGCCATGGCGATCTCCTCCGGCGTCAGGCCGAGCTCCGCCGCCAGCTCCGAGACTGCCGGCTCCCGCCCGAGCGTCCCGGTCAGGCGCGTGCGCGCCTGATGGATCTGTGCGGCGCGCTCTTTCAGGCTCCGGCTGACCTTCACCTGCCCATCGTCGCGCAGAAAGCGGCGGATCTCGCCTGCGATCTTCGGCACGGCATAGGTCGAAAACTGCGTCCCATAGCTGAGGTCAAACCCCGCCACCGCCTTCAGAAAGCCGACACAGCCGAGCTGATAAAGATCGTCCGGCTCTGTGCCCCGGCCAAAATAGCGCCGCGCGATCGACCAGATCAGGCCCGAATTTTCCACGACCAGCTGCTCGGCCGCCGACCGGTCGCCCGCCTGTGCCGCGCGGATGAGCGTCTGCGTACTCAACTGGCGTCCCCCCGGCGGACGATCTTGCGCTTCATATGTACTGTCGTCCCCTTGCCGACCTTCGACGTCACGCGCAGGCTCGTCATAAAGCTCTCCATGATGGTGAAGCCCATGCCGCTGCGCTCCTCGCCGCCGGTGGTGAACATCGGCGTGCGTGCCTGCTCGATGTCCGGGATGCCGCGGCCCTTGTCGCGGATGACAATGTCGAGCGTCCGCCCCTCGAGGATGCGGCAGCGCAGCGTGATCGTCCCGATGCGGTCGGGATAGGCATGGACGATGCAGTTCGTCACCGCCTCGGAGACTGCCGTTTTGATGTCCCCCAGCTCGTCCATCGTCGGGTCGAGCTGCGCGGCAAAGCACGCCACGAGCGACCGGGCCAGCGCCTCGTTGGCCGACCGGCTGGGAAATTCCACCGATAAGTAATTTTCAACTTTCATAGACCAGACCTCTTTCTTCGATCTTCACGATTTGTTCCAGCCCCGACGCGCGGAGCACCTTCATCGGCTGCGGCGGCACGTTCTCCACGATCACCTCGCCGCGCAGCTCGCGCATACGGCGGATGCAGGAGATGATGATGGCGATACCGCTCGAATCCATGAACGTCACGTCCCGGAAATCCAGCACACAGACCGCCGGCAGATAGAGGTCGATCTTGTTGCCGAGCACGCGCATCACATCCTTTGCGCCGTGGTGGTCGATGTCGCCCTTCAGCGCGATCATCAGCCGCTTGTCCTGTAAGAAACTTGTCAGATTCATTCGTGCTTCAACTCCAAACAAAAAATGGACACGCAGAAATCCCTTCTGCGTGTCCATTATACGTGTTTTGGTGAAAATAATCGGTCGAAAAGAACTGCAATGCTGAAAAATCAGCAAAGAGCGTAAACGATCTTATTTCTTCAAGCGCTTTTCGCTCTCTTCGAGCTGTTCCAGCAGCGCCTTCGCCTTGGCCAGCTTTTCGCGCTGGTCGTTCACGACCTTCTCCGGCGCACGGGAGACGAAGCTCTCGTTGCTGAGCTTGCCCTCGAACATGGCGATCTGCTTGAGGCAGTTCTCCTTCTCCTTCGCGATACGGGCCAGCTCCTTCTCAAAGTCGACCAGCTCGGCCAGCGGGATGAAGATGCGTGCTGCGTGCGTCACGACCTCGACCATGCCCTCGCGCTCCATTGCGCCCTCGTCCACGGTGTCGCTGACGGTGACGCCCTCGGCCCCGGCGAGGCGGCCAAAGAACGGAATACCTGCGGTGAAAACGTTCTGCCGCTGCGTGGAGATCGTCATGTTCACGCGCTTGTTCGCCGGGACGTTCATCTCGGCGCGGCGGGCACGGATGGCCGTAATCGCGTCCTTGATCAGCTCCATCGATTCCTCGTCCTGCGGGAAGGCCAGCTCGTCGCGCCAGACGGGCCAGTCGCTGGCCATGATGAACTTGCCCTCGTGCGGGATGGCCTGCCAGATCTCCTCGGTGATGAACGGCATGAACGGGTGCAGCAGCCGCAGGATCTGGTCGAGCACGTAGACCAGCACGTGCTGCGCGGCCAGCTTGCTCTGCTCGTTCTCGCTGTAAAGGCGCGTCTTCGTCAGCTCGATATACCAGTCGCAATACGTATCCCAGATGAAGTCGTAGACCTTGGCCGAGGCCACGCCCAGCTCGTAGGCGTCCATGTTCTCGGTCACTTCACGGATGAGTGTATTCAGCTTCGAGAGGACCCACTTGTCCTCGATCTCCAGCTGATCGAGCGCCGGCAGGCCCGGTTCGTCGACGGTCAGGTTCATCAGCACATAGCGGCTCGCGTTCCAGATCTTGTTGGCAAAGTTGCGCATTGCCTCGCACTTTTCCACGTAGAAGCGCATGTCGTTGCCGGGCGAGTTGCCGGTGATGAGGTTGAAGCGCAGGGCGTCCGCGCCGTATTTCTCGGCCATTTCCAGCGGGTCGATGCCGTTGCCGAGGGACTTGGACATCTTGCGGCCCTTGTCGTCGCGGACGAGGCCGTGGATGAAGACGGTCTTGAACGGCTCCTTTTTCATCTGCTCCATGCCGGAGACGACCATGCGCGCCACCCAGAAGAAGATGATATCATAGCCCGTGACCATATCGGTCGTGGGGTACCAGTATTTGAGGTCCTCGGAATCGAGATCGGGCCAGCCAAGCGTGGAGAACGGCCACAGACCGGACGAGAACCAGGTGTCGAGCACGTCTTCTTCGCGTGTAAGCCTCGTGCAGCCGCACTTTTCGCACTTCGTCGGGTCTTCGCGAGAGACGTTGATGTGCCCGCACTCGTCGCAGTACCACGCAGGAATCTGATGACCCCACCAGAGCTGACGCGAAATGCACCAGTCATGGACGTTTTCCATCCAGTTGAGATACGTCTTCGAGAAGCGCTCGGGAACGAACCTGATCGTGCCGTCCTTGATGACGCGGATCGCCTCTTCTGCCAGAGGCTTCATTCTGACGAACCACTGCGCGGAAATGAGCGGCTCGACGTCGTTGTGGCAGCGGTAGCAGGTGCCGACGTTGTGAGAATACGGCTCGGTCTTTACAAGATACCCTTCCGCTTCCAGATCGGCAACGATTGCCTTGCGGCACTCATAGCGGTCCATCCCCTGATACTTACCGCCGTTTTCGTTGACGGTTCCGTCGTCGTTGAGAACGCGGATGACCTCCAGATTGTGCCGCAAACCGACCTCAAAGTCGTTCGGGTCGTGCGCCGGAGTCATTTTGACAGCGCCCGTACCAAAACCGATTTCGCAGTACTCGTCGCCCACAATCGGAATCTCGCGGTTCATGATCGGAAGAATACAGGTCTTGCCGATCAGGTGCTTGAACTTTTCATCCTCGGGGTTGACCGCGACGCCGGTATCGCCCATCATGGTCTCGGGTCGGGTCGTCGCAACGACGATGTCGCCGGAGCCGTCGGCCAGCGGATAACGGATATACCACAGATGACCGGACTTGTCGGTGTACTCGACCTCCGCGTCAGACAGCGCAGTCAGGCAGTGCGGGCACCAGTTGATGATGCGGCTGCCCTTGTAGATGAGCCCCTTCTCATACATCTCGCAGAACGCCTCGCGCACCGCCTTCGAGCAGCCCTCGTCCATCGTGAAGCGGCTTCTCGACCAGTCGCAGCTGACGCCGAGCTTCTTCTGCTGCTGGACAATGCGGCTGCCGTATTTTTCCTTCCACGCCCAGACGCGCTCTAAAAACTTCTCGCGCCCCAGATCGTACCGGGTCTTGCCTTCATTGACGCGCAGCTCCTCTTCGACCTTGATCTGCGTGGCGATGCCCGCGTGGTCCGTGCCGGGGAGCCAGAGGGCGCTGTAGCCCTGCATGCGCTTATAGCGGGTCAGGATGTCCTGCAGCGTCGCGTCCAGCGCGTGCCCCATGTGCAGCTGCCCCGTGACGTTGGGAGGCGGCATGACGATCGAGTAGGGCTTTTTGTCGGGGTCGGGAGTCGCCTTGAAGCAGTCGTTTTCCATCCACATCTCGTAGATCGAGCTTTCGACCTGCTGCGGCTCATACACCTTGGGTAATTCTTTCATGGGTTCTCTCCTTCTATAGCAATTACTTATTTTATCTGTTGAACGGTTTTTCCGGTCTTGTCCGCGAGAAACGCGCGGAATTCCTCTATCGTTCCGCCGGAAAGGCTCTCTTTGTCGAACGCCTGCGCCTGATTGTTAGAGAGCGCCAGAACGAGATAGCGCGGCAGCTCAGCAACAGCTCGAATCTGCGCATACGAAAATTTGCTCTCCGTGACACTCGTTTTGATTGTGTAACCGTCTTCTCCGAATACACAGCCTGCGTGCTCCGTCCCGGGAAGAACGTTCCGTTTCGCCACACGTCCGTTGAGCCGGTCTTCCTGCAAGCTGGCGTAGATCACGTTCAGCATCGCAAGCGGCACCAGAAGATTTCTCGCACGCAGCGGCTCTTTAGAGACGATACTCAGCGCCGTCGACACAAGACCAATGGCCAGAACGATCCCCGCGAAAATCCGCGTGCGGCGGCTGCGCTTTTTCCGCACAGTTTGGCGAAGACCCTTTGCCATTGCGGTAAGCGTTTCCAGATTGTAGTCCGTCTCAAATCGAAATTCCATGTTCCTCCTTTTGCAAGAAAAAAGCCCTGAGCCAAAAGACTCAGGGCGAAAGATTCTTCCGTGGTACCACCTGAAGTTCCCGCATATGCGGACACTCAAGCTCTGTAACGGGAGCACCCGGCAGCGCTTACTGGTTTTTCAGCGCCGCAGCTCAAAGGCGACCTCGAACCGGTTCTGCGCGAAAGCTCTCACCAGCCGCTTTCTCTCTGGGGCGCAAGAAACACGTTCGCTTCCTTTTCTCAGCTTTGTTGCAAAATTTAGAATATGATACCGGACCGGCAGCGATTTGTCAAGGGTGTGTTCTTCTTGTCAAGTCAGACGTCTTCAATGATCGGAGACGGCTTTGCCGCCTGGGGGTTTACCAGCGTGCGGAACTTCGAGCGCGACTCGCGAATCTCGGACAGAGACTGGGAAATCGCGTCTTCCGTGCGCTTCATGGCGTCGTCGACATAGTCGTTCGTGACCTGACGAAGCTCCTTGATCTTCTGCTGCGCCGCCTTCATCATCTCGGCTGCCTGCTGCTCTGCCTGCTTGACGACCTCCTCGCGGGAAATCATCTGCTTGGCGCGCTGTTCTGCCTGCTTGAGGATGTTTTCCGCCTCGCGCTTGGCATTGGTAATGACCTCGTTGCGCGACTCAACAATGGTCTTCGCCTGCTTCAGTTCGCCCGGCAGCTGGTTGCTGATCTCGTCGAGCAGGTCGAGCACCTTGTCGCGCTCTACGACGCACTTCTCTGCGCCCAGCGGCAGACTCCACGCATCCTGCACCATCTCATACAATGTGGTGATGGTCTCTTCAATACCGTTCGCCATGTTATTGTCCTCCTTTGTTCTTCCCCGCCATGCGGCTTGTCACGTCGTCGATGATCGCGTCGGGCACAAAGCCGTGCAGATCTGCGCCGTAATATGCCATTTCCTTGACGATGCTCGACGAGAGATACATGAACTGGTGCTCTGTCGTTAAAAACATCGTGTCCAGACCGGGATTGAGCTTGTGGTTGATGAGCGCCATCTGGAACTCATGCTCAAAATCGGAAAGCGCCCGCAGTCCTTTGATCACCACGCCGCAGTTCTGCTCGCGCGCAAACTCCGCCAGAAGCTGGTTGGACTGCATCACCGCCACATTTGGAAGATGCTTTGTGACACGGCGAATCAGCTCCACGCGCTCAGTGGATGTAAAGACCGGATGCTTTTCCGCGTTGATCATCACGCACACGATCAGCTCGTCGAAATTCTTTGCCGCGCGCTCGATGATGTTCAGATGACCGTTTGTGACAGGGTCAAAGCTGCCGGGGTATATGGCTCTTCTCATAGCTCCTCCTGGGGTTGTCTGCGATAGATCGTTACGGCGGCTTTTCCATATCGGTAGTCTCTGCAGCGGACAAGCCCCGGAACACTGGCAGGGAGCTCCTTCCCAAACGGTCTTTCGGTGATTATTATACCACTATCTGATAGAATGTCAATTTCTGATATGCGTTTGAGGCTGTTTTCCAGGAAAACTTCCGCATATGGCGGGTCCAGAAAGATCAGATCGAACGTCTCGCGGGCAGAGGCAAGGTAGGAAAGATAGTCAGCGCGGACAACCCGCGCGTTCTGCTCCAGCCGTGTTTTGGCAAGATTTTCGCGCACGACCTTGCAGGCATCCTCGCGCATATCGACAAAGACCGCCGATTTCGCGCCCCGGCTGAGCGCCTCGATGCCCATCTGCCCGGAGCCTGCGAACAGGTCCAGCACCCGTCTTCCCTCGACCTCAAACTGAATGGCGGAGAAAATGCCCTCCTTGACCTGGTCCATCGTCGGGCGGGTATCCATGCCCTTCGGCGCTTTGAGCGCCATGCCCCTTGCGCTTCCGGTAATGACTCTCATGGCGTTTCCTCCTCGCATTCTTTGTGAAAATAGTCGTAGACGGTCTTTCCGGCTGCCTTTCCGATGGCGTCCTCCAATGCCGTCAGGCTGGCGTTTTCCACGGCGCGCACCGATTTGAAGGTCTTGAGCAGCGTCTCGCGCCGTTTTTCTCCAATGCCAGGGATTTCTTCAAGCTTCGAGCCGCGCACCCGGCGGCTGCGGAGCGTATGGTGATAGGTAATGGCAAAGCGGTGCGTCTCCTCCTGAATCGTTCCGATCAGGGAAAAGACCGCCGGAATGGCAGAGATTGAAATTTCATGCCCCTGCGGGGTAACTAAGGCGCGCGTTCTGTGGCGATTGTCCTTTACCATGCCGAAGGTCGGAATCGAGAGATTCAGTTCGTCCAACACCTGCAAGACCGCGTTCGCATGCTCGATGCCGCCGTCAATCAGAAGCGCGTCAGGCGCCGCAGAAAACCCGGCGTCGCCGTTTTTAAGATGCGTGAGTCTGCGCCGGAGCACCTGCTGCATGGAGGCGTAGTCGTTCTGGTCGGTGAAACCTTCGATTTTAAAGCGCTTGTAGTCCTGCTTGCTGGGCCGGCCGTCGACAAACACGACCATCGACGCGACGATGTCGGTGCCCGCGATGTTCGAAATATCGTAGGATTCCAGCCGGTGCAGCGGCTGCTCCAAGCCCAGCATGCTCTGCAGCAAGCCCAGCGTCCCCATGGCGCGCTCGGCTTTGGTCGTGACGCGCTCTGCCTCTTCGCGCGCATTTTTCTGCGCAAGATCCACCAGACGCACATTGTCTCCGCGCTGCGGCGTGCGGATGTGGACCTTCTTCTGCAGATTCTGATACAGAAGCTCCTCGAAAAGCGCCGCGTCCTCCATCGGCTTCGGCAGCAGAATCACCTTCGGCGCCGCGCCGCGGGCGAGATAATACTGCTTGACGAGCGCGCCCATTGCGTCTTCTTCCTCGTCCGACGGCTGCAGAATCTCGTAGTCCTTGTCAAGCAGATTTCCATCCACATAGTGCAGCACCGCAAAGCACGCCTTCGCCTCGCTCTGATAATAGCCGATGACGTCGGTATTTGCCATCGAACCTGCGGTCACAAGCTGCTTCTGTCCGAGAGACTCCACTGCGCGCAGCCGGTCACGCAGCAGCGCCGCCTGTTCAAAGTCCAGCGCCTCTGCGCTGGCAAGCATCTTTTCGCGGATGGCGTCAGCAAGCTCGGTGTATTTCCCCTGCAGAAGCATCATTGCCTGCTCCATGCGCGCGCGGTACTCCGCGGGCGAGCGGGACAGCTGGCACCAGGCGTCGCAGTTATTCATGTGGTAATTGAGGCACGGGCGCTCCTTTCCCAGATCGCGCGGAAATTTTTTCGAGCAGCCTGGAAGCTTCAGTGTCAGCCGGATGGTATCAATGACCCGCTGTGTGGTCGATCTGCCGCCGTAGGGTCCAAAGTAGCTTGCGCCGTCTCCCATGACGCGGTTTACCAGCTCCATGACGGGGTATTCGTCTCGCATGTCCACGCGAAGATACGGATAGCCCTTGTCGTCTTTCAGGAGGATGTTGTATTTCGGCATGTGCCGCTTGATCAGCGAGCATTCCAGCACCAGTGCCTCAAACTCGCTTGCCGCGACAATGACGTCAAAATGGTCGATCTGACTGACCATTTTTCTTGTCTTCGGCGTATGCGCGGCAGTGTTCTGGAAATACTGGCTCACGCGGTTTTTGAGCTTCTTCGCCTTGCCGACGTAGATGATCTGCCCGGATTTGTCCTGCATCAGATATACGCCCGGCTCGAGCGGCAGACTCAATGCCTTGTCTTTCAGTTCTTCAAACGTCATCTCAGTAAAAAAAAGCTGCCTCAAAGCGATCTTTGAGGCAGCGTTCCATCCGATTTTAGAAAATTTCCTTCACGAGCATTTCGGTCAGCGCTTTGACGGCTTCCTCTTCGTCGGGACCTTCCGCGATGATGCTCACGCGCGTCCCCTTCGTGATGCCCATGGACAACACGCCAAGAAGACTCTTGGCATTGATTTTCCGGTCTTCTACCTCGACCCAGATGCTCGACTTGAACTCATTTGCCTTCTGGATGAAATAGGTGGCTTGCCGGTTGTAAAGACCGGACTCACATTTGACAATGGATTGCTGCATGTACATAGACGACACTCCTTACAATCATGCTTAGGCTATAATGCGCAGGGCTTTCATGTGCTTTGATTTTACCCAAATTTCGTAAAAAAGTCAAGCATCAGTTCACCCGCGCGCAGCAGCTTATTTGAACTCCACAATCGTCACGCCGCTCTCGCCCTCTCCGTAGACGCCGAGGCGGAAGGATTTGACGTATTTGCAGCGGCGAAGCTCGTCGTGAACCGCCGCGCGCAGCACGCCCGTGCCCTTGCCGTGAATGATGCGCGCCGTCGGAAGATTTCCCATGTAGGCGCTGTCCAGGAAGTTATCGAGCAGAATGATTGCCTCGTCCGCCGCCATACCGCGCAGGTCCAGCTCCGGCTGGGCAGCCGCTTTCAGCTCGCGCACCTTACCCTCGATGATCTTCTTTGCCTTCGTTTTCGTCTCGTTTTCCAGCAGGTACACCTCGTCCGGCTTTGCATTCACCTTCATGATGCCCGCCTGCAGCTGATACGTGCCGTCCTTGTTGAGGGCAAGCACTGTCGCCTTCGTGCCGAGCTTCAAAAGCTCGACCGTATCTCCCACGCGAATGGCGCGCGTGGGTGCGGGACGTGCGGGCTGCTGTTGCTGCTTCTGTCCCTGCAGCTTCGTTTCCGCTTCGTTGAGCGCATGGCGCAGATTTGCCTGCTTTTCATTGGAGCCCGGCACAAACGCGCCGCCCTGCGCCTGCTTGCGAAGCTGCTTCAATTCCTCGTAGACCTCGTTTGCCGTGCGCCGGGCATCGTCGATGATGCTCTGCGCCTCTTTTCTCGCCTGCGCGGCAGCCTTTTCCTTCTCCTTCTGAATCTGCTGGTAGTATTCCTCGGACTGCTGTTTCTGCTTTTCCGTCTCCAGCCGCAGCTGCTCTGCCTCGAGCCGCGCCTGCTCCATCTGCTGGCGCTGCTGTTCGAGCTGGTTGAGAACATCCTCGAAGTTCACGTCGTTCTGGCTGACCATGCTTCTTGCGTCTTCCAGGATCGCGTCGTCCAGCCCCAGCTTTTTGGAAATCGCGAAGGCGTTGGACTTACCGGGAATGCCGATGAGAAGCCGGTAGGTCGGCTGAAGCGTCTCAACGTTAAACTCGCACGATGCGTTGATGACGCCGTTCGTGCGCATGGCATAGAGCTTGAGCTCTGCATAGTGCGTGGTCGCCGCGATTTTCGAGCCGCACTTGCGGCAGAACTCAATGAGCGAGATTGCCAGCGCCGCGCCCTCCGCCGGGTCGGTGCCCGCGCACAGCTCGTCAAAGAGAATGAGCGTCGAATCGTCGCAGATTTTGAGAATATCGACAATGTTTTTCATATGCGAGGAGAAGGTCGAGAGCGACTGCTCGATCGACTGCTCGTCGCCGATGTCGGCAAGGACGCGGTCGAAAACGGAGACGAAACTCCCGTCGTCCGCCGGAATGTGCAGTCCGCACTCCGCCATGAGCGTCAGCAAACCCAGCGTCTTGAGCGTGACCGTCTTGCCGCCGGTGTTGGGTCCGGTGATGATCAGCGTATCAAAATCGGAGCCGAGCCGCACCGAAATCGGCACAACCGTTTTTCCGGTGATGAGCGGATGGCGCGCACGCTTGAGTTCCAGCCTGCCGTCCGTGCGAATTTCCGGCTCGGTCGCCTTCATCACAAAAGACAGCTTTGCCCGCGCGAAAATGCAGTCCAGCTGCGTCAGGACCGTGTAGTTGATTGCCAGATGCTCCCGATGCCCGGCGACCTCGCCGGACAGTTCCGTCAAGATGCGCTCAATTTCCTTGCGCTCTTCGACAAACAGCTCCCGCAGCGCGTTGTTGCCGTTGACCGCCTGCATCGGCTCGATGAAAAACGTGCTGCCGGAGGACGACACATCGTGAACCAGACCCGGAATCGAGCCCTTGCACTCGGCTTTCACCGGCACGACGAAACGGTCGGAGCGAATGGTCACAATCGGCTCCTGCAGAAATTTTGCATACGTCGGGGATGTGATGATCTTCTGCAAGCCCTCGCGGATGGCAACGCTCTGGCGGCGGATTTTGCGGCGGATGGACGCCAGTTCCGGGCTTGCCGCGTCGGCAAGCTCGTCTTTGGAGACGATGGAGGTAAAAATCCGCTCTTCGAGGTATTTGTTCGGCGTGATCTGGGCAAAGAAGACGTTGAGGTCATTTTCCATGCCCTCGCCGTCGGCATACGCCTTTGCCTGCCGCGCGCATTTGAGGACGCCTGCCACGCGCAGAAGCTCCTCCGGGCTCAGGCAGCCACCCCGGACTGCGCGGTCCACGCTTGCGCCCACATCACTTACCCCGGCAAGACCGGGCGAACCTTTGAGGGTAATCATGCGGCAGGCGGCGCTCGTCTGCTTCTGAAGCAGCCTGATTTCGTCTGCGTCGGACAGCGGCTGCGTTTTGAGGCACTGTTCTTTCCCGGAGGCGGAACACGCCTGATCGGCAAGAAGGCAAAGCACCTTGTCAAGCTCTAATTTGTGTAAGGATTTTTCGTACAGTTCATTCATATGTTGCTTCCCATATCTATTGTGGATTTTCCGGATTGTGTACAGCCATCAGGCGGAGTGATTTATAAAAGTCCAGCGTGTAAAAGCCGCGCTCGAGCTGCGTGAGAAAATAGGTCTCGGCAATGTCCGAAAGCTCCTTGAGCGCCTCGGGCAGGAGGTTGAAAGAAAAGAGCCTTTTTGCCTCGCAGGTCGTAATGTGCTGCATCGCGGCCAAGCTTGCCGGGCTGAGCGGCAGCCGAAGACTCCCCGGCGCGCTGCATCCGGCGCACACTGCCATACCGCCTGCCACGTCAAACCGGTCCGGTGTTTCGCTTCCGCAGACTGCGCAGCCGTCTACCATCGGAGAAAAGCCGGCAATCACCATCATCCGAAGTTCGAACGCGGCTTTGACCAGCATCTGTGGACGTTTTAGTTTGCATAACGCATAGATGCTGTTGAGCGTCAGCGACAGAACCTCGCCGTCGTTCACATCCTGCTGCGATAAAAGCTCTGCCGCCTGCGCAAAATAGCTGCAAAGTGCCAGAAGCTCAATGTCGTTTCGCATCGGCTGGAACATCTCGAGGCACACCGCCTCTGAAACTGTGTAATATCCCTGCCGCTCCAGCAGCGTAAACTCAGAAAAGCACAGCAGCTGGCAGGCAGACTTTAACTGGCTGCGCCGCGAGCGCACGCCGCGCGCCTTGAAGCTCATCAGTCCCTGCTCTTTTGTCAGCACCGTCAGCATCGCGTCCGAGTCGCGGTATTCTGTGACCCGAAGCACCAGCCCCTGCGTTTTCAGATACATGCTGCCCTCTCCGCCTTTGTGTCGTGTTCGCCTTCCTGCATCGCCCGCTTATAGAGCAGATACGCCTCCGGCGCGCCTGTGTCCCGGAACAGCTCCCAGAGCGCCTGTGTCTGCATATGCCGCACCTCCCAACGTTACCGATAGGATGTGCGGCAAAGAAACAGGCTATGCTGGCAGTTCCTGCCCGGAACTTTTCAGCAGCTATTATATCATTGATTCTGCGCTGCGGCAATAGAAACGGAAAGAATTTGAAGCGCTATGTTTCCTTGGCAAAAAACGCCACGACGATCGCGCCGGGTCCGACATGCGTGCCGATGGTGCTGCCGATGGAGGTGACGGGAAGCGTATCCAACTTTCCCTCCCAGATCTCGCGGCTTGCCGCAATATATTCGCGCAGCGCCTCGTCGCTGCTTCCCGAGTAGCCGAGCATCAGCGGCATGGTAAAATCAATTCCGCCGCGCTTTGCAATCGCCTCGTTGAGAAAATTGTTGCTCTGCCGCGCGCCTCTCGCCTTTCCGAGGACGCAGAGTGCGCCATCCTGCACCGTCAGCACCGGGCGGATGCCCAGGAGCGTTCCGGCGAGCGCGCCTGTTTTGGAGAGCCTGCCGCCGCGGTATAAATATTCCAGCGTATCGACGCGCCCGAGAATGCAGAGCCTGCTTTTTGCCTGCTCCAGCGCTTTGGCGATGTCTTTTGCGCAAAGTCCCTCGTCCCGCAGGCGGATGGCTAGATCGACCAGCACGCGCTCACCCGCCGTGACGTTTTCGCTGTCGACAATCGTTACATCCGCGCCCGTCTGCTGCGCAGCAATCACCGCGCTCTGATACGTACCGGAGAGTCTGGATGAGATCGTAATGACAAGAATCTCGCGCCCTGCCTTCTGCGCCTGCCGATAGGCTTTTTCATAATCATACGGCGGCACCTGGCTGGTGGTAGGCAGTGTTTTGCTCTGCGTCAGCTTTTCAAAAAACGCCTCGTGGGAAAGATCGACGCCGTCCAAAAAGACCTCGCCGTCAAAACTGGTACGCAGCGGCAGCAGCGTCACGCCGAGGCGCTCCGCCTCCGGCTGCTGCATGTCGCATGCGGAATCAATCAGAATCTGTACCTGTTTCATGGGATCCTCCTGAAATGGATATTTCGCTGAAATTCCGGTTCAGCGCACCGAGAACACGGTAAAACACCGCCAGCTCCTCCGCCGACACGCCGCGCCCGGCGTGGTTCTGAATCGCAAGCGCCTGCGCGGCAATTTCCTCTGCCAGTGCAATGCCCTCCTGCGTCAGGCGAATTTTCCAGCCGTAGCGCCGCTTTCCGGTCTGCTCCCCGGTCTGTACCAGTCCGCGCGCCAGAAGCGGCTTGAGCTGCCGCGAGACGAGCGACCGGTCAATGTTTGACAGCTCCGCCAGACGCGACGCCGCCAGTCCCTCCGGGTATTCGCGCAGCAGATACAGCCAGAACAGATGCACCGAACTGACGCCGGACATCTGCGCAAACTGCGCACGCAGCCGCTGCACCGCGCGGTAGAGTCCGGAGATATTCTGAAAGAAAACTTCAAAGCGTTCTTCCTGCATGCAAACGCTCCTTTCCCGGTTGTGGTTCGGTCAGTATAGCGCTTAAATGTTTACTTGTCAACATTTATTTTTAAAAACAGGCAGCCTCCCGCAAACGGGAGACTGCCTGATGCTGCTTCAGAAGTATTACTGCCGGGCGTCGTAGCCGAAGTTCGAGATGAGGAACTGACTGTCGCGCCAGTTTTCCTTTACGCGCACCCAGGTCTGCAGATAGACCTTCGTCCCCATAAAACGCTCACAGTCGGCGCGCGCCTGCGAGCTGATTTTCTTGAGCATCGCGCCCTGCTTTCCGATGATGATGCCCTTGTGGCTCGCCTTCTCGCAGTAGATCGTCGCGTCGATATCGATAATTCCGTCGTCGCGCTCGGAGAATTTTGTGATCTCCACCGCCGTGCCGTGCGGAATTTCCTTTTCCAGATTCCACAGCAGCTTTTCGCGGATAATCTCCGCCATCACCTGCTTTTCGGGCATATCCGTCACCATATCCTCCGGGAAGAGCATGGGTCCCGGCTGGGCGTATTTTTCGCACTCTTTCAAAAGCGCTGCCACGCCGTCGCGCCATTTGGCGCTGATGGGAATGACCGCGTCAAAATCAAATTCCTGCTGATACGCGGCAATTACCGGCAGCAGCGCCTCTTTTTCCACGGTGTCGATCTTATTGATCACCAGCATTGCCGGCGCGCCGGAGGCTCGGATCTGATCCAGAAGCGCATGCTCCTGCTCGCCGACGTTTGCAATCGGGTCGACCATCAGAATCACCGCGTCCACGTCTGCGACAGACTCCTTGACCACGTTTACCATATAGTCGCCGAGCTTCGTGCGCGGGCGGTGGAAGCCCGGGGTATCGATGAAGACGAGCTGGGTGTTTTCGCGGTTGACCACGGCGCAGATGCGGTTTCTCGTCGTCTGCGGCTTGTTGGAGACAATGGCAATTTTTTCGCCGACCAGTGCGTTCGTGAGCGTCGATTTTCCGACATTCGGGCGCCCGGCAATCGTAATCATGGCAGATTTTGTTTTCATTGGTATGTTCTCCTTACTTCCGCGGCAGCTCAATCTCAGCCAGAATTGCCTCTTCGCGTGCGCGCATCTGGCGCTTCATGGGACCCTCGTCGACGTGGTCATAGCCCAGCAGGTGCAGAATCGAGTGAATCGTGAGATAGCCGACCTCGCGCCGGGTCGAGTGCCCGAACTCCTGCGCCTGCTGCTTTGCCCGCTCGAGAGAGATTGCCATATCGCCGAGCGGAACTCTGCCCGTCTCGGGGTCCTTGTATTCGTCCCAACTCTCCGGGAGCTTTCCGGGGGTAAGCTCGAACATCGGGAACGACAGAACATCCGTCGCCTTGTCGATATTCCGGTATGCCTTGTTGATCGCGCGGATAGACGCATCGTCCGTCAAAAGGACGTTAATCTCGCACGGAACGTCCACGCCCTCTTCGTCCAGCGCGGCAAGAATGCACTTGCGGATCTGGCGCTTTAAAAGAAGCGCATCCGGCGTTTTTGCCTCGCAGGTCATCACAATGTTATGCTTCATGTTCTGTCCCTCTTCTGATGAAATGTCTTTTGTGCCTTGAAGGTCCGGTTCGCATCGGGCAGGCGCGTTTTTTCGAATTTGTCATACGCCGCGACGATCCGCTGCACCAGCGCATGGCGCACCACATCGCTGGCGGTCAGGCGGCAGATGGCAATGTCCTCCACGCTGTCGAGAATCTTGATTGCCTCTTTGAGTCCGCTGATCTTGTCGCCCGGCAGATCGATCTGCGTGATATCGCCGGTGATGACGATCTTCGAGCCGAAGCCGAGGCGCGTTAAGAACATTTTCATCTGCTCGCGCGTGGTGTTCTGCGCCTCGTCGAGAATGATGAAGCTGTCGTCGAGCGTTCTGCCGCGCATATACGCAAGCGGCGCAACCTCAATATTGCCGCGTTCCAAATATTTGTTGTACGTCTCCGGTCCCAGCATGTCGAACAGCGCGTCATAGAGCGGGCGCAGATACGGGTCGACCTTGTTCTGCAGATCGCCCGGCAGAAAGCCCAGCCGTTCGCCTGCCTCGACGGCAGGTCTCGTGAGGATAATCCGGTTGACCTCCTTGGCGCGGAACGCGGCGACCGCCTGCGCAACCGCCAGATACGTCTTGCCCGTACCGGCAGGTCCGACGCCGATGGTAATCGTGTTTTTGGAGATTGCCTTGAGATAGGTCTGCTGTCCGATGGTCTTCGCCTTGACGGGGCGCCCCTTTGCCGTCACGCAGACGACATCCTTTGCCATCTTCGTGACCTGCTCCTCTTTTCCCGCGCGCACAAGGTCAATGAGATACCGAACCTTCTGGTCGTCGATCTCCTCTCCCTTTGCCGCCAGCGAAAGCAGCGCTTCAATCGCTCTTGCGCCCGCGTCGACGGCTTCCTCGTCCTCTGCCGTGACCTTCAGCTCGGTGTTGCGGTTTGTGATGTGTACGCCGAACGCCTGCTCGATTTTCTTGACATTCTCGTCAAAAGAGCCAAAAACATCGATCAGCTGCTCGACGCGCTCTGCGTTGATGGTTCGTTCTGTCATGGTATCGTCTCTTCCTTTAAGATGCTTGCGCGTACCTGCCGGGCAATCATTTCCTCGCACCGGACGGACGCGGTCAGTTCATAGATGCCGCCCTGCCGGGTAAGCTCGGTGTCCTTCTGCAGAATTTTCCCGGCAAGCATATCCTGCTGCACACTGCCGGTCACCTGCTGCTCCAGCAGCTTTTCTGCAGCGTCCTTCTCCAGCGGCGCGGGCGTCAGATCATAGCCCCGCTGCTCCACAATTTCCAGCCCGACCGGAAGCGTCAGCCCCAGCGGCAGCGTGAGCATATGAGTTTTTGTTATTTTATCACATCTGCCGTCTGAATTTCCACCGTTTGCGAAAATATTCCACCGTTTTTCTCCCACCAGCAGCGATACGCTGCGCGAATTCTTCCCGTTCGGCGTTTTCTGCAGCACCGTGTCCGGGCAGCGCGCGGTTTTCTGTGCGAGCGTCTCGGCATAAACCTCGCCCAATGCAGCGCAGACGCGCGTAGTAAATTCCAGATCGGTGTAAGCGGAAATCAGCACCTGCCCCTTTTTCACTGCCTGCCCGACGGCGCACAGGCAATTTCCCTCCATCGCCGAAACCGAGGTAATCACGCCGTCCTTGCCTGCCACCACGTTCATCGGCGCGCGCCTTTCTTCCACGGCGATTGCCTCCGGTCGCTCCCGGACGACGACGCACGCGCGCATGCCGCTCTGCTGGACCGTCAGCCACTGCAGCTTCGGAATTTGCAGCAGCATCCTGTTTTTCAGCTCCTGCGGACGGATGCTCGGACCGTAGGTGCCGAAACCCACGCCGAGATTCTGAAGTTCCCGCAGAATCTGCGCCTCCGGCACGGTCTCGTTTCCGACGACCTCGTAGAAAAACACGAACTTCGGAATCACGAATGCGCCTGCCATCGCCAAAAGCAGCAGCAATGCAAAGCCCCTTCGCTTCCACAGCCCGCCGAACACCTGCCGGAAGCCATGCTCCTGCAGCACGCACAGCTCGCACATCGCGCGCTGCGCCGCCGTCCGCGCCTTCGGAAGGTCTCTTTGCAGCAGCACAAGACGGATGGTAAAGTCGTCCGTCCGCTGCGGCTTCAAAAATGCCACACGCGCGCCGGACAGCTTTTCCAGCGACCACTCCGGGCTTGCCCCGCGGATTTCCGCAATCACATAGCCCTGCAGAAACCAGATCAGCTGCCACATGATGCCCCCGTAAAGCTCATCGCTTCGATCGTTCCGGTCACAGTCAGCCGGTCGCGGTGCATGTACCGCAGCTCCAGCCCGCTTCCCTCGATGGTCACTTCGCCCGTGTTCACCGCAATGACGATTTTCTCCGGCTCGTAGGCAATAATTGCCCGATGGCAGTCGAGGCTGCACATCTCAAAGCCGAACAGCTCGATGTGCGGCAGATTTGCCGCAATATCCAGCGGCAGATCAAATAGCTTCGCCGCTTTTGTCAGAAGCTGTCTTGCTGTTTTCAAGCCCTCCACCCCTTTTCTCTGCAAGTCTATGCTCCGGTACTGAAATCTTGCCGGACAGACATAGATTGTTCTGTGAGGTGATTGGAGTGAAGCAGAATTCTGAGAAAACCCGCGTGCGGTTTTTGCAGGCGCTTGCCATCGGCGCGTGCTACGTGTGGCTGATTGTCCGCCCCGAGGATGCAAGTCTTGCGGCGGCTGGGGCGCTTTCTCTTTGTGCGAAGGTGATTGTGCCGTCGCTGTTTCCGTTTTTCGTGTGCGCAAATCTGTTCTGCGCGCTGCATCTTACGCAGCCGCTCGAGCGGGCGCTGTCCGGCGTTATGCAGCCGGTGTTCGGCGTGCCGGGTTCCGGCGCGGCGGCGCTTGTCGTCGGGCTTACGGGCGGATACCCTTCCGGCGCGCAGACCATCGCCGCGCTGTATGCAGCCGGAAGCATCGACAAAAAAAGCGCCGGAAGGCTTCTTCTGTTCTGCAACAACTGCGGTCCGGCGTTCATCTTCGGCGTCGTGGGACCGGCAGTGTTCGGAAGCAGGCTTGCCGGGCTGCTTTTATACATCGTCCATTGCACCTCCGCGCTGCTGCTGGGAACTCTCCCGCGCAAAAAAACAGCCGTTCTTCCCTCCGAAAATGCAAACGCCGCGCAGGAAGCTCCACCCTCCTTTTCAGCCGCCCTCACCGACAGCGTCAGAAAAGCCGGTCAGACGGCGCTCGAGGTGTGCATGTTCGTGCTGCTCTTCGGCGTGCTGACTGCGCTGGTGCAAAGCGCGCTGAAAGCGTTTCTTCCGCCGTTAGCGCTGACGGCGCTCAGCGGCATTCTGGAGCTTTCCGGGGGCGCGGGCGCGCTGGCGGAGCTTGCGCTCGCGCAGGGCGTCAAGTTTACGCTTGCCTCCATGCTTCTCGCCTTCGGAGGACTGAGCGTCCACGCACAGACACGGGCAGTGCTCACGCCCACAGGGCTGGGCAGCCTTCCGGTTTTCCTGCCGAAGCTGCTGCACGCCTTGACCGCCGGTCTTCTCAGTATCCCGGTCTACCGGCTGTTTGATGCGCAGCTGGCATCGAGCGCGGCGTTTGCAGCTTGCGGCGCAGGCGCGGGCTTTGCTTTGATGGAACTGACGCTTAGCGTCCTTGCGTGTCTGATTTTCCGAAAAATGGCGGCTAGCAATTTGCACCGCGATCGTGTATAATAGTTTCGCTTCCAAGAATTCAGAAAGGCGGCGATGCAATTGCTGTTTCGGAAAAATATCGACCGGTACTGCGCCTACTGTCAGTTTGCAGGACGCATTGACGAGGCGCACATGATCTGCCAGCACTGCGGCGTCGTCCCCTGCGAGCATCACTGCCGCCGCTTCCGGTACGATCCTTTGAAGCGTGTTCCCGGGCGCGCGAAGCCGAAGGAATTCCAGAAATTTAAAACGCAGGACTTCAGCCTGTAGCGTCTCAAAATTACAAATTGCCCCGTTTATCGGACCTGTTTTTCTGTCCGGTAAGCGGGGCTTTTTCTGTCATTTTCCGCGCGCTCAGAAACAGGTGAGCGACCACTGCGTCCGATAAACCTCCCCGGCAGGAAGGCAGATGAGGTCCGGCTGGGTTTTCAGATCCTCAATCACGCCGCTTCTCGACGGCAGGCTGCTCCACGGCTCCAGACACACGTATGGCGCGTCCGTCTTCGGCATGTGCCAGCAGCCGAAAATCGGAAAGTCGGGCGCGATCAAGCGCACGCCGCGGTTTCCCCTTTCGCTGGCAAGCGTGACGGTCCCCGTCGTGCCTTTCAGCACAATCGCATCCTGGTCAAACAGCGCATGGCAAAGCGGCAGCTTTCCGTTCTGCAGCGCAAACGGCGTCTTACGTCCGGTGACAAAGCAGTCCGGTGTAAATTCCACACGCTGCGGCGCGCAGGCGCCGAAATCCAACGCATAATCCTCAAACCGCAGCCCGTCTTCCAGCGGCACGTTGATGCCCGGATGACCGCCGAGGGCAAAGTACATGCGCTTTTCGTCCCGGTTTTCCACACGGATCTCCGCATGCAGTGTGTTTTCTTCCAGCCGATAGCAAATTGTGTAGCGGAAGCGGAACGGATACTGCGCGTAAAATTCCGGATTCGTCTCAATCTGCAGCGCAACGGCGTCAGCCGTTTTCTGCGCCGCAGTAAACTCCGCCGTGGGCGCAAAGCCATGAATCGGAAGATGGTACGTCTGCCCTTCGTAGCGATATGTCCCGTTTGTCAGCCGCGCCACATACGGAAAAATCGTCGGCGCGCGGTCGGTCCAGTAGGCGGGGTCTCCCTGCCAGAGATATTCGGTCTTCCCGGTCAAATGCATCAGCTGCGCACCGAGCGAAGAAATCTGCGCCTGCATGCAGCCGCTGCGGATGGTATAAAGCATGGCAAAGCCTCCTGTCGTGTTCTGCTCGTTTTTTCATTTTAGCGTCCGTTTTCCCGCCTGACAAGCCTCCAAATCGCACTTGGATATAGTTATTTTGCACTAAATTATCCTAAATATTTTGTATATATTGCAAGAATTCCGCGCGAAACGGCGCAAAAAATCGTTCTTTTTGTAAAACCGCTTGACAAATTATTTGGCGCATGCTACAGTGAAAACAGCCAATCACGGAGCAAATCTGTGCAACATGCGAAGGATACCGGCAGGTATCAGGGAAAGGTGCGTGAGCGAATGAACGAAACCATTGTTTCCATGCGGGGCATCTGCAAGAGCTTCCCAGGCGTGAAAGCGCTGGACAATGTTCACTTTGAGCTTCGCTCCGGCGAGGTCATGGCTTTGCTGGGCGAAAACGGCGCGGGCAAATCCACGCTGATGAAAATCTTAAGCGGCGTGTATACCAGAGACAGCGGAAGCGTTGAAATTTTCGGAAAAGAATACGGCGATCTGACGCCGAAGCAGGCGCAGGCGCTGGGTGTGGCAATCATCCATCAGGAGCTGAACATGTGCCCGCACCTGAGCGTCACAGAAAACATGTTCCTCGGGCGTGAGCGGTACAAGGGTCCGGTCCTCGACCGGCGCGGCATGGAGGCGGAGGCAAAGCGGATTCTCGACGATCTGTGCATCGACATCTCCCCGAGCGAGACAGTCGGAAACCTTCCGGTCTCCAAGCAGCAGATGGTTGAGATTGCGAAGGCGCTTTCCATCAACGCCAGGGTCTTGATCATGGACGAGCCAACCTCGGCGCTGACAGCGAAGGAAATTGACGAACTGTTCCGCATCATCCGGCGTCTGAAGGATTCCGGCTGCGGCATCGTGTATATCTCCCACCGGCTGGAGGAGTTGCAGCACATCGTCGACCGCGTGACCATCATGCGAGATGGGCAGTACATCACATCGACGAACTTTGTGGATACGACGATGGCGGATATTATCACCAACATGGTCGGCAGAGAAATCAAGGAGCAGTTCCCGCGCGTCGAGTGCCAGAAGGGCGAAAAGATCTTCGAGGTCAAGCATCTCAACGCAGGGCGCATAGTACGCGACATCAGCTTCTCGCTGTATGCGGGCGAAATCGTCGGCTTTGCGGGGCTCATGGGCGCAGGAAGAACGGAAACCACGCGCGCCATCTTCGGCGCGGACCCCAGAGAATCGGGCGAAATTTTCCTCGACGGCAAAAAGATCACCATCCATACCCCTTCCGATGCGATCAAAGCCGGTATCGTCCTTGCCCCGGAGGACCGGAAAAAGGACGGGCTGTGCACCAAGCTTCCGATCCGTGAGAACATCGCGCTGCCGAACCTCGATCTTCTGTGCAATCCGCTCGGCGTGATCAACCGGAAGAAGGAAGACGAGATGTGCGACAAGGTCGTGCAGGAGCTTCGCATCAAGACGCCGAACGTTGAAATCGACGCTGCCGGGCTTTCCGGCGGCAACCAGCAGAAGGTCGTCGTGGGCAAATGGCTGGCGCGCGACTCTCGCGTGGTGATCTTCGATGAGCCGACACGCGGCATCGACGTGGCGGCAAAGGTCGAAATTTACAACCTCATGAACCAGCTCAAGCAGCAGGGCATTGCCGTCATGTTCGTCTCGTCGGAAATGCCGGAGGTCATGGGCATTGCAGACCGCATCGTCGTCATGTGCGACGGGCGCATCACGGGCGAAGTGATGGCGCGCGAGACGACGCAGGAGGAAATCCTGACGCTGGCAACCAGATTTGAAAACAAATTTGCAGCGCAAGCCGCTGAGGAGGAAGAAGCGTAATGGGTACTTTGGAAAACAGGAGAAAACTCACAGCCGTGCGCGGCATGGGCGCTGCGCTGGTCGGCTTTGCGGGCTGGATCGTGCTGTATGTCGTCTTCGGTCTGATCGAGCCGAATATCTTTACGACGAACAACATGCTGAACCTGCTGCGCTCCATGGCAAAATATCTGCTTGTCGGCGTCGGTCAGGGCGTGATTCTGATCACCGGAAACATCGATCTTTCCATCGGCTCGGTTGTCGCGATGTCCGCGATGATCTCCGCCACGATGATGAGCCACGGCACCGCTGCCATCGTTGCGGTCTGCGCCGCGATCGTCTGCTGCCTCGCCGTCGGCGTGATCAACGGTTTACTCGTCGGCAAGTTCAAGCTTCCGCCCTTCATCGCAACGCTCGGCACCATGTTCTGCGCAAGAGGCGTTGCCTACCTTGCAAACGGCAACCGCAACACCGACGCCATCGTCACGGGTCTGGGCAAGGAAGCCGGCGACGCTTTCCAGAACTTCTTCTATTACGGAAAAACGCTTGGCATCTACAACGCCTTCTGGATTGCGTTTGTGATCTTTGCTGTCGTCTTTTTCCTGATGAACAAGACCCGCACCGGCAGACACATCTACGCCATCGGCTCGAACGTCGACGCGGCGAAGCTCTCCGGCATCAACGTCTTTGCAACCACCACAAAGGCTTACCTCATCAGCGCCTTCTGCGCTGCCATTGTCGGCTTGATTCTTGCCGGTCAGGCAGGCATGGGCAACATGGAAGCGGGCAACTCGTATGAGATGTACGGCGTCGCCGCGGGCGTCATCGGCGGCATCTCCCCGCTCGGCGGCAGCGGTCTGCTTCTTGGTGCATTCGCGGGCGCCGGCGTATGGCAGACACTGGAAAACGGTCTCGGCATCATCGGCGCGCCGGTCGGCATCCAGAGAATCGTCATCGGCGTGATCGTTACCGGCGCGGTTCTCATCGACGTTGTATTCCGTCAGGGAACAAAAAAGGTGAAGAAATAAATGTTCTTTGTTATTTCCGCGGTTTCCGCGTAAATAAGGCCCCAAAAACAATAAATTTAGGAGGAATTACAATGAAAAAGCTCGTATCCGTTCTGCTCTGCATGGCCATGATCGTGTGCCTGCTGGCAGGCTGCGCAAGCGGCGGAAAAGAAACCGCCCAGACTACCTCGACCGGCGAGGGCTACAAAGTCGCACTCATTACCATGGACTCCATTGACCAGCACTGGATCACCCTGAAAGAGGGCGCTGAAAAGGCCGCGAAAGAGCTTGGCGTCGCGCTGACGTTCATGGCTCCGAACACCAAGGATGACGCGCTCCAGATCGAGCAGGTCAATAACGCCGTCTCCGCCGGCAACCAGGCGATCATCGTCGCCGCCAACGGCCCCGACGCCATTTCCTCGGCGCTGAAGGAAGCTGCCGATGCAGGCATCAAGATCATCTATGTCGACTCTCCGGCAAACGTTCCGGCAGAAGCGACCTTCTCCACTGATAACACCGCCGCCGGCAAGACCGCAGGTCAGACCATGCTTGACGCGCTGAGCGCAAAGGGCGTTACCTCCGGCAAGATCGGCATCGTGAACGTCAACGCAGCTACCGCTTCCACGGTTGCGCGCGAAGCAGGCTTCCGCGAAGCCTTCGAGGGCACCGATTTTGAACTGCTCGAGACGCAGTACGGCGAGGGTGACGCCGCAAAGTCCCAGTCCATCGCAGAAAACTACATCACCCAGGGCGTGGTCGGCATCTTCGGCTGCAACGAAGGCTCCACCAACGGCGCAGGCAATGCGGTCAAGGCTGCAAACGCGGACGTTGTCTGCGTGGGCTTTGATAAGTCTGATGCGATCCTCGGTCTGATCGAAGACGGCTTTATCCTCGCAACCATGGCGCAGAATCCCGACGTGATGGGCTACGAGGGCGTAAAGGCTGCCGTTGCGGCGCTGAAGGGCGAAGACCTTGGCGGCAAGGTCACCGATACGGGTGTTTCCGTTCTGAAGGCAGAGACGGCTTCCGCGCCTGCGGAAACTACGGCTGCATCGGGCGACTATAAGCTCGCGCTGATCACCATGGACTCCATCGACCAGCACTGGATCACCCTGAAAGAGGGCGCAGAAAAGGCCGCTTCCGAACTCGGCGTCGAGCTCGTCTTCATGGCGCCCAACACCAAAGACGACGCCCAGCAGATCGAGCAGGTCAATAACGCCGTCGCGGGCGGCTGCAACGCGATCATCGTCGCCGCCAACGGTCCCGATGCCATTTCCTCTGCGCTGAACGAGGCTTCCGCTGCGGGCGTGAAGATCGTCTACGTCGACTCCCCGGCAAACGTTCCGGCAGAAGCGACCTTCTCCACTGATAACACCGCCGCCGGCA
>ENA-UOJO01000984-UOJO01000984.1-human-gut-metagenome-genome-assembly--contig:-P57-NODE-984-length-39271-cov-6.808956_pt1 | contig 39271 bp, 21 predicted proteins | sample MGYA00242351_ERZ723898 | MGnify/ENA metagenome assembly ERZ723898 | reverse complement strand
GTGGACCAGGAGCAGCTGGTTCGTGTTGCCGAATTTCTGGACTGCCCGCTGCAGGATTTATTTGTTAATGAACAGAATTCCCAGCAGGAAGTTGTCCAATCCTGGAGGCGCGAACAGGAGAGAAGAAACAAAATCAACGAAAAAAGCGGTTTGAAAACTTTGGGTGCCGGTTTGCGTCAGATCCGCAACGAAAAGAACCTGACGCTGATTGAAGTTGCCGAAAGCGCCGATATGACCCTTTCAGTTTACCACCGTATTGAAATGGGCCAGCGTGAAGTTTCCGACAAAGAATTTAAAAATATTGCCAAGGCCATCAATATGGCTCCGGAAGAGTTGAAAGAGCAGATTAAAGCTCTGGAAGACAAAGGCATGCTGGAAGAGATTATTCAGCGCAACGATGCCAAATACAAACTGTTGTCCACCCCGCGCGGAGCAATTTCCGCTTTCGGAAATTCCAATCAGGACGGCGTTAAAATTTCAGTTTACGGCGTGGCCGGAAAAGACGGCGACGTTATCATTGAATTCAGTCAGGAGACCAAAAAAGTTCAGCGTCCGCCGCAGTTATACAACAAAAAAGACGCTTATGCCGTTAATCTCTGCACCCGCCGCCTTGGAAGCCTGTTGCCGACACGTTCAATTTTGTTTGTCGATCCGCAGGATGTTGTCAGCGTCGGAGACATTGCCGTTTATTACAGCAATGAAAAAGAAGCTAAAATCGTCAGTATCCGCGAAGATGAAAACGGACAGCTTTACGGCTTGAGATGGAATCCGGACGAACGGATTGAAATCAGCAACGACGATTTGAACAGCCTTCATAAAGTGGTTGCAATCTACCTTTAAGAAAAAACTCCGCTGCGGCGGAGTTTTTTTTGATTTCTGCCGTTTCCGCCCCGTTTTATTAACCTGAAATTTACAACATCAGAAGTAAAATCGGTAATATGGATAGATTTTAAACTGATGACAGACAGATTCGGGTAAAAAATTGGTAGAAACGGCCGGAAAAACAAAAAAGAACTACAATAAAATCGGGACAGAGGATGACCCGGTTATTATTGCGCAGCGCTTTTTAAACATCTTCCGGCAGCTGCATATTTTTACCGACGAAAGAAAACAAGCCTTCAACCAAATGATATTGGAACAGCCGGCAGAAATCCGCGGCATGTTCAGTTCGCTGCCGGGCGGAGCCGTTTTGCAGCAGTATGTTGACGAGCTGGAAGAAAAAAACGGTTTGGTTCGCAGCACGCCCGATGCAGCACCGCAGGCTGATTATGAAGAAGAGACCCGGGCCAAAATTCTGGCAACGGCTTTGGCTGAAGCAAACAATCAGCATCACACCCCCTCTGCGGATACTCAGGCCGAAACGGCACAGATTGCGGCTCAGGCAGCCGCAGAAGCCGCGGCCCGGGCTGCGGCGGAAGCTCAGGCCAAGATAGCCGTCCAGGCTGCACAGGCAGCGAAAGAAGCGGCTGCCGCCGCTCAGGCACAGATACAAGCCCAGGCGCAGGCTTTGGCTCAGGCACAGGCGCAACTACAAGCCCAACAACAGGCACAGCAAACCGGACAGGCCTCTCCGGCCAAAACCGTTTTCCAGCCGATAAGTTCGACGTTTACGGCTGATGCGTCCTTTGCCAAAGAAATCGCCTCGGCGCTCAAAGAAGCTATTGCCGCTAACGACGATATTCGTAAAAAAGATTCCGAAGCGGTTACACAGGCTATTGTTTCGTCGCAAAACAAACTGGCAGAGATCATGGCTCAGAACAACAAGGCCAATATCGAGGCTCAAAACCGGCTGGCGCAAATGCTGGTTCAGAACAACACGGCTGCCAATGCTTCAAGTTCAAATAACAATGCCAACAATATTCAGATAAACACTGCAGCAACCTTTCCGCCGGTGGATGAGATGCTGAACGGCATCGTCAAAATTCAGTCGGAACTGTTCAGAGAAATGGCTAAAACCCAGACCAGCGAGTTGTCATCTATCATTACGCTGGCTCTGAAAGAAAGCCAGCAGCTTTCGACACAGTCGATTATTACAGCCATCAAAGAAATGCAGAAAGAAAACCTGAAATTTCTGCAGGCTCATCCCGTTGTCTATACGGCTCCGGCGGCGCAGGCTGTGCCGGAAGATTACCATGTTTCGCCGGTTCCCCGGGCTGAGCCGCTGCGGCCCTTGCCTGACGAAGAAATAAACGCAGCGCCGGCTGCTCCGGTTATTCAGACCACCGATATCAGCAGAGAAATTTTCGGCGACGATACCGAAGACAACGATGATACTGAAATTATTGCCGGCGGTGAAGAAATTGACGTAAAAAAAAAGAAAAAAAAGAAGAATAAAAAAAAGAAAAACAGTGAAGGTTTGTCTCTGGACAGTCTGGCCTCTTCCCTGTTTGACAAGGTCAGCACACTGACAGACAAAGTCAGTAATCTGAGCGGTAAAAAGAATCAAAAAGAAGAAGATCCCGCAGAAAAAGCAGCAAATGATTTTTCTTTCCCCGAGAACCAAGAGGCATCAAACGGCGGTCTGGATTTCTCACTGTTTGACAATGATGCACCGTCTGCCGCGGCCGAACCGGAAAAAACCGCAAAACTCTCTCCGGCTTCCGAAGATACTGCCGCCGATGAAGACCAATGGGAGTATGTCGAAGTTCCGGCAGAAGAAATTTTGTCCCAACTTCAGCCGGAGCAAACCGCTCAAACGGAAGAACCGGTCTCTGAGGAACAGTCTTCCGCGGTTCTTGCGGACAATGACGACTGGGGATATCATACGACAACGGAAGAATTTCCGGCAGAAAATATTCCTGCCGAACCGGTAGATTTACCGAGTGAGGAAATTGCCACCGACTGGGGTATTGAGTCCGATACCTCTTCGGCGGAAACGGAAGATATTAGCAAGCCGATACAAAATTCTCCGCTTAGCGAAGACACAGTTTCTCCTGAGGAAACCGCGGCCGAGCCGGATACCGCCGTAACCGACGAAGCTCCGGCAGAAAATGCTGACGAGGGCTGGGAATATGTTGCGGTTCCCGAAGAAGAAACCGCGGCCGAGCCGGATACCGCCGTAACCGCAGAAGCTCCGGCAGAAAATGCTGACGAGGGCTGGGAATATATTGCGGTTTCCGATAAAGAAAGCGTTGCCGAGCCAGATACCACTGCAACTGACGAAGCTCCGGCAGAAAATGCCGACGAGGGTTGGGAATATGCTGCGGTTCCCGATGAAGAAAACATTGCCGAGCCGGATACCGCCGCAACCGACGAAGCTCCGGCAGAAATTGCCGACGAAGGCTGGGAATATGCTGCGGTTCCCGAAGAAGAAACCGCGGCCGAACCGGATACTGTCGCAACCGACGAAGCTTCGGCAGAAAATACCGACGAGGGTTGGGAATACGTTGCGGTTCCCGAAGAAGAAAGCGTTGCCGAAAGTGCTGATGGAAATACGGCGGAAGGCGACTGGGAATGGGAGTATGAAGAAGTTTCCGAAGATGACGGCAACACAGCCGAAACGGCACAACCGGCGAACAGCTCCGCAGCAGTTCCGACAGGCCCGGACACTGAAAGCAATGAGGCCCAGGATTGGGAATGGGGCTATGAAGAAGTTTCCGAAGACGAAGGAACTTCTGCCGCAGATGCCGGTTCTGCCATTCAAACCCAAAGTGAGGATGAAGGCTGGGAATATGTCGAAATTCCCGAAGACGAGGCCGGCGCTGACGAAGACTGGGAGTATGTCGAGGTTCCGGAAGAAGAAGCCGAGGCAGGAAACGGCGACGGTGAGTGGGAATATGTTGAAATTCCCGAGGGTGAAGAAACATATCAGGCCGAAAGCGGCGAAGGAAGCGACTGGGAATGGGAATATGAAGAAGTTCCCGAAGATGACGGCAGCACAGCCGAATTCCCGCAGCAAACAGAAAGTGCGGAAACAACTCCGACAGACGATCCCTATCGCCCCGAAACAGCTTTGCAAACACCGGCGGAAACCGAAACGACCTCACTAAGCTCGATGTACAGCGGGGAAGTTTATTTTCAGGATAATGTTTATGACAATCTTGAAACCGCCAAGGAGGAAGAAACATTTAAAATTCCCGAAGACATCGGCGACGGGCCCGGTTTGGCCGATTTAGAGACCGGAGAAGCCCCAAATGAACCTTATAAGCCGCAGGGAACCATATAATTGGGTAAAGCTGTGAGAAAACAATTTACAAACCCCGGCGGCTAAATTAAATTGAAAAGACAGTTAAGGAGCTGATATGGAACCAAATAATTTGACGGAACAAAATCCGGTTAATCCGCAGGCTCCGGCTCAACAGCAGCCGGCGCAACCGAAACCGCAGGCCAATCCGGCCGCGGCGATGCCGAATGCGGCTCCGCAACCGGCGGCTGCCCGGCCTCAAACGGTACAACAGTCTCATCCCGGCATGTCCCAGCCGCAGGCTCAGGGCGGAGCCAGCAAGGAAAGCCTCTGGTATCTGGACAATTATATTCTGCTCAAAGACTATTATGACCGGACAATTTCCCGGATTGCGGCGCGTTGCGTGCGAATGGGCAATATTGCCATGGAAGAATATCCTTTTTACGGATATATTTTGGATGTTTTGGAGGAAATCAGCGATACCGGCGATTATATTCTGCAACATAAGGAACTATATCCTTATGTGGAAAAGAAAATTGCCGGCGGCCTGAACGAATTGAAAAAGACGCTGAGCGAATATCAGGAAGAACTGCGCAACAATTCGTCTCCGGAGATGATTAAAGAAGACGCTTCGGAAATTGAAAAGATGAAAGAGGCTTTGGGTGCAGTAACCACCGTGGCTGACGACCCGACTCTCGGCGCGGGAATGAACATGGATCAGCTGATGGACAAACTTATGGCTCAGGACCAGGCCAACAAAGAACTGAAAAAAGTAATTAAAATAAAGAAACCGGTTAATCCGGAGGGCGGCCAGGCAGTTCCGCCCAAAAACGAAGGTACGGAAGAATAATGAAGAACTGGTTTGAAAAAAGCCGTTTAGGTTGGTTATTAATGGCAGTCGGAATTATCGCGGCCTGCGCTCCCAAAGAGAAGCCGCGCGAACTGACACTGGATGAAAAGATTGCCTCGGAAACCATTCTGCCGCAAGATCCGAACATGATACGCACCCCGAAAGGCGCCAGTTCATTGGATTTGGAGTCTCCGCTGCGCTGTTACGTCAACTGGAACACACAGGAAATGATTACGACCATTCCCTATAACGTCAAGGCGTTCAATATGGTTCGCAACGGCAAGAATGACATGCTGCCCCGATTTGAGGTGACGGGCTTTACCTTTGCAACCATGCCGGCAGAAAAAGCCATGTATAAGCTGACCAAGGAAGCAGGCATTAAACTGGTGGCAAAAGATGCGCCCTATGCCAGCATTTCGGCGGAAAATCTGCGCGGCGAACTGTCGGAAGTTATCGGAATGATTGCCGATGCCGCCGAAATTTATTATGCCTATAACGCCGAAACCAAAACACTGACCATCAGCCGCAAAGCTAATTTCAGCCTGTATGTACCGAAATCACGCCCTATCCTGCTGGCTTTGCTGGACGTCTTGCGCGGATCGGGCATTACCGACGTGACGACGGACTGGGCCGATTACTCGGTGACATTTGAAGCCGATTTCGAACTGCGCAATAAGATTAACAAACTGGTGGCCTATTTTGAAGACAATCCAACACTGATTGCCTTTGACGTTAACGTTTTCCGCATTTACCCTTACAGTGCCGATGATGACATTGAGTGGCAAGACTTGTTGAAAACCTTTGATTTCGGCACTATTAAAACCACTAAGACCGGCGTTATCGGGCGCGCGCTGACCACGTCAAACGACCTGAACATTTCAACCCTGCGCAGTTTTTTGGGGCAACAGGCAATGGTTATCCCGGTTGCAGAAGGAAAATTTGTGGTTCCGAATTTGTGGTTTGCCCGCTTTGATATCGGCAAATGCAGCGCCAGAGATTCTCTGGAGACCGGATTGTCGGTTTTGGCCAAGGCTTCGTTAGAACATAACAACCGGATTTTTTCAGACATTACTCTGGAGGCGACCAACGGTCAGATAACACAATTCAACGTTCGCAGCCGCATTGGTGAAAACTTTATGATTATCGGCATTCCCAATCAGATATTTGATAAAAAATCGCCGAAATCAGAGACTGTCGTCTTTATGGTTCCGCGTATTATCAGAACCTTGAAAACAAACAAAACATTACAAAATAACAGGTAAGGATTTCCCATGACAGACATGAATCCCAATACTCCGAACCAACCGCAGAATTTTGACCCGACACGCAGACTTAAAAAAGTCAAGCGCCCGATCAAAAGATATATCGGACAACCGAATCCGTCGGCTCCGCAGGCTCCGGGCATGCAGATGCACGGCAGCGAGCCGCAGGGAGGCTTTTTAAGCAATCAGGGACGCAGCGATTATAATATTGACGATATTCTGGACGGCAATGCCAATCTGCCGACGCTCAATCAGGAAAGCAACGTTTACAATCAGCAGGAAGGCTATCAGCCGCAGTTTATCGACGAAAGCGACATTACCCCGCAAAAACTGCCGTTTAAAGAACAACTGATGCAAAACAATATGTTCACCATGAAAGGCATGTCGATTATTGCGGCAATGGTTTTTGTCGTCGGCTTTATGTTTGCCAAACTGTTCTTTACGCAGCAAACGATTGTCCGCGACGGTTTGCAGGGCGTCGTGATTAACCCGGAAGTGCCGCGGGGACGTGCCCGTTGCGGCGTGGCCGAACGGACGCAGGGTTGTGTTTTATATATTATGAATCCTCAACGGCAGGAGCTCAGCGGACGTGATTTCTATGATTTGGCGTCCCAACTGACCAGCCGTCAGCGATTTGTTATTGAGACAGGAAACATGCGCTATTCAAATGTAAAAATCCGTCCCGGAGACATTGCCCAGCTGAACATTCCGCCGCTGCAATAAAAAAAAGCCCCTTTCAAAGGGGCTTTTTTATTTATGTTACTTCGGTTACCGCACGCAGGTTGCCGTCGCGGTTGATTTGGACAACACGGAGTTTGCGGTGCATTTCCTTAATGGTTTTTTCACGGTCAATTGTCGGATAGCTGTGCAGAATACGGTCAACAAAAGCTTCATAGGCTGCTTCCGAACTTTCGGCGTGGATGGTGGCCAGGCAGTTATCGTGACCGGATCCCATCAGCTCCCACAATGCGCCGGCGTTATTGGTGGAAATCTCGCCGCCGATGATGGCATCGGGCGTAAAACGAACCACCAGGTCGATAATTTTCGAATAGTCGAACTCGTTAGTCTGCTCGGTACGGGACATAACAATATGAACACGGTTCGGATGCGGCACCAGCAATTCGCGTGTATCTTCAATTGTGATAATCCGCTTATGGATATCCAAAATCTTAAGCAGGTTGTTTAAGAACGTGGTTTTACCGGTTGCCGTAGCGCCGGAAACGAGAATATGGTCCCCGCGTTTAATGCTCAACAGCAGACGCTCATAGGGATCTTCGGGGTCCTGAATATCTTTCAGAGGATTAACCTTATGCAGGCTTTCGCCTTGTTTCAGGCCATAGTCCTGCAACCCGAAAGCAACATCGTCGCTGTGGACACGGATTGTCAGAGCGACACCGCCGGTCAGGTCATCCTGGTCATACATAACGTTACGTCCGCTGACGGCAGAAAAACGGTGGTCGCCGGGAATGGTGGCATAAACCACCGGCGTTCCCTGTACCGGGTCAAAGGGAAGTTCATAGGTATTGGCAATAATATAAAGCAAATCCGTCAGATATTCTTTAGTAAGTTTTTCATCTTTATACATCACCCAGGGATAAGCGCGTTTGCCGCGCAGGCGCAGCCAAACCTGCCCAGAGCGGTTGACGGCGACTTCCTCGATGTTTTCCTGGTTATACCAGTAAGCCAAGGGACGAAGAACAGATTCCAGAACCTTAAAACTCATTGTTTAAACTCCTTAGAACAGCTGCGGAACGCTGTTATTGGTATTACTGCTGGTGCCGGTGTTGCTGCCCGCGGTTGCCGCTCCCGGAGTGGGGGATGTGGCGAAAGACGGCGGAGGCGGCGGGGTTGCCCCGGCGGCCGGGCTGGAAATCAGCGGCGGCGGATTATTGGTTTTCTTGCCGGAATTAGACGGCTTGCTGTCATCAATCAATGTAGGCGTTCCGCCGGCGGCTTCAACGTCTATATCCTGAGATTCATAAACAACGCTGCCGGCACCGGTCGGAGCAGTCTCGGTCTTGCCGAGGCTGCGGCGGTTCTTTTCAAGCTCACGCTTACCGGTGGTCTGCGGGTCATCAATAAAGACGTCTTTCTTGCCCTGACCGCCCAATTCCTGCGGATTGCGTTCACGGGTGCGCATCCAGAGGTCCACGTTCGGATAAACAATGATGCGGGTGCCGGCGGGAACATAAGTCAGCGGGCGAATATTGGTTTTATCCGACAAAATCTGCTCAAAGACCTGATTCATCTGATTCAGGAAGTTCTGGCGGGCATCATTGGCAGCCTGCTGTTTCGGCGTTTCGTTAACGCTGCCGCTGTCGGTATTCTCGTCATCGGCCATCATATAGGAAGTATAGCTGGTCAAAGCCGTGGTCATAATCGGCAACGTATATTTCTTAAACAGCTGCTGGTCAAGATAGCCCAAAGCACCGCCGCGGCCCTGCGCATCGCCGGTGACACCGCTGAAGACAAACAGCGAACCGTCCGGACGAATCAGGCGTTCCCAAGAAATTTGAACTTTCGCCGACTGTGACGTGGTTTCCGAGGTTCCGGTCAGGCCGCCGAGAGTTCCCATAATACGGCTGCCGGCAGGAATAATGATTTTACGTCCTTCCTCGGCGTAAATATTACGTTCAACATAGGCGGTTACCGGGGTCGGATTGTTACTGTCAATCGAACGGGCAATAACCGCGGGAATCGGCTTATCGGCGAAAATCATTTCACTTAAGTCAACCCTCCAGGAGGAAATGGCCTTTTTAATGCCTTGCTCATCCCAGTTTTTCTGCATACCGTCGAAAGCATCCGGACTGATGTTGCTGCTGATTTTGCCGACCTGCATATTGCTGCGGCGTTCCTGCTGCGCGGCATCAAGCGCAGCGGCTCGCTGGGGATCATACCGTTCACCGGGGCCAAAGCCGCCGCCGGGACCAAGATTTGCACCCGGTCCGGTTCCGGTGCCGTAAGCACCGCCTTTGCCGAAGGTTCCGGCGGGAATAAACATTTCACCTGCGGCCGGCTTTTCACTCTCCTCAATACCGACCAGAGCGCCTTCGTCATCAATAATCAAACCGTCGGGCATACGGTGGCCGACAACTTCTTCGGCCTTGTTAACGACGCGACCGTCTTCCATAATTTCACCAAGATATTCACCGTCCGGCGTCAGGGCAATGCCTAAAGACTTGCGATATTTTTCGGTTATTTCGCGTTCTTCCGGCGAAAGGCCGATTTCAGGCAAAGCTCCGGGACGTTTGTACCAGGACGGCTTTTTGGCATAGCCGATGACTTTGCCGTCAGCACTGACGACTTCACCATTTTCATTAACGCGGCCTATCACCTTGCCGTCTTTGTCAACCACATCGCCGTTGGCATTAACGCGGCCGATGACGCGCCCGTCCTTGTCAAACGCCAAGCTGTCAATATTTGCTTTGCCGACGACATTTCCGGAATTGTCAACAACTTCACCTTTAGCATTAACCCTACCGATTACCTTGCCGTTGGCGTCAACGACGGTTCCGTCGGCCAACACCTGTCCGATAACTTTTCCGTTTTCATCAAAAGCCAGATTGGCCGTGCTGGCGCTGCCGATGACATTACCGTCGGCATCTACAACCTCGCCGTTTTCATTGACATGGCCGACAACATTACCGTTCAAATCAACAACAGAACCATCCGGCAACAAGCGGCCGATAACATTTCCGTCAGCATCATAAGCCAGCATTTCTTTTCCGGAAACGCCTATCACCTTTCCGCTGTTGTCAACGATTTCTCCTTTGGCATTAACATGCCCGATAACGTTACCGTTGCCGTCGATAACCGAACCGTCGGGCAAAATCCGCCCGAGGACATTGCCGTTTGCATCATAGGCAAGATTATCGCCGCTGCCCGGCCCTTTAATGGAACCGATCAAATTACCGTTTGCATCGGTAATTTCACCGTTGGCTCCGACTTTGCCAATCACTTTGCCGTTGGCATCCACTACCGTTCCGTCCGGCAGAACTTTACCGATGATATTGCCGTCTTTGTCGTAAGCCACTTTCTCGCTGGCCAGCTCACCCAACAGCTTGCCGGATTTATCTACGACTTTGCCGTTCTGGACGTAGCCGATAATATTTCCGTTTTCGTCGGTTACCGAACCATCGGCGTTAACATAGCCGATTAAGTTGCCGTTTTGGTCATAAACTTTTTCACGGGCAACCATTTCTCCATAATACTGCAGCGGTTTGGCCATGGCCACGACGCGCCCGTCCTTGTCTATGATGCTGCCGTTTTTGGTGACCGTGCCGAGAACATTGCCGCTGTTATCGCGCAATTCGCCGTTCAGGTATAATTCGCCGAGAATCAAGTTGCTGTCGTCGCGAATGTAAAAATCTCTGTTGCCGCGGCCGGTAACTTCGCCGTTTTTATTAATCAGAAAGCCTTTGCTCAATGTTCCCAGATTTTGGTTAATAAAGGAGAGCACGGTACCGTCTTTCAGAATATAGCCGATTGCCTCAAAATCATTGTCATAAACATACATATCATACAGAGCATAGCCAATTTTATGGTTCTCCCGGGAGACATTGCCTTCAAAATCGACGGTTCCGACGACGGCGCCGCTGCCGTCAATCACTTCAGCTTTTTCATTAATGCGGCCGATATATTTGTTGGCCAGGCTGAAAGCATGACGATATTTAAACAGGTGGCCGACCGGCATACCGGTTTTGGAATTAACGTTTCCGTTGGCCTGAGTGTAGCCGATGAACTGGTTCTGGTCATTGACAATCTGTCCGTCCAGGATATTGCGGCCGATAATTATTCCGTTAAAGTTCATAACAGGGGCATATTCAATCGTATGAGCCAGAGACATTCCTTCGTCAGATTTCAGGAAACCTCTTTTATCGACACAGCCCAGAACATCATTGTTATAGTTCATTACCTGTCCGGTGGCCGACACGGTACCGATAATATTGCCGTTATAGTCAATGACCGCCGTGGGTTTAACCGCATAGCCCATATAGCTTCCGTTCTCGGAAATAGCCTGTCCGTTCAGCAGCGGGCGCCCCATGACCGTTTCACGGTAATTGCGAATGTCGCCGCGGGGCGTTATCACGCCTAAAAGAGAACATTTGTTATCGATGACCGGCGCATAGCCGACAGTGCCGCCAAGGCTGGAGCCCATATTATCAAGCACCATATCTTCAGCCGCCACTTTGCCCAAACGCGCCCCGTTGAAATCACGGACAATCCCGGAAGGGCCGGCGTAGCCGATCAGACTGCCGCTGAAGGCCAGAACCATATTATTAACCGAACCGCGGCCGACAACCGGCATCATATTCACCGATGTATTGCTGTCTGCGGAAACAACCGTGTTATCCGGCAGAAGTTTGGCAACCGGTTCCAGATTATTGTTCAAAACCAGATTGCTCTCGGACAAATTGCCGAGGCTCTGTCCGTCCGGACCGACGACATAGCCGGCTTCCAAATTCTTGCCGATAACCAGATTACGTTCATCAATATTAAAGCCCGACTGAGTCAATTTGCCGATAGCCGCCGCATTTTTGTTAATCAGACCGCCAGCCGGAGTCATCTGGGCAACCGGCGCTCCGGTCAGATTATAAATCGAAGACAAAGCCAAGCCGCGGCCGCCGGTTTTGCCGTCAGCCGAAAAGAGATAGCCGAACGGAGACATAAATTTGCGTTCTTCGCCGTCCATGACCATACCGCTGATGCCAACCATGCCCAAAGTTTGGTTGCCGGTATTGATTGCCAGCAGATTTCCCATGGTGGCACCGATAGCCCGACCGGCATTTTCATAAGCAATGTTGTCCATAATATAGCCGGCAGGGGTTCCTTCCAGCAAAATGACCGACCCATTTTTCAGCGCGTGACCGCGGAGACCGCCGCGATAGTCAAAAACAGGACCGGCCTGTATCAATTTACCGTTTACGGTACCGTCGGCAGCATAAGTTATTCCGCGGGCTCCGACCGAGCCGATTATATCCCGGCTGCGGGCAAGTTTGCCTTCCGGCATAATACGCCCCAGATATTTACCGTTCAAATCGGTAGCCGTCGCGGCAAAATCAACCACATAACCGATTAATTCCCCGTTGTCTCCGGCAATCAGACCGTCTGCCTGCAAATGGCCGACCACGTTATTTTTATTGACGACTTCGCCGTTATAAGTCACAAAGCCGAGATATTTTCCGTTGTTGTCAAGCGCATAGCCCGAGCGGACGATACTTCCGATAATCTGATTATTTTCATTATAGGCAAATCCGTTGGCTTTGATAAAACCGATGGTAACCGCATCAAAATTCGTTACATTGCCGCCGGGAGCCACACTGCCGATAAATTCGCCCGACTGCGAAACCACCATTTTGGAGGAAATCAGGCGGCCGTCCAGAACATATTCCTGTCCGACCCGGCGATAAGCATAACCGTCAGGAGAAATGAAACCGATTTCCTGCCCCTGCAGATTGGTATAGAGACCGTCACCGGTCAGGCGGCCGACGGTACGCCCGTCATCAGAATAGACCAGACCGGGGAACAGCACGGCGCCGGTTATGTTGAAAAAGTCATCAACAACCAGGCCGTTAGGCAGCACTTTTGCAATAATCTTTCCCGAAGCCAGACGAACGGAGCCGTCGTTATTTACTTTACCAAGCGGTTTATTGTCGTTGCCGATGGCAATACCCTGCGGAATAACGCCGCCGATGATGTTTCCGTCAAAATCGGTAATCAAGCTGTCGGCGGTTACGTTGCCGATCAGCTGGTTGTCAAAACTGACGACCTTACCGTCGGGAATAACTTTACCGATTAAATCGCCGTTAAAGTCAACAGCGGTAATCTCCTGAGCGGCCGCGGCAGACAGGTTCAGCAAGAGCATGCCCGCGACAATACAGGCCCCACGGATTAATCTGGCCAGCAAAAAGTTATATCCGTTCATCCGCAAACTCAATTCAGTTCCTCCGGTTCTTTGCGACTTCCTGAAGCGCATAGCCCGCCACCTTCTTATCCAAATCAATATAAGAGCCGTTGTTCTTCAGGTAACCGATGGATTTTCCTTCGGCATCGACAACGGTTCCTTCCGCCGTCAGACGGCCGACGTAATTGCCGTCATTACCCAAAACCGTCGCTCCGATTTTGTAAACCTTTCCCATAATATTGTCATTGTTGTCAATGGCTAAATCACCGGACAGCATACGCCCGATCAGACTGCCGTCCCGGTCTCTGATTTTACCATCAAAATTGACATAGCCCACAACTTTATCAGAGTTATCAATAACAATATCGCCGTTGACCACCTCACCTATCAGTTTGCCGGCCCGGCTGATGACGTTTCCGTCGGAGAGAACTCGGCCGACGGCAACGTTTTCACGATCAATGACGGTTCCGTCCGGCATAACGGCCCCGGTCAGGTTGCCGCCAAAGTCAATTACCGCACCGCGGTGCAGCAGGCTCAGGTTCTTATCGGTCGAGCCTCCGGGCAAAACAGCGGAAATAACTTCATCTTTCAGGTCGATAACATCGCCCAAGGAGTTGACGCGCCCTTTATAATTGCCCCAGATGTCAACCACGATATTTTCAGGAATGACTTCGCCGATGACTTTATTTTTCAAGTCAACCACCTTGTTATCCGAGGTTACCTGTCCGACTTTGGCTCCTTCCATGCTGATAACCGCACCGTCGGTTACGGCGTAACCGAGGAAAGAACCGTCATAGCCGATAGCGCTGCCCTTGGACACAACACCACCGCGATAGTCTCCTTTGGCGTCAATAAAGCTTCCTTTGGCGTCAATATGCCCCAAGACCTCGCCAAAACGATTGATAACCTGCCCGTCATGGTTTACCAAACCAATCGGATTGCCCTTAAAATCGGCAACCAGCCCTTTTTTGACGACGGCACCGAGCTGACGACCGTAGAAGCTGGCCAAATCGCCGTTGATTTTGCCGACGGCAACACCCTTTTCATTATAAACCTGCCCGTCAGGAAACAGGCGGCCGAGGAACTTTCCTTCCGGCGTCAGAAGCGTCGTCTTTTCATCCATCAAAACGCCGATAATTTCATTGCGGTTATTGGCGACCAGATTATTGGCATAGAGGCGGGCATCAGGCTGGCCGCTGATTGCGACCTTGCCGTTCGGCCCGACAACATTCATAAAATTGCCGTGCAAATCATAGGCATAAGTTTTATCCAAAACGCGGCCGATATAGCTGCCGTTTTTGCTGAAGACATCACCGTAAGTGCCGACACAGCCGACCGGCTGCTGAGACAAAGCGATAACCAGACCGTCAGGAGAAACCTGTCCCAAATATTCGCCGTCATAAGAGACCGCCACGCCGCTGCGAGCCACGCCGCCGATAATTTCGCCCTGCTCGTTCAGCACGGTTCCGTCCGGATTAACGCAGCCGACGTAAACGCCTTCCGGCGTGCGGACAATTCCGTCGGTTCCGACATCGCCGAGATAAGTGCAGGTATTGTCAAAGACCCGTCCGGTTTTAACCACTTCACCGACATAATTGTTTTCGGCATCAAGAATGACACCGTCCGGCATCGGCTTTAATTTTGTTTCCTGATTTCCTTTGCGGATTTTTCCGTCGGCTTCCAGATAACCGATATTTTTACAGCCATAGCCGACGACCAGTCCGCCGCGCACCAAACGGGCGATAACTTCCGATCCCGAGGGATCGCGCACCAGACCGTTGGAAAGGACACGCCCGACCGTTTTCATATCCTGAACGACGGTTCCGTCGCTGTTCAGGCGTCCCAAAACCGTTCCTTTCGGCGTAATCGGAATCATCCGGGTTTGGACCAAAGCACCCAGCGTTTTATCCTGAGTGCTGACGATATTGCCGTTTTCATCAACATAACCGATTTGATTGCCGTTTAAATCATAAACCTTGCCGTCCTCGGTCAAATAGCCGATAACTTTACCGTCTTTATCCAGCACCAGATTCACCAATTCACCGGCTTTGCCGATAACATTGCCGTCCAAGTCAACCAATGTGCCGTCTTCCAGCATCTTGCCGATAACGTTGCCGTTAAAATCGACCACATTGCCGTTTTCATCGATGTAGCCGATGACATTGCCGTCTTTGTCATAAGCCAGGCGGCGCTGGGCTCCGATATTCATATCCGCTACTTTGCCGATGACATTGCCGTCTTTGTCAACCACCGTTCCGTCGGGCAGAACACGGCCGATAATATTACCGTTGGCATCGCGGACATTGCCGTCTTCGTCAACATAGCCGATAACATTGCCGTCTTTGTCATAGACCAGACGGCGGCCGGGAATAGTGGCGGCCTGACCGATAACGTTGCCGTTGGCGTCAACAATGGAACCGTCCGGTTGGACTTTGCCGATAATGTTGCCGCCGGGGTCAATAACATTGCCGTCTTTGTCGATATAGCCCATAATATTGCCGTTTTTGTCATACGCGAGACGGCGCTGGGGCAGAGAAACGGCTTTGCCGATGACGTTGCCGTTTTCGTCAACAACATTTCCCGCACCGTCAACATGGCCGATGACATTGCCGTGAGCATCTACAACATTGCCGTTTTCATCAACATAACCAATAACTTTGCCGTTTTTGTCGTAAGCAAGCTTGACCTGTCCGCCGGCATTGCCGAGGATGTTTTTGCCGACAACCCGGCCGTTTTCATCGACAAAGCCGACGATATTGCCGTTTTTATCAACGACAGAGCCGTCTGGCATAACCACGCCGATAACATTGCCGTTTTCATCAACGGCAACCCGTCCCTGTTTGCTGACGCGGCCGATGACGTTGCCGTCCGTATCCACAACTTCGCCTTTTTCATTTAACCGGCCAATAACATTGCCGTTCATATCGACAACGGAACCGTCAGGCTGGACACGGCCGATAATATTGCCGTTTTTGTCGTAAACGAAGCCGGCATCGACCGCCCGGCCGATAACATTACCGTTCAGATCCACCACCGTTCCGTCGGGAAGCATGCGGCCGATGATATTGCCGTCTTTGTCAACCACTGTTCCATCAGGATTGACATAACCGATGACATTGCCGTTTTCATCATAAACCAGGCGACGGTTTTCGGCGACACCGATAACATTGCCGTTTTCATCAACCACCATTCCGGCAGAATTGACGCGGCCGATGACATTGCCGTTGGCATCACGGACATAACCGTCTTCGTCAATGGTACCGATAACTTCGCCGTTAGGGCCGATGGCATTACGCGTTTTCAAAGTGCCCTGAGCTGTCGGCGCATCTGTTTTTCCGGGCAGAGTCTGCTCACAGAAATTACAATCTTCTTTGCGGATGGCATTGCCTTCAACCGGAACTTTTGCCGATTTGGCGTTTGCATTGGTTAAATTGGCCTCATGCCAGGCAATGATAAAGTTGTTTTGAACGTTTCCGGGGACAACCGGCGACCAGCCCATGGTAATATCGCAGGTTTCATGCCCGCGCAAAGTTTTTCCCGAACAGTCGTCTTCAAAGGTAAAACCGTCAAACGGCGGTTCGGCCAGCTGAACGGAAATAATGCTGACGGCAGCTTTGGCGTTGGTACCAAGAGTCAAAACATTTTTGGCATCGGTTCCGAGCACGACCTGCCCCATTTGAACCGGGTTCGGCGTTGTGGTTATCGGCGGTTCGCCGTCATCAACCACCCCGAACTCAATATTATCCGTCGGACCGGTATCATTGGAAATGTTCAACGCATCATCGTTGTCCGTAAACACCGGCTCGGTATAATCCTCCTGAACCGGGCCGCTTTGCATCAGAAGCATCACCCCGATTACGAAAATTACAAACGAAGTAAGACCAACCACAAGAATAATGCGGTTGGTTTTCTTCACATAACTTTCGGAATGGGTTAAAACTTCTTTGCTCATTGCGTTCTGACTACACTACAAAATACACCGTTACGTCCAAGGCGGCTGCATACATTGTCGCCCGCTTCCAAACTTTTGACCGGACCGACCCGGAGGTGGAACAGTTCTTTTCCCTGCCCATCTGCCGGCGCGTCAACCGAGAAGAAAGGTTCATAGCGGCTGAGGACATCAGGATATTTTTTCGACAGCTGGCTCCAAAGCGTTTCCAGATTGCCGACATTGGCGTCGGTTCCGAGTTCGATGGAAATATTGGAGCTGTCCGTATCGGCAAACCCCGCACCGAAACCAAAATTGCCGCCGGGCGCTCCAGCTCCGCTGCCGGCATATTTATTATTGTTGCGAATATGCTGCATTTTCGAATAATCAAATCCGTCATCGGGCCGCGGGCCTTGGTAATTGACATTTACATTACCGCCACCGCCATTGCCGTAATGAGGCACGACAATTTCACTTTGTCCGACCTGAATATCATACTGGCCGGGCATTCCGCCGCCGGCAGCCCCGCCGCCGTTAAACTCGCTGTCACTGCCGCTGCCGCCGGAGACCTGTCCGTTCCGAGCTTGCTGCCCCGGCATTGCGGGAGGAACGTCCCAGGCAGAATCGTCAAAATCGGTCGCATAAGTTGCATTTTCCAGACCGGCATCGTCCGAGCGGCGCATTTTCAGGCAAACAATCCGCTTGCCGTTGCGCAGAACCATATCGCCGATGCCTTCAACGATAATCAGACGGTTGTTCGGTCCTTTGGTGCGGAAGCCGACCGGAACTTCAATGCGTTCGACAATCAGGGTTACTATCGGACGCTGGGTCATATTCAGAGCTTTTTCGCCCAAATCGATATAAGTAAAGATATCATCGCGCCAGACACGTTCCGGAGCAATGACCACATCGTCAGGATTGGGAACATAGACCTCTATATCAAAGCGGAACTTGGTCGGGTCAAGCGGAATTTCCTTAATCCAGTCACTCCGTTGAAACCGCTTAGTAAAAAGGGAATCCGCCGAATGGCTGTTACCGGCCTTATAAGAAGACGCGTTCATTCCCGAACCGCCGCCGACGCTGCCGCCGACCATTCCGGCGCCGCGGGAGCCGGCCGGACCGTCGATGACATCAATATCAATAATCGAGTTGGTCAGGCGCTCGGTATTAACACCTTCGCTTCTGACATAAAAGACATATTTGTTGCCGGAGCGGCCAAAGATAATAATGTTGGTATCGACGCCAACGTTAGCCCCTTTGCGCGGATAGAGCAAAATGGTGTTCGGGCCGGAAATCTGCCCGTCAAAAGTAGCGTTGTCACCGATATACATATCTTCAATCAGTTCCCACTGCGGAAAATTAAGCAGGGTAATCATCCCTTCGCGGAGACGTATCGGCAAAATCAGATCGGGTGACCAGTAATATTTGGAATAAGCCGGCTTGCTTTGACCTTCGCCCAGATTTTGCAGAGGATCAAGCCAGGCGGCCTGCGTCATTCCCAGAGAGTTAAAACCGGCATAGCCCAGGTTCATCGGCATATACTGCCCCTGGCTCTGGTCGGCATTCTGATCAAGGCTGCCCATTGTCGCCTGAGAATAAGCCGCGCGGCTGAACAGAACCACCAAAGCGCCGATAAAGAATAATTTGCCAACTCTCAAAATCATTTTTATATACCTTATAAACCTACTTAACTTTATTAAACGTCAACGAATAGCGGTCAACCGTGAAACCGACGGGATTATTCAGACGCTCGCCGTATTTAACGCTTTTGCGGCGATAGCTGACACGGAGCGAAGCCGTCCAGTAATTGATTTCCGGCGCCGTGGAATCAGGATACATATCCTGAGTTTCATATTCCACCTGCCAAAGTCCCTGCCCCAACTCGTTAACCGTGAGAATACGGACATTTCGCTGCAGGCTCCGGCTCCGAATTAAATCAATCGCCCGCTTGGCGGTTTTATTCAGAAATTCCTGATAAACCGCGGGAGACGACATCTCCTGAATGGGGCCGCCGGGCATCCAGCGGGCTTCCATTTCCGGAATATCACGATCAAAGGAACTGCGCTGGAGCACATATTCGCGCACAAAAACTTCGGTAATCGCCTTTTCGTCGGTCAGATTGCCGCGCACCGGCATAATGTTGTAAACCTGTTCGGACTTAGACTGAAACGTAAGGAGAAACGGCTCAATACGGAAGAGCGGCATAACCTGGGCAATCGCCAGCAGCAAAACGACATTGCAGCACAAGCTGATTGCGGTAATAATCGCAAAAGCACGAGCCGTCCACAGATAACGTTTTTCACCGACATTGGCAACAAAAACGTCACCGCTCTCACGCCGCGGTGCGGACTGGGGAGCGGTTTGGCCGCCGATTAAACGCTGCTGAGTATTGTTTCCGCCTAAACGATTGTCCATTTCATCAGTCCCTAAATTGTTTCAACAAACCAGTCGGGAAGCGTTTTGGGCAATTCAATCTGCATGCAGGCGCAAGGAGAAAGCTTAAGCTCATCCACGCCTTTGCCGACGCCGACAGGCTCGGCTTCATAGTAAGAGCCGAAAACACCGCAGGCCGAGAGCAGCAACAGCAGGAAGAGCACGATAATTTTCTTAGACATGTCTTATCCTTTTAATCTATGTTTCGTGAGTACTCGTATAGATATTACGAAATTATACTCTTTTAAATTAAAAGTCTAATATCGTCTTGAGGAAATCCCCAACTTATCAACAGTCTAGAGAATTTCGACTTCAGCCTGCGAATAACGGACGACGGTAAAACCGATCGGATTGATTAAGCGCAAGCCGACAAATTCACGGCCGGGGATAAAGAAAGCGGTAACCGATGCGGTCCAGTAGCGCACGCTCAAAATTCGCGCTTTGGTCTTTTGGTCCACGGCATTTTGAGACAGCTCATAAGTTTTAAAGTCAACCTTCCAAACCGGGCTGCGCTCCCCGCCAAGCTTTCCGATGGAAATAATTTCCACCTCCCTGACCACGCCGTCGTGGCGAATCTGCCCCCAGATTGATTCCCGATACTGAGTAAATTCATTATACACCCGGGGAGATGAAAGAAAGCTTAACATTCCGCCGGGATACCAGCGGGTCTGCATTTCACGTTCATCATTAATGATGGTGTTGCGCAGGATGACATACTGCTGAACAAATGTTTCCATCAACTGGTTTTTGGAGGCCATACGGTTGGTTATCGCTTCAGCGCGGACAATTCCGTCAGAAGTATCCTGATTGATAATCAGAAACGGTTCGACCGTCACCTGCGGCGCCAGTTTGAAAATTGCCAGCGACGTACTCATAAAAACCAGCAGTGAAACAATGGCGAAAAGAATAAACAGGCGCGACAGCCACATGTAATATTTGAGCTTAAATCCCGCTTTTTCCTGTTCGGTTTCACTGATGAACTCATGCGCCCGACCATTTGCATCCGTCAAAGACAGAATTTTGGTCCCTTCCAACATATTGTTCAAATCGCTCATCAGTTTCCCCGTCGCTTAATCTCAATACGCCGCACAGAACGGTATCGGATAAGATTTAAGCTGTTTTTCAAATTCTTCATCGGCCCGTTTCTTATATTCGGCGGTCACCTTATGATTGGCTTCTTCGGTTTTAATCCGTTCATCCAGTTCGGCGCCGCTGTCCGTTACATCGCTCAAAGAGATGTAGGCTTCTTTATCTTTGCGTAAAGCGGTAAAGATATTCTTAATTTTATCCAGGCGTTCTTCAACAATCTCGTTATCAGAGACATTAACGGCCTCCATTTCTTCTACACCCTCGTTGACCAGCGTATTTTTGCGCCGGTTCAGCGTATCTTTGGTCAAATCATAATCGGCCTGGCGGGCCAGATTATAGTCGGCTGACGGTGTAAAGCCGATTTTTTCAAATTGTTCGAACAACGTTTCTTTGGCTTCGTCCACACTCAGTTTCAATTCTTCCAAGGCCTGGCGATAACTGATTTCCTGCTCGGCAAAAGTCAGGAAATTGCCAAACTGGTTATGATCAAGCATGGCTTTTTTATAGACTTCGTCCTGCATATTTTTGGTATAGGACGAATTATCCTGGCTGGCTTCTTCCGCCATTTTGCTCAAACGGTTAAAGACGGCGGCAGGCGCATCGTTAAAGAAAACGCCGTTGTCAGCCGCCTTTAACAGCGTTCCCAACTCGCTGTGTGCCGCTCCGCCGGCAAAATCCTGAAATGTTGCGACTTTGCCCTGCGCGGTTACTTCTTCAACTTTGTCTTCTACCGTTACATAAAACTTGCCCAACAAACCCGGCGTCCCTTTCAGGGTAATTTCATTGCAAACCGGCATCAACGACATGGCGGACGGGCGGTAAGCCTTCTGTTCGGCCGTTGCCTTACTCGGCAGAGCCTTGCTGGTATAAATTTTAAACTGTCCGTCGGCGTTATCGATATCGACAATCTGGTCATCCAATTTGCAGGGATAACGGCCGCCGCGCATAAAGGTTGCGGCCTCACCGCCTTCGGAAAGCAAAACCTTCAAATCAACATCTTTATCGACAAAGGCTTTGCCGTTCAAGATGCGTTTCCAGATTTCGGGCATTTTGGCCCCACTGTTGAGGAAACCTTCACGGGTAATGCCGCCGTCAGCCGTTTTGCTGACATTTTCATAATCGACATCATCGAAATGAACCATTTCCCGCAGCGGCGGCAGATATTCCTGCGGCGCGTTTTTGGGAATCATAAAGTCACGGTCTTTGGCATAAGAACCGACAAAATATTCTTCATCAACTTTGCGGCAGTTGTCATTGGCACACGCCTGCTCAACCAACACTTTCTGGAACATGGAAGTCAACGGTTTGATAACGGCATCCGTTTTGGCATAAGCGCCGACGGCAGAAGAGAACTCGCTCAGGCCGTCCACCGGAAGCGCCTGCAGCTTATCCATCAGGCCGTTATGAATTTCGGCAATCTTATCGCCGGCACGGCCGACATAAACAGCATCGCCGAGATTAAGCATTGACTTTTTGGCATCGTCAATCAACTGGTCGGCATAATTTTTGGTATCATCGGTCAGGCCGGTTGCGGTTCGTAAAATATTCAACAGACTGAACGGCGGAATTAATCCGTTGACTCCGGCTACCGGCAAGCCGATTTTTTCCTTGTAATAACTGATCAAATCCAAGGTTTTACGTGCATTGCGCTTGCTTTCAACATACTTTTTGGCTTCCGTCACTTTCTGATTGTAGGCCTGCTCAATCTGCTGAACTTGTGCAATATAACTGTTTTCAACCGCATCCATCTCGGATTTTACCGTTTCCAACTGCTGATTTAACCGCTCAATTTCTTTTTGCTTCTGCTCAACCTGGGTTTTAAGCGAAGCTGCGGTTTTTTCGCTGGCGGCGGCTTTTTCTTCATTTTCAGCACGCTGTACCTTTGCCAGAGCCATATCTTCGGTATCTTCCGCATTAACCTCCATGGTTTCCGATATTTCTCCCGTGGTATAGGTTCCGGTTTCAGCTTCGGTTGTCTTTTCTTCAACAACGGTTTCTTCTTCATAGGTCGTTGTTTCGGTCATTTGCGAGGTTTGTTCATCCAATTTGCGGTCAAGCTTGGCTTTTTCAGCCTGAAAATCTATCGGCTCAGAAGCGTTTGCGTTAACGGTGAAGGCCTGACGGCGCCCCGAATTAGGATACTGGGCACCAAAATACAGCGTCTGCGATAAACTGTATTTGACGGGCTGGTAAGCCGAATTATCACTGAACGGACGACGGAAAAGCGTTTTTTTCTGTCCGCTGCCGGTGCCTACCGTCGGCAGTGCGGCGGCGCCGTTTTCAGGATAGAGGCTGACTGAGCCGTCGTTATTGCTGTTGGTTTCAACCGGCATCAGCTTCTGGCGGGAAGCGGCTTCCGCTTCGGCGGCGCTTTGCTGTTCCGCCCGGTATTTCAGTTGTTTTATTTCGTCTTGATAGTCGGCAACGGCTTTATCGGTATCAAACAGGGCTTTTTTCTCCGTTGTCGCATTTCTTTTAACGGAATAGACCTTTTCCGTTTTTTCCGGCGAAACCTCGTAAGTTTCTTCATTATAGTCAATATCGGTTTTGCGCAGCATATTGTCTTCATCATCGCCGCGGCGTTCTTCCAAATCGACAATCAAACTTTCCTTGACTTCGACACCGGTATCGGCAGTCAGTTTATTCTGTCGGGCACTGTTCAGCTGTTCACTGTAGTCGGACAGCAACGTCGAGGCCCGTTCCATTTGCGTTTCCAGCGTTTTCCGGCGGCTTTCCAGCGGCTGCATCTTAGCGGCTTTGCTTTGCTGCGCCTGTTGCAGCAATTTATCGCGGCTGCTTTCCAGATCTTTCATTACCGAAGCCGGATCCGAACTTTGTTCTTCACTCTTTAACATTCCGGCCAGTTTATCAAGTCCGGCGCGGTTATTGGCACGCTCTTCTTCATCATCAACCAGCAAATCGTTTAAAGGATAGGCAATATCGACGATAACGCTGCTGACGTCAAGCTGATGCAGATAATCTTTGACATTCTCATACTTGCCGTCAAGATACTGAGTATAGAAATTAATCTGGTCATTCCAGACGGGAAACTTCGTGTTCGGCATTCCCCATTGCGGCGATGCTTCATATTGATCCTGCGCCAAAAGCTGCGCCGCTTCGGCACCGATGTTAAAGGAAATCATCTGCGATTCACGGGTAGCCTTTTCAGCGGCAGCCGTCTGTTCCGGATTTGCCAAACTGGCCATATCCTGCTTTTCCAGATCGGCTTTAATGGTTTCCATGCTGTTGACATCGTCAATATCAATATCGGAGTTAATATCAATTGTTCCCAGTTCGTCGGTGTCAATCGGCAGCGATTCCTCCGACTTGGCAACTTCAAAAGCCTTAACGGCCCAGCCGGAAATTCCCCGGCGGGCATCATAGTCATTTATCGCCGCATCGGCAATGCTGCCTTTCCAAACCTGTTCAGGGTCGGGATAATAGCGTTTCAGGTATTGAATTGAACATTGGTCGGCAGCGGCAACGGCATCCAGAGCCTTCTGATGCAGCTGTTTATATTGCTCATAGTTTTCAAATATTCCGCGATAGCTGTCGAGTGCCTGAAGCAGATTATGAACGTCCAGTGCATCCTGCGCTTTTTCGTAAAGCGGGGCAATTTTATCAAGTTCAAGAACTTTTTCCTCATTCCCGGCAAAAGGCGAGGCAATCAGCGGTTCGGAAGCATCTTCAAAACTGACAGTGCCGTATAAGGAAGGATCATAAACATATTCTTCGTCATCATCCTCCTCTTCAACATCGGCTGCCGCCGCTTCATTTTCGGTTTTTAATTTGAAATCAGCCTGCGTTATCATTCCCAATTGGCCGAAAGCCAGCGTTTCACTGGTTGAGACTACGCCGAGAGAAGCCGTTTTTATCGGTTCATCACGCCACAAAGACGAGGTTTTAGCGGCCTCTTTGGCTGCTTTTTCTTTAGCTTTACGCTCCTTTTTGGAGACATAGGGCGCAGGTTTTACCTGTTCACGAAGCATCAGCGCCGCTTCGTACTGGGCTTTCATCGCCGTTACTTCCTGCGTAATTTTAAGAATGCTGTCCATGGTTTCGTAAGCATTAAAGGCGTTTTTGCGGGCGCCGTTCTCGTCATCGCCGCTTTCGGCACCGTCACCGCCGCCACCGCTGAACGTAGCGCTCAGCGATTCAACCTGAACCGCCAAATTAGGCATTTCCTGCTCAAGCAGGCGCACCGAAGTATAAATTTCAATAACCGTATCCTGATAAAATTCTTCGGCTTTTTCCTTATAAGCCACACAGGCGGCAAAGCTGTCGGCATCTTTTTCGCAATCGACCGGATAAGCCAGGAACAGCGTATATAAAGCCTTTTTCACCGATTCAGCATCATAAATATCGGCGATTTTGGATTCCTGAATCGTCTTGGAGCCGGGAATAGCCTGCTTTTCTTTTTTCTTGAACAGTCCGCCCATAAAGCCGGTAAACTTGTCCATATATTTCTTTTTGGCCGACTTGGCGGCTTTGGTCATATTATTGGCATAAGTCTGAGCCTGAGCGGCATACATCTGAGCCGTCGCTCCGACATTTTCAAGACTGAAAGTAACGTCTGTCGGAGCATCGACCGTCGGCGTTACCGGTCCCGGCGGGAGCAGGAATGCATGAGCCGTCAAGCCGGAAAATACAACCAGAGAGGAAGAAAGCGCCGCAATTTTAGTCAATTTAATCATTGTTTCCTCCTACTTTAACAGCCCCGTCACACCGCTGCTGTTAAGATCCTTAGCGGCTGAACCGGCTTCTTTGGCCAAATTCAGAATGTTTTCTTTATTTATTTTGCTCGGCTTTTTATATTTATAATCGTCCAGATTAAACTGGGTAACGTCTTTGCTCGGGTCTCGCAGTTTATAAACCGTCAGTTTAGCCAAATCCATCGCGCTGCGCATTTTCATATCTGCAATCAGCATCTGGGTATAGACCAGCAAAGTTTCCATATTTTTGACTTTAAGCTGGGTATCCATGGCAATTGCGGCCGTGGCGCCGTCCATCATGGTTGCGCTGTCAGCCGTCTCCTGCGCATCTTCATTTTTTTCATAACGGTTAATTCTGACCTGCAACGCCGTTGCATAGGCGGTCAGCACATCGTTTACCGCGGTTTTGTTACGGTATTTTCTTACCTTTTTGATACTGGCGGAAGTAATATCCTCGTTTTCGGGAATAAAGTTATTGGCAATCGTTTTATTCAGTTCGGCGGCAGACTGTTTGTTGCCGAACAAAGATTTGAAAGCTCCGGCCGCTTCGGTTGCCAGCCCCATGCTGTCAGCCGCGGCAACATCGCGGAGATTTTGGATTTTGGCGTCAACTTCGGCAATCAAAGCATCGCTTTTGGCCTTTTCTTCCGCTTCGCGTTTATCAAACTGTTCCTGCAGAAAGCGAATAGTCTCATTATTAGAGATAATTTTGGTTTCCAGTTCTTCTTTACGGGAAGGATCCTCGGCAATCATCTGCTGATAGGCCGCATTGTTGTCCTGATAAGATTTTATCTGCCCCTCAAATTCGGTTTTGCGGGCCGCGGCGGCGGCTTCATATTCGGATTCAAGCGACGAACGCTCATTTTTCAGCTGCAAAAGCTCTTGCGCCGACTGGGTTTTGGATGCCGCCGCAGAGACCGCCCCGGCAGCACCTCCGGCCACACCGGCAACGCTTTCGCCAGCGGCTCCCGTTACATCGCCGACGGTTCCGGTTACTTCGCCCTGAATGTCAGAGACGGTTGAAGTTGCCGTATCTTTAACGGAATTGACGGCTCCGACAGTGTCGCTGATAGTCTGGTCAACCAGTGCCTTTTGTTCTTTAACCCATTTGGCCATTTCGGCCACGCCTTTGCCATAGGCGATCATGGTCTGAATGGTGGTAGATTCTTCAAATGCCGTTTGTGCCTGCTTGGCCCATTCACTGACGGTTTCCTGCGCTTTATTGGCGGTGTGGCTGACATCAAATTTAATGGTGGCAGAAGCCTCCCCTCCCGCAACGGCAAAAAACAAAGCCAAAGGCAGTATGTGTCCGAGCTTATTCATCTTCATCCTCCTCCGGCACAAAAGAGAACTGGCGGCTGCTTTGCGTGGTTTTGAACTCAAACAGGGCAGCGTTAATAATCATGATCCGGCGCCAACGTTCTTCCATTCTGAGCGCGATTTCCTTAGTGTTTTGGAGAATTTCCCGACTGTCCTTATGCTCTTTGTCTTCCGACTTTTCTTTGGCAAGATTGGTGCGGATTGTAAAAGCCTGCGCATAAAGGTTGGCAAAGTTTTCACGCTGAACGGCCGCCATTTTTTCATCCTGTTCCTTGGTCACTTCAACGGAATTGACCGCTTCGGCCTGTCCGTCGGCAGAAACCGAACTCTTCGGCCGCTGGGTAAAATAGTTGGTTTTGACCGCATCCCGAAGTTCTCCGGAATCATTGGTATCAACCGTGGTCATAAAACCGGGCAGCTTGCCGCCCATCGTATTTAAAGCGCCTTCGGGGTCGCTGGCAATATTTTTGGCGGCATCTGCTTTGTCCTTAACGGCCTGAATATTGCTTTGAGCTTCGTTTTTAACGTCATTTACCGTTTTGGCGGCATCTTTTATCGGCCCGGCAACGCCTTCAGCCGCAGAACGCAGATCCGCCTGAATTTCATTCAGGTCGTGCTGAATGCTTTCGGCCTCCTTAATACCGGTTTTAACAGTACCTATTACTGTCTGCGGAGCCTCAATGTCCGCCCGGGCGACGGAGGAAAAGCCCAATATCGCCAGCGGCAAAGCCCAATATGTGACGAAACGCTTTATCATTCATCTTCTCCCTCTGTTTCACCGAGGTCTTCCTTGGTGAAACCGCCGACCTGATTGAACGCGTCAATGCTTAACTGAGCCGCAGCCATTGCGCTTAAGGCGTTAAGCAGCGTTTGCTCGCCGCTGTTGGTCATGGCCAAGCCGCCGGAGTCATCACGCGACGTCGAAGCGCTGGCCAATGTTTCTTCCCGTTTGTCCTGTACCTGTTCCTGATATTTGGCGGCAATAACCTTTTGCTGCATGCTTTCGGCTACCGTTGCTATGGCAATTTCCGCCGTAGCTTTGGTGAATAGCGCTTTGCCTTCCTCCGCAACCTGATTATCACTGTCAGACTGGTGGGTAATCAACTGTTTCAGGCAGTTCTGCATAACCGAAGTATCCTGCAGCTGATCAACCCCGATGTTGCAATAGTCAACAATCGTGTCTGGAATAATCGTCTCTTCATATTCGCCGTTATGAATTACACCGTCGGGAATGCTTTCCCCGCTGTCTTCCGCACCGAACATCAGGGTTTCGGAATAACTGCCGGCAGCCAGATTGACGGATTGTTTCAGCTCAAAGAGCGAAGCCTGATTGTCTTTTTTTATCGTTGCGCGCTGGCGGAAACTGCGTCTGGCCGGTTGGGTTTTAACCGCGGCAGGAGCGGCTTCAACGGCGGCTGACGGCGTTGCTGCCGATGTTGCCGGTGTTGCTGCCTGACCGGTTGCTGCTGCGGAAACTGCGGACGGGGCTGCTGAAGCGCGGGTGCGAATGCTGCGGCCGACGGCCTGGGTTTTAACCGCGGCAGGAGCGGTTTCAACGGCAGCTGACGGCGTTGCTGCCGATGTTGCCGGAGTTGCGACTTGATCGGCTGCTGCGGCGGAAACCGCGGACGGGGCTGCTGAAGCGCGGGTGCGAATGCTGCGGCCGACGGCCTGGGTTTTAACCGCGGCAGGAGCGGTTTCAACAGCGGCTGACGGTGTTGCTGCCGATGTTGCCGGAGTTGCGGCTTGACCAGCTGCTGCTGAGGAAACCGCAGCCGGAGCTGTCTGAAGGGTACCGGTTACGGTTGAAACGGCCGACGATTGAACAGCGGCAGTTCCGGCTGTCATATCTTTGCGGCCGAACGGACGGCGATTAAGTTGTTTTCCGCCGGTGACCGTCTGAGCTGCGCCGATAACCGCGGCAACAGGCTGCTGCGCCGACATATCTTCCGGGGCAACCACAGCCGACATGTCTCCGGCAGCAGGCGCAAGAGCTGTTTCGGCTTCATCTGCCGGTTCAGCGGCAACATCGCCGGCGGCAGGAAGCGTTTCAGACACGGCTTCAGAATCTGCAGCCGACATCTGTTCATAAATCTTTGCGTCAGAATTGATTCCGGCTTCATATTGAGCAACATAGTCATCGACAAAACTACTGTCGGCGGCGGCACTGCCGGATTGTCCGCCAATGGCCGACTGGAGTTCGTTCTTTTCTTCACGAACGGTTCCGACGGCATCGCCGACTGTCGATTTGGCGTCGTTGACGGTTGATTTTACTTCACCGACCGTTGACTTGGCATCGGCAATTGCTCCCTGTGCGGTTGCTTTGGCATCGTTTACCGCAGCCTGAGCGTCGGCAGCCATTTGTTTGGCCTCGTCAACCTGAGATTTGACGTCGTTGACCATGTCTTTGCCTTCCTGAATTTTCTTTTCGGCGTCTTCTTTCAGTTTTTTGGCTTCTTCCATGGCCTTTTTGGCTTTTTCAATTTTCTTTTTCTGTTTTTCGAGTTTTTCTTTTTTCTCTTCTAATTTTTTCTTCTTTTCTTCCAGGCGTTCTTTTTCTTTCTGGAGTTTTTCGGCTTTTTTCTTGGCTTTTTCGAGGTTGTCACCGGCAAATTTGGTTACGGAGGATTTGGCATCGCCGATGGCACTGTTCATTTTGCCACCCAGTTTGGTGGCTTCGGTTACGATTTTGGACTGTTTGACCAGTTCGATTTTGGAGGAAATTCCCTCTTTAATTGCAGTCAAATCCAGCGTAGGCCATTGCGCCTGTGCCGGAGAGGACAGAGACATGAGCAATGACAACCCGAACAGGGTTATCAGTTTTTGATGTTTTAAAATACTCATTGCAACCTCCATACGCCAAGTAACCGTATATTTTAATAATACCAAAATTTGCGCCATTTATAAACGCCTAATATGCATATCAGCCAATATTTAAATATTTTGTAACAAAGTTCGCTTCGCCGTATTCCTTAATCAGTTCTTCAACCAGCAGAACGTTCTTACGGCCGGAATTGTACAGTTTCAGATACGGCCCGAGACCGCTTAAATCGACGTCCAGAATAACGGATTCACCGGTTGCCGGGCGGGAAAGCAAAATCGCATAAGGAAAATCGCGGTAGCTTTTGCCGAAAATAAAGTCGATTTCACGCTGGGTCAGGTTCCAGTTGGCATAGTCTTCCGGCATGGCCTGCGGGTTACGGAAAAAGATGACGGTTTGACACTGACCGCGAATAACCTCGCCGACACCGAGTTTGTCAATGATGTTCGGCTGTTGGAAGGCGCAGAGGTAAGCCTGACGTTTTTTACGTCCTTCCTGCAGACCGATGATAAAGTAATCGCGGAACATCGGGTGTTTTAACATCGGCGCGGTTTCATCAATCATAATCAGCGAGGGTACGCCGGTATCGCCGGTTTCGGCCATAATACGGTGCATGATGTAGCTGATGACGGCCGGAGCCAGCGTTTCGTCTTCAAAAATATGGGTAAAGTCAAAAGCCATAAAGCGTTTGCTGGCCAAGTCCAGGCTGTCGTTTTCGGCATTGAAAATATTGCCGTACTGGTCAGGATTAATCCAGCGGAAGAGCTCGCGGCGCATATTGCCGGTCGGCGAAAAACAGCTTTTGTAAAGGTTTTTCAAAATCCGTTCCTCGGGTTTCAGATAGTCAAACGCCGTGGTCACCGCGCGGCCGATTTCCTTTTCGGACAGGGCATCGTCAACCATGGTAATCGCCTTCAGCCAGCGGCGGAGAAAGGCGCGGTTGTTCGGCGTGTTGCGGCAGTCAAACGGGTTAAGAGAGACGTTTTTTTCATCGCCGTCAAAACCGACATAAGCCCCTTGAACCGCACGGGTAAAGATTTCCGCACCGCGGTGACGGTCAAAGAAGAAAACTTTCAGGTCATGGTGGCGCATCGCCTGTCCGGCAAGGAAAGTCAGCAAAGTGGTTTTACCTTGTCCGGTCGGACCGATAATGCAACAGTGGGCCACGGCGGAATCTTCGGTTGAAACATGGAATTGGAAACGGTAAGCGGAACCGGAAGTGGTACGGAAAATGGAAATGGCTCCCGGACCCCAGTCACTCTTCGGCAGGCCTTCAGACGGTTTGTCAAAAGAAATGGCCATGGCAACAACCCGCGACAAATAACGATAAGTGCGCGGATAAGCGTCATAAGTCGGAAACTGGTTAAAGAAAGCCGCCTGAGCCACCCAGCCCTCCCGAACCGGAGTAACGCTGAAGAGACGGCAGATACGCTGCACTTCGCTTTCGCCGAATTCGATTTCCTCCATGGTTTCGCCTTTGATAATAATGTCCATGGCATATTCGGTCAGCGCCTGATAGTCGGCGTCGCTGTCTTCAATGGCAGACAGGGCTTCACTGTATTGGTTGATGACATCCGGCGAAAAACTGGTCACTGCGGCCATGCGCTGCTGCTGCATCAGCAAAGCGCGGGCGTGCGGTTTGAAAATAGGCTTAACGTTATGAAGCATGGTTAGTTCGCAGTCAATCGAGAGCAGCGAGGCAATCATTCCCTCGTCCATATAATCACCCGAACTGCGAATGCCCATAACAATGGCAAACATTTCCTTGTCGCCGGAGAAGAATTTAATCAGCCCTTTTTCATCGGTAAAATGGATATGGTCGGCAGTCAGCAGTTCATTGAGCTGATATCCCTCGGCACCGCGCACTTTGGGCATCGGCTTGGAGAGCGGGCTGCAAATCTTGGAAAAAATTGCCAGCGGGCTGTCGGCGGCGGCACTGTCTTCAGTTTCAAACATCGGTTTAACGCCGTAATCGTTCAAAGTGGCGAGCAGTGCCTGAGAAGCGTAGTTGAGGTCTTTCAGCGCCTCAGGGCGGTCAGCCACGGAAAGGACGATATAGTGGCCGTTGCTGTAAACGCGGTCCAAATTGTTGCGCCAGGTCATGGAAATCTGCTCCAGCAGCTGGTTGCCGAAATCGCCGCTGTCGGCTTCCATGGAAATTCTTTCGCGCAGGGTAATCACCCGGCAGACCACCTGCAGGTCGGACATTGAATCAATCCATGATTTGCGCGCCTCCATCATGGACAGGCTTTTTTCATCCGTCACAAACGACAAATCGACCCCTTCAACCTTGAACACGCGGGCAAAAGAGCCGTTATAGCAGCGGATGGTTATGCCGTCGGCCATCAGCTTGTTAAAGGGCAAAAAGTCAGCCACCCGGGATTCCTGCGGCTGAGGCAGAATAATCCGGCCTAATTTGGTGGCCCATAATCCGGCAAAAGCGGCCGCGGAAACAAAGCCGATGACGGCGACCGCAACCTCAATACTGGACAAGCCTTGAACAAAAATCGTAAAAAAGTCAAAATCAGGGCGCAAATTTATTCCCCTTTTCTTTATAAAGGTTGTTACTAATCCGGCGGCATTGGCCGAAAGCCTGAATCATGGAGGAAATGTGCGGTTCTTTGCCGCCCCAGAGCACAATAACGCCGTGCGCGGCAACAATCGTTACAATGAAAATCAGCGGGTTCATTTTAAACACGCCCATGCACATAAACATCAGCGGAAACTGAATACCCAGATTTAAAAGCGTCGGCAGGAACGGCCCCCACAAGATCTTGGGAGGATTGGCTACGGCTTTTAATATCATTTCTCTCATCGCGACAAATCCTGACGTTTGGTTTGATTCTAGCGCAATCTCATTTAGTTGCAACAAAAAGCTATACTTAACAACACCCTGCCCGTCGTTGAGCCTGCGTTTCAAAAACGAATCTCAACCACCGGGAAAGGGTTTCCCTTATTGTTCAGTATATCCTTTTTTTATGAAAAATCCCTTAACACGGGGACAAACAAGACAGGAAAGGAAATGCGGGCAGCATGGCACCACATAAAAAAAAGGATGTCCAAAGACATCCTTTTTTAGCTATCAGGTTTGTGCATCAAAATCATTTTGAAGGAGACGCCATCTTGAAACCGCATTTTTTACAAGCGGCAGTAAGATTAGCATCTGCACCTTCCGGTGCCATAAAGCATTCTTCTTTCACTCCTTTTTGTTTACACCATTTTTCCATTTCTTGATCGTATTCCTTCTGAAGCTCATCTTGTTTTGCATTAAGCTTTTCAACACATGCTTGAGCTTCGGCTGCCGCTTTGTTCGGATCTGTTGACTTTACAGAATTAGCACATGTTTTGCAAATGCTATCTCCGCTCTTACATTGTTCAGCTAATGCACTTTTAATTTTCGACAAATCCGATCCTGTTGTTTGCGTTGTTGCCGCAGGCTTTTCTTCCTTTTTCTCCTCTTTCTTTTCTTCTTCCTTCTTACCGTTCAGGGCTTCTTTGACACTTTCAGCCGTTGCGCGGTTATATTCGTTGACCAGCTCGGTTTTAACCTTGTTGCCTTTGGCATCATAGGTCACTTTATTACCCGCGCTGTCAGTAACGGTTCTGGAACCGTCCGGGCTTTTAACAACCGTTGTACCGTCTTTGGTGGTTGTGGTGGTGCCGTCCTTATTGACTGTGGTTACAGTCTTACCGTCTTTGGAGGTGGTGCGAACCGAACCGTCGCCAAGAGTTTCGACCTTTTTGCCGTCAGCGGTTGTCTGCGTGTTTTTAACATAGCCGGAAGTCTTTTTAAAGGCCTCTTCTTCGGCTTTAGCCTGTTCTTCCCGTTTGGTTGCATCACTGCGGAAGTCAAACATTCCGTTTTGTTTACTTTGTTCCGCGGTATCCATACCTTCGGTTACCGCCGTTCCGACACCGAAGCCGACACCGAGAATTTTACCCAAAGCCCCGTCACCGCCGATGGACTGGCCTTCATTGGCCGCATTGGCTACGTTTTTAACCGAGTTCGAGGCATTGTTGGCAATGTTGCCGACTTTGTTAATTCCGGAGAGAATGGTCGAACCACCGCCGGCTCCGTCATTTTCAAGCCATTTATTAACGCCGGTTTTATTATTGTTCACCGTTTCTTCCATTTGTTCCATATATTTCTTTTCCTGCTCACTGCAGTTACCGGCATTACATTTTTTTGTTAACTTATCAAGCGTTTCCTGAGCTTCGGCCCGGGCCTCGCGCGCCGCATTGGTTGAACCGGCGTCACGAATATTGTTAGACAGATTACCGGCATTGGTCGCAATATTATTGGCCAGAACTTGCCCGGAGTTGACAATCGTACCGGTTGCATTGGCCACAGCGCCGGCCGCATTAATAATACCGTCCAGTCCGCCGCCACCGCTCTTAATCTGAGCGGTCATATTGGAAACCGCAGATTTAACGTTGCTGACCGTCGATTTGGCCGCTTTATACATATCGCTGGCATTGCGGACCGCATCTAAACCGGCCGTAATCGAGCCTTTCAAATCTTTTAGTGACCACTTCTGCTTTTTCCCGGTAACCGTGACTTCCGGCAAAATCTGATTACAGAAAGTGCTGTTTTTATCCAAATCCTCATCGCAGTCGGTTACCTGACCGTCACTGCCCTGAATATCAGAGAAACCGGCCGGCAGATATTTACCAAAACGCAGGGTATTATCTTTGCCGGTGGTAAAATACTCGATAAACGGCGTCATCATCGATAAGAGGAACAAACCAATACCGATGTTGGCCAGGTGTTTCCAGTTCATTTTTCCGAAAATAGCGGCATAAGCAAGCGCAACCATACCGAAACCGGAAATAATGTAAGCGATGACCCGCAAATCGGCCAAGGTGGTGGTGGCTTTGCAGGCAATCAACAGAAAGACGTTACCGCCGATTTCATCCGCGCTGCACATTTTCGGCGCATTGGACTGAGCTTCGGCCAAATCTTCCTTGGCCTGCTCAATGATGCCGTCGGCATCATCCGCAGCGGCAATAGAGGCTTCCTGCGCATCTCGTTCCGCCATATATTCGGCAGCCGCTTCATCTTCATCCTGAGCATAAAAAGCATTGGCTTTCTGGTTGGCCGCATCTAAAGCCGTTTGAGCAGATTCCGCACTGGCTCGGGCAGCAGCCAAATCGGCCAGATCTTCATCGTCGCATTTGCCTTTGGCGCATTTTTCTTCAAGTTTTTCAATCTTTTTATTGGCCTTTTTCAGGTCTTTTTCCGCCGATTTCTGTTCTTTTTCAATAGCCTTGCGCTGCTCTTTTTCGGCTTTGGCTATGGCTTTTTCTTCTTTCTTAGCTTCTTTTTTGGCGGCTTTATTGTCTTTCTTAACGTCTTTCTCGACTTCTTTCTGATTTTTTTCAGCTGTTTTTAAATCTTGCTGAGCCTGCTTCAACGCTTCATTGGCCGCCTTCATTTCTTCCGGCGTGCTAGCGTTTTTCAAGCGTTCCTGAGCCGCCGCAACACCCTGCTGGGCCTGCTCGGTCAGCGCTTCCATATTTCTGATACGTTCATCCCCGGCATTCAAGGTGTCGGCATATTTTTCTTTGGAGGCGTCACGCTGGTCATATCGCTGCTGCTGTGCATCATAAATTGCCCGGGCTTCGTCACTTTGTCCGGCGGCGGCATTACGTGCCTGATTTTTGGCAATTGTTTCTTGTGTTTTTTTATCCAGTGTGCTCCAGCCGCCGATTTCTTCTTCATCGGGAGCTTCTTCCTCTATAACCGGAGGTACGATTGATTGCGCCATAACCGGCACAACCATATAATTCAGGCCGAAACCAAAACAAAGCAGAAATGATAAATTTTTTATCAATTTAAGTAAGTTTCTCATAGCAGCCTCCTTGTTTAGTTCCGTCTCTTTAATAATTTTTTTCAGCCGATATAATATAAAAGCCTTCAGCTCCGTGTGATTAAATCATCCGTCATTTCTGATTGTCATTCGCACTAATCAAACTGTCCGTTATCATTTCATCGGTGATGACATCGCTGTCAACCATATAGTTGATGATACCGGCGGTCAGCGCAATAACGACCAAACCTATGATGATCGCAACCAGCCATTTCCAGTTCAGGGTTCCGAAAAAGCCGCCGATAGCAATCGCGACAATACCAAAACCGGACACGGCATAAATAATCTCCCGCATTCCGCCGAAAATTTTAGCTCCGTGATTGGTTAAATCACTGAACAGGGCCTTGTCTTCAGCAAAGGAGTTTGTTGCAAATAAAATTGAAGAAACAGCAAACACCATTACTGAAAAGACCAGGAATTTCTTTAATTTTACGCACAACATCTTCTCACCCTTTTCCCGTAAATAATTTCTGAGCTTAGCCAGCAGATAAGCAAAAGGGAGGGTATATGGCGTATGTCTCGTTAAGTTTTCCATAGTTCCCTCCCTTTAGTTATCATTAAGCAGCTAAGCGCTGATTAAATATTACCGAAAGTCGTTGCCAAGCCGGCATCGGTAGAACCGGTTGCATATTCAACGATTGAACCGGCAGCAGCCAGAATACCCAGACCAACGGCCAAGCCGGCAAACCAAGTCCATTTTACCTTACCGATAATGGCCTGGAAGGCAATACCGACCAAACCGAAACCACCCAGAATAAAGGTAATGGTTTTTACGTTATCGAATACGTTACGGGTTTTTGTCTGCGCCGTGCTCATCAAGCTGGCACCGTCAGCCCAGGCATCCCCGCACAAACCCATTGCAACCAACAAGGTCAGGCAGCAAAGAGTTAAAATATTTCTCTTTAAAAATTGCATAATCTTTCTCCTTCAATTAATTTAGCAAAACTTCTTATACTCTTTTAGGATAGCTAATTTTTAGCATTTTTACCAGCCTAAAAAGACTTGGATAAAAAGAGATAACTCGTTGTTTTAATGTAATAATTTTTCCTGTAACAAAAAATTCACAGAAGTTAAATAAACCTAAACACCTTATTTCTACCCCTAAAAAGTAAATTTTTCTCTAATAAAGCCGAAATCAGAAAATCACTTTCCGGGAAAGCAAAGCCCCTATATTCCGACAAACGGAAAAATTTTTTTTCAAAGCTTTGTGCATAAAATTATATCTGCTTGCCAAGAGTCGCATATTGAATTATCAAGGCTTTAGAGGGATTTTATTTTATGGGAAAAACGAGTTTAAAAACTTTTGTTTGTAGCTTTGTTTTCTCTTTGTTCACGATTTTGAGCGTAAACAAGGAGTTTTTCAGTGTTCCCAAGCCCTCTGACACTGAAATTAAAATTCCCAACAAAAATATTTCCCTGTTTTTCAAGAGCCTGCCCTCTCCCGCCAAAGCAGCCAAAACCATTCCGGTTAAAAAAATTGCCTTGTCGGTGCCCGTTTCTCCCTCAACGGAAAAACTGTCCGAAGTTTCGGCAGAAGACCCTATCCCTCTGACTTTTGCCGGCAACGACATTGAATTTGATCTGAACGAAAAAACCGCAGAAGCTTCTGTCAAGGCCGCAGAGGCCGTTTCCGCGCCTCAGCCGGCTCCGCAACAGACGGTTTCCAAGGCGGAACCGGCGGCTCCTCCGGCCGAAAAGCCGCAGACCATGGAAGACAAAATTGCGGCAAATTATCAGGATATTATCGGCAGTGCTCCGCCGGTTGACGAAAACGAATTACAGCAGCCGATTGAAGACCCGGTTCCGTTCAGCAATAAAATCGTTCAGGCCAAAGTTCAGATTATCCGCCCCAACGAAGAACGGGTCCGGAAGAAGAAAATGACCACCGTTTCCCAAGAGCCGGAAATGGTTTTAGCGCAAGCGGACATTCCGATTACGCGGGAAGAAAAAGCCGAGCCGGCTCCCAAACCGGAGAACATTCTCGCCCCCGAGATTGCGGAGGAAGAGGAAAGCTTTATTATCGCCCGCGTTCCCGATGAAGACGACAGCGAAGGAAACAACGAAGACAACCTTGTCTCCGACAAACCGCTGCCGCCGACTTTCAAAGTCGCCAAAGCCGCACCGAACCCGGATACGGCGCCTGATTTTCCGTCCAAAGAGCAAATAAAAGTTTCCGCAGGGGAGCCGGAGAACCTGCTTATTCCGCTGGAGAAAGACCAGAGCGCCAAAATCGAGACCGCAGAAGCCAAAATTATCGACACTCCGAATGCCGATAAGCTGGCCATGCAGACAGGGAAAGCAACAATCCGCAGTATGTCGGAAAATCAGGCGCCGACAGAAAAGAAAGAGAAAGACGACACAACTTCCGGCTGGACAACTATGGCGGAAAAGAACAATGAAGACAGCGTCTGGGTTGCGGCCAAAGGCACCGGGCATCAGAGAAACCGCCAAATAACCAAAGAAGCATATTTTAAAAATGCCGACAATGTCGCCGTCAAACAGGCAATCGAAGCAGACAAAAAGCTTAAAAAAGGCGGCAGCGGCGAAGTTAAAGTCGCCTCGGAGGTCGTCAACAACCTGCTGATACCCATTCCCGAGGATATTTTGAACGACCCCAATCTGACGCCACAGCTGGTTTCCTCTGAAAAAGACAAAGACATCGAGCAGCAAGTCAGCGAACAGGAAGCAGCCGAACAGCCGGCCCCCGCGAAGCAGACGCAAACTTCGTCTTCAGGAAAGGAAAGCGGCGGTCTGCTTAAAAGCATTACGTCAATTTTCAGCAAAAACCAGACCGCAGACGGCAGCGCCAAAGACGAAAACGGCGGCGGCCCCAGCTTTTTTGACCAATTTACCGGAAAATCGCGCCAAAAGGTGACGACCGGAAAAATATTACCGACCGAAATACGCCTTGCTTTCCAACCGAACCGAGCCGAAATTTCCGGGGTTACCCTGAAATGGCTGCAGGCTTTTGCCAACAAGACGATAGAAGAAAAGAACGTCGGACTGGAAATCAGGATTGACGGTAGCAGTTCATATGAGCTCCAGCAAAAGCGGCTCAATCTGCTCAACAACATTTTGGCGTCAAGCGGGGTCGATTACCGCAAAATCAATACGGTTTTCACCACCAGGGAGCCCAATTCATTTATTATTCGGACAGTAAGACTCAACAATTCTAACGGAGGCATAAAGGAAAATAACGAGTGGCAAGACTACTATAAGGCCTGGTAAAGCCTTGGTAATAAGTTATGGCTTACGCTTGATTATTTATTTTTCAATATGTATTATAGGTAAAAATATGACAAAATATAGCTTAGGAAACACAGATATGAGCATAAATTTTCGGTTAGCTGCCGGATTACTGGGGGTATTTGTCCTTACCGCCTGCATGGGAACTTTGAGCCACCCGGTCGAAATTCCGCCGGAAGAAGTCGAATGTGACGAAAACGGCAACAAAGTCTGCACCCAAACTAATGCTGCGGCTCAACCGGCCGGCGGCATGCAGGACAGCGAATTTGTCAACTATACGAAAGTTGCGGCGGATTACCGCGAATACGGCGAAAGAACGCCGCGCGACCAGAATATTGTTGACGGCGGTGCCGGAAGCAATATATCTGCGGCTATTCCCCCGTCTATCGAGAGCGAAGTTGTCGATTATGAAGAAGAAATCAAGGAAAACGATACCGGAATGTCTAACGGCAGCGGCGAATATAACGCCGAAGACCCGGTAGAAGACTGGCTGGCCGAAGAAGGGCAGACTCTGAAAGACCTGCTGACCGAATGGAGCGAAAGAGCCGGCTGGAGATTAATCTGGAATTCCAACCGCAATTACACGCTCACGGCCGGTGCGATGTTCCGCGGCCGTTTTGCCGATGTCAGCTCCGCGTTAATCCGAGCTTTTGCCAGACCCCGGCCGGCGCCGATTGCCACTTTTTACAAAGGAAACCGCGTCTTAGTTGTTG
>ENA-UOJO01000975-UOJO01000975.1-human-gut-metagenome-genome-assembly--contig:-P57-NODE-975-length-39626-cov-53.297642_pt1 | contig 39626 bp, 27 predicted proteins | sample MGYA00242351_ERZ723898 | MGnify/ENA metagenome assembly ERZ723898 | reverse complement strand
TCCAGCTGAGCTACCAACGCATACGTTCCGTTCGGAACATGATGTATTTTATCACCGAACCGGGGTTTTGTCAACACTTTTTCGGAAATATTTTTGAGATTTCCGAAAAAGAACGTCTTTTCATCCACTTTTCTTTTATTTTCTATGCATCAGCCCTGCTCTGCCAGAGCCTGCGCAATGCGGACGCCGGTGGGCGTGGCGGCAAGACCGCCCTGACCGGTCTCCCGGAGGTCGGGGGAGAGCAGGCTGCCCACGCGGCCCATGGCGTCGATGACCTCATCACAGGGGATGGCGTAGTCCACCCCGGCAAGGGCCATATTCGCACAGGAGACGGCGTTCACGGCGCCGACGACGTTCCGTTTGACGCAGGGAACTTCCACGAGGCCGGCCACAGGGTCGCAGACGAGGCCCAGCAGGTTGCCCAGAGCCATTGCGGCGGCAGCGGCGCACTGCTCCGGCGCGCCGCCCTTGAGGTGGCAGAGAGCGGCAGCGGCCATCGCGCTGGCAGCGCCCACCTCAGCCTGACAGCCGCCCTCCGCGCCCGCGAGAGTGGCGCGGGCCGCGATGACCTGACCGAACCCGGCGGCGACATAGAGGGCGTCGCAGATGGACTCTTCGTCGGCCTCGCCGCTGCGGGCCAGCGGCAGCAGAACAGCGGGCAGGACGCCGCAGCTGCCCGCCGTGGGGGCAGCGACGATGCGCTTCATGCAGGCGTTGCACTCGGCGGTCTTGAGAGCTTCGGCCGTCACTGCGGCGAGGTAATCGCCGCCAAGGCTCTTTCCTTCTTGATGGGCCTGCTCCACCTTGGCCGCATCGCCGCCCGAAAGGCCGCTTCGGCTGCGCTGGGCCGGGTCATAGTCCCGGCTGGTGGCCTGCATCACCTGCCAGAGGTGGTGCATCATCTCCCGGCTGTGGGCCTCGGTGAGGCGGCTCTCAGCCAGATCGCTGCGGAGGATGGCCTCCGAAAGGGAAATATTCTGGCTGCGGGCAGCGGCCAGCATCTCTTCACAGGATAAAAACGACACTTCTCAGTCCTCCTCGCATTCTTCCGGCTCGTCGATGTTCAGGCAGGTGACTTTGCGGATGCCCGGCATCACGGCCATCTGCTGTTCCAGCACGTGGGGGATGTGGGAGTCGCATTCCAGCACCATAACGGCGTAGCCGCCCGTCGCAGCGCGGAACACCTGCATGGATGCGATGTTGATGCGGCGCTGGGCCAGCGACATAGTGACCTCGGCGATGCAGCCGGGGGTGTCCTCATTATGGATGATAAGGGTGTTGCTGTCCCCGCCAAAGTCGGCAGGCACACCGTCGATCTCCGTCACGCGGATGCGTCCGCCGCCCACAGAGGCCGCCTTCAGGACGAGGGTCCGGCCCGCCTTACTCTTTAAGGTAAGCACCGCCGTATTCGGGTGGGCGGCACGGAGCTCCACCGGATGGATGGTGAACTTCATGCCGGCCTCCTCGGCCAGCGCGAAGCTGTCGGGCAGGCGGGGGTCGTCCGGGCGGAGACCCAGCAGACCCGCCACCAGCGCACGGTCGGTGCCGTGGCCCCGGCCTGTGGTGGCAAAGCTGCCGTAGAGCCCAATGTCCGCCTCGGCGGGGACGTCACCCAGCAGCTTCTGGGCCGTATATCCAATGCGGGCCGCACCCGCCGTATGGCTGGAGGAGGGGCCGATCATCACCGGCCCGAGAACGTCGAACAGACGCATGAGGTGTACACTTCCTTTCGTTTTGCAGCGCCCGGGATCCCATTCGCTGACAAAAGAACAGATTTTCTTTCTTTTTATTATACCGCTTTTGAGCTTATTGTGCTATAATAACTTCACAATGTTTTGAATCTTGCCCTTTCAGGGGGCAGCACGGAGGGTAGAACCTATGAAACTGGTAAGCGTGGAAACTCCCGAAAAGAGTGTCTGCAAAATGACTTTCAGCGCTTCGGCTGAGGAGCTGGAAGCTGCGTCCAACGCCGTGTACGAGCGCACCCGCGCAACGTACACCATCAAGGGCTTTGCCAAGGGCGAGGCTGACCGCGCCCAGATCGAGGCCGACCGCGGCGAGCACACCTTCTGGTACGACGCCATCAACGATTTGATGGACAAGGACGTCCCGGCCCTGTACAACGCAGCGATGGCAGAACACGGCTTCCACGCTGTGGACGAGCCGGTCTACGACCTGGTCAGCGTGAAGAAGGACGAGGGCTTTGTGGCCACTGCCACCACCGCCCTGCAGCCTGAGCTGAGCCTGACCCAGACCACCGGCTTCAAGACCGAGTGCGTCACCCCGGAAGTCACCGACAAGGAGATCGACGCTGTGCTGGAGCGCCGCCGCGCCATGGCCGCTGAGCTGGTGCCTCACAAGGGTCCGGCCGTCAAGGGCAACATCGTCCACATCGACTACGAGGGTCTGCTGGAAGGCAAGCCCTTCAACGGCGGCACCGCCCAGAACCAGACCCTGCAGCTGGGCAGCGGCCGGATGATCCCCGGCTTCGAGGAAGGCATCCTCGGCCACAAGGGCGGCGAGGAGTTCGACATCTTCGTCACCTTCCCGGCACGCTACCACGTCAAGGCCCTGGCCGGCAAGCCCGTGGTCTTCAAAATCAAGCTGCACGACGTCTGCGTCCGCCAGCTGCCCGCTCTGAACAGCGATTTTGCCAAGAAGGCTGCCAATGTGGACACCATGGACGAGTTCCGCGCCCAGATCCGTCAGCAGCTCCACGACAACAAACACGCCGCCGCGCTCAACCGCGCCAAGGACGCCATCCTCACCCAGCTGGCCGCAGCCGCTGAGGGCGAGCTGCCCAGCGTTCTCGTCGAGAGCGCCTATCAGCAGGAGATGGAGCAGATCCAGCAGCAGCTGCAGATGCAGCGCCTGAGTCTCGACCGCTACCTGAGCCAGATCCATCAGACCCGCGAGAGCTTCACTGCCGCTGTCCGCACCGCTGCGGAGAAGAACACCCGCGCCCGGATGGCCCTGCTGCAGATCGCTCAGAACGAGAACCTCGTCCCCACTGAGGAGGATATCGACAAGACCCTGTCCGAGCGTGCTGAGCGCACCAAGAAGACCCTCGAGGAAGTCAAGGCCGCATCCAACGTGGAGGCCATCCGCCGCAACGAGGGCATCCGCCGCGCTGCTGACTATGTCATCGAGCACTCCACCATCGAAGAAAAATAATTTATCCTGCTTTTGCGCCTGCACCACTGTGCAGGCGTTTTTTATTGTTCATTTTTTCTCTCTTGACTTTTTTTCTCTGCTGCGGTATTTTTAGGGTGAGAAATTCTATCCGAGCCGCAGCTGCGGCCCGGACGGATAAAGTAAAATCTTCTGCGGGACATTCCGCTCATCTATTTTATTGCGACAGGAGGTTTTCCTTATGAAAAAGTTTCTTCTCGCTCTTCTGACAGCTGTCACGGCGGCTGCATTCTTCTGCGGCGCGGCGGCATCTGTGGCCACTTACAGCGCCAGCTATGACGCACCGGCCGGCATCAACACCATCGTGGTGCAGGACAACAGCGCTGCGGTCGTTCTGCAGGCCGCCGACATCGACCACATCCGCGCCGATTACACCTACACCTCGAGCTACGCCTTTGAAAGCTCCAAGCTCTACGACTTCACGGTGGCGGGCAGCACCCTCACCGTGACCAAGACCCGGGAGCCCAACGCTTCCCTTATCATCCAGAGTGAGGACACCCGTAGCTGCACCCTGACGCTGCAGGTACCCCGCCAGACGCTGGCAAACATCACCGTCAGCACCACCAACGACAGCATCACGCTGGACGGCGTTTCGGCACAGACCGCCAGCCTCACCACCGACAATGGCCGCATCGAGGTGTCGAACTTCAACGGTTCCACCCTGAGCGGCACCACCCGCAACGGCAAGATCACCATGAGCGGCGTCACCTCCCAGAATGTGGCTGCCACCATCCAGAACAGCGGCACCCTCAAGCTGGAAAACATCTCTGCCAACGTCTGCAACGCCAAGGTGCAGAACGGCAGCATCACCGGCTCTGTGATCGGCAGCGGCAGCTCTTACGGCTTTGATCTTGCCGCAGGCGGCGGCAAGATCCGCGTCTCCGACGCCAGCGACAAAAACTTCGTCTTCTTCGGCAAGGACACCCTGCAGCAGAATGCAGATGCCCCCAACAAGCTGAACCTCGCCACCAAGAACGGCGACGTTGAGGTCGAGTTCGTCCGTTAAAAGAACATTAAAAATGCCTGTGCAGCATCTGCCGCACAGGCATTTCTTTTTGTCCGGATACGGTCAGCTGAGCCAGTTGAAGCCCATGACCACCACGCCGAGGATAAAATGTTCATGCTTCTCCTTCCAGAATGGCGTCCAGATTCTCATTTATAATGTCCATCGTCTCGAAGAACGCCTTTCGCTGTGCTTCATTGGTGTGTTCCAGCAGACGCGCACCAAATTCCTCCTGCAAGGCCCGGCCCTGCTCAATGATGGGGCAGGCTTTTTCGGTGCAGCGCAGCAGGGTGCGGCGGCGGTCGCCGGGGTCAGCCTCGCGGACGAGGTAGCCCTCCTGCACCAGACGGTCTACGTTCACCGAGACGAGGTTTGCTTTCAGTTTGCGCACCTCCACCACGTCGCTGGCGGTCTGGTAGCCGGGGTTGTTGGCGAGGAACATCAGGATGTCAAAAGCCGTCTGGGGCAGATGGAGCTTCTGGCACAGGGGCTTGCAGAGGGCGGCGTAAGCCGCCGAGGTCTTCCGCCCGAATTCGATGCCCGGGGTATTCATGGGACGCCTCCTTGTGATTCAAAATTGTATCATTCAAATTTGAAGTGATAATAGCACAAAAACGCAGCGATTGTCAAGAGAAAAGGAGCGGCCCGCATCTTGCAGGCCGCTCCCTGTTTCCGTTTTCTTTACAGCATCATGATGAGCCGCGTGCCGAAGGCCGCCAGCCATGCTACGATGCACTGATTTGCCACCATGATAACCGCCCACTTGCCGCCCAGCTCCCGCTTGACCGAGGCCACCGCCGCGATGCAGGGCGTATAGAGCAGGCAGAACACCAGCAGGGGTGCAGCCGCCGCCGGGGACAGTGCGGCGGCAAAGGCCGCAGAGGAGCCATAGAGGATGGTGAGGGTCGAAACGACGCTCTCCTTGGCCATAAAGCCGGTGATCAGGGCCGTAGACACCCGCCAGTCGGCAAAGCCCAGTGGCGCAAACAGCGGCGCGATACCGCTGGCCAGCCATGCAAGGATGCTCTGCTGCGGGTCAGCGGTGAGGCTGAGCCGCAGGTCGAAGCTCTGCAGGAACCAGATGATGATGGTCGCCACAAAGATGACCGTAAAGGCGCGCTGGAGGAAATCGCGGGCCTTTTCCCAGAGCAGCTGGACCACATTCTTGAGGCCGGGCAGGCGGTAGTTGGGCAGCTCCATCACAAAGGGGACGGCCTCGCCCTTAAAGACACTGCTCTTCAGCAGGATGGCCATCAGAATGCCCACCGCAATGCCGAGGAAATAGAGGCTGACCATCACCAGAGCCGCGTGCTCCGGGAAGAAGGCCGCCGCAAACAGGCTGTAGATGGGCAGCTTGGCCGAGCAGCTCATAAAGGGGGTGAGCAGGATGGTCATTTTGCGGTCGCGCTCCGAGGGCAGGGTGCGGCTGGCCATGACGCCGGGGACGGTGCAGCCGAAGCCGATGAGCATTGGCACGATGCTGCGCCCCGAGAGGCCGATGCGGCGGAGAAGCTTATCCATCACGAATGCCACGCGGGCCATGTATCCGGTATCCTCCAGCAGAGAGAGGAAGAAGAACAGGGTCACGATGATGGGCAGGAAGCTCAACACGCTGCCCACACCGGTGAAGATGCCGTCGATGACCAGCGAGTGGACGGCTGCGTTGACGTTCCACGCCGTGAGGGTGGAATCCACCGCGGCGGTCAGGGCATCAATGCCCACTTCCAGCAGGTTCTGGAGCGCCAGACCGATGACTCCGAAGGTGAGGTAGAACACCAGCGCCATGATGCCCACAAAGGCTGGGATGGCGGTATAGCGGCCCGTGAGGAACCGGTCGATCTGGGCCGAGCGGAGCTGCTCCTTGCTCTGGCGGGGCTTCACGACGGTCTGATCCACCAGCTGGTGGATGAAGTGGAACCGCATATCCGCGATGGCGGCGGCGCGGTCCAGACCCCGCTCCTGCTCCATCTGGACGATGATGTGCTCGATCATCTCTTTTTCGTTCTGGTCGAGCTTCAGGGCCGCCTCGATGCGCTGGTCGCCCTCCACGAGCTTTGTGGCCGCAAAGCGCACCGGGATGCCTGCGGCCTTGGCATGATCCTCGATCAGGTGGATGATGCCGTGGATGCAGCGGTGGACTGCGCCGCCGTGATCCTCCTCGCCGCAGAAATCCATCCGGCCCGGCCGCTCCTGATACTTTGCGACATGGAGCGCATGATCCACCAGCTCGTCCACGCCCTCGTTCTTTGCCGCAGAGATCGGCACGACCGGGATGCCCAGCATGGCCTCCATCTTATTGATGCGGACAGTGCCGCCGTTGCCGCGCATCTCGTCCATCATGTTCAGCGCCAGCACCATCGGCGTATCCAGCTCCATGAGCTGCATGGTGAGGTACAGATTCCTCTCGATGTTGGTGGCGTCCACGATATTGATGATGCCCGTGGGCTTCTCGCCGATGATGAACTGCCGGGTCACGATCTCCTCGCTGGTATAGGGCGACATGGAGTAGATGCCGGGCAGGTCTGTGACCTCCGTATTCGGGTTATTCCGGATCGCACCGCTCTTGCGGTCCACCGTCACACCCGGGAAATTGCCGACGTGCTGGTTGGAGCCGGTGAGCTGGTTGAAGAGGGTCGTCTTGCCGCAGTTCTGGTTGCCCGCCAGCGCAAAGGTAAGGGTCGTGCCGTCGGGCAGAGGGTTCTCGCCCTTTTTGGTGTGGTAGCGTCCGCCTTCGCCGAGGCCCGGGTGCTCCACCGGCTTTTCACTTTCTGCCGCCGCCTTTTTCACCGCCGGGGCTTTGGCCAGAGTGACCCCGATGCGGGCGGCATCGTCCAGCCGGAGGGTCAGCTCGTAGCCGTGGATGCTCAGCTCCATCGGGTCGCCCATGGGGGCAAATTTGACCAGCGTGACCTCCTCCCCGGGGATCAGCCCCATATCCAGAAAATGCTGCCGCAGAGCGCCTTCGCCGCCCACGGTCCCGACCACGGCAGTCTCGCCGATGTTCAAATCTTTCAACGTCATATGGAATGTTCCTCTCGAGCGCGTTTGTTAGTTTGCATTAACAACAGTAATATAGGCTAATTTTCCGGCGTTGTCAAGAGAAACGAGGCTGTTCTGAACGGTTCTCTGAAAAAAATCATGCCGCCTTCCTCAAATATCCGAAAAAGTGCAAAAAATAAGAGCCTGTACCCGGGAAGTCCCCGCCGTACAGGCTCTTATCGTTTTTTATTCAGTTCGCGGTGTGGTAGCCGTCAGGGTTCTTCTTCTGCCAGTTCCAGCTGTCGGCGCACATCTCCTCGATGCCGTACTCAGCCACCCAGCCAAGCTCATTCCTGGCCTTGGTGGGGTCAGCATAGCACTCGGCGATGTCGCCGGGGCGGCGGGCATCGATGACGTAGGGGATGGGCTTGCCGCAGGCCTTCTCGAAGGCGTGGATGACATCCAGCACGCTGTAGCCCTTGCCGGTGCCAAGGTTGCAGATGAAGAGGCCGCAGTTCGTTTCCAGCTTCTTGATGGCGCAGACATGGCCGCGGGCCAGGTCCACGACATGGATATAGTCGCGGACGCCGGTGCCGTCGGGAGTGGGGTAGTCATTGCCGAAGACATGGACCTTTTCCAGCTTGCCCACAGCCACCTTGGCGATGTAGGGCATGAGGTTGTTGGGGATGCCGTTGGGGTCCTCGCCGATGAGGCCGGACTTGTGGGCGCCGATGGGGTTGAAGTAGCGCAGCAGAGCCACGTTCAGGGTGGGGTCAGCCTTGCAGACATCGGTGAGGATGCGCTCGGTCATGGCCTTGGTGGTGCCGTAGGGGTTGGTGGTGGCACCCACGGGGAAGTCCTCGGTGATGGGCACGCTGGCGGGGTCGCCGTAGACGGTGGCGGAGGAGCTGAACACGAAGTTGTGGCAGTTGTGCTTGCGCATCACATCCAGGATGACCAGCGTGCAGTTGAGGTTATTGTAGTAGTATTCGATGGGCTTGGACACGCTCTCGCCAACGGCCTTATAGGCTGCGAACTGGATGACCGCCGTGATGTCGGGACACTCGGCGAAGATCTTCTCCACATCCTCGTGTTTGGTCATATCGGCCTGATAGAAGCGGAAGTCCTTGCCGGTGATCTGCTTGACGCGGTCGAGGACCACAGGGGATGCATTATAGTAATTGTCCGCCACGACGACGTCGTAGCCGGCATTCAGAAGCTCGATGCAGGTGTGGCTGCCGATGTAGCCTGCGCCGCCGGAAACCAAAATAGCCATGTCCAATACCTCTCTTGTTCCAAATGTTGCTTCGCACAGAGCCCTTGTGCTCTGCCTGCCTAAAGGATACCGCTTTTTGCACAGAGAATCAAGTACCGGCTTTTTTATTAAAATATATTTTTGTTGCATCTTTTCATCCAGTCTGATGAACTGCAAAGATTTTTAGTCCGCAAGGCATGGAGAGGACACGCAAAAAACAGCAAAGGGCAGCTCCCACAGGAGAGCTGCCCTTTGCTGCGGCTGATATTTGCTTACAAACGGCCGCACTGACGGCCGGTGAAGAAGCGGAGCGTAGTGTTGGCGCGGAAGACTTTGCCTGCCCGCAGCACCGTCGTCGGGAACTCCGGGTGAGAGGGGCTGCAGGGGAAGTGCTGGGTCTCAAGGGCAAAGCCGCCGTACTTTTCCAGCGGGACGCCGCCCTTGCCGGGGGAGGGGCAGTTCTGCAGGAAGTTGCCGGTGTAGAGCTGGATGCCCGGCTGGGTGGTGTACATCTTCATGCTGATGCCGGTCTTGTCGCTGGACGCCCAGGCGCAGAGGCTCTGGCTGGCACCCCGGGGCCGGTCGAGGACATAGCAGTGGTCGAAGCCGCCGCCCGCCATGGTGGTCTGGTAGAAGCCGGTGTCGAGGTCGCGTCCCAGAGGCTTTCCGGTGCGGAAGTCCATCGGCGTACCGTCCACAGGCAGGATCTTGCCCGTGGGGCAGGTCTCGTTGTTGCCCTCGAGGTAGTTGGAAGCGTAAATGCGGAGCTTCTGGCCCAGCACATTGCCGCCGCCGTCGAGGTTGAAATAGGTGTGGTTGGTCAGGTTGATGATGGTGTCCTCGTCAGTGGACACACGGTAATCCATCCGCAGGGTGTTGTCCGGCGTGAGGATATACCGCACACTGACCTTCAGATTTCCGGGGAAACCGTCTTCGCCCGCCGGGCTTTCGGTCTCCATCAAAAGGGTGTCGCCGAACATCTTCACATCGTAAATTTTGCGGGGGAAGGTGCCGTGCAGGTGATTTTTGCCATTGTTGGCTTCCAGCTTGTAGGTCTTGCCGCTGAGAGAAAATTCCGCATTTTCAATGCGGTTGGCGTACCGGCCCACGAACGCACCGCAGCAGGTGCTGCCGGATGAGTTGAAATCCGCCTCATAGTCGGCGAGGGTGTCGTGTCCGACGACCACATCCACCGGACCCGTTTTTGTAGGGACGAAGAGATTTTTGATCACACAGCCATAGTTCAGCACGCTGACCTCAAGTCCACCGGGATTGGAGATGATGTATTCATCCACCTTATCGCCGTTTTTGGTCACACCAAAGGGCTTGGAGCGGAACTGTGCCATAAGGCTCGCCTCCTTCTTCATTATTTTCGGTCAGGGCAGCGCAGCCCCGACCTCGTCCATAATTATGATTATAGCACAGTTTTCCAGACTTGTGTGAGAATGCTTTTAGATTTATCTTCCAAAATTTCGAGAGATTTTTTGGACATATTGTAGAATAGGGGGCAGCCGAGCCTATCCTCTGTAGCAGGGCACTACCGCTCCCGGGAGCATGAGCTTCGCTCGTCCAGCTCAGTGCTGACCGACACGCCAGTGGCCCCCCTTAGAGCGGGGGCTGGCAAAGCCGAAGGCTTTGACTGGGGGGTTGTTCTCCGCCAGATGCTCTGCCGGGAAGCGCTTGTCCAGCTCCCGCTATCGGGGATAGCAGGGCACTACTGCTTGCGCAACTGTACGCTTCCAGCGGGCAGCTCAGTGCTGACCGACACGCCAGTGGCTCCCCCTATGGGGGAGCTGTCACGCCTGCGGCGTGACTGAGAGGGCTAGCCCCAAAAAAGAAACCGCCGCACATCAGACTGTGCAGCGGTTTCGGGGCAGATACTTATTCTATATAGATAGGAGATAGCCTCAGGCCTCCGGCTGGGCGGGCTGGGCCTCCTGCCGGGCGGCGTTCGACTGCGCGATATACTCGGCGGCATCGTCGGGGATGTCGTCCATCCCGTCGTCACCCACATCGACCACCAGCGGCGGCTTCTTGAAGAGGATGTCGTAGAGGATGGGGACGATGTACAGGGTCATCAGGGTGGCATAGCTCAAGCCGCAGATGATGACGATGGCCATGCCGCTCATGAGCTGGCTCGCCATATCGTTGCTGAACACCAGCTGGAGCATGGCCAGCACGGTGGTCAGGGTGGTCATCAGGATGGGGCGCATACGGGTCTTGCCGGTGGCGATCAGGGCCGCACGGCGCTCCATGCCGCCCAGACGCAGCTGGTTGGCGTAGTCCACGAAGACGATGCCGTTGTTGACGACGGTACCCATCAGGACGATGAAGCCCATCAGGGAGATCATGGTCAGCTGCTGGCCGGTGACCAGCATACCCAGCAGGCCGCCGGTGAAGGCCAACGGCACCGTGAACAGGACGATGAAGGGGGACAGCAGGCTCTGGAACTGAGCCACCATGACCAGATAGACGAAGGGCAGGGCCAGAGCCATCCACTGCACCATCTCGTCGACCATCAGGTTGACGGTGGAGGACTCGCCGCCCAGCGAGAAGGAGCAGCCCTCGGGCATCTCATCGGTGAGGGCGAAGGCGTCCAGCGTCTTCTGCAGCACGCGGGACTGGACCGTGGTGTTGTAGCCGTCCAGCGTGTCTGCCGTCACCGTGATATAGCGGGTCTGGTTCTCGCTGGTGATGGAGTCGGGGGCAGTACCCGTCGTCCAGGAAGCAATATCGCCCAGCGTGCAGGTGCCGGTGGTGGTGGTGCCGGTGGCGTCCATGACGCTGGTGGTGAAGGTCATGTCCATCATGTTTTCCTTGGTCACAGGGTCAAGATTATCGCTGATCTGGACTTTCATGGTGGAGCCGTCTACCGTGACGGGCGTCTCCGCCGTCGTGGTGGTGGTGAGCTTGGCGGCGATCTGCTGGTAGACCTGCGCAACCGTCAGGCCATAGGCGCGGACCTTGTCGCGGTCGATGTCCAGATTGATGGTCGCATCGCCCTGACCGAGGCCGGTGGCGGCATTGGCGAAGCCCTCGGTGTCGTTGACCATCTGGACGACCTTATCGCCCAGTGCGGTAATGGTATCGGCGTCGGGGCCGTAGATCTTGACAGAGAGGCCGCTGCTCAGCTGGCTGGTCAGGTCCTGCATACCGCTGATCTCGACGGTGCCGGTGCAGTTCTCGACGCCGGAAACGGCATCATTCAGGGCCTGCTCCACGGCGGCGATCCGGGTAGAGGACAGTGACTCGTCCAGCATGACGTTGAACTGGTAGCTGCCGTAGCTGTTGGCGGCGCTCAGCAGGTCGGTGATAGCGCTGGGTAGGCCCAGCTGGCCGATGTCGATGCCGGCCACAGTGGTATCGGTGGTGACGCCCACCTCTTCCACGCCGTCCACGGCCATGACGGCCTCGACGACCTGTCCGGCCACACCGTAGGATTCCTCTTTGGTCAGGCCGTCGTCGGTGGAGAGGGCGATGGTGGCCTCATTGCTGGAAATTTCGGGCAGAAGGACGACGCCCATGGAGAAGACCTTCCAGCCGCAGAAGGCCAGCAGCACGACAGCGGCCAGCAGCGGCAGAGCGCGGTGCTGCAGGCACCACTCGAGGCTGTGGGCATACTTATCCTGGATCTTTTCGAACCAGACCAGACGCTTCGGCTCAGCCTTTTTCAGGACGGTGGAAGCAGCGGCAGGCACGACGGTGATGGCCACGATGAGAGAGGCCATCAGGCAGTAGCCGATGCACATGGACATGGGCTGCAGCAAGCTGCGCACCGTGCCGGAGGCGAACACCACCGGCAGGAAGACGCAGACCGAAGTAAGGGTGGAGGCCACGACCGACATGCCTACCTGACGAGCGCCCTGCACGGCGGCGCGGGCCGCCGGTACGCCCCGGCCCCGCAGACGGTAGATGTTCTCGATGACGACGACCGAGTTATCCACCAGCATACCGACGCCCAGCGACAGGCCCGCCAGCGTCATGATGTTCATGTCGAGGCCGGTGAAGTACATCAGAACGACGGCGAACAGGACGGACAGCGGGATGCTGACGCCGACCACGAGGGTGGGCTTGATGTCCTTCAGGAAGATGGCCAGCACGATGATGGCCAGCGCAGCGCCCACCAGCATACTGCTGATGATGCTGTTGACGATGATGGTGATGTAGTTGCCCTGGTTGGACAGGACGACGACGTGAAGGTCAGAATACTGAGCCTGCAGCTCCTTGAAGGCATTCAGGCAGCCGTCCGAGACGCTGCTGGCGCTGGAATTGGCGTTGCGGAAAATTTTCAGCACCACGGCCCGCTCCCCGTTCAGGCGGGTGTAGCTGGCCTCGGCGTTGTCAATGACGGCCACGTCGGCCACATCGGAGAGGCGGACATCGCCGAAGCCATCGACGTGGAGCAGAAGTGCGCCCTCGATGTCCGAAACGCTGTCGTACTCTTCGCCGACCTTCAGCAGCCAGGACTCGCCGCTCTTATCGGCGACGTAGCCGGCAGGCATCGAGAAGTTCTGGGCGTAGATGAGCTGGGCAAGGGTCTTGATGTCCAGCTGCTTGGCCACATCGGCGCTGGCAAGGGCCTTTTCCTTGCTCTCCTCGTAGAGCTGCTTGGCGTCTTCCAGCTGGTTCTCATAGTCCTTGAGCATCTCGCGGGCCTCGGTAAAGCGCATATAGGCGCTGAGCTGCTGGCTGGAATAGCTGCCCAGAGCGACGGAGAACTGATTCATCAGGCCGGGGACATTGTCCATGGCTTTGATGACCTCGTCCAGAGTCTTATAAATGGTGCTCAGGCTGTTGGAGACTTCCAGCTCGTCGGCAAGGTCGGAGACGGTGCCGTCGCTGGTACCCAGACGGCCCTGCAGCTCCTGCAGAGCGGCGGTGAGCCTATCGGTGATGTCGCGCAGCTCGCCGACGATCTCGATGAGGGAGTCGATGTCCCGCATACCGGTCTGGTTGAACTGGTCCACGACACGCTGCAGGCCGTCGCGGACGTCGATGAGGGCCTGCCGGATCTCCGGCTCATTGACCACGCCGATGAGCTGGTTGACGCTGTTCAGCAAAGCCTGCGCCTGGTCGCGCACGACGGTGACGGCGTCGGCCACCTCCGTACCCATCTCTGCCATGACCGTATCGGAGACGGTGTTGCCGAAGTTTTTCAGCTGTTTTTCATACTCGGCGCGGCCCTCGGCGATCTGTGCCTCCGCGGCGTCGAGCTGGGCGCGGGCGTCGGCCAGCTGGGTGTCGATGAGCTCCAGCAGGCGGGCGTTCACTTCGTCTATCTTATCCTGATTCAGCTGCACCTGCACCATCTTTTCGATGAGGCCGTTGGCCGACACGCTGGAAACGCCGCTGGTGCGGCCCACATAAGGCACGAGGGTGTTATCCACGAAGTCCGACAGATCGTAGACATCGCTGCCCTCCCGGCTGACAGCCACCGTCATAAAGGCGTTCATGTTCAGGCTGTACTCGATGATGGAGGGGGTCAGACAGGTGCTGGGCAGGCCGGTCGCGGTCTGGTCCACCTTGTTGGAGGTCTTGACCATCGCGCTGTTCATGTCGGTGCCTTCGGCGAATTTCATGAGCAGAAGGCTGTAGTTTTCTGCCGAGGTCGCCGTGATGCTCTCGACACCGGACACTGTACCCAGCGCGTTCTCCATCACATCGGAGACTTCTGACTCCACACGCTCCGGGCTGGCACCGGGGTAGACAGTGACCACCATGAGGTATGGCGTGCTGATGTCGGGCAGAAGGTTCGTCTGCAGGTTCGTGATGGACACGAAGCCCAGCAGCAGGACCATGATGACCGCAACAAGGATGGTGAACGGCTTTTTGACACTGAATTTTTCCATGATTTCCTATCCATTTCTTTTTTATGCCGCCGCGCGGCAAGAGGTACGCCGCAACCACGGCAGCACCCTCTGAACGCTTCTTATCGTTCCTATTATACACGAGGGAATCTCCCTTGCAATAGTCCTGAAGTTAATATTTAACAAAACTTTCCTTAAGCCACCTTCGTTTAGGAAGTCAATGGGAATATCCCGGCTACTTTCTTGCCATATTTCGTGGAAATACGGGCCGGATTATGCTATACTAGAATGCAGAATGGAATTTTATCGCAATTTCAGGCACAGCGCCTATCCAGACTGCATAAGGCCCATGTTCCGGGCTTATATACGTTCGATACGACCCCAAAGAGGAATGCTATGAAGAAAGTTATATCCGTCCGTTTCAAGGACAACGGCAAGACCTATTATTTTGACCCCGCAGACACCCCCATCAAGACCGGCGACTATGTTATCGTCGAGACAGCCCGGGGCGTGGAGTGCGGCGAAGTGGTGCAGGGCGTGAAGGAGATCGCCGACTCCGCTGTCCCCAAGGCCCTCAAGCCCATCACCCGGATGGCCGACAGCGTGGATGTGCGCCGGATGCGCCAGAACCGCGAGGACGAAAAGCGCGCCTACCGCACCTGCCAGGAGTGCATCGCCCGCCACGGGCTGGAAATGAAGCTGGTGGAGGCCGAATACACCCTCGACCGCTCCAAGATCATGTTCTACTTCACCGCCGACGGCCGCGTGGACTTCCGCGAGTTGGTCAAGGACCTGGCCGGCATCTTCCACACCCGCATCGAGCTGCGCCAGATCGGCGTGCGCGACGAGAGCAAGATGATCGGCGGTCTGGGCATCTGCGGCCAGCCCTTCTGCTGCAGCCGCTTCCTGAAAGACTTTCAGCCCGTCTCCATCAAGATGGCAAAAGAGCAGGGTCTTTCCCTCAACCCGACCAAGATCAGTGGTGCCTGCGGCCGCCTGATGTGCTGCCTGGCCTACGAGGAGAGCGCCTACGAGTACCTGAACAGCATCATGCCCATGGTGGGCAGCACCGTCCGCACGCCGGACGGCCTCGGCACCGTGCTCGAGGTCAACCCCATCTCCGGCTATCTGCGGGTGCGCTGCGGCACCGAGGCCTTCGCGCCCCGGTACTATAAGGTGAGCGTCTGCGAGTATATCTCCGGCGGCAAGCGCGCACCCCGCCGCCCCGACCCGGACGACGATTATTCCGGCGTGCGCGACCCCGCCCCGGTGGTGGCTTCGGCCAACGCCGACGGCACCTCGTCCTGCCCCGGCTGCGGCAGAAAAGATAAAAAATAAGGGGCCGGAAATGGCGGGGTCTCTGAACGGTTAGTCTGTTAAAACTAACTTTGCTTCGTGATTTTCGCCAAAAAACCTCTTCAAATTTCTCCAAAAGTTAGCCTGTGCTTTTGTGCAACCCACCAAAAAACGAAAAATTGCTTTTGGGCGGGTACGGTTAGTCTTGCCTTTTTGAAACGGCTTTGTTAGAATGCAGTCAAGGATATGATTTCCGAGGGGTCTGCCAGAGCCGTGCAGGGGCAGATTTCTTCATAAATACTGAGCACGGGGAGATAAAGGAGAGTTCTATTATGGCACACAAGGTTTCTGACGCATGTGTTGGCTGCGGCGCTTGCGAGGGCGCTTGCCCCGTTGGTGCAGTCGCTGTTGAGAATGGCGTTGCAGTCGTGAACGCAGACGCTTGCATCGATTGCGGCGCTTGCGAGGGCGCTTGCCCCACCGGTGCTATCACCGCTGAATAATTTTTAGCAGATAGCGCGCGAATAACGCATCAAAAGCAGCAGACCTGCCAGGCGGGTCTGCTGCTTTTCTTTCCTGTATAATTTTTTCATCTTTCGGGACACAATATTTTGTCGGAGGATTTCGGCTGGGCGTATGGAACATTCTACCGAGATTTTGTATAATAAAACAGAAGTATCCTGCTCCGCCGTCCACCGGTTCGGCTCGGACGCACTTTTGCTGGCCCGCTTCTGCGAGCCGCGGCGCAGCCAGAAGGCGGCAGACCTGTGCTCCGGCTGCGGCATCGTGAGCCTTGAGTGGCACGACCGGGGCCATCGCGGCCCCTGCGCCGCCGTGGAATTGCAGCCCGAGGCCAGTGCGCTCTTACAGGAGGCTGTGGCCGAGCAGGGCATCGGGCACATCACCCCTTATCTCGCCGACCTGCGCACCTTCCGGGAAGGGGAGGGCCAGTTCGATGTCTGCGCCTGCAACCCGCCCTACTTTACTGCCGGGCCGCAGAGCACCGACGCGGGCCGCGCCACGGCCCGCCACGAGACGGACTGCACCCTCGAGGATGTCTGCGCCTGTGGTTTCCGCCTGCTGAAAGACGGCGGAAAGCTTTCCCTCTGCCATCGGCCCGAGCGTCTGGCCGAGGTGCTGGCTGTGCTGCGGGCGCACCGCCTCGAGCCGAAGCGTCTGGCCTTTGTGAAGAATAAGCCTGACGCCGCGCCGTGGCTTTTTCTTGTGGAAGCCCAGAAAAACCGCCGCACCGGCCTGCGCATCGAACCGGATGTGCTCATTACCGCCGGGGCAGCGATGTACGGAGAAGTAAAATAACAACATCAGGGAGGTCAATCATGGCCGGTATTCTTTATATCGTGGCAACCCCCATCGGCAATCTGGACGACATGCCGCCCCGCGTGGCCGCCACCTTCGGCGCGGCGGACTTCGTGGCCGCCGAGGATACCCGCGTGACCATGCGGCTGCTGAACTATCTGGGCCTGAAAAAGCCGATGGTCAGCTACTACGAGCACGCATTGCAGAAGGGCGAGGGCATCCTGCGCCGGATCGAGGCGGGCGAGAACTGCGCCCTCTGCTCTGACGCCGGAATGCCCTGCGTCTCTGACCCGGGCGAGGTCATCGTGCGGGACGCGCTGGCCCGGGGCATCAAAGTCGTGCCTGTCCCGGCGGCGTCCGCCTGCGTGACGGCGCTGGCCGTCTCGGGCCAGGACACCTCCCGCTGGGTGTTCGAGGGCTTCCTGCCTGTGAACCGGAAGCAGAAGAAAGAGCGTCTTGCTGAGCTTCTGGGTGAAAAGCGGACCGTCATCTTCTACGAAGCACCCCACAAGCTGCGCACGACGCTGGACGATCTCGTGAACGCCTTCGGCCCGGAGCGGAGCATCACCCTCTGCCGTGAGCTGACCAAGCTCCACGAAGAGATTTGGAAGACCACCCTCGGGGAGGCACAGGCCCACTACGCCGCCAACGAGCCGAGAGGCGAGTATGTTCTGGTCATGGCCGGTGCGCCGGCTTCCACAGAGCCGGAAGCAGAAATGACCCTCGAGCAGGCCGCACAGCGCGCCCTCGAGCTGACCGGACAGGGCTTTGGCCCCACTGCCGCCGCCAAGGCCGCAGCCCAGGGGACGCCCTACTCCAAGAGCGAAGTATATAAGGCACTGCTGACCATCCAGCAGCGCGACCCGGAATAAAATTTGAGGAGGATCCTTTTCCCGTGACGAAACTTCTGATTTTGAGCGACAGCCACAACAGCCGTCTGGCCATCGAAAACATTCTGGCCGCCGAGGCGGACAGCATCGACGCGCTCATCTTTCTGGGCGACGGCCTGCGCGACCTCGAGCAGGCGCTCACCTTTTACCCCTCTCTGCGGGCCTATGCTGTAGCCGGAAACTGCGATTTCGGTGCGCTGGAGCCGCTGGACGGGCTTGCCGCCTTTGACGGGGTGGTCGTCTTCTACACCCACGGCCATATGTACGGGGTGAAATACGACCTCGACACGCTGGCTGACGCAGCCGCAGCCCGGGGCGCGAACGTCGCCCTCTTCGGTCACACCCACATCCCGGTGGCAGAAGAGCGGGGCGGGGTGTTCCTGTTCAACCCCGGCTCCTGCGGCCGGTGCTACACCGGCCCCAACACCTACGGCATCCTGACCCTTGCCGACGGCAAGGTGGTCAGCCACGAGCACAAAGAGGTACCCAAAGCATGAGCATCAACGAGGTGCGCTGGCTGTCCGAGTGCGGCAGCACCAACGCTTACGCGAAAGAGCATTTTGAAGAGTTCGGCCCGGTGGGCGCGGTATACACCACCAATCAGACCGCAGGCCGGGGCCGTCTTGGCCGCAGCTGGGTGAACGCCGAGGGCCGCGCCCTCTATTACACGGCGGTCATCCGGGAGCCGCTGGCCCAGCCTGCCACCCTGCCGCTGCTGGCAAGCCTTGCCGTCCGCAAGCAGCTGGCCCAGCGCTACGGCGTGGACTGCCGGATAAAATGGCCCAATGACCTGCTGCTGAACGGCAAAAAGATCGTGGGCATCCTCTGCGAGAGCGTCAGCTACGGCTACCAGATGCAGGGCCGGGGCATCGTCTGCGGTATTGGCATCAATCTGGCACAGCCCCAGAGCTATTTCGACGCCGCAAACCTGCCCAACGGCACCTCCCTCGAATTGCAGGGCGCGAAAGTGGACCTTGCCGCCGACCCCCAGTGGCTGGCCGAGGCGCTGACGGACTTCGGCTTTGACCGTCCGCTCTACACCTTCGCGCGGGAGGGCTTCGCTCCCTTCCGGGACGAGTACAAGGCAGCCTGCGTCAACCTGGGCCGCCACGTCACCTTCGATTTGCCGGGCGGCGGCACAGGCAGCGGCACAGCCATCGACGTGGACGCCGGCGGCCAGCTCATCGTCCGCACCGACAACGGCGAGGAGAAGGTCTTCACCGGCGAAGTCTCCGTCCACGGCATCTACGGGGCCGTATAAATTTTCCAGCATTCCAGCGCCTCTGCGGGCCGTCCGGCCCCGGGGGCGCTTTTCTTTTTTCCCTGCAAAGTTTGTGGAAAAACCGGGTTTTCCCACGGTTTTCCACACATGGTTTTTGCCGGGCAGCGTTTGTGGAAAACTCCTGCGCCAAAAATTCCAGAGGGGAGAGGCGCTTTTGCCCTAAACGCGAAACGCCGCAGAAAATAAATTTTTGGCCTCGACTTTCTTTTCAAAAAAAGGCTCTGCGACCCTTTTTCTCCCCAGATTTTCCCTCTTTTCCCGTTTTGGAATACATCATGTATAACTCAAAACTCAATTTTCTGTGGAAAACTCGGTGGAAAAAGTGGAAAACACTGTGGGAAACCCCACTTCTTTTTCACAAAATCGGTGGAAAACCCAGTGGAAAAAGTTAAAAAATCATTCCAGATGGGATACTCTTCCGATAACGCACCAAAATGGAGTCCCACACTTCCCACGGATTTTCTTGAATGGGCCGGGCAAACATGATACAATGAAAGACAGAAAATGGCCCCGGACATGGGCCGCAAAAATTCTTTTCACGGAGGCGTCTGTCTATGAACTGGATCTCCCGCCTTGAGCGGAAATACGGCCGCTTTTGCATCCCCAACCTCATCTCTATCATCGTAGGCGGACAGATTTTAGTCTACGCCATCGAGCTGTTCGTCAACCAATTCATCTCAGTCTATCTCGGCCTGAGCCGGAGCCTGCTGCTGATGGGGCAGGTGTGGCGGCTCATCACCTTCGTCTTTATCCCGTTTTCGGGGGGTGGGCCGCTGAGCGTCATCCTCGGCATCTACTTCACATGGTTCATCGGCACGGCGCTGGAAAAGGAGTGGGGCGATTTCCGCTTCAACCTCTACTTCCTGCTGGGGATGATCGGCACCGCGCTGGGCTGTCTCGTCACCGGCATCCCCGCCGACACCTACTGCCTGTCGCTGTCGCTGCTGCTGGCTTTCGCCATGCTCTACCCCGAGGTGCAGGTGCTGCTGTTCTTCGTCATCCCGGTAAGGGTGAAGTATTTCGGTCTCTTCGCCGCTGCCATGTGGCTGTTCAGCTTCCTGACTGCCGGGTGGCTGTATAAGGTGAGCTATCTGCTGAGTATGCTGGGGTTTGTGCTCTTCTTCGGGCCGCAGGCACTGCGCAGCGTCCGGGCGTGGATACGCCGGGAGCAGTGGAAGCGGAAGAACCGGAGGTGAGCCGCTCATGATGATAGACCGCCTTGCGGGCAACGCGGCCCTGAAAGACAGTGTCCGCCTGATGCTGGGCAGCCGCCGTCTGACCCACAGCGTGTTATTGGTGGGCGAGACGGGCCTGGGCGCGGGCTACGCGGCCCGGTGCGTGGCGGCAGACTATCTTTACCCGGCAGGCGGCGCGCCTGCTGAGGCCCTTCTGCGGGGCGAATGCTGCCGCGCCGTGGGCAAAGCCGGCGACCGCGACAGCGGCCGCATCGAGACCGGCGTGGTACGGGAAGCCATCTCCGTCACCGGCATGGGCTCGGGCGGGCGGTATCTCGTCAGTCAGGTCAAGGCCATGCGCACCGAAATTTTCAATACCAGCCTCTCCGCCGAGGGCCGCGCCGTCCTGCTCTACCATGTGGAGCGGATGAACGAGGAATCCGCCAACGCCCTGCTGAAGGTGATGGAGGAGCCGCCGGAAGGTGTGCTCTTCCTGCTGACGGCAGATTCGCTGGCCGGTGTGCTGCCCACCATCCGCAGCCGCTGCGTCAGCTTCGCCGTGGCCCCGGTCAGCCCCGAGGAATGCGCCCGGTGGTGCATCGGGCAGGGCGTGGACAAAAAGCAGGCCCGGCTCTACAGTGAGCTGTTCGACGGCCACATCGGCACAGTGCTTGCCGCCGCCCGGGACGACGCCCGCCGGGAACAGGTGGAAAAGGCCCTGACTCTGGCCAAGGCCGCGGCGGCTCACGACAGCTATGCCGCCGCCGTCCTGCTGGCCGGGTACGAGAAGGACAAGGCCGCAGCAGCGGCCCTGCTGGGCGATTTCCGGGCCGTAGCCGCCGCCGGACTCCGGGGATGTACCAGCACCCCTCTGACGGCTGACGCCGCCCGCCGCGCCCTCTCGCTGGCCGATGCGGCCATTCAGCGGCTCGCCGCGCAGGTGAACCCAAAAATCACCCTTTCCGTTCTTGCAGCAAAGCTTGGATAAAGCAAAAGCTCCCCGGAAGGGGAGCTTTTGCTATTGCGATTTGATCCTATTATCTTCTGCGGGACCGACTCCGCCGCCGCAGGTTCAGCGAACCGCCGCCGGCCACCATCGTCAGGAAGCCCAGCACGATGAGGATGCCGATGAGTGCGGCCATGAGAAGAAGGGTCGTTTTGGCGTCGGTGCGAAAGTCAGACACATATTCTTTGTGGGTCACAAGGTCCACCGTTCCCATCTCGTAGCCGTCGAGGTAGACGGTGGCCGTACCAAGCACAGCACCCTCCTTGACGGTGGCCGAAGTGCTCTCCGGCACCGAGAACTCAAAGGTCACTTCATCGTCGGCATGGCCGTAGCCGCTGAGGCCGCTGGCGGCGTAGAGCTCCACGGCTTCCTCCGTGCGGCACTTGGTCAGCGGGACGGTGGTCAACACCGTCTCCGTGTCCACCAGCTGACGGTCAGAAAAGCTCGAGAAGGCCCAGTCCAAAATCTCCGCACACTCGCGGTAGATGTTGTTCATATCACTGCCCAGCACCACGAGGCCGTAGGTGTGGCCGTCCTGCTGGGCAAAGGTGACGAAGCACCGGCCTGCGAGGGTGGTGAAGCCGGTCTTCATGCCCCGGACATAGTCGCGGTAATAGGCATACTCCGGGTCCAGCATGAGGTTGGTGGACTTGATGGTCCGCTCGTTCTGGTGCAGGTTCGTGGCGGGCAGCGTATAGGTGAGGGTGTTCGCGGCCTGCATATAGGTCTCGTTGGCGTAGCAGGCAGCGGCAATTTTTGCAAGGTCCTCTGCCGTGGAGACATTGCCGTAGTCGTACAGACCGTGGACGCAGGAGAAGGTGGTATCCGTGCAGCCCAGCTCCTTGGCGCGGGCGTTCATCTGGGCCACAAAGGCCGTCAGATCGCCGCCCGAGACGTCGCTGGCGATGACGCTGGCCGCGTCGTTGGCGCTGGCCACCAGCAGACCGTAGAGCAGGTCGATGCGGCGCACCGTCTCGCCGATGCGGAGGTTCATGGTGGAGCCGTTGGCGTTCTGGATGTCCTTGAACTCCTGGGTCAGGCTGGTGGGGATGGTGATCTCAGCGTTCATGTCCTTGCCGCTCTCGAGGAAGAGCAGAGCCGTCATCATCTTGGTGAGGCTGGCGATGTAGCGCTGCTGGTCGGAGTTCTGCCTGAGGATGGGCTTGCCGGTATCCAGATTGAAGAGATAGACCGACTCGGTGTCGCTGGCCGTCTGGATGGGCATCTGATAAGCGGCAAACCCGGGCAGGGCGGCGCAGACCATCAGCACCAGCGTGAGCAGCAGCGCCGTGCTCCGGCGCAGGAAGGTGGGTCGATTCATAGGCTTGTCCTCCTTAACATTCAAACATCAGCCAAACACTTTGTGCCAGAATGCACTCAGCCCGTGCTTCTCGGGTTCGGCCTCGGGCTCTGCCGGGGCGGGGTGCAGTTCGGGGCTGGTAAAGGCCCAGTCGAACAGCTCTGCCGCCTCCCGGAAGATATTCTGGGAGTTCGAGCCCAGGATGACCAGCCCATACGTATGGCCGTCCTGCTGGGCAAAGGTAACGAAGCACCGCCCGGCCTGAGTGGTGAAGCCGGTCTTCATGCCGTGGGCATCGCTGCGGTAATAGCCGCTGCCGGGCTGCAAAAGCTTGTTGGTGGTCGTGACCGTCCGGGCCGGATGCACGTTGGTGGCGGGCAGTTCATAGGACACCGTGTCCGCTATCTGGCGGTAGGTCGGGTCTGCATAGCAGGCCAGCGCGATCTTTGCCATATCGCGGGCCGTGGAGTAGTTGCCGCCGTCGTAGAGGCCGTGGGGGCAGGTGAAATGGGTGGCCGTACAGCCCAGCTGACTGGCCCGGACGTTCATCTGAGCCGCGAAGGCGGCCAGACTGCCGGAGGTATCGACGGCCAGTACGCTGGCCGCGTCGTTGGCGCTGGGCAGGAGCATGGCGTACATCATATCGATGCGGCGCACCGTCTCGCCGGCCTGCAGGCCGATAGTGTGGCCCCGGTTGGCCCGGATGGACTGAAGTTCCGGCGTGAGGCTGGCAGGGATGGTGATGCCGGCGCTGAGGTCGGTGCCGCTTTCCAGCACGAGAAGGGCCGTCATCATCTTGGTCAGGCTGGCGACGCAGCGGGGAAGGTCGGGGTTCTGCTCCACGAGAGCTTCGCCGGTGTCGGCATCGAAGAGGTAGATGGATTCCTGCGGGTAGGCGGCCTGAATGGGCATCGCGTAGACGGCAAAACCGGACAGTGCTGCTGTAGTCATGAATGCAGCGGTCAGGACCAGAGCCAGAAACCGCCGCGCAAAGGGATGAAACTGCATAAATTGATACTCCTTCGGAAGCCTGGGGGCTTCCTTGCTCCGACAATAAGAGCTATAATAAAGAATACCATAAATGAAGCAAAAGAGAAAGGTGGTTTTTCAACAATGATGCTCTCCTTTGGTGGAAAAATGCCCCGGGATGAGGGCGCTGTCTTTGTGGCGGCGAATGCGACGGTGCTGGGCGACGTGACACTGGGCAGGGGCGTGAACATCTGGTACGGGGCTGTACTGCGGGCCGACGAGGGCGCGCTGATACTGGGCGAGAACAGCAATGTGCAGGACAACGCCGTGCTCCACTGCGACCCCGGCGGGCAGGTCGTTCTGGGCAAAAACGTCACGGTAGGCCACAGCGCCCTCGTCCACGGCTGCACGGTGGGGGACAACAGCCTCATCGGGATGCATGCTACCATCCTCAACCACGCCGTCGTGGGCAAAAACTGCATCATCGGGGCCGGGGCGCTGGTGCCTGAGGGAATGGTCATCCCCGACAACTCGGTGGCGGTAGGCGTGCCTGCCCGGGTCATCAAGACCATCCGGGACGACCAGCTGGCCCACAACATCGAGAACGCAAAAGCTTATGTGGAGATGGGCCGTCAGCACGCGGCGCTCGTCAGCCCCTGAAATATACTTCATCAGCTACTTGTTCTTTGCATCGTTCTGCGCTATTATTAGTTTAGGAATCCCTAGTTCCATTCCGCAAATATTTATTGGAGGTAGCTATTATGAGTATTGAGATCTCTCGACGCAATTTTCTGAAAACCGCCGCTGCTTCGCTTATTTTAGCGGGGGGGGGTATTGACCGGCTGTGACAGCAGCAAGGACAATGACACCAAAAACCCCCAGTTCGTAAAGCACGGGAAAGATGATGCTTTTACTTTCAATGACGGCACGAAGGTTGTTTTCTATGATGTTAAACGCAGTGCAGAGGGAACTTCTCCCTATCATGCAATCACTTTCACATTTACTGCGCCAGACAAGGCAACCGCTACTCTTTCTCCACTCAATTTTGCTGCTTATGTGACTGCACCGATGACTTGTATCGGCATAAATACAACTGCCAGAAATGCATCTGAGTCCAATCCCACTTCCACGACTACAACCAGTACTACGATTCAAGCCACTAAATCCAAACCTATTCTCGCCAAGTTCAACTATGTGGAAGGAACACCCACATTCAAGATCACATACAACGGTCAGAGCATCAAGTTCAAAGAAAATGCAGACAGCGACAAAACCGATAAGCCCTATCTGTCTACCGGTATCTACACTGATATTTTCTGATTTCCGTAATTGTAGTCTTCCGGCTGTGTAGCTGAATCATAGCACGCCCCTATTTTTATGGGGTGTGCTTTTATTTTTACGATCATGTTTCAACGTGCAGGACAACGCCGTGCTCCACTGCGACCCCGGCGGGCAGGTCGTTCTGGGCAAAAACGTCACGGTAGGCCACAGCGCCCTCGTCCACGGCTGCACGGTGGGGGACAACAGCCTCATCGGGATGCATGCTACCATCCTCAACCACGCCGTCGTGGGCAAAAACTGCATCATCGGGGCCGGGGCGCTGGTGCCTGAGGGAATGGTCATCCCCGACAACTCGGTGGCGGTAGGCGTGCCTGCCCGGGTCATCAAGACCATCCGGGACGACCAGCTGGCCCACAACATCGAGAACGCAAAAGCTTATGTGGAGATGGGCCGTCAGCACGCGGCGCTATGAGATATTACGTTGTATATTACACTGAACCGCTTGTACCACAGGCTTTTCTATGCTATCATCGAGTCAAAACAGGGCGCGTCCCGCCCGCACGGAGGTATGAAGAATGTCTGAGATGTTTTCCCGCCGAGTATTCATGAGGGGTCTGGGCGTCGTGGCCGTTGCCGCTGCACTGACGGCCTGCTCTTCCACCAATGAAGCTGTCAATCAGGCTTTGATTGAGGGCGCAGTCGGCGGCATCGTGGCTGCGGATTGCAAAATTGACAGAAGCAGATATTGGGCCGCAAATGCCACTGTTCCCGTCAACGAGATCTCTTTCAGAATCGTCATGACTAATGTCAGCTCGAAGCCTGTGACTCTCAGCGGTGATAACTTTGCCACTACGCTGGATGGTACCCCCATCCCCCCGTTCAACTTCAGCGCACGGGATGTGGGAGATGCAGACATCTGGCGCACCTATGACAGTCTCACCATCAGACCCGGCGAGGAGCGCAGTGTTGCCTTGGCGTATGAAATCAGCCAGCCGACCTATGACAGCTGGTACCGTTCCAGCCGCACCGTCGCCGTTAGCTTCACCTGCAGCAATCAGCGCGTGACCTACACCAAAAATTCCCGCTCTGACGAGATCACCGTGAGCGACATCGAGACGCTGTAAGCAAAGCGCTGCATTTCCGCTCCAAAAATTTCACAGGCCGATTAACAAATCTTTCACAGGAAAGACATGATTTTGGCCGGTAATTCGGGTATACTATAGCTCACAAGGGTGCGGGGCCGCAACCGCCCCTTGCACATGATTCCTCCTCACACCAAAGCAATACCCCAAACAGCAAGGCCCCCTCTGGCGTCGCCGCAAGCGCCAGACGGGGGCCTTGTTGTATCTGGGGAACAGAACGCCCCCGCTCAGCACTGACTGAGCAGGGGCGTTTTTGTGTATTTACATCATGCCGCGGAAGACAGCCTGTGCGATCTGGAAGTAGAGGATCAAGCTGCAGGCGTCCACGATGGTGGTGATGAAGGGGGTCGCCATGATGGCCGGGTCGGCGCCCAGCTTCTTGGCGGCCAGCGGCAGCATACCGCCCACCAGCTTTGCGAGGATGACGCTGAAGAACAGCGACACACTGACGACCACTGCGTAGCCGATGACATTGTCATACTGGCCGGCGTAGAGGTAGGTGTACATCAGGTAGATGCGCAGACCATTGACGAGGCCCAGCACCGCGCCGACGATGGCGGAGACCCGCAGTTCCTTGCCCAGAACTTTGAGGAAGTCGCTGGGCTCCACCTCACCCAGAGCGAGGCCGCGGACCATCAGGGTGCTGATCTGGTTGCCGCAGTTGCCGGCGGTATCCATCAGCATGGGCATGAAGGAGACCAGCAGCGGCAGGCTGACAAAGGCTTCCTCGTAGTGGGTGGTGACCATGCCGGTGAAGGTGGCGGAAAGCATCAAAATCAGCAGCCAGGGGATACGCTGCTTGGCGTGGGTCCAGACGCTGGTGCCGAAGTAGGTGGTGGCGTCGTCATCCGGCAGAATGGCGGCCATCTTCTGCATATCCTCGGTGCTCTCGTCGGTCAGAACGTCGATTGCATCGTCGATGGTGATGATACCCACGAACATGCCCTCGTTGTCCAGAACAGGCATGGCGGTAAAGTCGTAGCGCTGCATCTCACGGGCCACATACTCCTGGTCATCCGTGACCTTCACGGTGACCACATTGTCGTCCATGATGTCGGCAATGGGCGTGTTCAGGTCGGAGAGCAGCAGGCTGCGGGCCGACACGACGCCCAGCAGGCGGTTGCGCTCCACCACATAGCAGGTGTAGACCGTCTCAGCGTTCTCACCCTGCTTACGGATAGCGGCGAAGGCGTCACCGACGGTCATCTCCTGCCGCAGACGGACGTATTCGGGGGTCATCAGGCTGCCGGCAGAGCTCTCGGGGTAGTTCAGCAGCTTGTTCAGGCTCTCACGGGTCTGGCGGGACGACTTTTCCAGCACCCGCTTGACCACGCCTGCGGGCATATCTTCCAGCAGGTCGGCGGCGTCGTCAAGGCTCATATCTTCGATGGCGCTCACCAGCTCGACGTCGGAGAAAGCATTCACGAGGTCGTCGCGGGCCTCATCGGACATATAGGCGAATGCTTCCGTTGCAACGTCCTTTTTCAGCAGACGGAACACCACGAGGCGGTTGTTCTCGTCCAGCTCTTCCAGCAGCTCGGCCAGGTCGGCGGGCTGCTCTTCCTCAGTCACTTCGCGCAGCTTGACGTACTGCTTTTTGACGAGCAGCTTGAGCAGACGGCTCTTGGTCAGCATCTCGGGGTTGGCCTTGACTTCTTCGTCGTTGGCCTCCTCTTTTTCGGCCTCGCGGACATCCTGCTTGAGGTCTTCGGTGGCCTGCTCATTCAGGTCTTCGGCCAGCTTCTGGCGCACCTCAGCAGGAATATCCGTGGGCAGCTCCTGCACCGGAAGAGCCTGTTCCTCTTCGCGCTCCGGGGTCTTCTTTTCTTCTTCCATTTGTGTTCCTCCTCTTTTCTGTCTCAGGAGGACACAGCCGCATCAACGCAAAAAGCGCCGCTCCTGCGCCGCAGACCCCGGGCCGCACTGCCCATCTGCACGCACAAAGCTGCGCCTCTTTTGTACGGCAGCCGGACAGCGGATACTCCGCTGTTCAGCGTACAAAAAAGGCGAACGCAGCACCTTTCGCGGTCGTTCCGGCCGCATCATTCCATCGTCTTCGACTATGATCCGGGTCCATTGTCCTGCGTTCACCTCCACAAATTCGTTTTACTAAGTTCCTTAGCCTACAGGTTTATTATATCTCCACTCAAATGCCCGGTCAACCCTGTAAGGCGTCCATTTCCGGAATATTGACGCAGAAAAACGCACAGCGCCCTCTCCGGTGCTTGCGGCTTCACCGGAAAGGGCGCTGTGTTTGGATATTGCTTTGGTGTGAGGAGGAATCATGTACAAGGAATCGGTTGCGGCCCCGAATCCTCATGGCTGTAGTATAGCAGATTCCTCACCGGATTTCATGAAAAACCTATGAAGAAAGTGTAAAAGACGCAAAAAATACGCCCCGGACACTGTTTCCAGTGAGCGGGGCGCTAAAAACGGGATCCGTTTTTGACTGCGGCAAGATACCTGCAAGCAGGTCTTATGCAGCAGGCGGGGCAAGGTATCTGCGAACAGACCTTATGCTCCTGACACACGCGAAGTATGCTTTCAAGGACCCTCGCGGGCGCTTTGGTATTTCAGGCTCTGCCCGCCCCGACGCGTTCGGAGGCGGGCAGAGAGTTGAAATCAGTTTGGAGTACAAAGCTCCAGTCTCTGCGTAGAAATAAGCCTGTTATTTCTTCTCTGGCCGGGGCCACAGTTTCGTACTGCTGCGTTGCGCAGTAATCGCCAGCACGGAGCAGCCGCCCTTTCGGGACTAAGGTGCCGCTGCGGCAAAATTCCAGCCAGAGTCAAAAGAACTTTGGTTTACTTGTACAGCTCGACCAGGCGGGTCAGATGCTCGTAACGGTCGTTTGCGACCTGCTCGTTGCGAGCGAACAGCTGCTTTGCACGATCCGGGAATGCACGAGTCAGGCGGCTGTAACGGGTCTCGTTTGCCAGCAGTGCCTGATACTTCTCGGCATCCACAGCCTTGGAGGTCAGGGTGAAGGGGTTCTTGCCCTGAGCCTTGTTGGCGGGGTTGAAGGTGAACAGGTTCCAGTAACCAGCCTCAACTGCCTTCTTCATCTCGTTCTGGCAGTTGGTCATGCCGCCCTTAACACCGTGCAGCTCGCAGGGAGCGTAGCCGATGATGAGGGAGGGGCCGGGATATGCCTCAGCCTCTGCGATAGCCTTGACAGCCTGGTTCATGTTAGCGCCCAGAGCGATCTGAGCAACATAGATGTAACCGTAGGTCATTGCGATCTCGGACAGGCTCTTCTTGCTGATTTCCTTACCAGCAGCAGCGAACTGGCAGACCTCACCAATGTTGGAAGCCTTGGATGCCTGTCCACCGGTGTTGGAGTACATCTCAGTATCGAAGACCATGACGTTGACATCCTCGCCGGAAGCCAGGACGTGATCCAGGCCGCCGAAGCCGATGTCGTATGCCCAGCCGTCACCACCGAAGATCCAGACGGACTTCTTGGCGATGAACTCCTTGCTCTTCAGGATCTCAGCGGACTCGGTGCAGCCAGCGGCAGCAGCCTTCTCCAGCTCAGCGATCAGAGCCTTAGCGGGGGCATCGTTAGCCTTGGTGTTGTTCTTGGTTGCCATGAACTCGTCAAAGGCAGCCTTCAGCTCAGCAGAAGCCTTGTCAGAACCAGCGACCTCAGCGATGCGCTTGATCAGGTTCTCACGGACGGTCTTCTGGCCGAGGTACAGGCCCAGACCATGCTCAGCGTTATCCTCGAACAGGGAGTTGCACCATGCAGGACCATGGCCGCTGTCCTTGTTGACGGTGTACGGAGAGATGGAAGCGGTGCCGCCCCAGATAGAGGAGCAGCCGGTAGCGTTGGAGATGTACATCTTCTCGCCGAACAGCTGAGTGATCAGGCGAGCGTAAGAGGTCTCGGCACAGCCTGCGCAGGAGCCAGAGAACTCCAGCAGGGGCTGGTTGAACTGAGAACCAATGACGGTGTCATCAGCAAACTTGCTGGGCTTCTTGGAGATGTTGGCGACGCAGTAGTCGAAGACTGCCTGCTGATCGGCCTGAGACTCCTGAGGAACCATCTGGATAGCCTTGGTGGGGCAGACGGTGACACACTCGCCGCAGCCCATGCAGTCCAGAGGAGACACAGCCATAACGAACTTGTACTCGTTAGCGGGCTTGTTGTCGCGGCTCTTGGTCTGTGCGGGAGCTGCTGCCAGCTCGTCAGCGGTCAGCTGGAAGGGACGGATGGTTGCGTGAGAGCACACGAATGCGCACTGGTTGCAGCCAACACACTTGGAAGCATCCCACTCCGGAACGTTGACAGCGGTGCCGCGCTTCTCATATGCAGAAGCACCCTGCTCCCACTCGCCGTTTGCATTTGCAACGAAAGCGGAAACGGGCAGGCTGTCGCCGTCCATACGAGCGATGGGCTCCATGACATCACGGATCTGCTTGACCAGCTCCGGACGGCCGGTGAGAGCCTTGGGTGCGGGATCAGCTTCGGGGTTGGACCAGGATGCGGGCACGTCCACCTTGTGGATGGCGTCAACGCCTGCGTCAATGGCCTTCCAGTTCATCTCAACGACGTCCTGGCCCTTCTTGCCGTAGCTCTTCTGAGCTGCCTGCTTCATGAAGTTGACGGCATCCTCGATGGGCATGACGTCAGCCAGCTTGAAGAATGCAGACTGCAGGATGGTGTTGGTGCGCTTGCCCATGCCGATCTCGATAGCCTTATCGATAGCATTGATGGTATACAGCTGGATGTTGTTGTCAGCGATATACTTCTTTGCCTCGGCGTTCAGGTGCTGGCCCAGCTCCTCATCGGACCACTGGCAGTTGATCATGAACACGCCGCCGGGCTTGACATCCTGGACCATCTTCATGCCCATGTGGATGTAAGCGGGGTTGTGGCAGGCCACGAAGTCAGCCTGGTTGATGTAGTAGGGGCTGCGGATGGGCTTGTCGCCGAAACGCAGGTGGCTGATGGTCACGCCGCCGGTCTTCTTGGAGTCATACTGGAAGTATGCCTGAACATACTTATCAGTGTGGTCGCCGATGATCTTGACGGAGTTCTTGTTAGCACCGACGGTACCGTCGCCGCCCAGACCCCAGAACTTGCACTCCTTGGTGCCAGCTGCTGCGGTGATGGGAGCGGGCTTGACCTCAGGCAGAGACAGGCCGGTGACATCATCGGTGATGCCGAGGGTGAAGCGCTCCTTCGGCTGATCCTTCTCCAGCTCCTTGAACAGAGCGAAGATGGAGGACGGGGGAGTGTCCTTGCTGCCCAGGCCGTAACGGCCGCCGGTCAGAACGACATCGTTCAGGCCAGCCTCACGCAGGGTAGCGGCAACATCCAGGTACAGGGGCTCGCCCAGAGAGCCGGGCTCCTTGGTGCGGTCCAGCACAGCCACCTTCTTGGCGGTCTTGGGCAGGACCTTCAGCAGAGCGGAGGACACCCAGGGACGGTACAGGCGGACCTTGACGATACCGACCTTCTCGCCCTTAGCGTTCAGGTAATCGATGACCTCGTCAGCAACGTCGCAGACAGAGCCCATAGCGATCATGACGCGATCGGCATCGGGTGCGCCGTAGTAGTTGAACAGGTCGTAGTTGGTGCCCAGCTTCTCGTTGATCTTGGCCATGTACTTCTCGACGACTGCGGGCAGTGCGTCGTAGACAGAGTTGCAGGCCTCACGATGCTGGAAGAACACGTCGCCGTTCTCGTGGGAACCGCGCATCTTGGGGTGCTCGGGGTTCAGAGCCTTGGCACGGAACTCCTCAACAGCCTTCATGTTGCACATTTCCTTCAGATCAGCGTAGTCCCACTTCTCGATCTTCTGGTACTCGTGAGAAGTACGGAAGCCATCGAAGAAGTTCAGGAAGGGAACCTTGCCCTCGATTGCTGCCAGATGGGCAACAGGGGACAGGTCCATGACTTCCTGCACGCTGCTCTCGACCAGCATTGCGAAGCCGGTCTGGCGGCATGCCATAACGTCGCTGTGATCACCGAAGATGTTCAGGGACTGGGTAGCAACGGTACGTGCAGAAACATCGAACACGCAGGGCAGCTGCTCAGCAGCGATCTTGTACATGTTGGGGATCATCAGCAGCAGGCCCTGAGAAGCGGTGAAGGTGGTGGTAACAGCACCTGCACCCAGAGAGCCGTGCACAGCGCCTGCAGCGCCTGCCTCAGACTCCATCTCGACGACCTTGACCTGGTTGCCGAAGATGTTCTTCTGGCCAGCTGCGGACCACTGGTCCACAGAGTCAGCCATCGGAGAAGACGGGGTAATGGGGTAGATGGCAGCCACGTCCGTGTAGGCATATGCTACATGAGCGGCAGCGGTATTGCCATCCATGGTTTGCTTTGCTCTAGGCATTTTTCTTCCTCCATTCAGAATTTGGTACCTTCTGCGCGGGGCAAACGTCTTTTTACCGGAGCCGGAGAACTCCTTTGAAAAACGTATTGCTCAACTGATAAGCGCCGCACTTCGCCGGAGCCGGAGAACTCCACAAAAGCACACGCTCATCAAGGGCAATAGCCCTGCCCGGGGCCGGAGAACCCCATGAAGGCACTATTGCTCATCTAATATAATAGCAAATTCCGCCGGTAAAGGCAACGCAAACCGACTGTAAAAACACAACAAAAATTCAAGAAATTTTTTAGCGCTTTTTTACAGATGTGTTCTTTGCTGCATCCATGACGGTGTTATGCTCCAAAATCCAGTATCCATCAGGCTTTTTCTTACAAAATTCTAAATTTATAATTGACATTTGTACAGATTCTGCCGTAAACTTTATCTATAGTATCATGCGCTGCACAGCGCAGGGAAGGACAGGCACAAAACGATGGATGCTGCACATTTTGAAAAGACGCTCTCGAGCGAAGTTCTCTTTGAAGGCCGGGTGGTCACGCTGACCAAAGACGTGGCTCTGCTGGAAAACGGCGAGACTTCTATCCGGGAGGTGGTCCACCACCACGGCGGGGCCTGCATCGTACCGTATTTTGAGGACGGCACCCTCTGCATGGTGCGCCAGTTCCGCTACGCCATGCAGCAGGAGCTGTGGGAGCTGCCCGCCGGCAAGCTGGAAAAGGGCGAAGACCCCTTTGAAGCCGCCAAGCGGGAGCTGGGCGAAGAGTGCGGCCTGACCGCCGACCACTACACCCCGCTGGGCGAGTTCTACCCCACGGTGGGCTATGACACCGAGATCATCTATATGTGGGTGGCCACCGGCCTGCACACCACCCAGATGCATCTGGACTACGACGAGTTCCTGACGCCCGACCGCATCCCGCTGGCAAAAGCCTACGAGATGGTCATGAGCGGCGAGATCAAGGACGGCAAGACCATCGCGGGCGTGCTCAAGCTCAAGGCGCTGGTGGACGAGGGCAGGCTGTGATACTCTACGAAGATACAGCCCTCGTGGTTCTGGACAAGCCCGCCGGGCTTTCCAGCGAGGACGGCGTACCCGACGCCCTGCGGAAGCTCTGGGGCAGGCCCGACGCCTATGTGGGCGTCATCCACCGGCTGGACACCGGCGTGTCGGGTCTGATGGTCTATGCAAAGACCCCGCAGGCAGCCGCCGCCCTCAGCCGTCAGGTGACACAGAGCCAGCAGGTTTATGCCGAACAGGATGGCCGGGCCGAGCCTGACGCCGGCACACCGGACGCGCCGCCTTTCGTGAAACAATACCGCGCCCTCATCGCAGGCGGGCCGGATGAGAAGCTGCCCGCCGAAGGCGTCCTGCGGGACTACTTATTCAAGGACAGCCGGAAAGGCCGTGTTTTTCCGGTGAGCCGTCCGCGCAAGGGCGTGAAGGAGGCTGTGCTGGAATATCTCATTTCTGCCTCCGCCCCGGACGGCAGCGCCAGCCTTGCGGACATCACCCTCCACACCGGGCGCACCCACCAGATACGGGTGCAGTTCGCGTCCCGCCGCCACCCGCTCTGGGGCGACGGCAAATACGGCAGCCGCATCAAGGGAGACATCGCGCTCCAGAGCGCACGGCTCCGCTTCATCCATCCCGACACCGGAAAGGAAATGGACTTCCGCCTCCCGGTCCCCGGGACATGGCCCGCTTGGGGCATCAGACAGGAAAACGACAATGGAACAACAGTATAAAACAGATTCTGAAATATACGCCGTCCTCGAGCGGGAGATCATCGATCTGACCCTCCGGCCCGGCTGTTCGCTGAGCGAAAATCCGCTCTGCACCCGCTTCGGCGCGCCCCGCTCCCTCATCCGGGTGGTGCTGCAGCGGTTACAGGAGAACGGGCTGGTGAAGATCGTGCCGTACAAAGGCACTACTGTCACCCGGCTGAACCGGGACATCGTGGACGAGCTGATCTATGAGCGCATCGCGGTAGAGGCCCGGGTCCTGCGGGACTTTGCGCCCCACTGCACACCGGAGCACCGCGCCCTCATCCGCCAGCGTGCCGCCGCCTACGACGAGCTGGCCAAGGCCGAGACGCTGGACTTCAACCGTCTCTACGAGGCTGACACCCGGCTCCACGAGACGTGGTTCTCCGCCATGGGCAAGATGTATCTCTGGCGCACCTTGCAGAACGCCCACGCCGACTACAGCCGCTTCCGGATGCTGGACACCCTGACCACCGGCGGGCTCGCCGAGGTGGTGGCCGACCACCACAATCTCATCGACGCCATCGAGCGGTGTGACCTCGCGGCCTTTGAGCCGCTGGTGGAACGCCATTTGTATGGCGGCATCCGCCGTCTGGGCTCCAAGCTCACCGAGGAATACGCCGATTATTTTGAATGATGTTCCATGGGGAACAAAAAAGCGCCTCTGCACAAATGTGCAGGGGCGCTGCTGTTTTTCTCAGCCCATGATGCCGGAAATGAAGATCTCCAGACCGATGCCGATGAGGATGACGCCGCCGAGGACGGAGGCTTTGCCGGAGAGCTTGGTGCCGAACTTTTTGCCGATGGCAAGGCCGGCTTCACAGATGAAGAAGGTGACGATCGCCACGATGAGGGAGCAGACCAGCGCCATGAACCAGCCGTACTCCGAGATGGTGAAGCCCACCGACAGCGCGTCGATGCTGGTGGCCACGCCCTGCATGAAGAGTGCGCCCGCGCTCAGCTCAGCAGCTTCCTCGGTCTCTTCGCCCTTGATGCCCTCAATGAGCATCTTGCCGCCGATGTAGCCCAGCAGGATGAGGGCGATCCACGGGATGAACTTTTCAAACGAAGAGAACAGCTCCACGATGGTGTGGACGCAGACCCAGCCCGTCATGGGCATGACAGCCTGAAAGATGGCGAAGGTGCCTGCGATTTGGATGCCCCTGCGGCGGGACATCTGCGGGTCATGCAGACCGTTTGCCATCGAGACGGAAAACGCATCCATGGCAAGGCCCACGCCCAGCAGGGCGCTGTTGAAGAAAAACAAAAAACTCCATTCCATAACGATGCCTCCTGATTTGACCGGAATTGGTGGGCAGACAAAAGACCCGGGATCGGCGCACATTTCGCCAATTCCGGGTCGGATTTTTACAAACTGACTCCATGTGGAATGGGCGTGGTACTCGCACCAAAGCACATGAGTCTCGCAAATGAAAGCAAGCCAGACAGCCGCCCGGGCCGTCATTGTGTTGACTTGCTGCGCTGCCTGCAAAACAGCGCCTGCTACTCCCCCATGAGGATCTTTCTTGTTGTCTGGCTATCGTACCACACAAACAGCGGATTTGTCCAGTATAACCGTGATTTTTTGCAAAAACCTGCGGGAGAGCACCGCAGAAAGCGTGTACTCCCCCGCAGGGTCAGTTTATGTGTGGAAATAAGGTTTATTCCTCGTCGCCGGTGTCAGCCTCGGGAGCTTCGGCGGCCGATGCCTCATCGGCTGCTTCCATCTCCGCCAGCTGCTCGGCAGTAGGCTCGTCCTCGGTATCGGCCTCGATGCTCTCGGTCTGTGCCTCGTCGTCGTGGTCGGTGCGGGCCAGCACCATCACCTTATCGTTCTCGCCCAGACGCATGACCCGGACACCGGAGCCGTAGCGGCTCTGGACGGGGATCTCGTTGGCGTGCAGGCGGATGATGATGCCCTCCTGACTGCTCAGCAGCACATCGTCGATGTCGTCCACGATCTTGACGGCTGCCACCTTGTCCTTGGAGGCATCGTAGTTGCGGATGCCCTTGCCGCCGCGGGCAGTGATGCGGTAGGTGTCGATGTCAGAGCGCCGGCCCTTGCCGTTTTCGGTGACGGTGAGCACCGTGCCGCCCTCGCGGCAGATGCAGACGCCGACGACCTCGTCGCCCTCGGCCAGCTTGATGGCGCGGACGCCGTGGCCGCTGCGGCCCATCGGGCGGGCATCGGCCTCGTTGAAGCGGATGGCCTGACCGTTGCGGGTAGCCACGATGAGCATATCATTGCCGGTGGTCAGGCGGGTCCATGCCAGCGCGTCGCCCTCGTTGAGCGCAATGCCGATGAGGCCCGTCTTGCGGATGTTGGCGTACTGCTCCAGCGGGGTGCGCTTGATGAGGCCCTGCTTCGTGACCATGGTCACAAAGCCGCCCTCGGTGTCGGCGTCCTTGCTCTGGCAGATCATGTTGGTGACCTTTTCGCCCTCGGCCAGCTGCAGCAGGTTGACGATGTTGCTGCCCTTGCTGGTGCGGCTGCCCTCGGCGATGGTGTAGCCCTTGATGCGGAACAGACGGCCCCGGTCGGTGACGAACAGGACATAATCGTGGGTGGAACCGACGAACATCTCCTGCACGATGTCTTCTTCCTTGCGGGTCATGCCGGAAATGCCGCGGCCGCCGCGCTTCTGGGCCTGATAGGTGGCCTTGAGCTGGCGCTTGATATAACCGGCCTCGGTCAGGGTGTAGACACACTGCTCCTCAGCAATGAGGTCCTCGATATCCACCTCGCCGGTGACGGACTGGATCTCGGTGCGGCGCTCGTCGCCGAAGCGCTTCTTCATGTCCAGCAGCTCGTTCTTGACGATCTCCAGAACCCGGGCGTCGTTGGCGAGGATGTTCTCCCAATCCTTGATTTTTGCCTGCAAGCCGGACAGCTCTTCCTCGATTTTGAGGATCTCGAGACCAGCCAGACGGCCCAGCTGCAATTTCACGATAGCGTCGGCCTGCGGGTCGTCGAAGCCGAACTGCTCCATGATAGCGGCCTTTGCCTCGGCCATGCCGCCCTTGCAGGCGCGGATGGTAGCGATGAGCTCGTCCACGATGTCGGTGGCCTTCTTCAGACCTTCGAGGATGTGGGCGCGCTCCTTGGCCTTCTTCAAATCATACTGCGTGCGGCGGCGGACGACTTCATCCTGAAACTCGACGTACTTCTGTATCATCTGTTTCAGAGTCATGACCTTCGGCACCTTGTGGTCGATGGCCAGCATGATGACGCCCACGGTATCCTGCAGCTGGGTGTACTGGTACAGCTGGTTCAGGATGACCTGCGCGTTGGCGTCCTTGCGGATGTCCACCACGATGCGCATACCCTTGCGGTTGGTCTCATCGTTCAGGCCGGTGATGCCCTCGATCCGCTTGTCCTTGACCAGCTCTGCCATGTTCTCGATGAGGCGGGCCTTGTTGACCATATACGGGATTTCCGTAATGATGATCTGGGTGCGGCCATTCTTGGTCTCTTCAATGGTAGCACGGCCCCGCAGAGTAATTTTGCCGCGGCCGGTGGCGTAGGCGGCGCGGATGCCGCTGCGGCCCATGATGATGCCGGCAGTGGGGAAGTCCGGTCCCTTGATGTGCTCCATCAGGCCGGGCAGGTCGATGTCGGGGTTCTCGATATAGGCCACGCAGCCGTCGATGACCTCACTGAGGTTGTGGGGCGGGATGTTGGTGGCCATACCGACAGCGATGCCCTGACTGCCGTTGACCAGCAGGTTGGGGAAGCGGCAGGGCAGGACGCTGGGCTCTTTCTTCGTCTCGTCGAAGTTGGGGTCCCAGTTGATGGTGTCTTTGTCGATGTCGGTCAGCATCTCGACCGCCATGCGGCTCATGCGGGCCTCGGTGTAACGGTAAGCAGCCGGGGGGTCGCCGTCCACAGAACCAAAGTTACCCTGACCATCCACCAGCGGGTAGCGCAGGGAGAAATCCTGTGCCAGACGGACCATGGCGTCGTAGACGGAGGCGTCGCCGTGGGGGTGGTAAGAGCCCAGCACCGCACCGACGGTATCCGCCGACTTGCGGTAGGGATGGCTGGGGTCGTTGCCGCGCTCGTGCATGGTGTACAGAATGCGGCGGTGGACGGGCTTCAGGCCGTCGCGCACATCGGGCAGGGCGCGGGACACGATGACCGACATGGAGTAGTCCAGGAACGCGGTCTCGATCTCCTTCTTGACATCGCGGATGATCTTTTTGGTACCGCTGCCCGGTATCATCACATAATCTTCTTCCATTGTTTCCTCCAATTACACGTCGAGCTTTGCGTACTGGGCGTTGGTCTCGATAAAGCGGCGGCGGGGCTCCACCTGATCGCCCATCAGGATGGTGAACGCCTCATCGGCCTTCTCGGCATCCTCGATGGTGATGCGGACGATGACGCGGTTCTCGGGGTTCATGGTGGTCTCCCAGAGCTGCTCCGGGTTCATCTCGCCAAGGCCCTTATAGCGGTTTATCTTCGCGCCGGGCATCTCCTGCGAGAGCAGGGCCATTTCGGCGTCGTTGTAAGCGTATTTGATGGTGCTGCCCTTCTGCACCTTGAACAGCGGGGGCTGTGCCACATAGACATGGCCCTGCTCGATGAGGGGGCGCATATAGCGGAAGAAGAAGGTGAGCATCAGGGTGCAGATGTGAGAACCATCGACATCGGCATCGGCCATGATGAACACTTTGTCATACCGCAGCTTGGAAATATCGAACTCGTCGCCGATGCCGCAGCCCAGTGCCAGCACGACAGGCATCAGCTTGTCGTTGCCGTAGATGCGGTCGGCGCGGGCCTTTTCGACGTTGAGCATCTTGCCCCACAGGGGGAGGATGGCCTGAATGGCCGAGTCACGGCCCATCTTGGCCGAGCCGCCTGCAGAATCACCCTCGACGATGAAGATCTCAGTGCGGGTGGGGTCTTTTTCGCGGCAGTCTGCCAGCTTGCCGGGCATCCGGCTGGTCTCGAGGGCGCTCTTGCGGCGCACCAGCTCACGGGCCTTCTTGGCGGCAGCGCGGGCGCGGGCGGCCTGGGTGGCCTTTTCGAAGATAGCCTTGGCCACGCCGGGGTTCTCCTCGAAGAACTCCATCAGCTTGGAATAGACCATGTTGGAGACGAGGGTTCGAATTTCCGTATTGCCCAGCTTTGCCTTGGTCTGGCCCTCGAACTCGGCCTCCTGCAGCTTGACGGAGATAACGCAGATGAGGCCCTCACGGACGTCAGCGCCGGAAAGGTTCTCGTCCTTGTCCTTCAGCAGACCGTGGCTGCGGCCATAATCGTTGAAGACGCGGGTCAGGCTGCTGCGGAAGCCCTCTTCGTGGGTGCCGCCGTCGGGGGTGTTGACGTTGTTGGCGAAGCTCAGCAGCAGCTCATTGTAGCTGGAATTATACTGCAAGGCGATCTCTGCCATGCCCCGGTCGGTCTGGCCCTTGAGGTAGATGACGTTGGGGTGGAGCACCTCGAGGTCGCGCTTCTCGCCCAGATAGGTGACGAAGCTCTTTATGCCGCCCTCGTAGCACATGACCTCGGTGCGGTAGGTGGGCTCGCCCTCCTTGCCGTCCTCGAGGACGGGGGTGTAGAGTTCGCGCTCGTCGGTCAGGGTGATCTTGACACCGGCGTTCAGGAAGCTCTCTTCCC
>ENA-UOJO01000967-UOJO01000967.1-human-gut-metagenome-genome-assembly--contig:-P57-NODE-967-length-39936-cov-76.158497_pt1 | contig 39936 bp, 38 predicted proteins | sample MGYA00242351_ERZ723898 | MGnify/ENA metagenome assembly ERZ723898 | reverse complement strand
GGAGAAATACCCAAGAGGCCGAAGGGGCTCCCCTGCTAAGGGAGTAGTACGTGAGAAGCGTAGCCAGGGTTCAAATCCCTGTTTCTCCGCCATAAAAACCCGACGATATTTGTCGGGTTTTTATTATGCTTCGAAACGGGATTTTGCACGACGCGGAGCATCGTGCCGCCTGCGGCGTGAACCCTGGCTCGCCAGGCTGACGCTCCGCTTTGGTGAGTAAACTCACTCGCTACGCTATTTCACAAATCCCTGTTTCTCCGCCATAAAAACCCGACGATATTTGTCGGGTTTTTATTATGCTTCGAAACGGGATTTTGCACGACGCGGAGCATCGTGCCGCCTGCGGCGTGAACCCCGGCTCGCCAGGCTGACCGCAAGCGAAGAGAGAAGCAAGCGCTTGCATTTGCGAAAATCGAACGCAGCGGACATAGAAAACAAATGGACACAAAGTGTCAAATGCAAAGCATTAGCGCGCAAGCGCAATTTGTTTAGCGTAGACGCTCCGCTTTGGTGAGTAAACTCACCCGCTACGCTATTTCACAAATCCCTGTTTCTCCGATGGATATAACGGACAAGCAAACTCGCTTGTCCGTTTTTGTTTTTCGATACTTAACAACATGGATTTGAACGAGAGCGTTAAGAAAACGACACGGTGCGTCGCGCCGCCTGCGGCGTGAACCCCGGCTCGTTAATTTACCCGCAAACGAAGAAAAGAAAAAGGCGAGCGGTTTTCGTTTGACGAAAAACGGGGCGCAACAGGGCGCAAGAAGACTTGATAAACAATTTTTTTTATGATAGAATGGTTTCAACATCAGAAAGGCACGGGGGTATCCGACCATGAAAATGAAAAACAATACGACCGGAAGCGCAAAGTGAACGAAACGTTCCTTTGCGTTTTTTTGTATTCAGCGGAAAGCCGTCGCGACGAATATAAAACGACAAGACAAATATAAATAAAAAAATCTAAAAGGCAGGTAAGCGGAAAATGGATAAACATATCGAACAATGCACGCACAGAGAAAAAGCGGATCTGGTTTTCAAAAACTGCAAAGCCGTGAACGTATTTATCGGCGAAATCGAAGAGTGCGACATAGCGGTTTCGGACGGAATAATCGTGGGCGTCGGGCGATACGACGGCAAGAAGGAAATCGACCTTAACGGCGCGTACGTTTCCGCGGGGCTTATCGACACGCACCTGCACATTGAAAGCACGATGTTATCGCCCGCAAACTTTGCAAAAGCGGTGATGCCTTACGGCGTAACGACGTGCATAGTCGACCCGCACGAAATCGCCAACGTTTCGGGGATAGCGGGCGTCGAATATATGATAAAAGAGGCGAAAACCGTCCCGATGGACATAAGATTTATGTTGCCGAGTTGCGTGCCCGCGACGCCTTTTGAAGACAACGGCGCAACGATTAACGCGTCCGACACGGAAAAATTCATAAAAAACCCCGACATATACGGGCTTGGCGAATTTATGAACAGTCCTGCCGTCCGCGCGGGCGACGAAGAAGCGATGAGAAAACTGAAATGCTGCGCGGAAAAGGGCAAAATAATCGACGGGCATCTGGTAACCGCAAACGAGGACGACGTCAACGCATACGCGCTCAAAGGGATAAAAACCGACCATGAAAACGTCTGCGAAAAGGACGTCCTGGACAAAATCAAACGCGGATTTTACATTCAGATGAGAGAAGGCTCCTCAACCCGCAACATAAACGCGCTGGCGGGGGCGTTCACCGACAAAACGAAACGCAGGCTGTTGCTTTGCACCGACGATAAGCAGGTGAGCGATCTGAAAGAAAGGGGACACCTTGACAACAACGTAAGAATGCTTGTGAAAGCCGGGAAAAATCCGATTGACGTGCTGACCGCCGCAACGCTGAACGCCGCCGAGTGTTACAAAACCGACGACCGCGGGGCAATTGCGCCGGGAAGAATCGCCGACCTTGTGGTGTTTGACGACCTGTACGATTTCAGACCGAAAGAAGTTTACAAAAACGGCGTGCTTGTCGCAAAAGACGGGAAAGCCCTGTTCGACGCGGAAAGCCTTTTCGACGCCGCCGTAAGAAACACGATGCATACGGATTATATTTCCGAAGACAAACTGAAAATAAAATTAAAGTCGGACAACGTAAAAGTCATCGGTTTAATGCCCGACAACGTCGTTACGTTCAACAAAACGAAAAAAGTCAACGTCAGAAACGGCGAATATGCCAAAACCGACGGGCTTAACAAAATCTGCGTTGTCGAAAGGCACAAAAACACGGGGAAAATCGGGCTGGGACTTATGGAAGGATACGGTCTTAAAAACGCCGCCGTCGCGTTGTCGGTCGCGCACGACAGCCACAATATCATCGCAATCGGGGACAACGACAAAGATATGGCGGCTGCCGTCAACGAAATTATTCGCGCGGGCGGCGGAATGACCTTTTCAAGAAACGGCGTTATCGAAGAAACGCTGGAACTCCCCGTCGGCGGGATTATGAGCGACAAGGATCAGGAATACGTCTTTGAAAAAACCGAAATTCTGCGAAAAAAAGCGCGTGACGCGGGCGTGCCGGAAGAAATCGAACCGTTCATGTGCCTGTCGTTTATGTCGCTTGCGGTAATTCCCGAACTGAAAATTACGACGCGCGGGCTTTTTGACGTGATTAAATTCGATTTTACGCCGATTGAAGAATAACCGCCTTATCTTCTCGTGAAACGAGAAAAAAACGGCGTTTTGGCAACGCTTGTATTATTTTATTATTTGTTGGCATATAAACGGAAAGTTAAAAGCGAAAACAAATTTAATCCACTTTATAATCCGCGCCGCGTGAAAAGTTTTTGAGATTTTTTAACTTTCACGCAACGACGCGGATTTTTTGTTGTCTTTATAGTTAGACGCAGCGTTTGATCGTCGACAAAATCGCAAACGGTTTTTCGACGTCGAAGGAGAAGCAAAATGAACGACCAAAAAATTATCGAATTGTTTTGGGAGCGGCACGAGAGCGCGATATCCGTCACGGCGGAAAAGTACGGGAAATACTGCCATACCATCGCTTACAACATTCTTTTCAATCATTTCGATGCGGAAGAATGCGTTAACGATACTTACCTTGGCGCCTGGAACAGTATCCCCCCGCAAAAGCCCGGCAACCTGACGGCGTTTCTCGGAAAAATCGCCCGCAACCTCGCCATCAATCGCTATAAGCGGCAATCGGCTGCAAAGCGCGGGAACGGACAGGTGGAAATCGTTTTGTCCGAGCTTGAAAACTGTGTTCCCGACATAAGCGGCGTCGAGACGGCGATGGACGAAGCGCATCTCGTTGCAGTGATAAACAACTTTTTACGCGCCCAGCACAAAACGAAACGCAACTTATTCGTGCAAAGATACTGGTATATGTATCCCGTCCGCGAAATCGCCGAAATGCACGATATGAGCGAAAGCAAGGTCAAGGCCATTTTGTATCGTATGCGCGTCGATCTCAAAAAAAATCTCGAAAAGGAGGAAATCTATCTATGAAGAAGGAAAAATTATTGAACGCAATCGGTCAGATTGACGATAAGATGATTGCGGACGCAAAGCCCGAGGTCAGGGCAAAACAAAAACGAGTAAAGTTCAGCCGTATGGCGGTGGCAGTGGCGGCGTGTCTTGTGTTATTGCTTGCGGTCGGCGTGATTACCCCGATTGCGGTCGGAAACACGGCGGCGGGCACGATAACGATGGAAATCAACCCGGGGGTTGAATACACGATCACCCGAAACGGAAAAGTAAAAGAAGTTCGCTTCCTGAACGACGACGCGGAAGGCGCGCTTGCAAAAGTCTCGCTGAAAGGGCAAAGTCTCGATACAGCGGTGGCTCTTACCGTTGCAGCATACAAGGCGGCGGGCTTTATGGAAAGCAACGATACCGTGCTGATTTCATTCGACAAAAAGCTGAGCGAAAACGCCAGACTGAAAGAGTCCGTGTCCGAGAACGTGCGGCGTGCGCTTGAAAAAACCAAGTCCGTCCACACGGTGGTTTACGCATCTGCTGCAAACAGCGACGAAACGGCAGCTATCGCGAAAAAATACGGCGTATCGCAAGGCAAAGCCCAACTTATCGCCGACGCAAAGAAAAACAGCAGCATGTCCGAAGAAGAACTTGCAAATCTGCCCCTTGACGAGCTTGTCCGGTTGCAGAAAGATATCGACTCCAAAATTATCGTTTCCGACTATATCGGCATTTTAAAAGCCAAAGCGATCGCATTAAGTGACTCCGGCTGCACAACGAGGGTGGAATTTACCGAAGCAAGGCTTATCGACATCGGCGCGAAATATCCTTATTATTGCATCGTGTTCAACGATAAAAACACGCAGTGGACATACCTTATCAACGCGATCAACGGCGACATTCTCGACAAAAACGAAGTGGCATTGTTCATATCTTTGGAAGACGCTCAAAACATCGCTCTGAAATACGCGGGGCTTGCCGATAACGACGAAGAAAAAGTCGTGTTTACCAAAGAAGAATTGAGCAGAAATTCGGGACGCCCGTGCTGGATTCTGGAATTTTATACGACAAAGTTCCAATACTTTTTCAAAATCGACGCCAAAACCGGCGAGGTGTTCTTTTTCGAATACCATATCGACGTAAGGAAAGCAAAAGAAATCGCGGCGCAAGACGCAGGCGTCTTTGAGGAATTTTCAAAACTCACGTTCACCATTGAAGAATACGTCGGCGGCGGCATTAAAACCCCGTATTTCTACCTCGTGTTCAATAACGACAAAACACAGTGGACTTATCGTATCGACGCAACGTTAGGCCACGTGCTTGACAAGAGCGAAGTCGCATTACTCGTCCCGTTGCAGAAAGCAAGAGAAATCGCGTTGAAAGACGCCGGCATCACGGACGAAAACGAAGTTACTTTCACAAAGGAAGAACTTAACAAAGGTCCCGAACGCCCGTGCTGGATTATTGAGTTTTACAACGAAAAGTATCAATACTCCTACGTCATCGACGCCGAAACGGGAGAAATCTTATTCAGCACCCGCTACGTAAGCATGGAGAAAGCCAAAACGATCGCGCTAATAGATACGGACCTTTCCGACGGCAGCAGGGTTGTCTTCACCGTGGAAGAACTGGTTGCCGGCGGCATTAAAACCCCGTACTATCTGTTCGTGTTCAACGACGGGAAAACGCAGTGGACTTACCGCATCGACGCGACGAACGGCAGCATTATGTACAGCAATTCGGAAGACCTTATGGTTTCTCTGGACAAGGCAAAAGAGATTGCTCTAACGGACGCGGAAATTCCGAAAGGAGTCGAAGTCGTGTTTACCAATGAAGTGTTGAGCAGAAATTCGGGACGTCCGTGCTGGGTTCTGGAATTTTACATCGAAAAGTACCAGTTCAGTTATAAAATCGACGCAAAGACCGGCGAAGTGATTTACAACCGCAGATATATCAATATCGAAAGGGCAAAAGAAACCGCTTTGCAGGACGCCGCGATCGAAGAAAACTCGAAGGTCGTTTTCACCGTGGAAGAGCTGGTTGACGGCGGAATCAAAACTCCGTATTTCAATCTCGTGTTCAACGACGGACAAACGCAGTGGACTTATCGTATCGACGCGACGAACGGCGGAATCCTTCATAAGGAAGATAAAGCGTTAAGATAAACCGACGGCGTAAAAAGCAACGAAAACGGAGATTTGTAAAAACGAATCTCCGTTTTTTCATTGTCAAAAACGCCGCCGTTCGCCCGAGGAATTATCGGGCAAAAAATCCGATTGTTGCAAATTTGTGACAATTCTGACGCAATCGTTCGGGGAAGTCGGTTTTATTATCTGGTAAAATTATCGTGTGCGGTCGGAAAGCACAAATACGGATTTAATCGCTGTGCGGCGTTTAAATAATAAAACAAAAGGAGTAACAAAATGAAAAAAACATTTATTATGACGATTTCGCTGGTTTCCGTACTTGCGATATGTATGGCGGTTTTTGCGGCATGCGGCAAGAAACACAATTTCTCAAAAACCTATACCTACAACAACGAGTACCACTGGCGCGCTTGCACCGATAAGGACTGCAAGGAGTGAAGGACAAGGCGAAACATACCTATGGCAAATGGGAAGTAACGAAAAAAACCACCGCAACCGAAAAGGGCGCGCTTTTGAAAAACGTTGACGAGCTCGACGCGCTCGACGCGAAACTAGACAAGCTGTACGATGAACTGTATGATAAAGACGAGGACGTTCTTTACAACGATTGCAAGGACGGCTCCTGCGACTTTTTCGGAAACGGATGCGACGAGTACGATGTGCTTTTAATCGAATACGATGAAAATTGTTTCGCTGAAAACTGCGGAAAATAAAAAATAAAACCCACCAAAACACATCTTGCAAAAGGCATCGCGAAAAGCGATGCCGATTGCGCGCGAGAGGGAATATGGCGTACAGTATTTACGTTGCCGACGACGAAAAAAAACATAAGGGAACTATTGAAAAACTTCCTTCAAAGCGACGGGTACGAAGTGAGCGCGTATGACACGGGCGACCTTCTTCTTGCCGCGTTTGAAAGGGAGCCTGCCGACATTGTCATTCTTGACATTATGATGCCCGGGCGCGACGGAATCGAGTGCGTGAAAGAATTAAGAAAGTATTCTTCCGTACCGATAATCCTTCTTACCGCCAAAGACGGCGAGCTTGACTACGTCAACGGGATAACGCTCGGCAGCGACGATTACCTTACCAAGCCGTTCCGCCCGACCGTGCTTTTAATGCGGGTGAAAGCCCTTTTGAGAAGGGCTGAAATGAGCGGCGACAAAAGTCGAAGGGCAAGGTTTTGAAACATGCTGATTTGACGTATTCGAAAGATGAACACTCTGTTTTTGCCGATAAAACCGTCGTTCCGTTGACAAAAACCGAAATGAGTCTGCTGGCGTTTATGATGGAAGAACCGCAGAAAACCCATTCCCGCGATAGCATGCTGGACAAAATCTGGGGGGGGTTGACGAAGACACCAAAACGCGCGCCATTGACGAAACGGTAAGGCGGATAAGAAAAAAATTGTCCGCGGCAAAAAGCGTCGTAACCATAGAAACCGTGTGGGGATACGGATACAAATTAAGCGCGGCGGTGAAAGACGAATGACAAAAATCAAACTGAAAATAGTGCTGACGTGCTTATGTTCGGTCGCGCTTATCCTTTGCACTTTGCTTGTCGTCGTAAACGTCGTTGTCCCGAAAAGCCTTGAAAATCAGGCGAAAAAGGCGATTGAACAAGAAATCGGCGAAAATCACGACGACGAAAAGTCGGGCATGAATTTTCTGAGTTCGAGCGTTGCGTATCTGGAAATCGGCGGGGCGAACGAAGACCTTGTGTATCTCACCGAAACGGGAAAAGCAGTGCTGGCGTTTTGCGACGATAAAAAGCCCGTCCGCGGCGAGTTTTACAGAATGAAAGACAAAAACCGCGACGTTGTTCTGGCGGTTTATTCGTCCGACGCCGACTTAACGGATAAATACGAGTACGTTTTGTACGTCGATATAAAATCAATATTAAATTACGTCCGCTGGCTCAACCTGTTGTTTTGCTTCGAGGTGATAATCGTGGGCGCGGTGATATGCCTTCGGCGTGATATTGCGTTGCAGTGATATTTGCCCTGCGGGCAAATTATGGATAATTATTTGTCATTGCGAAGCATAAACAAGGGTCCCCGCGGGATACTGTGTACCCGTGGGGAAAAGGCGCGCACAAACATAAGAGTGAGCATTATTGCTTGCAATAATGTGATTTCAAACGTGCAGTGTGCGACGCAACTTCGGCTAAAAGCCGAAATATAACTTTGACAAAGTCAAAATATAACTTGCATTGCAAATATAACTTGCGAAGCAAATATAACCGCCTTGCTCTCGCGATGATATGCCTTTGGACAAGTTATGGATAAAATTATCGTTTTGACAAAAACGTAATTTTGTGATAAAATATTCATACCTAAAATAGGAAGGAGCAAACGACAATAATTTTTAATCGGAAGTTTTAACCCCGCGACGGAGGTAACCGCCTATGAGAAGAATTATTAAAGCACAATCGGAATAAATTTTATTTCCTTGCGCTTTTTTGTTGCGGAAAAACCGAAAAAGTCCTTGAAAAGCAAGTACGGATTATCTTTTGACAGGAATCTGAAAGGAGAAGAAAAATGGAAAAGTGTCTTGCAATCGACATCGGAGGATCAAAAGTTCTGGTGGGCGTCGTTGACGAAACGGGCATTGTCGTCGAATACGATCGCAAAGAATATTCGTCGGCTTATTCGCTTGAAACGCTGTATGCGAACGTAAAACGAATGGCTGCGCCGTATATGGAAAAATACAAGCCCGAAATATGCGGCGTTTCGTTGCCGGGGCCGGTGAACGGCGATACGGGCGTATGTCCGCTCGCGCCTTTTTTGGGAATAAGGGATTGGCACGCGGCGGAAGACCTCAAAGAAATTCTCGGTATCCCCGTGTATGCCGAAAACGACGCGAACGCTTGCGCCGTTGCCGAGAAAGTTTTCGGAAAGGCGGCGGACGTCGACGATTTTATGTGGATTACCGTCAGCAACGGAGTGGGCGGCGCGCTGTATCTGAACGGAAGCCTTTACGTCGGAGCGAACTTTTGCGCCGGCGAATTCGGGCATATCAGAGTCGAAGAAAACGGAAAGGCTTGTACCTGCGGGAAGAAAGGCTGTCTGGAATCGGTGGCGTCGGGACGGGCGGTTTCCGCTTATTACAAGGAAAAAACGGGGCAGGACAGGACGGCGAAAGTGATTGGCGCGCTTGCAAACGAAGGCGATGAAATCGCAGTTGCGGCATACCGTCGCGCGGCAAAAGCATTGGGCGCGGTCATAGCACAAGCCGCAACTCTTCTGGACGTGAACGTTTGTTATCTTGGCGGCGGAGTATCCCAAAGCCTGGACCTGTTCAAAGACGACCTTATCGCAGAAATCAACGATAAACTGTTTCTTCCGATTGATAAAACCGTCAAAATCGAATATTCGGGGCTTGGATACTATGCGTCCTTGTGCGGCGCGGCGGCGGTTGTATACGGTGCGAACAAACAACGAGAATTAAACAAAGGAGAATAAATATGACGAACGAAAAAGAGAAAATTAACCTTTCCGCATTGTTCAGAATCGGCTACGGGCTGTACGTTCTGACCACCAACGACGGAAGAAAAGACAACGGCTGCATCGTAAACAGCGTAATGCAGGTCACAAGCAATCCGTTGAGAGTCGCCGTTTGCGTAAACAAACAGAATTACTCGTGCGGGACGATTCTGGAAACGCTGAAAATGAACATCAACTGCTTGTCGGTCGACGCGACCTTTGACGTTTTCAAGAGATTCGGTTTCCAAAGCGGCAAAACTGTCGATAAGTTTTTCGGAGAAACGCCGAAAAGGAGCGAAAACGGGCTTGTCGTAATGCCGGAGTTTTGCAACGCGTTCATATCCCTTGCGGTGGAGCAGACAATCGACCTCGGCACGCACGACATGTTCGTTTGTTCCGTTGAAGAAGCGGCGGTGTTTTCCGATCTCGACACGCTGACTTATACGGAATATCAGAAAAACGTGAAGCCGAAGCCCGTCGCGCCAAAGAAGAAATCGTACGTTTGCAAAGTGTGCGGCTACGTTTTCGAGGGCGAAGAACTGCCGCCCGACTTCATTTGTCCGATATGCAAGCACGACGCGTCGGCGTTTGAACTTATGAAATAAATCAAATACAAATAAACCAAAAGGAGAAAGAAAATGAAAAAGTACATTTGCGAAGTATGCGGTTGGGTATATGACGAAGAAAGTTGCAAGGAAAACGGGATTCCGCTTGTGGAGTTTGAAGACTTGCCCGACGATTTCGTCTGTCCCGTATGCGGAGTTGGAAAAGAATTGTTTTCCGAAATAGAATAGGACACAAATGAAACACAGGAAAAGACGATAATCCTTCTTCTGACCATAGCGTTGACGTTATTTTCGTCGATCGCATTCTTGCCGTCCGCCGTCTCGGAAGCGAATTCCGCGCCGAGAGAACGAAAGGCTACGATTCAAGCGGGGTTATCGTCAAGACCGAAAACAGTCCGATAGTCGTCGATAAGGAAGATCTGACTTTTCATATTTATTCCGCCGACCGCTTTGTCCCCGTGCAGGAATACGACAGGCGGGGCATAGTTACTGCCGAATACACTTTCCGCAATCCGACAAATCTGACTGTCGAAACAAGATGCCTGTTTCCTTTCGGATTCGTTCCGTATGACGAATCGCAGACCGAGGCGGGGTTTACGAGGCGCGTTTTGAAAAACTGCCCGACGGCGAACTTACGCTTTTCATTTGCGAGTCGGAAAATCCCGAAAGGTACAATCCGTCGCTTGGGAAGGTGACCAAAATCATCATAATATTGTCCACTGGCATCGGGTTGATTGTTATCGGGACGATAATACTTGTCGTTACCGTCAAAAAACAGAAAACAAAAGGAAAGAAAAGATAAAATCAGATAAATAGGGGAACGCGTACGGCGGATTATTCCTGTTCCGAAACGGGGGCGGGGATTTCCGCGTCGGCGCGTTTTTTGCGTGTGACAAAGAATATGATAATCGCCGCAACGAGCGTCAGCATTTCGGCGGCGGGCGTTGCGAGCCAAAGCCCCGTGATTTTCCAAAGATGTGCGAAAAGATAAGCAAGCGGAATAATCAGCACGACTCCGCGCAAAAGGGTGATGATTTGCGAACATACGCCTTTGTCGGACGCCGAAAAGTATGACGAAAATAACAGATTGAATCCCGAAAACAGCGAAGAAATGAAATACAGTTTTATGCCGGTCGTGGCAAGTTTTTGAAGGTCTTCCACTTTTTCCGTGTTGAAGATTGCCGCGATGCCGTCCGCCGAGAAAAACAGCGCAACGTACAGGACGGCGGCGGTCGCGCCGATTGTAATCAGGGCATATTTCAGCACCTGTCGTATCCGCGCGAAATCGTGCTGTCCGTATGAAAAACTGATTATAGGCTGGGTGCCCGCCGAAATCCCGTTGAAAATCGCGTTTATCACGTAAAACACGTTGACGACGATGGCGAACGCCGCAACCGCCGTATCCCCGCCAAGCGACTTGAACAACTTATTGATGAGCATCATCACGAGTCCGAAGCCGAACTCCGCAATGAACGAAGCAAGTCCCAGCGAGATTATCTCGCCGAACACGCTAAGAGATAGTTCCGTCTTTTCAAGACGGAACGTGTTTTTCTTTCGGAAAAAGAAAATCATCAGAATAAGCATGCTGATTACGGGCGAAATGCCTGTCGCAAGGGCGGCGCCGAGCATGCCGAGTTTGCATGGGAAAATAAAAACGTAGTCGAAAACGATGTTGAAAAGGTTGCCGAGAAGCGACGCGGTCATCGCAAGTCTGGGCGCGCCGTCGTTGCGGATGAAGTTTTGCAGAACGTTGTTGAACATAAAAAAGGGAGCAAAGCAAAGTATAATTTGCACGTAGGTTTTGCTCCCTGAAAACGTTTTGCCGTCCGCGCCGAGAAGCGACGCCACGGGACCGCTTAAAAACGCGCCGAGAAGCACGAATACGACCGCAAAACACGCGACGACAAAAAAGGTGTGAGTGAACACTCTGTTTGCGCTTTTGACGTCTCCCGCTCCTTTGTATATGGCGAATTTCGTGCTTCCGCCGATGCCGAACATAAGACCGATTGAAAAAACGATACTGAACGAAGGCATTGCCAGATTCAACGAGGCAAGCCCGGTCTTCCCGAGACTCAAAGAAATGAAAAACGTGTCCGCCAGAATATAGCAGGACAGCCCGATCATGGCAATCACGTTTGCCGACACGTATTTAAAAAATTCTTTCAAGGTCTGGTTTTTCATTTTTCTCCACAAATAAAAAAGCGCCAGGTTGCATCTTCAAAGGCCTAACGATGCAATTTGACGCGCTCACCCGGCGGCGAGATTATTCGTTTGATTGCATTATATAGAAGTAAAGGGCGGTTGTCAACGAGATTTCGCCGAAACTTTTGAAAGACCGCTGCCGTGAAAATGCCACGAAAAAAGAATAAATTATTTTCAACCGTTGTAAATAAGGATTTTTCGTGGTAAAATATCTTTGATTGAAAATTTTAAGGAGCTTATATGAAAGTTTGCATTTACGGAGCGGGTTCGCTCGGAACGGTACTTGGAGCATACGTCGCGAAAAGTGGCGAGGAAATCGACCTTGTCAACAGGAACAAAGCGCACGTCGCCGCGTTGAAAGAGCACGGCGCAACCATCACGGGGACAGCGAATTTCAACGTGAAAGTCAACGCGATGCTGCCCGAAGAAATGAAGGAAAAATATGACATAATTTTCCTTATGACAAAGCAACTCAACAACAAAGAAGTCGTGAAAATGCTCACAAACTTTTTGGCGGACGACGGTGTAATATGTACGATGCAAAACGGTCTTCCGGAACACAGCGTGTCCGAAATAATCGGCGAAGACAGGACGTACGGTTGTGCAATCGGCTGGGGCGCGCAAATGACCGCTCCCGGCGTCAGCGAACTCACGTCGGAGCCCGACGCTTTGGTTTTCGCGCTCGGCGCACTCAATAAAAAAGCGCAGGAAGACAAGCATTTCAAGGAAATCGTCCGTATACTGTCCATTATGGGCAAGGTTGAGGTTGAAGACAATTTCATAGGGGTAAGGTGGTCAAAACTTCTCGTAAACTCCGCATTCAGCGGAATGTCGGCGGTGCTCGGCTGCAATTTCGGAGAGGTCGCGGACAACAAAAAAAGCAGACTTTGCGCGCAACGCATCATAAAAGAAATCATCGACTCAACCCGCGCGGGCGGCATTCATATTGAGCCGATTCAGGGCAAAGACGTCGTAAAACTTCTGGATTACAACAACCCGATCAAACAAAAAATCTCGTTTGCGATAATTCCCGTCGCAATCAAAAAACACCGCCTTATCCGCGCAAGTATGTTGCAGGATATCGAAAAGGGCAAACCTTGCGAGGTCGAGGCAATCAACGGCGTCGTGAGCGAGTACGGAAGAAAGGTCGGCGTGCCAACTCCCGTCAACGACAGGGCGGTCGAAATAATCCGCGGCATCGAAGAAGGCAAGTACAAACCGTCTTTCGACAACCTGAAACTCTTCGACGACGTTCTTAAAAAGAAGTAAACGCAAAGTCAAAAAACAACAAACAAAACCGTCCGGATGCGGGCGGTTTTTTATTGAAGAAAATGAACAAACGAGTTAAAAAAAGCGCGGGTGATAGGTTTTTAAGGTTTTCTACCAAATCTTTACAATCACAAAAAATCGTGCAAATACTTTACATTCCCGAATTTCCGTATTATTATTCATAGTGTAAGAAAAAATATATTAAAGATATTATATTAAAGATATTTTGAAGATGCGGCAATTTCGGACGGAAAATCCGATAATTCTTGCAAAAAAGGACGTATCAAAAACACCCGAATTTTACAAAAAAGGTTTTAACGACGCAAAAATTTTGAAGCCCTACCGCGCGCAGTATTTATCGTATGTGCAAGGAAGGGCGACGAAAAGCCGCGCTCGAAACGAAATTTATAAAACAAATTTTCAAAGGAGAAAACAGCAATGGCAGAGATGAGTAAAGCTTACACACCGGAGTTTATGGGCGATCCCAATCCGCGTGAAAAAATTCTCAAACTCGCAAGAAAGATCACCGACTGCGTCGACCATAAGATTCTGGGCGTTACGGTAAACGATCCCGAATACTGGGGACTTGCCTGCGTGGTTACCGACGAAATGGCGGACGTCGCGCTGAAAATGAAAGTGCGTCATCACTACACGTTTGAAGACCTTCTTGCAAAGAATCCCGAACTCGGGAAAGAAAAGCTTCAAAAGTTGCTTGACGACATGAGCAAAATCGGTATTCTGGAATACGATTACGGCGACAATTACGACCACAACGGTCCCATTAAGGGCGCAAAGAAAATCCGTCGTTATACGTTACCGATGTTCGTTCCCGGTTCTGCGGAATTCACGAACATGATAAAGAAACAGCTTGATGATCATCCGGAACTCGCGATGTTTTTCGAGCGTATGACGTATCTTCCCCTGACAATGGTCACGCCTATGGTTCCCCCGGGAGGCGCGGGAATCGGTATGCACGTTATCCCCGTCGAGAAAGCAATCGAGATGGAAAACGGCACAATGGATATCGAGCATATTTCGTATTGGCTCAAAAAGTACGAAGGTCACCTTGGCGTAGGCATTTGTTCGTGCCGTTACGGCAGGGCGAAACTGGGCGAAGGTTGCGGCGACAGCTGTGAAGAATGGTGCATCGGTATCGGCGATATGGCGGATTACTGCCGCGAAACGGGCAAAGGCCGCGATATCACTTACGACGAGGCAATGCAAATTCTGAAAAACGCCGAAAAGAACGGTTTCGTACATCAGATCACGAATATCGACGGCGAAAACAAGATTTTCGCAATCTGCAACTGCAACGTCAATATCTGCAACGCTCTGCGTACGTCGCAACTTTTCAACACGCCTAATATGTCCAGAAGCGCGTACGTCGCGAGGGTTGAAAAAGACAAATGCGTGGCGTGCGGCAAGTGCGTGGAATACTGCCCCGCCGGAGCGGTAAAACTCGGACAAAAACTTTGCACGAAACAGGGCGAAATCAAATATCCGAAGCACGAACTCCCCGACAATCTCAGCTGGGGACCCGACAAGTGGGACGAAGATTACCGCGACAACAACCGCATCAACTGCTACGAAACGGGTACGTCGCCTTGTAAGGTTGCATGTCCCGCTCACATCGCGGTTCAGGGCTACATAAGAAAAGCCAAAGAAGGCAAGTACAGGGAAGCGTTGGAACTTATCAAAAAGGACAACCCGTTCCCCGCAATCTGCGGACGCGTCTGCAATAAGCGTTGCGAAGCCGCCTGCACAAGGGGAACCATCGACGAAGCCGTCGCAATCGACGACATCAAGAAGTTCATCGCGGAACAAGACCTGCACGCGGAAACGAGATTCGTTCCCGAAGTCGTCATTCCGTCGAACGTCGATAAGCAATGGTCCGAAAAAATCGCAATTATCGGCGCGGGACCTGCGGGACTTTCCTGTGCATACTATCTTGCGACGAAAGGATACAAACCCACCGTGTTTGAAAAGAACGCGCGTCCCGGCGGAATGCTCACTTACGGTATTCCTTCCTATAAACTCGAAAAGGACGTCATCGAGGCTGAAATCGACGTACTGCGCGAACTCGGCGTCGAAATTAAATGCGGCGTGAACGTCGGCACCGACGTCACCATCGATGAACTCAGAAAACAAGGCTACAAGGCGTTTTACGTTGCAATCGGCTGCCAGGGCGGCAGACTACCCGGCATACCCGGCGAAGACGCGATCGGCACGGATATGGCTGTATCGTTCCTGCACGACGCAACCGAAAACCACGACAGAAAACTTGGCGGCAAGACGGTTGTCATCGGCGGCGGCAACGTTGCGGTGGACTGCGCTCGTACGGCTGTCAGATTCGGCTCCGATAACGTCGGCATGTACTGCCTCGAATCGCGCGAAACAATGCCCGCGTCCGTAAACGAAATCAAAGAAACGCTCGAAGACGGCATCTCGATCAACAACGGTTGGGGTCCCAAAGAGATTCTGAAAGACGAAAAAGGCAACGTTAAAGCGGTCGTGTTCAAGAAATGCCTGTCGGTCATCGATCCGAAGACAAATCGCTTCAACCCGCAATACGACGAAAACGACACGATTACGGTCGAGGCGCAACACGTTATCTTCGCAATCGGTCAGTCCGTTGTCTGGAACGACTTGCTGAAAGGCACGAAGGTTGAGTTCCATCACGGCAATTATCCCGTTGCGGATTCTCTGACTTATCAGACGGCGGAACCCGACATTTTCGTCGGTGGCGACGTGTACAGCGGACCGAAATTCGCAATCGACGCAATCGAAGCGGGCAAGAACGCGGCGGTATCGCTGCATCGTTTCGTACAACCCGGCACGAGCATGACTATCGGCCGCAACAGAAGACAGTTTGTCGAGCTTGACAAAGACAACATCGTCATCGACAGCTACGATACGGCAGGCAGACAGGAAGCGAAAGAACTCGACGGCGACAAGCACTCCTTCCGCGATCTGCACGGCACTCTCACCGAAGAACAGGTCAGGATCGAAGCGTCAAGGTGTCTGGGCTGCGGCGCGAGCATCGTCGACGAAAACAAATGTATCGGCTGCGGTATCTGCACCACTAAGTGCGAATTCGACGCAATCCATCTGCATCGCGAACATCCCGAATGCTCTAAGATGAGCAGAAGCGAAGATAAGTTCAAGGAGATTTTACCGTATGCCATAAAACGCGGTATGAAAATCGCGTTCGGCAAGAAAACGCCCGAAGAAAAGGCTTCGCAAAAACGCCATAAGGCTGCGAAAAAAGCGGCAAAACAAGCCAAAAAGGATAAGTAATTTATGCACGAACTCGGGGTGGTCTTCCATATCGCGGACATAGTGCGCGACGTCGCGGTCGAAAACAAGGCAACGAAAATCCAAAAAGTCGTTATGCAAATCGGCGAAGTATCGACGGTCGTCAACGACCAACTTATCGACTGCTGGAACTGGAACGCAAACCGTACGGAACTTCTGAAAGGTTGCGTGCTGGAAATCGAACCGGTGAAAGCCGTGACGTACTGCGAAGACTGCAAGAAAGAATACGAAACGGTCAAATACGGCAAAATCTGCCCGTATTGCAAAAGCGAAAGGACTTATCTTTTGAGGGGCAACGAAGTCATGATAAAAGAAATCGTCGTGGAATAAGCGGCGAAAATCAAAAAACCATCGGGTGTTTTTCCCGATGGTTTTTCTTTGTGCTTTTATTCTTCTTTTTCCTTTTCCTGTTCGTCGAAATACGCGACGATGCGTTTCCTTACGTCACGCGGGATTTTTCTGTAATAAATACTGTTAAAGAAGTTTACGGGGTGCAGCGACACGAAAAGCCTTGTGAAGAACGCGGCGGCGGAATTTCCCTTGATTTCGATATCGGCGGCGGACGTTATCGGCAGCGATTCGTCAAGACCGTTTATGGGGCAAGTGCGCCCGAGATTTACCGTGATTTCCTTTGTTTCGCCGGGGACAAGGTCAAAGAAGTTGTCCGAAAACTTTGCGCCGTTAATATTGTTTCTGATGAACACGCCGCGCGCAAACACGTCCGTTGAAAGTGTGATTTTAAGCACGCCGTCGCGGATAAAGTCGTATTCTCTTTTGATGACGGGGTGCGGCAGACGCGCGTATTTTTCCCGTCTTACAAGCCTTGTGTCGGTATATTTTCCGTCTTCCGTTTCAAGTTCCGCATAAGCAAAACACCTTAAACGTTTGTTCTGATTTCTCACGATTGCCATACCTTGTGCAAGTTGCATTTTGCTTTCTCCGGCGACAAGGGTAATGTCGCTATGTTTCTCAACAAGCACTTCACCGTCGTAATTGCACACCTTAAACGTGAGTTTTGCCGAAATATCCTTATTTGTGTCGTTGAAAGTGTGGACGTAAAAGCCGCCGTCCACTGCGTCGATATTGACTGCGACGGGCGCATAATAACGCCTTAAATAATACCCCGCCGCTTTAATACTTTCGTCAAAATCTCTTACCGACCAGCTGAGCCCCTCGAACACGTCGTTGAGTTGCCAGACGATAGTGCCGTTCACGGTGGGCTTATTGCGCCTGAAATGCGACACCCCTTCGCGAAGACCTTCCGCCTGTGCGATTTGCGAGGCGTAAACCCAGCCCGAAATATCTTTCGGCGCGTTGAACCTTTCAAGGGTATAATACTTGATTTTGCCGACGCCTGCTTGTGAAAAGTCGCGGGCTTTCAGTTTTTTGGAATTTATATTTTCGTCGTCGCCGAGAATTTTTTTCATGCTGTTTTCGGACGGCAGACTCATCATGCCGAATTCGCTTGCAAAGCGTGGCAGACGTTTTTTGAAATAAGTCGCGGGCTTCATACCGTGCCACACCGCCCAGATATGCGCGTCGCCGACGTTGTCCGCGGCGTATCCGAACATATACGACACGCCCGACGGGCTGCCGGGGATATACGCTACGTCGGAATTTTCTTGCACGATTTTTTTCAGGTCGTAATAGAAAAACGGTTCCGCCGCGTCGATATAGCGCGAGAAAAACATCCAGTTGACGGACATCGCCTCAATCTCGTTATTGCCGCAGAACAGCGCAAGCGATGGGTGGAAATGCAGACGTTTCACCTGATATTCCGCTTCCTTTTTTACGTTTTCCATAAACGCGGGCAGGAAAAGGGGATATCCCTGACACGCAAACGGGAAGTCCTGCCACACAAGGATACCGCGCTTGTCGCACTCGTCATAGAAAAACTCGTTTTCGTATCCGCTCCCGCCGAATATTCTTATCATATTCATATTCATAAATTCGACGTCGGAAAGCAAACGGCGGCATTTTTCCCTGTCGAAAACGTCCGTAACGTCGGGCGGGACGTAATTCGCGCCCTTTATGAAAAGGGGCACGCCGTTTAACGTAAAGCGGAAGTTTTTGCCGATTTCGTCGGGGCTGTTGTCGAAAACAAGGTCGCGAAGACCGATTTTCACGATTTTGCCGTCGACGATTTCGTCGTCGCGGCTCAGACTTACCACGACTTCATACAAAGGTTGTTCGGGCTTATCCGACAAATCTCTTGTCCACCAGAGTTCGGGGTTTTTGATTTCGATATCCGCCTTGAACAAGCCGTTTTCGATTTCGATGCCTTTTGCGTTGAACTCCGACTTATCGGGGGACAGCACCGAAAAGAAGGTTGAAAAATCGTCCGTCGTATTGTATCTTTCGACGCGCGCCGTCATCGACAGCGTTACCGCGCCGTCAGAGTTGTGTTTTTGCGATATTCTGAAATCGGAAATTTCCGCGCCGCACGCCGTTTCGAGATACACGTCTTCGCGGATGCCCGACGCGGGGGCAAAGGGCGCAAAGTCCCAGCCGAAGTGGAAGGCGGGTTTTCTTATATGCACGTCGCCCGAAAGTCCGTTGAGATTTTTCGGCGTTTTGATGAGTTTGGTTGCGCCGACGACGAAAGCAACCGGCCCGCAGATTCTTACTTCCAGCACGTTTTCGCCCGGCTTTAACAGCGATTTCACGTCGCGGCGGAAAGGCAGAAACGCGTTTTCGGAATGGTCGACCTCCCGGTCGTTCAGAACGACGAAAGCGAGTGTGTCGATTTTGTTCAGCACAAGGAAAACCTTGTCGGCTTTCAAAAAGTCCTCGCTCACATTGAAAGTTTTCCGATAAATCCAGTCGTCCGTGCCCGCGCGGAAAAACCATTCGTTATCGCGCGTGTTTTCGGGCGAGACGTCCACAAGGGGGTTTTTCATGCGGTCAAGGCGGATAAGATCCAGAAAGTTCGTGCCGGGGACGACCGCGTCCATAAAGTCCGCGTCCCTTGACGACTTGAATTGCCATTTTCCGTTCAGATCGAGTTTCATAAAGTAATGTTGCCTTTTTTTCGTAGGTGATAAACAGATTATACGACGATTTTCGGGGCGTTGTCAATGCGTGCCGAACAAGGTTTGTATTATTTTTTCCCGGCAGTCGAAAAGTCTTGTAAAGTGCGACAACTTAAAATTATTGACAAATCGTTTTGATACATATTGCCCGTAATAAGCGCAAAGATTACCAACAACTATGCACAAATAATGATTATTCCGACAAGTGACGTTAAAATTAGTTTCCTAAACAATGTTTACAACACCGAGTTCCACTATATGGGGACGAAAGCCGAATGGGCAAAAGTGAGCATTGCAGAAAAACCGAAAAAAGCAATCGTCGTAAAATGCACCGACGGCGAAGTCACGGTCGAGAAGCGCGCAGACAACTGACAAAGAACGTTTGTTAAGCGGTGTCCCTTCCGGGAGATTCCCGCGCTGCGCTCGGAATGACGTGCAAATTGCCATTCTGAGGAGTGTCAACAAAGCGCGTGTTGCGCGAAAACCACGTTGCTTTCGCAACAATAAAACAAAACCCCGAATTGCTTCGGGGTTTTTCATTGGTTTTGGATTATTCCTTGTCGGCGCGTTGCGCTTTGAGTTCGTCAAGAATTGCCGAAAGAAGTTCCTGCGTTTTGTCGGGAGCGGGTTCAACGGGCGCGACTTCAACGGGAGCGGGTTCTGCGGGGGCTTCTTCTGCGACCGCGACTTCTGCGGGGGCTTCCGTCGTTTCGGCATCGCCGTTCTTTTTCGTTACTTTTTGTGCAAGTTGTTCCAGTCTTGCTTTTTCTTTGCCGCCGATTTCGCGCGCCTTATTGATTGCTTTCACGATAAGGAAGAGTACAAGCGCGGTGAGAAGGAAAGTAACGATTGCGGAAATAACCGCGCCGAAGTCCATAATGACCGCTTCTTTTACGACTGCGCCTGTCGTCGCGTCGATGACGGGATCTCTCAGGACGACTTGAAGGCTCTTGCCGTCTTGTCCCAAAGGAATCATATTGATAAGGGGTTGAAGTATACCTTTGACAAGCGAGTTTACGATTGCGGTGAACGCGCTGCCGATAATCATACCTACTGCAAGGTCAAGGGCGCTGCCACGATTGATGAACGCCTTGAATTCCTGCCAAAGTTTGAATTCGTGTTTCTTTTTCATAAAGTGTGCTCCATAACTTGATTTTCGAGAGATAATATAGCACACTGCGAATAAGTTTGCAAGTATTTGATTAAAAATAATTATATATGCGACAGATTTAAGTCGTACGACCGACAAAGCCCGCAAAACATGCCAAATCTTGACAGCGCGCCGCACGGGTGATAAAATATATACAACAATATTTTCGGAGAAGACCATGTATCATATTATTATAAATCCCGTCGGCGGCAAGGGAGAAAGCCAGAAAGCGCTGCAAACGGTCAAAAAATTGTTGGATGCCAAAAAAAGTGCCGTATATCGTGCATGAAACGCAACACGCGCGCCACGCAACCGAAATCGCAAGGGAACTTTCGCATGAGCCCGACACAAAAATCATCGCAATGGGCGGCGACGGCTCCTTCCACGAGGTGCTTTGCGGCATTGAAAACTTTGAAAACGTTACGCTCGGGCTTATCGCGTGCGGCAGCGGCAACGACTTTATCAAAAAGTCGGGACACCCCAAAGACGTCGAAAAAGCCCTTGACGTGATTCTGAAAGGCAACGTCGGTTACGTCGACTATATGGACCTCGGCACGACAAGGTGTTTGAACGTCGCGGGCGGCGGCATGGACGTGGACGTCCTTGTGAAATACGCCTCCGTCAAAAAACTGAAAGGCAGCGCGGCGTATAATTACGCCTTGATTTACACCCTGTTACATACCCGCTTCCACAAACTCCGCCTGATTGTCGACGGAAAAACGATGGATAAAAGCGTGTTTATGATCGGAATCGGCAACGGCGGCTTTATCGGCGGCGGATTGCCCATTTGCCCGCACGCGGAAGTGTCGGACGGGAAACTTGACGTCGTTATCGTCAACGAAATGAAAAAAAGACGGATTCCGCCGATGCTCCTGAAATTTTTGAAAGGCAAACACGTCGAGGACAAAACCGTTGAAGAATTCCGCACCGACCGCGTCATTATCGAGGCTCTGGACGACAGCCGGTTTGAGCTTGACGGCGAGATTATCGAGGACAGATACCTTGACATAAAAGTCGTGCCGAACAAACTGAAAATGTTTATGTAAAAAACCAAATTTTTACCACAAAAAAAAGCACTTCGCAAAGAAGTGCTTTTTGTTTGGAGTTTCAAAGTTAAATGCGAGTTGTTTTGTCTTCGCCGATACCGACCATGCCGTCGACGGTGTATTTTTTGCCGTTCGTGTCGGTGACGTAGCCGTAAATCTTGCCGTAAGGCAGGGCGTAATAAACAGCCACGGGAATGGGCATATAAAACACGTTGTCGATTTTGAAAGTGATATCGACAAGCCCTTGTCCCGCCTCGTCGCGGATATGCCATTCGTTCGCTTTCTTTTTGCCGTCTTTATGGGTGAATACCACGGGCGGCATCGGGAAAGATTCGCCTTCCAGCCAGATTACGTTTTCGTTGTAATTGACCTGATCGACCGATTGGTTTCTCGTCAGGTTGAAAGCAAAGAACTTCTGTTCGCCGTCGATTTCGGTCTTGCCCATCGTGGTGAGCCAGTCGTAGTGCGAGAAGAAGGGATAATATCCTTTGTGGTCGTCGATGATACCGACCGAGCGCTCGTTGGTTTTATAGGTTTTGCCGTTTAACGTAATCGTACCCGTCGCCTTGAAGAAATCTTTTTCGCTGTAAAGGGGGTTTCTGAACGAGCCGTCCTTGTTTTTCATAAGGGGCATAACGCCGTTGGCAAGGGGCGAAAGACGTTCAAACGAAATGTCGATTGCAAACTCGCCGGATTTGCCTTTGGTATGACCGACGCATTGCGCTTTGCCGTTTGCGAAATCGTTGATAATCTTATATTCGCTCTTTTGGGTTTTGCAGTAGCAGTTGTCGGACAAAAGTTGTTTTGCGACCTTCGCGCGTTTCACGGGCACGAGATTGCGCCAGGCATAAATTTTGTTGTCGGCGTTGTTGTGCCATACGAAAATGGAAAAACCGATGGGGCCCATGTTGTAGCACGCGCTGATGAGAGAGCCTTCGTCCATGTTGACTTCAAACGCTTCCCACTCGATAAGGCGCATGCGTTTGATGAACGACGGCGTCTTCATAAAGAAAGGTTTTTTGCAATCCAGAAGGTTTAAGTCCTGAAAAGGCTCGCTGAACGTGCCGTAATGCGCGACGCCGTTTTCAACGATATGCGCGGGCGTCGTGACGGGCGTGCGTTTTTCGCCGATGTTTTTTGCAAAGTTACTCATAATAAAACTCCTTATCAAAAAAGATTTTGTATATTTTTTCCGTAATTTAGTATATTGATGTTATCACACGCGCGTGAAAAAAGCAAGGTTTTTTGCCATTATTCGCGCGGCGCGCGTTTGGTTTTTCCGAAAAGTATGACGGCGCGTTCCGACGATTTTTTGATTTCTTCGGGACTGACGCCTTTCGCTTCCGCCAGAATTTTCACGACCGTCGGGCTGCAAAAACCGCCCTGACATCTGCCCATACCGGGGCGGCACCTGCGCTTAATCGCGTCAAGGGTATATACGGGCAGCGGACTGTCCAACGCGTCTAGAATTTCGCCTTTCGACACTTCTTCGCAGCGGCAGACGATTTCGCCGTACGCAGGGTTTTGTTTTATCAGAGCGTCGCGCTCGCTTTCCGACATTTCTTTCGGATGCGGGTGCTTTTTTCTTACCGGGTTGAAGGAAGCGTTCTTTTCAACCGCCTTGAATTTCGACACGTATTCGACCGCCCATTTCGCAAGGTCGACGGCGATTGCGGGCGCGGCGGTCGCGCCGGGCGATTGTACCCCCGCCGCTTCCAGAATATTTTCGGTGAAAATACCTTTTCTTACCTGAAAATCTTCTTCGTAGGTCGGCGAGCGCACCCCCGAAAAGTATGCGATGACGTCGGACGGCTTTATATTTTCGGCGACTTTCATTTGCTCGTTTATGATAAAGTCCATGGTTTCTTTGTCGGTTGTGACGTCTTCGCGGTCGGGCGTTTCAAGGACGTTCGGTCCTATTATCATATTTTTGTCGACTGTGTGAATGACGGCGATACCCTTGCTCGTATTTTCGTGCGACAGGGCGAATTTTGTCATATCGATGCGTTTTTTCAGCGACAGTTTTTCGTCGGACAAAACGGTTATCGGCGACTTGACTTCCGTCGTGTTGATGTATTTTCCGACCTTTTTGTCAAGGATTATGTCCGTGCCTTTTCTCGGGTGAATGGTAAAGGTTCTGTCGCCCGCCATATCGGCGATGACGTCGGTATAAACGCCGGCGCAGTTCACGACGATCGTCGGGTGCAGCGTGCCGCGGTTGGTTTTTACGGCGGTGATTTTGCCGTTTTCGACGTCCATGCCCGAAACCATCGTGTTCAGCGCGATTTTTGCGCCGTTTTCAAGGGCGTTTTCCATAAGGGCGACGCACATTTTATAAGGCGACGTGAATCCGCCCGTGGGCATATACAGCGCGCCCGTTGCCCACGACGGGGCGTAAGGCTCGATTTTCAGCAGTCCTTTTCTGTCGACGTATCTGACGCCCGGTATTTTCAGCCGCTTGGAGTTAAGCACAAGAAGGCGGGGAAGAAGTTGTTCCCACTTTTTCGCGATGAGCAAAAGATGACCGAGCCTTTCAAACGGGACGTCAAGGTCGCGCGCAAGGTCGGTGTACATTTGATTTCCGACGTAGTTATACTTGTGTTTTTGCGACGACGGTGAATAGTTTATGCCGACGTGCACCGCGCCGCCGTTTCGTGAGGACTGTCCCGCCGCGACGTCCGCGCCTTTTTCGACGACAAGTACGTCAAGGTCGTATTTTGAAAGTTCCCTTGCGGTTGCCGCGCCGACAAGCCCCGCGCCGATAATCAGAACATCGGGGGAAAGTCCGTCCAGAGCGTTGTCGGTAATCGGGGGAACGTATTGCTTTTGTACAAAGCCTTTCAGTTTCACGTCGTTGACGACGCCGATATATTTTTTGTCGACGGCGATACGTCCCGCCTTTACGACGGTGTTCCAGTCGTCGACTTCGCCCGAAAGGTAAATGCAACCGTTTTTCTCTTCGGCGGTAATTCTGTCGTCAAGTTCTTTCAGTTTTTTGACTTTTTTCTCAAAATCGCTCATTTTATGTTTTTGATTTCCGTTTTTATTTTATTTTGCAAAAGTTCGCGCTCGGACGCGATGTCCCAGATGCCCAAACGCAGAACGTACGCGACGACGTCCCACGGCTTATGGCTGTCCTTTGTGATGCCTTTGTTCATTTTTACGTAGTTTTTGATAAATCCGTTGTAAATGAACACGCGGACGGTACTCATAAGGAATATTTTGAGTTTGGAGCTGCCGGGGAAAAGTTCCGCGTCGTGGAACAAAAAGTGCATCATCGCAAGCTCCGCCTCGGGACGGCCTTTGCAGGCAGTCATCCAGTCGATGACCTGATATTTGTCGCCGTCGCACATAATGTTGTCGGTGTGGAAATCGAGGTGGATTATGTTGTCGGCTTCGGGCAGGGCGGAAATATAGTTTTTAAGTTTTTCGGATTCTTCTGCCGAAAGAAAAGTAAAAAGCCCGTTGTCAAGGGTTTCGAGCGCGACGCGTCGGACGTCGCGGAGTTTGTCGGAGTGCGCGGAATGAACATGAGTGTGAAGCGCGGCGATGATTTTCCCGGCCGTAAACAAAATCGCGGGGTTTTTCATCGGCATGTTCGTCAAAGATTCGCCGTAAAGTTTCTTGAAAACGAGCCCTTGTCTTCCGTTTACTTCGACTTTGCCTAAACATTCCATCGGCGTGCAGCCTGTTTCAAACGCGACGGTCGTGTTCAGAAGTTCGATATCGACGTTTTCTTTCGATACGGAATCGAAGTAAAGTTTCAGCACCTTTTCGTCGCCAAGGTCGAAAACTTCCGAGGAACGAGCACGAAACAGCGGCTTCGATAAATCGCAATTTTTCACAAGCGTCAAAATTTTTTCGTCCATAATTCTCCTTGTTTTTACGCGTACTCGCGCACGAAATTCATATAATAATTTTATTTTACATCATATCAATATTAACTTTCAAGAAAATTCGACAAAGTCTTGCTTTTTTTGCATAAAAAAATTAAAAAAATTTCATAATAGGTATTGACAAACCCGAAAACGGGTGTATAATATAGTTAGCAATCAAGAAAAGCGAGTGCTAACAATCGCAAACGATGATTGCTAACAATCTTAAAAAATAAGGAAGTGCATATTATGAAAAACAATCTTACAAGATGGGACAAATTCGAAAAAGGACTTGACAGCTTCGGCAATTCTTTCAACGCCGCATTCGATAACTTCTTCCGCCCGATGTACGACGGGGATATGATGCGTACCGACGTCAAAGAAAACGACAACGAATACGTTTTGGAAATCGAAGTGCCCGGCTACGACAAGAAGGATATTTCGGTTGACGTCAACGACGGATACCTTACCGTTTCCGCAAAGAAAGAAGAAAAGAGCGAGGACGAAAAACACGGCTATATCCGTCAGGAAAGGACGGCAAGTTGCAGCCGTAACTATTACGTCGGCGACATTGACGAAGACAATGTCAAAGCAAAGTACGATAACGGCGTATTGACGGTTTATGTGCCCAAAAAGGAAGATAAACCCGAGAAATCGCGCACAATCACGATTGAATAAGTCAACTTAACATAATTTCCAATCCCCCTAAAAACGAGAAAATGCCTGCATTTTTGCAGGCATTTTTCGTTTGTTTCATGAAGCTATCTTATGATTTCTTTTCAAGAAGGTTTTTGAAAAGTTTTACCGCGGCGTCGTAAAGTTCCTGTTTATAATTTCTGGACGGAAGAAGCGGCGTGTTTTCGGGCGAGGTCGCCGTCGCAAGGGCAAGTCCCGATTTTTCAAGGTCGAAACCCATTGCGATTTGTCCGCATATCGCAATCACCGGCACGCCGAACTTTTTCGCGTGTCTCGTGAGCCCGCTGATTGCTTTTCCGTCAAGAGTCTGGTTGTCGAGTTTTCCTTCGCCGGTAACGACGAAAGCGGCGTCTTTCAAAAGGGAATCGAATCCCGTGCCGTCAAGCATTACGTCGATGCCCGACGTGAGTTTTGCGTTGAAAAAGGCAACCATTCCCGCCGCGATACCGCCTGCCGCGCCGCCGCCTTTCAGGTTTTCGACGTCGACGCCGACGTCGCGTTTTATGACGGACGCATAATGTTTCAGTCCGTCGTCAAGGTCTTTCACCATCATATAATCCGCGCCTTTTTGCGGGGCAAAGACGTACGATGCGCCGGTTTCGCCGCACAACGGGTTGTCGACGTCGCACATACAGGTAAGGTTAAAATTCCGGGCGTTTTTCACGTCGATTTTTTCAATGTTGTTAAGCGTGCCGCCCGTCGGGATAAAGGTTTCGCCGCTTTTATCGAAAAATTTCACGCCAAGGGCAGCCGCAATCCCCGCGCCGCCGTCGTTGGTTGAACTGCCGCCAAGTGCAAGGACGATATCTTTCGTGCGCATCAATGCATCGTCGATGATAACGCCCACGCCGTACGACGTCGTTTTTGCAGGATTTTTGAATTCCGTTGAGGCAAGTCCGATTGCTTTCGCGCTTTCGACAATCGCGCATACGGGCGACAAAAGATATTCCGCCGTGCAGGGACGGAAGTTGCTGTTTCTCGTGCGGACGCTGATAAGTCTGCCGGTGAGCGCGCGACGGAAACATTCAAGCGTGCCTTCGCCGCCGTCGGCAATCGGCAAAACGCGCGTGTTTGCCGCAGGTGAGACGTCTTTTATCGCTTTTTCGATGGTGTCGGCGACTTCTTCCGCCGTAAGCGTCCCCTTGAAACTGTCGGGACAAATGAGAATTTGTTTGTTTTCCATAAATTCCGCCGTGATTATTACTTCGATATAAGTATATTGCAAGCGCGCGGATTTTTCAAGGAAAAAAAACGAAAATCAGCGACATGTTGCAAGGGTAAGGGCGATAAGGCGGTTTTTTCTGTGGGCGTCGAACACGACTTTTTTCGTCACGAGCGCGCCTTTTTTGATGATGGGGACGTTGTTCTTGTCGTAAACGGAAGACGTCGCGACGCGTCCGATAAGAAATCCGTAGTTGGAAAGAGCCTTTACGGGAAGGGACAAGGCGTTTTCGGGCGGCGACAATATCGACACCTTAAAATCTTTCTCGGGTTTTTCGATGACGGGCTTGCTTTTTTGTTTCCGCACGCGCTTTTTCCCGTCGGGCAGGAGAATGACTCCTTGCGCGTCAACGGACGCGATTCTTTCGACAAGCACGGGCGTTTCGTTCACGATGATTGCGGTGGCGATTTTATCGGTGTCACCGAAGTACAAATCCGAAAGAACCCCGAGTGCTTTTCCGTCGGCGGTATATACGGGCGCGCCGAGGGGAAATTCGATAAGGTCTTTTTCCGAAACGTCGGATTGGCTTTTTATGCATAAAAGATTAGACAAAACGACAGAATCGTCGTTTATTTTTTTCAGGCTTCGGGCGGCGACGTACATATTTTCTGAATCTTTGGAATAAAGGTCGGAAAACGCGAAAAAACCCACCGATTTCAGACGCTTTTCGCACAAAACCCCCGTGATAGTGCCCAAAATTTTGTGTTGAGAGCCCGATATGACGGGTAAAGACAGATAAGACGTGATTTTTCTCATATTATTCCTCACAAAACATACTACAAAATTAAGATATTTCAAAAAACGGGCGTTTATGTTGCAAAAAACGTCGATATTCTTCCGAAAAAAGAAAGTTTGTCCGAAGATAGGCAAAAACGGCGCGGAAAAATCGGAAAAAATCGGGCGAAACGCCAAAATCGCAGCGGAAAAACATTGCGAAAGTTCGACAACTTTTTAACGAATAAATGTGGATTTGTCAACATAAAATAGTGCGAATGTGGATAACCCGGTGGATAACTACCCGTTTTTATACAATTTTTGAATAAAATCGCAACGGAGTGCAATGTGGATAAACTCGGCAAAACAATTTTCAAAATCAGTATGGCAATATTCGTAATTATTTTGACAATTTTTGCGTTTTTAAGCGTCGTATGTGTGAAAAACACGTTAAATATTCTGAAAAACGACGCGGGTTACGTCGTTGTGCTGGACGCGGGACACGGCGCGCCCGACGGCGGCGTTGTCGGAACAAATACCGGCGTGCTTGAAAGCGATCTTAACCTTAAAATGGTGAAAATTCTGCAAAACTACCTTGAAAACGCAGGGGTGAAAGTCGTTTTGACCAGAAAAAACAAATACGCGTTGTCGGGCGGTGCAAAAGGGTTCAAAAAAGAAGACTTCAAACTCAGAAAAGAGATAATCGAGAGCGTAAATCCCGACGCGGTTATCAGCATTCACATGAACTTTTACAAGGCTCAGCCGTCGCGGCGCGGAGCGCAAGTGTTTTACGACGCGAAAAACCCGTATTCTCTGCCGTTTGCGGCGACGCTCATGCAAAAAATCAATACGGAAATCAACAAAAAATACGGCGGACGGGAATATGCTGCGCTTTCGGGCGACTTTTATATAATAAATTCGACGTCCGCCCCCGCCGCAATCGTGGAATGCGGATTTTTAAGTAACGCGGAAGACGAAAAATTGCTTGTCGGCGACGAATACAAAAAGGAATTCTGTTATCACTTGTTTTCGGGCGTGATGCAATATCTGTACACGGGCGCAAGATAAGGGCGAGCGATGTTTGCCTTGCGGCAAAGCGATGTGCCTTCGGCGTGATATTGTGCTGTCGCAAAGCGATGTTTCTCTCTTTGAAAGAAGATAAGGTTTTTAATTATCGGTTTGCAAAAAGCCCACTGCTTTTTTTAGTAGCAGCGGGCTTTTTTGTTATTCATTTTTTTATCAAAAGCAAAGGCGTCTGATTGCCTCGCGATAGATTTTGAACACGTTCATATAGGTCGAAATCGGGGTGCGCTCGTCGGGCATATGAATGGTGGACTCAACGCCCGGGAACTCCGGCCCGAAAGCGACGCCGTGTTTTAAGGCGCGTGCGTAGGTGCCGCCTCCGATTGAAATCGCGTCAAGGTTCGTGCCCATTACGTCGTTATATGTCGAAAGCAAGGTTTTCACCAAAACGTCGTTTTTATCGACGTAAAGCGGCTCCTGAAACTCCGATTCTGCAATCGTGAAGTCGTAAAGGCACTTGTCGAGAATATCAATCAAGGTGCTTTTTTTCACCGTGACGGGATAACGGATATTGATTGTGAACTTCAACTTTTCGTGCGAAGAAATTATGCCGAGGTTGACAGTGAGCGCGCCCGAAACGTCGTCGCGAAGGTCAAGGCCCGCGCCTTTTCCGTCAGAGGTTCTGAACGCATTGTAAATCTTTTTCAAATCGACGTCGATATCGCTCAACGCTTTCAGAAGTTTGACGATTGCGTTGTCGCCGAGCGCAGGCGTTGCGGCGTGAGCGGCTTTTCCGTGAGCGGTAACCACGATTCTTCCGTCTTTTATTTCATATTCTAGCCCGGATTTTTCGATAATCGTCAGGTTGTCGGCGGTATCGGGGATGCGCGCGGTGCAGACGTTAGGCACGACGTTGGGACGAGTGCCGCCCGAAATTTCGACGTTGCCCGAATAGTTTTTCTCAAACGTTATCGTCGCGATGCCTTTTTCGCAGTTGATGACGGGGAAGTCCGCGTCGGGCGAGAATCCCGTGTCGGGCATTTTTTCGACGGTATTGAAATGTTTGATGCAACGCCAGCCCGTTTCTTCGTTGCAGCCGACGATGAATCTTATGCGTTTTTTGGGGATAAGACCTTCGTCAAGAAGGGACTTTACGGCGTACAGACACGCAAGCATGGGACCGCGGTCGTCAACGACGCCTCTGCCGTAAATGACGTCGCCAGAAATTTCGCCGTAAGGGTTATGCGTCCAGCCGTCGCCCACGGGCACGGTGTCGAGGTGACCGAGAATACCGAAAGCCTCGCCTTCGCCGATGTCCGCAACGCCGCAGTAACCGTCAAGGTTTTTCGTCTGAAAACCGAAAGATTCCGCTTTGCTTAAAAACCAGTCGAGGCATTGTCTGTTACCTTCGCCGAACGGGGCGCCGGGCAAAGGTTTGCCTTCTTCGCCGTCGAAAGACAGGAGTTCAAGGGTGTCTTTCAGCAGTTCGTTTTGATATTTTTCCATTATTACCTCCGAAAAATCCGTTTAATTTTTGAAAAACATTTGTAATTTTCAATATATTATTATACACTATTTATAATAAATGTGAACTAATATTTCAAAGCACAGGGCGATTTTATGCATGAAGGACATCGTGACAGAATGAGAGAGCGAATTTTGCTGTCGGGTATAGAAAGTTTACAGCCGCACGAGGTGTTGGAGTATCTTTTATATCACGCAATACCGCGAAAAGACACAAACGGTATCGCGCACGAGCTTATTTCGAAATTCGGCAGTTTCAACGGGGTGCTTAACGCCGACTACGACGCGCTTCTGGACGTAAACGGTATGACGGCAAACGCGGCGTTGCTGCTGACAAGTCTGAAAGGCGTGTTCAGAATGTACGCGTCGGGCGACAAGAAGGGCAAAATCGTCATTGCGACGCGCGGCGACCTTGTCAGGTATCTCAGCCCGTTTTTCTACGGCGAAAAGACCGAAAAGTTTTACATGCTGTGTCTTGACGCGAAAAGCACGGTAATCAAACTTGTGAAACTTTCATCGGGTATTCCGCAGGAAGTCCGCGTGGACGTCAGGGACGTCGTGGACAACGCGTTGAAATATAAGGCGGTTTCGGTCGTAGTCGCGCACAATCATCCGTCGGGCGACGTGTCCCCGAGCGTTCAGGACGTCGAACTCACGCGGGCGATCGCGGCGGCTTTGCAACTTATCAAAATCAAACTTGCCGACCATTACATATTCAGCGATTTCGGATATTGCTCGTTCGTTGAAGACGGCGTCGGCGGACAGATTCAACAAAACGTAAATAACTTCTTGAAGGACGGTATAAAATACTGATATGGAACAAAAAGTAAGAACCCGTTTCGCACCAAGCCCCACGGGATTTATGCACATCGGAAATTTAAGGACGTGTCTTTACGCCTTTCTTTTCGCAAGGAAAAATAACGGCACGTTTATTCTTCGCATCGAGGACACCGACCAGGAAAGGTTTGTCGACGGTGCGGTAGATCTTATTTACAGGACGCTCAAAACGTCGGGAATCACTCACGACGAAGGTCCCGACGTCGGCGGCGACTACGGCCCGTATATCCAGAGCGAAAGAAAACCCATATATATGGAATACGCCAAAAAACTTATCGAACTCGGCGGCGCGTACTACTGCTTCTGCACGAAGGAACGCCTTGAAACGCTGACCGACGAGAACGGAGTCAGGACTTACGACAAGCACTGCTTGCACCTTTCCAAGGAAGAAATCGAAGAAAACCTTAAAAACGGCGTGCCGTATGTTATCCGCCAGAATATTCCGAAAGTCGGGACGGGCACTTATCACGATATGGTTTACGGCGATATTTCCGTCGATTATTCGGAACTCGAAGACAATATTCTTATTAAGTCCGACGGTATGCCGACGTACAACTTCGCAAACGTCGTCGACGACCACCTTATGAAAATCACGCACGTTATCCGCGGGGTTGAATATCTTTCCAGCACGCCGAAGTACAATCTGATTTACGACGCGTTCGGATGGGAAAGACCGCAGTATATGCACCTTCCGCCCATTATGAAAGACGCGTCGCATAAACTTTCGAAGCGTTACGGCGACGCCAACTTCGAAGACTTCATAAACAAAGGCTTTTTGCCCGAAGCGATAATAAATTATATATCCCTTCTCGGGTGGAGTCCCAAGGACAACACCGAAAAAATGTCGATGGAAGAACTTATCGAAAAATTCGACGTGTCGGGGCTTTCCAAAAGCGGCAGTATATTCGACGAAGCGAAAATGCGCTGGCTCAATCAACTTTACGTGAAAGAGTTGCCGTTTGAAAAGTTTATGGAATACGCCCGTCCTTACTTCGATAAAAGCTGCGCAAAAGGAAAGTACGATTACGACAAGCTCGGCCGCATTCTTATGAGCCGCGTCGAAATCTTTTCGGAAATTCCCGATAAGGTTGCATTCCTTGACGAGTACGGTTCTTTCGATACCGCGCTTTTCGTCCATCAAAAGTCCAAGACGACTATCGAGCTTGCGCGTGAAATTCTTGAAAAGATTTTGCCCTTGTACGAAGGCGTCGACGAGTGGACGAACGAGAATCTGTTCAAGGTGTCGGAAGAGTTCGCCGCGGCGAACGGATACAAGAAACAGCAGTTGTTCTGGGCGGTGCGAGTTGCCGTCGCAGGTCGCGACGTTACCCCCGGCGGCGCAACCGAGCTTATGGACATTCTTGGCAAAAACGAAAGTTTACGTCGCATAAATTATGCGTTAACATTATTTTAATTCAATTTGGAGGAAATTATGAAACAACTGTCAATGCGCGCGAAAACGATTATCTCTTTCGTTTTGTTCGCCGTGGTTTTCACGGGACTGACACTTATCGCGTCTTACTGCGATCTGTCGATTTCGAAAATTCTCACGAAAAACACGTTGCCGGAAGGCGCGTATATTTCGACGAGCGTTTTCACGCTGTTCTTTGAGGCGATGGGAAGTTGTCCCATATATCTCGTCGTGTCGATTGCCGGCGCGATATGGTTCTGGTGGGGCATCGCCCACAAGAAAATCTGGCTTTCGGTCATTGCCGCAATCCTTGTTTTCATCGGATTCTTTTTGACGCTTCAGGACGTTTTCAAATATTACACGGAAGCGGTCACGGCGTCGCTCAATAACGGTATCCCCGTCGAGGTCGAAATGAAGGGCGGATTTTACAAAACCCTTATTTCGGCGGTTATCGCGATTGCGGAAGGAGCATGCCTTGTGTTCGCCTGGTCGCGCGTCAAGCCCGAAACCAACGACGCTCTTTTCAAATGGGTGTTCGTCATCGTCGTCGCAATGGCGGGCTATCTTATCGTACACTTTGTGAAAGGTCCCGTCGGCCGCATGCGTTTTAGAACGATGAATGCCGCCGATCCTACTTTCAGTCAGTACACCGATTGGTGGGTGAGCAACGGAAAACGCAAACCGTATTCTGCGGAAGCGGGCTCGGCACTCGTGCTTCCTTCCGACCAGTGCAAGTCGTTCCCGTCGGGACACACTTATTCGGCAGGTCTTATTTACACCCTTATTTGTCTGCCCGATCTCGTGAAGAGCATCGGCGACAAAAAATGGACGCGTCCCGTCATTTATGCGGTAACGATCGCGTTCACGGGTATCGTTGCAATCAGCCGTATCGCCGCTGGCGCGCACTATATGAGCGACGTTTTGTTCGGCGGCACGCTTTCGTTCCTTTGCATGATGATCGGTCGCGAAATCTTTATTTTCAAAGGCGCACATTTCAAGGCTTTGTTTGAAAGAAAGGCTGTGCCGCTTGACGGCGACAATGCAGAAACAGCCGAATAATCTTAAACAATAAACGAAAAAGCCCTCGCAATGCGCGAGGGTTTTTTTTATATGGGAAAAGTGCAGAAATCTAAACAACAAGAACCGACTGCGTCGGCTCTGTATAAACTTGCCTCATACTTCGGGGTGTCCTCGGATTATCTGCCGGGACTTCAAGAATACAAATAAAGAAACGCAAAAAAAAGCGTCGAGACAATCGTCCCGACGTTTTTGTTATGCCAACAGATAATAATACAAACTTAGGTTTTACGCCGTGTTTTTGACTAATACTGCGTTACGCTCACGGCTTATACGGTAAAGTATTAAGCCGCTCGCGTGCCTTGTCTTATTCTAAAAACACGACGGAAAACTTGTTCACAACCGAAAACGCCGAGATTTCAGATGATTTTTGGAAAAGGCGAACGCGGTTGTACTTTTCGTACTACAAGCGAGCATTTTTCATAAAAGCGTTGAAATATCGGCGTTTTGGCAACGTTTGTATTGTTATCTGTTGGCATACATTGGTTTATTCTTCGGTAATTTCGGCAGATTCTTCGGTTTGTGCCGTTTTCGCCGCCGCGTTTTCTCGTTTTTCGGAAAGCGTCAGGCGCAGTCTGTCGCTGTCCTTCCTTACGAAATACAAAGGCAGGAACGCAAGTACCGCAACGATCGACGCCGCAAGGAAGATTGTGAACGGCGGCGTGAAGCCTGCCGCCGACGTATCGACGTCCGAAAGCCCGATAATAAGCGTGATCAACGGGCCGATAATCATCGGAAGAAGTACGTTGAAGCACATTCTCACGCCCTGGAATCTGCCTTCCGTGCCCGTGGGGATGTAGTCCTGGAAAGACGCCATAAGCGCCGCGCTCAGGCTCAGAATCGAACCCAGCATAAAGATGCCCGCAACGTACAGCACGGGAAGCCACGCGGCTTTCGGCATAAACTCCATCAGATACACGATAAGCGTGCATGCGACGATGACCGTAAGCAAGGGCAGATAAAAATGTTTTCTGCCGAGTTTGTCAAACAATACGCCCATAACCCCCGTGAATACCGCCGCGCCGATAATAACGACCGCAAGGGGCACGACGAAGTTGTCGCCTAGTTCCAGCGTGTTTTGGACGAAGTTGATGAGATATGAGAAAAACGTTTGTTGAGAGATGCCCAGAATGCACGAGGTAGCCAGACAGACGTACAACATACGGTTGTCTTTGATGACCTGTTTGCGGAAGCCGTAAAAGGTTTCTTTCAGGAAATTCGGATTTTGATTTTTGACGATATGGGAGCTGTCCTTCATCATAAAAATCGCAAGGATTCCCGCCACGATGGGGATAATTCCCAAAACTATGAAAAACAGCCAGTTGCTCTCATTCGTGGGTTTATACAGCGATCCGAGCCCGATAAACACGATTACCGTCGCAAACACGGGCAATACCGACAAAACCGTGTTGACTTTTCCGCGGTTTGTGTCGTCGGTAACGTCGGTAGTCCAGGTGTTGAACGCGGCGTCGTATGCCGTCGAACCCGCAAACGTCATAATGCAGTCGAACAGGACAAGCAAAAAGCCTAAGAGCCCCAGAGTATGTGAGTCGGCGCGCATAGGGATTGCCGCAAACAACATTATGGTAAGCCCCCAGGCGATGTATCCGTACGACACGAAAACCTTGCGCTTTCCGAGTTTGTCGCAAAGTCCGCCCGCAAATATCGTCGTTACCGTTGCGGTGATTGCCGAAAAGATGACCATAAGCGTCGTTACGACGTAAGCCATATCTCTGTTGCCGGAATTTGTGTAAATGTCCTGCGCGAAAGTTGCGAAATACATGTTCTCGACAACCCACGCAATCTGACCTACAAGCCCGAAAACGATTGCCGAAAACCAGATTTTCCACCCGAGACGAGTGGATTTTACGTTTTCTTTCATATTTTCTCCTTAATCATAAAGCTATATATATTATGATAACACCAAATACAGTGAGTGTGCAAGAAAAAAAATAATTAAACTGCAAAACGCCGTTTCTTTGAAACGCTGCTCCGTAAAAAAAAGACTGCCGTCGCAGTTTGTTTACGTTCGCAGTAAATCTTTAACGCACCAACCCGTAGCAAGTACGGGTTGTTTTGTTTCGCCGTTTCTTCGAAACGCAAGCATTTCTCGAAACGCTGCTCCGTAAAAAAAAGACCGCTTATCGCAGTCTTCTTTTTTTGGCAGGAGCAGTAGGAATCGAACCTACACCATAGGAGTCAGAGGCCTATGTGCTGCCACTACACCATGCTCCATCGGGGAAACTTTTTTCAAGTTCGTAAAAAATATAGCACAAGATAATATTTAAGGCAAGCGTTTTACCGAAATTTATGAAAAAGTGAATCATAAAAGAAAATTTTGCCGTTGCAACGGCGGGGAAACGGTGGTACAATGGTTTTATGGCAATACTCAGGGAAATTATCGACAACAGTAAATACGCCGTTTTCTTCGGCGGCGCGGGCGTATCCACCGCAAGCAATATCCCGGACTTCCGCGGAAAGAACGGCATTTACAACACCGAAAACGAGTGGGGGCTTCCGCCGGAAATCATTATCTCGCACACCTTCTTCACGCGGCGCACGAAAGACTTTTACGATTACTACAAAAAGTATATGGTATATCCGTCCGCCGTGCCGAACGCCGTGCATATCGCGCTGGCAAGGCTTGAAAAGGAAGGCAAAATCAAGGCGGTGCTGACGCAGAATATCGACGGATTGCATCAGGCGGCGGGCAGCAAAAACGTTTATGAACTGCACGGGAGCGTCCACAGAAATTATTGCACGCGCTGCGGAAAGTTTTATGACCTTGATTATATTCTCGGCGCAAAGGGCGTGCCGACGTGCGAGTGCGGAGGCGTGATTAAGCCCGACGTCGTTTTGTATGAGGAGCCGCTCGACGACGACATATGGCAGGGCGCGTGGGAAGAAGTGCGACGTGCCGATACGCTTATCGTGGGCGGCAGCAGCCTTACGGTTTATCCCGCTGCCGGGCTTGTCGAAATGTTTTACGGGAAGAACCTTTGCATAATAAATTCGACGCCGACGCCATTTGACCGCCACGCCACTTATCTTTCTCACGAAAGTTTAACCCGCGAGTTCGAAAACTTATAGTCCGCATAAATTATCGAAAAAACCGAATAAACAAACGGAAAGACCGAAAGTAATTTCGGTCTTTTTTATGTACCGCAAACGGTGCATATGTGATGATAACATAATATTGTAAAAAGGAGAAAAACAATGTTTGAATACAAAAAAATAGTTGACGAAATGCTGAAACAAAACGGCTTTGAACACCAAAGCCTGTCGTATCTTGAAAAAAGATACAAAGACACCGAATACTTCGGCGACGACTACAACGAGTCGCTTCGTCTTTTCAAATTCTTGTCCGCCGCACACACGAAAGAAACGGATATCGAACTTTGGAATAAGATTTATTGTTTGTTCGATAAATCCTTGCGCCATTACGACCGCGCCGATTTCACAAAAGAAGAGTGGGCGTATTTCAAGAAAGTTTTGGAAAAGAGCAAGCGCGACAGAAAGTACGGCACGGCAAACTTCAATGCGCCGATGCAAACGAAAAGATTGTATATCGAAGGGTTTCGGCAGCATCATCTGGAATTTGCGAAAGCGTATGCGAAAACGCATTTCGACGACGAGTACGGATATTATCAGCGCAAAATGCAAAAACGCGAAATTGCAAGTTTATCGTCGCGAAGTGACAGTTTAAAGTTTGCAATTTTGCAAGAAACGTCGGGATTGCAAGTTGGCGAAATAATGCTTTTGTTTGAAGACAAAGAAGACGAGCCGTGTATTTCCGTATTGATTTACGACGAGTTTAAGCGGCAGGGCTACGCAAGCGAAGCGGTCGGCGCGTTGTATGAAAAACTCGTGGCGGGGTGCGTCGCAAAAGCGGAAAGTACGGACTACTGCGGCGTATATGAACCCGTGCAGTATTTGCCGAAAAACCTTGTCTGCATTCCGCAAACGAAAGAGGCGTTAAGTTTTATGAAAAGCCTTAAAATTCCTTTTGAAATGACCGACGACGATCCGAAAACGTTTTGGGTTTCGGGGGAAAGTAACAAACCCGTTTACAAAGCGGAAATAAAATACGATATCCCGCCCGAATACGACTTTTCAAAAAAATGACCTAACAACAGCGATTGTACCGTAAAAGGTACGAAAAGATTTTTAGAATATTGTTGTATTAATAGTTGCTGAATATAGCGTAACGCTATCAAATAATATTATGGAGGAAAATTTATGCAAAGAACATTGTTAAGAGACGAAAGAGGTGGTATTTTGGCAACACTTCATATCCAAGATAATGGCGACGTTATCATTTATGACAAAAACCTTCATTATAAGGGCAGGTATATCGCAAAAAACGATTTCACTCTTGATGAAAACGGGCGTTATGTCGGCAGGGGCAATCTGACCGGATCGCTGATTGTCAGATAGGATTGATTTGAAAAAAAGGCGTTTTCGGACGAAAAAGTATTGCATATATACAAACGGCGGTGTAAACTGAAATGGATAAGGGCAAGATAATCAATTTTTGCAGCAATAAGGGAAGAAGGTTTATCGGGTGCTTTCACGAGTTGTATTTGTGTCCCAAAAAAGAAAATACGATTATCCCCGAAATGGAAAACTTATACGATGCGGTGAAAGGCGTAAAGCTTGACGGGAAGCCGCTTTTGAAATCGTATTTGCACGATTGGTTTTTTACCGCCGGCTCTTATTACGAAGACGTTGCGGAACACCCCGCATACGTTGAAATCGTGAGTTACGACAATTTTATTTTCAAAATACTTGACGATATGCCCGTACGCGAGGCACTGAAATACATAACGACAAAGGAGAAATAACGTGAAAGAACTATATGTCAAAAAAGGCGACAACGAATATGAGAAGGTAGAATTTAAGGATTTGCTGTCCTTACAATTCGATTACGACGGAGACGGCGTGTTGTTGATCACGGAAGAGAATTATTTGCGACTGAAAATGGCGGTTGACCTTAACGACAGGTACAGCGTCGGAAATGCCGATAATGAAAAAACCGCGCAATATTACATCAAAAACGATTATCTGAAAGGCGGACACCTTGTGAACGATATTGGCGTAATCAAGGAAGTTTGCAAGCGTATAGACAAGGAAAACTCAACGCACTTGTCGGTTGTCGGCAACAGAAAAATTAAAATATCCAACAAAACCAACAACGGAATCGATATTATGGCGAAGCGCATAGCAAACGTCGAAAATTTGGAACAACGCCTTAAAGACGGCGATCCGAGCCTTGTGCAGGAACTCGGCGGGAAAGTTGGCGAAAGACACGCCGTTTCGTTTGCGTCGAAGTTCTGCACGGAGGTATCGCTCACGGCGTTTGGCAACACTAAGTTTGCAAAGTTCGACTCGGTAATGCGCGATGTGTTGCCGATTTACGCAAACAATTATCTGGGTAAAACGTACTGGAAAAAAACCACAAGGGGCAATTACGTGTCGACGTTTTCCGCGGACAAATACAAGGAGTATCTGGAAGTTGTCACGGACGTTGTCGATGCGACAAAACACAGTTTTCCCGACGTCGATATCGACAAACTCGATTTAATGCTTTGGTACTATTACAAGGGGAAATCGAACGTCTTGAACGAATTTGTGAAAAACCATACAAGAGAAATCATACTTTAATTAAACGCAAAGAAAAAGCCTTCCGGAAGGGAAGGCTTTTTTGTGCGGTAAAAAATAAATTGTAAATGAGTTTGACGGTTTTTTGCTTGTCTTTTCCGATGAATAAGCGGTTATTTTTGTTTGTCTTTTCCGATATAGAAAAGGGCAAGACACTCGGGGCCGACGTGCGCGCCGATGATGGGACTCATTTCGTTTATGACG
>ENA-UOJO01000964-UOJO01000964.1-human-gut-metagenome-genome-assembly--contig:-P57-NODE-964-length-40074-cov-7.964642_pt1 | contig 40074 bp, 60 predicted proteins | sample MGYA00242351_ERZ723898 | MGnify/ENA metagenome assembly ERZ723898 | reverse complement strand
CCAGATGACTTGTTGGGGCTGATGAAAATTTATTTAGGTCAGGATGATGTATGATAAATGTAAAAGTAAGTGATGCTATATCAGCAGATCTTGGGTCAAAGTGGTGTTCTCCAGGGAGAAATGGTGGTGGGGTCTCAGTGGATAATTATAATGATTATTGTCAGTTCACTGTTACGATTTCGGATAAGCTGTTAAAAAGTACTATTATTAAAGTTATACTTAAGGCAGCAGTGTTTGGGCAGAAGTTTATCGGCTTTGAAGTATTACCGAGTTATGTATTTCTGATTAGGGTATATAGAGATAAGGTAGAACTTGTGTGTACGGAAGATGGTGTAATTTTATTTACACGTTGTACAACACTATCTATTACAAATGTTAAAGAGATTATTGATGTAATAAGTAAGCTTATGACTTTTTCGTACTTACCTAATATTTGGAATAATAAGGACGCAATAAGTTTCTGTCAACCGGTTTGTGTGACATATAGACATGTGTGGTGGAGATTGTTACGGAATGGTGTGCGTACAGATATAGGTGGAGAACACAACTTAATGGAGGATACACCGTCTATATTCCAGTTAGGCTCTAATGGCTTAAAAGAGTTGCTGTATAACAGTTTTCATCTTAAGCGTGATGATAGAATTATTGTAAATGAATTTGCAAGAAAAGGATTGGTAAGCGTTACAGCCGGGGAGTATAGATTTTATTTGGCATGTTTTCAGTTAACACCGTCACACGCTACAGTGTTTTATGCGGTAAGAAAGTACACAAAGTCTTCTAAGATTGACAAAGAAGAATATCGTGTATTTATGGACTTTAACAAGTTTAAAGTTGGGATACCATATATAATTGATTCTATGGGTATGTGTGACATAGTAGATGGTTTTACAGAAGAGGCTGTAAGTCGTAAAGATGGTGGTACAGTTGTTAGTAGTCAGGTAAATTCTATTGAGGATGTGCTGATTAATCTGGATGAGGCATGTGATGAGAGAGAACGTGCTCTAACAGTAGAAGAAATTATGAAGGATGAAGCTTTTGATAACAACATGTATGTAACCGAGGAGCAGTTAAGTGTCAATGTTACAGATGATACAGAGGTACTTGAATTTAAGCTCTATGAGCGATCAAAAGATAAGGTTGTATTTAGCTGTTGTTAAGGAGGGATAATGTGATAGAAATTGTAAACGCTGATGGGATACTTAATGGTGTATCTTCAGAAAGTGCAGCAGATAGTGAATCCAATAGTGCTGTCAGAAAAAATGATGATATAATTGAGTTCATATGGAATCCATCGAATGTTAATCAGTCTGGTGACTTTAAGGAGTTTGCAAGGTTGTCGTACTTATGGGAACATAATCCAGTACTCCTGCTTTACTTTAGTGAGGGAGTGTGTTTACAGATTAGTCAGAATAATGGAGACAAAGTGTTATATTCACCAGGAAGTACTATAAAGTATAATGCAGACGAAGATACATTTGAAGGTGGAATATAGTAAGTAAAGGAAAGGACAGATTTGAGCATAATCTGTCCTTTACTATTTAGGAGGGAAAATATGTTAAAGGAAGATATTGAGTTAATCCAGAAGGCTAGAGAGGATTTTGTACACAAAAGGACTAAGCAGGAGTTAGACGTGAGTGCATGGGCTGAGAAATTAAAGAAGGTTGACCCAGAAGTTTTGAGAGGTGTGGAGCTTCCAAAAGATTTAACTTTACGTGGTTTAATTCCGGAGTTATATAAGGACGAACCGGATCCTGTGGTTTACCATGAACAATACGTAAAGGCTGTAGAGTTGTTTGAGAAAGTAAACGCTATTGCAGCAGAGTATAATCAGGAGGCTAAAAAATGTTTGTTAGAGTATCAGGAGCTAAGTTCACAGAAGTAATAAACAACATTGTTGTAACTTCGAAAGAGACTGTACATTTTTACATGAAAGATGGGTGGCTCTATATACAGGGACACAGTGTAGTAATTTATGATGTACGAATACCTGTACTAGAAGTAGAACAGGATGAAGTAGAGTTTAACTGTAGTGCTGTGGTAAATAAGGAAATTAGATTACTCAATCCACAGTTGGATGTTGTCTTAAGGGTTGTCGGTGAGGTATTGAGTATAGAACAGGATATATTCAGTTACACAGCTGAACAATCGTATGAAGGCATTGTAGATACTCACGCTTTCGAACAAATCTTTGACACAAAGTACTCCAGTGCTTTGTTAAGAGCTTGTGTCTACTCATGTAAGGCATTGGATGGTGTTGCACGTTCATTAGGTGTAACTTACTCAACTGTAAACATCAAAGAAGGATATGCATATCTGACATATTCAAATACTGCATTGATTTTACCGCTAGATTTACCAGATGGTTCTTTATCTAATGAAACGTTAAAAAAGATATCAGCATTTACTGATAAGGTTACAAATTGTGTTTGTAGTTGTGTGGACGGAATTATTTATTTCAAAATATCTGAGAATGAAGTGGTTTCTACAAATATAGGGTTGGTGGACGATAAGATGGTAGAGGACTTACGTAATATGGTGAATGGTGTAAAGAATGTTACTAATACTAATATTAGTAAATATGTAGGTGACATACAATTAATTACAAATATTTACCCGAGGTCTTTGTTAAATCTTACTGTAACTGAAAATGGTCTTAGATTTTTTATGGATAATATTAATTCTAAGTTGGTTTTTGGAGATGGTGGTAGAGAATTGTGTGGTTGTAAGATTTCTACACCACAGTTAACAGCTATACAGAAAGTGTATAACGGTGCTGGTGATGTTGTGATAAGGAAAGGTGAGAATAAGTTATGTTTGTATCAGAAGAACTCGAGGAGGACATTAATAGTAGCAGGGCTCGTTTATTAACAGTAGCTGCGTCAGCTCGGGAGAGAGCTAGGATTGGGCGGTTGAATGAGAAAAAGTACCAGGAGGCTCTACAGGAAATACATCGTAATACAGAGATCAAGAATGCATTAAGGGATTGTATAAATCACTTAGTGCAGGTATACAAAAATGTTGAAAAGTATGCTGCAGATAGAAAGGAGTTGTCGCTGAAGCGATTGAAGACTGCCATTGAGACAGCCGGTTTGATTGTTCCAGATGCGGAGATTGCTGGTGTCCGGTTACTAACGGAGGATAAGAAGGCAAAAATAGTTAGTGAGGATGGTACAGATATTAATCTCCAGGAAGGTTCGGCTTACAGGACTGTATTAGGTCAGCTTATAAGATATACATTGATTAAAGCACAGCCAGGTGCGCTACAGATTGAGTTGTTAGATGAAGCTTTTAATACGTTATCAGATGAGACAATAGCGACTACGCGTGAGTACATTGATGTTTTTAAAAATGATATGCTCATTATAGGAATTGAACAAAGGAATTTATTGTTTCAGGGTCTTGAGAAGACAACGTATAGAGTACAGAAAAAAGACGGGTGTACTACTGTTGAGTTATTGGACAATGAGTGTAGTGAGCAAGCTGATGTTACAGATGTTTTATAGGAGGAAGTTATGGTAAAAAAGTTGTGTGAGTTAGCAAACACAAAGTATTTTCATGACGGTGTGGTAGGAGAGTTAAGAGATGCTTTAAATACAGCTGTAAAGAATGAGTACATTGTTGATCTGGCAAGTTGTAGATTTAATTCGGTTAATGCTGTACGGGAACTGGCTGGGTTCTATTCTAAGTTACAGTTTGTGGAGTCGGAGATACCTGAACTGGATACAATACTTAAACATAACTGTCAAGTTGCAAATGGAGGTGCTAAGCTTATAGGTGCTAGGTTGTTAGATTGTACATATTACACACCGAATGCGCTACACGATTATTTAAAGACATTTGATAAAATGCAAGTGTATAAGTTGCCTGACATGTTGCATTATCCAGGTAATAAGACACTTGTGTACAATATTGTTGTATTGGTATCAATGATATTTCCAGAAACTGTCATAGATGTAGGACCTAATCTTACTGAAATCTTCAAGATCGTGAGAAGTAAGTGGGTTAACAGAAGAGGACCGCATCGATACTACTGGGAGGTTTGTGGTTCTTCACTGATTAAACGCGAGGTAATTGACGGTAGGGTGTATATCCCAATGGAGGGGTATTTCACCGAGGAAGATTTTATTTATAACAAGGTAGTATTACCAGTAGAATTTGGTACTAAGAAAATTGGAAGAGATCCTGAATTTTCTGATGTATTACAAAATGCTGTGAATGTTCTAACAACAGTACCTGATGACGGGCACAAGTTGAAGGACTATATCATCACAGCTCAGGAGGTTTATTGATATGGATATGAACGTGAGGAATGCTCTGCGTATGATAGATGCAGCAACAGGTTGTATATCAACTGAAGAGCAGTTAGAGTTTGCGGCAGATTTCACAAAACCTATGTGTTCATTTGCTAATCCGGGAACTGGTAAGTCTCATAGTTTAATAAATGGGCTGATAATGGCACAAACGTATTATAAGGTGCCAGGCAGAAAGATAAACGCAATGTCTTTTACTAAAGACGCAACATATGAATTGAAAGCAAGATATGATAAAGCATGCAAGAAGTGTGGTATCACTCCCACGGTAACTTTTAATACCTTTCATTCTATCTGCAGGGAAATAGTTCTAAACAGATTTCCGGATATGGAAATAAAGGCTGGTATTGATTGGGAGAATGATTTAAACGCGTTACGACAGTATATGAAACAGAGAGGCATTGACACGGAGGACATGCAATATGTAAAGAACGTAATTCTTGCAATTACAGAAATGAATACAAAATTGTGTTATGCTGAGGACAATGTGCTAAGCAAGTTTACGTTTAAGAAGTTAGATATGCCTATAGAAATATTCCAGCAGTTAAGATCAGATATGTTTGGATATGGTGTAATAACAAAGAAAATACCACAGGGTGACATACCAACGTATGCATTATATGTACTTGCGCTCAATGAAAAGTTACAGCAGAAGTACAGAGATAAGTATAAGATAATGGTTGTCGATGAGTTTCAGGATATGTCGAAGCTTTATCTTACTATATTATCTATGATATCTTCTAATCTTATCGTTATTGGAGATATGAAACAGCAGATATACGGGTTTAATGGCGCTTGTGCTGAGATTGTACAGGAATATATAAAAATGTTTCCAAATGCTAAGAAGGTTGCGTTAACACAGTCTTTCAGATGTAAGAACGAGATTGCAAGGTATGCAACTAAGGTATACTGGCCGAATGATAAGTCTGTATTACCGTTTTTGGGTACGGGGAATGGTGCGAAGATTAAGGTTTGTAAAGATGAAGAGTTACCATTACACGACATAGTTGAGAATATAAAAAGGGAATTCGATAAAGAGGACGTCGGACATGCAAGACAGACAATGTTCTTGTTTAGAAATAATTTCTCTATAACTCCTATTGCGGAAGAGTTGTACCAACAGGGGGTTCCCTTTAGAGTCAAGAGGTTTTACAGAGTACAGGACTATCCAATCTTCAGGGATTTGTGTGTTTTGGGCTTATTAGCAATGGAACCGGATAATGAGGTCTATCAGAAGTTTGCCATAAGACTTTTTCCTGAATTTAAGCAGTACCAGGATTGGAACAATCCGTTTTTAAAGGCATTTAATGGGAAATCAATTTTCTCTAAGGAGTATAGGTTTAGAGAATCATCATCTATTGATTTTATGAATGCGCTAAAGAAAGCGAATGGGTACATTGCAGACGGAAGAAGTGCATCAGTTGTACTTGGTTGTTTTTGGGGAGTCTATGAGGAATATATCATAGAACACAAGTGGTGGTTGCTTGAGCATGAGAAGGATTTCTATTTGGATCTTGTGCGTGGTATCGTTGAAACAAAGACGTTCCCAAGGATGATAAGTGAAGAAAATGAAAAGCTTGGTAAGGTGCAACAGGCTAATAATGCACTTATGGGCATTAAATGTTATACAATGCACTCGGCTAAGGGTCTTGAGGCAGATGATGTCTATATACTTGATGCAGATGAAGGGATTATACCGTCAAAGAAAAACCTTGATAAACTGTTAAGAGCAGGGTGTGATTATGAAGCAGCAAGAATGGTGCGTGAGGAGCGTAATCTGTTGTATGTTGCCATTACACGTGCTAAGGAGAATGTAATAATTACATATTACAAAGACTTAACTCAGCTTATTAAATCTCCGGAGAACAATGATTATTCAGATTTGGATTCTGAGTATGAGAATGTGCATGCTGATTATGATGAGGTCGGTGCATTCTTAAGAATTATTAATTTGGATGTTGATGTAGACGTTCAGAGGAATGGTACAGGGACTGAGGTGAACAGTCTATGATGGATTCGGTAGAATACATGGAAACTAAACCCTCGGATTTAATAGGAAAAAGATTTGATAATGGTTTTGAGATTGATAAGAAGAGAGCGTTAGCTCTCCTAAAGACCTATGCACCAGAGAAGATATCTGATGCAGTAGTTTCCTATACAATTGACACGATAAAAGGACACACGTATTTAATAGGGTTAACACCGAATGGGTATGTTGATTCTATGTTTGAAATGGAGTGTGTAGGAGTCCTGGTAGATAATGTAGATAATGTGGAGAGTGGTAATACAGCAGAGTCACTGTCTGGTAGTAGATTATATGTAAAGTTGAGATTTTTATGTTTAATTATCTTGGCTGTACTAGTAGTGATGGCAGTATCAATCTTTAACATAATCTATTAGGAGGGACTATGGGTATTAGAATTTTTGATGATATAAATATGATACCGGCAAGATTGGAAGATGGATTGGTGAAGTTCAATGTGGGGACTGAGGAATTTAGTTTTTATGTGGAGGCATTAAAGGGTAAGTCAGCACCGTTACAGTGTAATTTTAACGAGTATTTGTACTGTAAAGTTTTATTGTTTTCAGATACGGAAGCTTTTCTATTAAGAGATGATGGAACAGGAACAATTTACAGACTAGGTGACTTTGCAATAAAGAAACATTTTAAATATGAGTTAGGTTGTGCTGCAACAAGGTCCATTTGCATTAATGGAGGGTATATCACAGCAATAGATGGTTTGTATAGGGAATTAAACCCTATGAATCTTATCTTTGTTGGGAAAGACAACGCAATACTAAGTTCTGGTAAGGGGTGTATAGTGTTACCTTTCGCCCTAAGGGATGAACAAGGCTATTTGAAAGTACTCAAAGAACTTCAACCAGATTGTCCAAGATTAGTTGTAAACGGTAAAACGCTGAGTGTAACAATAGGCAAGGAAGTTGTGTACATATTTAGTACAAGGCTTATACGTGCTGACACTTATGGAACCTATGGAGGGAGGCAAGTATTGTGCGAATAACAACATGTGCTTATAGAGTGGCTCCTTGTACGGAGATTTTATATGGTACATTCGATGCAGAGCAGGGAGTTGTGATACAGTACCCTGAACTTTTCAGTGTAAAGGTGAGTAAGGTTTATGACTTTAATGTGATTTTAGATCGAGCACCAGCTGGAATTTCTAAACTCAATCTAATTTCAGCGTTGGAAAGTGATAGTGAGTTATTACTTGCGATTAATTACATGGGTACTGGAATTATATACGTGTATCCTGATTACATAACATATAGCTCCAACGAGAGTCCAGAAACAATTGGTAAGATATACAAGCTCGGGAAGTCTCCACTATGCCTTGAGTTAGGGCGTAGGATTGGTGGACGTTTAACAAGGTTTTCATTGCCCGATAGATGTCAGAGTTTAGTATATATTATGACTCTGGTAAAGGATGGGTGTGAGTATGTATATACACAAGATAACTTATATATTTTGAGTGATGAAGTTGATACGTATGATGATACATTGAATGATACTTCGTACGAAAGAGCTTATGATTTGAAAGCGTTCGGGTATGTGAAGAAAGATGGTATATTTTACCCGTTAATGCTTGTAGATAATAAGTTAAGGATAGGAGGTGAAAAGTTATGTTAGATTTATCAGCATTTGGATTAAAAGATTTTGTGACAATTGCGGTTATTATAGCGATTGTTTTAATTGTGTTTTCAGGTTTTAAGCAGAACTCTAAGGCACATAGTACAAACAAATCCAGTGATAAGAGCCAGACAACACAGACAAAGACTACAACGACAAGTGAGTCTACAGAGAGAAAGTAATTTAGGAGGGTATAAAATGCTTTTTGGGTTTAAAAAGAACAAACCTAAAGCAAAGTATATACAGTTCCTGAATGAGGTAGATTCTGAATACATTCGGGCCCATCTTATTAAGAGTACAAGAGTTCTTAATGAGTATTTAACACCTGAGTGTATTCAGAAGATATCACAATCAATTTACGGCGGTGTATCGAGGTATTTTGGTGTTGATTGCTTTAGGAACACGACATGGGAGATTGTATCTGCTACTGAGAATAGAATAGATTTTCGTAAAAGTGTTGTCTATGATAAGGTGAAAATATCGCCTACATTAAAGATTTCAGCTGCGGATAATTATAGAGAATTGTGGTCATTAGACATTGAGAGTATGAGGATATTTGATATACAAACATTGGCTTAAGGAGAGGTGTCGTATTAATGAGTAAGCTTAAGGAGATTACTGATGCGGTTTGTAGTGGTACTATGTCATTACAGGATGTAAGTAAGAGTATAGATGATTTTGCTATGCTGTTAAAAAAGAGATTAGAAGATAATCTTATGGAGACGAGAGAGAGGATAAAGGTTTCGAGTCAAGAGCTTAGTGCTGCAATTAGTCAGGGTGATTTGAGTGAAAATGCTGAGTATACGGCAGCTATTAATGCCTTGAAGTCAGCAAGAATTGAGGAATCTAAGCTCACTCAGCAGTTGGAGGCTATGGATATTGATACAACAGTTGGTAACTACAATAATATTGGACTGGTAGTTTTATATACTACTGTATTATTGACGGATACATATGGTACTTCGTTTGTTGTAAAACTGTACCCTAAGAATATCTCAGATGTTGAAAATTGTATAATAGATGTACAGTCACGTATCGGGGCTGGGATTTATCTGAAGAAAAAAGGTGATAAGGTCTCGGTAAAGCATAAGGGAACCGGAAAAACAATAGAATATGTGATTAAGGATTTTTATTAAACGGAGGTTAAGCGTAACATGATAGTAGTAACGAGAAGTGGTGATACAAAAGCGAAAGCTGCATTTGGACGTTCTAATGTGGTTGTGAGTAGTTTGGACACAATTACGCATCAGTTAGCAGTAGATCCTGAGTTAATCCAGGGTAATGTTGAGGCATATATTGTATATGAGGCTGATGTACATGGAGCAAAGGCAAAGCAGGATTTTATAACGGCTGTGGCAAATAAACACTCTAGCCATAAGGTGATAGTTGTTGGTAAGAGAGCTGGTGCTTTTCAGGAGGGGCAGGGTATTGATAAGGTGTTGATAAACCCTAAGTTAGAAGATCTTAACAGGACAGTGGAATCACTACTGGTGACTGTGACTGAAAAGGATGTTGATATACAGGACGCACTCGAAAATATTGAACAGAGTGAGATACCTAATTATATACCGGATATACCAGAGGTTGTTGATGAGCAGAGTGCTGAGATTACTACAGATACTGTTGTAGACGAGCCGGTTATTCTACCTGAGTTTGAGGATGAGAAACCAGATAATGTTTCACCTGTAGTGGAGGAAAGTGGTCCGAGTTTGGTGCAGCGTATCAAAGAGTGCCACACTGTAGCAGAGGTAAGGATGATGTCTCAACAGATGACGGCTCAGGAAGTTATTAAGGATATCGTAAAAAGTAATAACCAGTATGCAATGGTTGAAGAGAAGCTTAAGGTTTTAAGAGAAAAGATTATTGCTGTGTTTGCTGAGAATAGTGGGTTAACTATTGAGGAAAAGCTCAATAAAGTTAACGCGATAGTAATTGATAAGAATTATTATAGAGATGAGAACAATACTGTAATAGAGCAGCAGGTTGATTCGATTGTTAAGGCGATAACTGAGCGGACAGTTAAACTGATAAGTAATAGACTGGCTGAGTTAGATAAGGCTATATTAAGCACAAAGAATAATAATGTTACTGTGGACTACGGTCGTCTGGCTGGTATTACGGATGAGAGGGCTAACCTTTTATTAGAGTTGGCAACAGTTGAGAATGAAATAAATACGATCTACGCAAACACTAATAAGATGGTTAAAGATACAGTATCTGATATAGCAAGGGAATCATCAGTAATGACAGATAGTGTTCTTGTAGATGCACAGCTCAGAGCGCATAACGCTGATATAGTTTCGGGTAAGACTTATGAGGTAATGTCTGAGTTACTTGAATCGTGTGATAAATCCTCAAGTGAGTTTATGGATGTTGTTAAGCAGGTAAAGGTAATGTACCGCACGGTGGAGCAGATTATTGATAAGGATAAGGAAGTAATATCGGCGCTTACTCAGATCATTTCATTGATGAAAGCCAACAAGATTGAAGATACTGTTGTAGCAGAGACTTTCTTAAAGAAATCATTACGTGTGTTTATCGGTCGGTCTGGTGAGGGTAAGTCAGTTATTCCGTATGTTCTATCTAAGAATAAGTCAAGAACTAACGCTAATGTGCTGCTTGTAGATTTAACTGGCTCAAGCAACATACCACAATACACAGATGAGTATTGTACATTACAGGATTACGTAGAAAACAGGTACGAGAAAGATTTCTGTTGTGTAATAGGAAATCCTGAGAATACTGCTGAGATGGGACAGAAGCTTCTTGTTTTACTGACTAAGGCAGCTGAGTACTATAGGGTTATAAATGTGATCTTAACTCCAGAGCAGATAGAGTTATTCAATGTAATAGCTTCAGATGTGCTTGTAGTGAACTACATTGTAAATCCGTATAACGAGACAATAAACTTTTACAAGAAGTTTATTGCAGATACACGTATGGAGAATGTCGCGCAGCGTGTGATCCTTAACAGATGTGATGTGTCAATACAGCCTATTCTTCAGGGATTAGACCTTATGGACAGAATAGATTACCAGTATGCACACATTGTGTACGTGCCTCAGTTGGTGCAGTGTGCATTGGTACATACTGCACCGGATGTATTAACGTCTGTTAAGGAAGCTTTCAGGGAGGTGTCTGAGTCTTGTTAAATCTTGATGGAATATTAAGTAAGGATGATATACAGGCCGTTAGAACTTTTACAGAGATGAGATTTGCAGACAGTAAATCGTTAAAGACACCAGAGGCGTTAGTCTTGTGGGAGGAAGGATATTTAAACTCTAAGGCTATAAAACAGCTGTGTGAGAGGTATTATGGTGAACAGTTATATGAGCCTGTTAATTCTTATGTTCCTGATGAGGTATTACAAGCTTATAGAAATACAGGGTGTGTGCCGGTATCGTTTGAATCGATGAAACAGAGAATTGTATTGGTAGCAGTACATGATTTTGATGTAAGTGAAGAGTTGGCTTATAGAGATTACACGATTCAGGTGAAATATACCACATTAAACTACTATCTCAAAGTCTACAGCAAGGCCTACGGCATACACCCTTGTCTTAGAGAAATACCCGCTAAGCTTTCATTTGAGAGTATTATAAGAGAAGCAATAAACCTTGGAGCAATTGATGTCACTGTAGATAGTGAGAGAAATTGTACCAGGTTTTTTTACAATGTGAGGAAAAAACGAGTAGATTCAGCAAAGGTTTATAGTTCGGAGTTCATGAACAAACTCATAGAATTGTTAACATTCAGTTCACCTATGGACATGGAAGCAGCAAAGCCTAAGGACTTGGACGTAGATTTAAACAGTGAGTACAGAGGACGTGTTCAGATTAATCCTACAGTATATGGCTTTTCGGTAACAATTAGATTGTTACCTAATAGGGTATTTAATCTATCGTTAGGTGACTTAAGTTTAAGTGAAAAGACAAAACACTTTCTGGAAACAGCGTTTTTAGATAGGACACCAGGATTAAGACTGATGGTTGGAGCCACTATGGCTGGAAAGAATACAACTCTGTTGTCCGTATTGAATACAATTGTGAAGAATGGTAATTACAAAGTTGTTTCTATTGAAATGCCAGTAGAACAGAAGTTGCCTGGTGTTATACAGATAAGTGCTAAAAAGGAGGAGGAGTTCAAGGCTAATATAGAGTCTATGATAAAGGCTAATCCAGATTATCTTTATGTTACAGAGATTAGGGATTCTATTGGTTTGCCGGTGGTAAATGTGACTAATACTGGCAAGTGTGTTTTCTCGACCTTACATGCGAATGGTGTTTCTGCAACGATTTCGCGTCTTATAGATATAACAGGGCTATCACAGGATAGAGTCATACAGACGTTACATAGTGTTTGTTACCAAGAACTTGTGAGAAACGAAAGCGAAGATAGATTGTACCCGAGAAATCGATTTGTGTGGTTTACAGATGAACTTAAGCTTAGGTTATATGGGAAATCTCTAGGCGAGGTTGTAAAGATAATTGAGGATGTGGAGGATGGTGATTAATGTGGATTTAATAAGCGTGTATCGTATGTTGGACACATCACTTATAAAAACATTAAAGGCTGTAAATGTTCTTACGGAACATGAAGAGGAAAGTAATGAGTATATACCAAGGCTGAGAGAGCGGAAGTATTTTATATCAGAAAGTGTAAAACGTAATGTTAGTGTTGTTACAGCACATGATTTAAAGCAGTATAAAAATAATTTCAATACTGTACGTGTTGAGGATGCGACACCATCTTGGGTTACGGAATTACTTAAGGTAGATGAGGAAAATGAATGATTAGATTACGAGCATTAACATTATCTAATAAGATTAAGGATTTTTCATTAAATGATTGTCCTGTGTATGTTAGTCAATCAACAATAGCATTAATGTCAGATAGAATGTCGACGTTAATCAAGGCAGGAACTATACTTCGTGGTGATGATGAGACGGGTATCTATGAGGGTGACATGGTATATGAGAATGGTGAGTACGTAGGTAATGTTATTTATAATGCAGGATTTAAAGTACAAAAAACGGACGGTACACAAAAAAGTTTAAGCCTGGGATCACATATAAAAATAGAAACTGGAACTATCGAATCAATAAAAACAGTTTGTTCAGACAGTAAAAGGACTTTTCTGTTATTTAAGTGCAGGGAGTACATAATACAGCTTAATTTATTTTTGTGTAAACTGAATGACAAGCAAATTGCTGTTTTGGGGAACTCGTACGATGGGAAGCTCTTAGATTGTGAAGACGTACAATTTTACACAGGTGTAAAGCGTGGCAATGTGGCTGTTTTCTTTGGAGATGAGGTAGATGGCGGTAAGGTTATTTTACATAACCTTCAACCATGTATCCAGTATGGTGATACTTATAGGAGGTTAAGTGATGAATGAGATTGTTAGAGGTATTAGTATTGACAACGGAGGTAGTGAGTGCCGTGTACTGGAAGATGGGTGTAGTTTAGCAAGTATGTTAACATTCCCTAATGATTTTATGACGATCGCTGAGTCAGATTTCAGGGAAAAAGACGTGGAGGAGCCGAAGAATGTCTGTGTTTTTAGGGAAGCACCTAAAAAGGATTATCTTGGTATTATAGCTAATGGGCTAACCGGTAGGGCATACAATTTTACTTCTTTGATGTTAACAAGTCAGGAAAATAAGACAAGCAATACAGACTACTACCGTCAGTTCCTTTTTGTTGTTGCACGTGATGCCTTGGAGGTAGTTTTAAAGACCCAGGAACCTGTCATTGTACAGAAGGGCTTATTCAGAAAAAGAGAAGAACTTGAGTATGAACCCTTACATATAAACTATGCAATAGGTACTTGTATACCGATAAAGGAGCACTCTGGTAATAAGGAATGTGCAAATATTCTGAGAAGTGCAATTACTGGAGATTATGTTGTTGAATTCCCTCTACTTTCCGGGAAGCCAGTTGTGAGGTTTACAATACATTCTAAGTATGTGGGGGTGGTTCCAGAAGGCGGAGTAGCCATAGCTGGTCTTAGTGGTAAGGTTGATAAGGAAGATTTTACGCTTATCATCGACATGGGACATGTCTCAACTGATATTGCAGTTTTTAAGGGTGCTAAGGCGTATGGTAAAGTTGAATCATCGGCTTATGCTGGTTCTATGTTAGTTGGAGATGTTAGGGCTGCGTTGGAGGAAGAGGGGTATAGGCTTTCAGATGAGCAGACTAGACGTGTGCTTGAGACTGGTGTTGTGAAGAACGGAAAGAATGACGTGTACGTTGGGGCTATTCTCGATAAGTGTCGTGAGGAGTTTGTAAATAATTTCCTTAAGAAGGAAATATTACAGTGCTTAACCAGAAACACACTCAATGCTAAAAACATACAGAATGTTTTAATGCTTGGGGCGCCGATGAAGCAGACGGGACATGGTTCTGTACGACAGGCAGTCATTGATAAGTGTGGTTTAGAATCCGCCAGAGTACTAGAACTGCCTATTGATCCGAGGTACGTCAATATTAAGATGACTGATATTTTTACCCATAAATTAACACAGGCTGCAACAAAGGAGTTTACGGCTGTGGAAGAGTAGGTGACGTATGAAAGTTACTTTGGAATTGGGTCAAGATGTGGAAAACTTGATACAGTATATTCCAAATTCAGAGTTAAATGGTGTTTTGGTGCAGCTCATACGTGAGGCTATAACTTCACGTATGAGTTTAACTGAAAAACCTGCTCCTATAACTGTAGATGAGTTTCTTAGGTGTATAGGTAAAAATCCTGTAATGGTTGAAGAAGACAAGTCGGAGCCAAAACTGTCTGAGGTTATTGAAAGTATAGACATAAGTCCAGATTTTGATGTAGATGATTTAGGTGACCTTGCAGAGTTAATGAAATAGGAGATTTGGGTATGGATGTTGTGGAGCTTATACTAAGTGAAGACGTTGCAAGGGTATTACCCTTAGAATTGTTGAAGGGGTTAGCTGATGTAACGAACGATACGGTGATGTTAGCTGTTAAGAAGTATTTACAATCAGCCAATGCTGATACAGAAGTGAGAAATAAAGTTCTAATGGCTTACTCTGATAAAATTAATATAGAGGAATTTTTAGCAGACGAGAAAATAAAGGATACGATGTATGAATTGAATGCAATAACTTATGACAGTATTTCTCCAATCGCAGGACTGGAAAAATTAAGGGGCTGGGCAGATGGTATAGAATTGATTATAAACAGTCCGTATGCTGTTCCGTATATCAGCCCTATAAAGGCGGTGGACATGCGTAGTTACATACAGGAAGTCCAGTCTTGGGCGGAGAGTATATCTGATCCAGATGTTAAGAAGTTTGTTAAAAACTTAAAGACATACTCTTTCCTATTTAAGGACAAGCCGTCAGCAAGAGCAAAGGGAACTATAGTTAAGAAAGTTGTACGGAATAAGACGCAGTATGAGATATTGTTACGGGGCATAAAGTACTTAATCAAAAAGTTGGAGAATGGCGAGTCTCCAGCAACTTGGAGGTATTTGTAATGGTTTTAAGACTATTTGACGTAAGTCAGTTCATACACTCGGGCTCTAAGAGTTTAATGTGGGCTGATGGTGTAGTTGAGGAAGCAGAAATTTACACTCCACGAGAAATTTCGGTAGGTGGCTTAGCATATCTAATTGAAGAAATTAAAAGGTATGTTAACCCAGAAACAGATATTGTCTTTTGTTTAGATGGTATTCCATTAAAAAAGAGGGAAATTATGGATACTGTATTTCCTGAATGGGGTGGATACAAGGGACAAAGACCACAGAAAAGACCAGAGATATCTTTTCAACGAGACATCGTACAGGAGTTCTTAGAGTCTATGAATGCCAATGTCATACACAGGTCGGGATACGAGGCTGATGATATTATAGCTTCTATTGTCAGGTACTACAAAGATTCTTATGACAAGGTTTACATACATTCAAGGGATAGTGACCTGTATTATCTTGTAGACTCTAAAGTTGAATGTGTACCTGTTGGACGTTCTGGAAAACATGTAACATTAACTAACTGGGAGACGACAGTCTGTACAGGTAAGGTTATAAAGTATAATACTCTAACTTTAAGTAAAATGTTACATGGTGAGAGAGGTGATAATATTCCTGCGGCTCCAACTGATATTGTGCTGGAGATAATGAATAAGTGGCCTGAGGATAAGTACGCTGTTTGTGGCGACAATGATGTATTGGAACAGGTAATACGTACTTATTCAAAAAACGACAAGAAGACAGTTGCTGTAATGCAGTTGATAATGCCCCTTATTATTCCGGAAGACGAATTGTATATTCATGGGGAAGAGTTTGATTTGGATTTATTAAACTTCTATCTACACTCTCTATCAGGGGAAGCTACAGTGTATTCGTATGCGGCTAAAGAAAAAGGTACAGAAGTGTTGAATAGTTTTGTCAATAGATGGATGGAAATATAAGGAGGTGTGGAAAATGGGTTTAAAGGAATTAAGGGTTAGAGCTTCATCTACAAGAGATTTACAAGAGGTTCGTGTAAAACGGATCAGAGATGCTGTAGTGGATGTTGTCAACAGCTCTTCTTTTGTATTGTCAGCGGCTGAACATGCTAATGAAGATGTTAATAAGTTGGCGGAGACTGTTGCTACAAAAGTGACGCAGGTTGTCACGGATTACAAGCAGGAGTTTCATGATACCTGTATTGCAAGGGGATTAAAGACTACAGATATCAGACGAGCAGTTAAGTTAATAAATGAGACTTTTGGCTTAACGGCTGCAGCAGAGTACGATGTGCAGTTGGAGTCTGTGTCTGAGTTCATGCACAATAATCCAAGTATGTACGATGATATTGCTGTACTTAAGAGATGACAAAAAAATTTTGTCAACAAAAAAATTTTAAGATTTAGAAGCATATATAAATGTAGAAGAGGAGTAAGTAATGAAGCTTGAAAACATAATTGATAGTGAACATTTACTTGCTGTGTTCTCTGGAAGGGATATTGAGTTCCCGTGGAGATTTCAACCGTTCTTTAGGATTAAGATACCTTTTGGTGAATATGTGCAATTTGTTAGATTTATTTTATCTACAAGTATTCGACCTCTGGTATTTGAGTCTAAGTATTACACGGATGGTCTAAGTTTATATGATATAGGAGACGAGCGTGGAATGTTAAAGCTTTATTATACAGACATGGCTCAGGTTGTTTTGAATGAGTTTAATCTGTCTGTAAAATATCAGGAAGAAGCTACAGTAATGTGTACATACTTTGAAGAGTGTGAAAACGTGATTGAGCTGTCTGATATAGATGAGGCATTTAGGTTTACGTTAAAGAAAGACCTGCAGTCAGTACAAGGGTTTATATCAGATAGACTTAATGTTCCATTGGGGAGATGTGTATTAAGTACGCATAACAATAATATCTTAAAATGTGCATTGGCTTATCGAGCAATATCTTTATTAGATAATCCAGTGAAGATAAACATTTCATAGGGAGGAGTAAATATGAGTAAGCCTGTAAAGGATAATACAAAACTTTTAGAGTTTGCCTATAAGAAGGCTTTTGGCTTAACCGGAGATGAGGTTCAACTTCCTGAGCATAAAAGAAAGATAAAGGAAGCGTTAAAGACAGTTTGGAGTTATCAGGGGCTCTATCCAGGTGAAACAGAGATACAGCGGGAAGAGCGTTTGGATTTGACCGGTCCAACTAGAGGTGATTGGACAGAGTTAGCTCGTCACTTTAGAAATATTTATGGGGGCGAGTTCAGTGATATGACATCTTACGAGGTTATATTCACAGTTTATAGTAGAATGAAAGAAGCTGGGACAGATAGTGCCGAAACGAGTGTTCCTGAGAGTAATGTGGATACAGTTCCACTTAGTTCTCTTGAAGAGGCTTCTTCATTAATAAATAATTTAATTCATAAGGAGGATTCAAAAATGGATCAGCACGAAATGGGCGGTATGACCGCAGACGAGATTCTTAATTCTATGGAGAGTGCAGGAGCAGGTAGCATCAGCTCAAAGCCGGTAGGAAAGGACAACCTCAGAAGTACAGTTATTCAGGAGAAGCTCCTGAAGGAGCAGACTGACAGACTTGCAATGTCTAAGAAGGTTATTATTACATCAGTTGTACTTAACTGCCCACCATCAGAGCAGAGAGCAGTTAACGGTAAGGATGCAACAGGTACAATTGTTGAGCCGGCTAAGAAGCTTGCTAAGTTTGTGAAGACATTCGGAGTTGTTGAGGATGAAGCAACCGGTGATATTAAGATGAACGAGGATATGATTCCGGAGTCTGAGCTTGATAAGGCTAAGAAGGTATATGCTGTTCTTAAGCAGGCATCTGAGGATCCGACAATCGCTCTTGCAGCTAAGACTACAAACAAGCGTGGTACACCAAGAGCACTTGGATTTGACGGTATTGAAGATACCACTAAGTTCATGGATAAGAAGGCAGCTAAGATTTTCGTTTACAACAAGACAGTGGGCGAGGTCCACTCAAATACCGAGATGTTCGTACAGCTTGCAGCAGCACGCCAGGATAAGGCGTCCAACAACCGTGAGGCAAGAACGGAGTCCGCTCCTAAGACCGTTACAGTTCTTCAGTTCTGTAATTACGGTTCTTTACAGGACGATGTAGTACCGGCAGATTTCTTCAAGTTAGCTCAGATCTGTGATACAGAGGCTAAGCATGAGTTTGACCCTAAGTTCCGTGCGGAGGATTACAGCTTCAAGTATTACTCAGCTAAGAATAGCTCACAGGATGCAACAAAGAAGAGACTTGTAACATATCCTCTTACACTTTCCGTTGAGACTTATGCGCTTAAGGATAACCCAGATGCAGCGGTTGCAGCATTCAAAGGTAAGGCAGCAGGTGGTCCTAAGGTTCCTACAGACTTTACAAACACTGCAGCAGTTGAAACTAAGTTTGCTGAGCTCAGCAAGTTCATCGCTAAGCAGATTGCGACAGATGCAAGTGAGCTTGGTGATTTTGCAGATATGATTAACGAGGCCGTAGACGAGGCGGAGCAGGCTACACAGCAGAACCAGATGGCAATGACTGAGTAAGCTTTGGTCGGTATTACTAGTAATGCCAATGTTACCTCTAAAAGAGGTAACATTTTACCAATTTGAAAGAATTGGTAAAAATAAGGCACTATTCTGGTTACAGTAGTCCGCTTACTTAAGTCAAGTAGCATATGGTAGTTTATCTCCCAAAGAAGAACTACCATATATTATATACTGAAAGGTATATAATAAATATAATTTGTATTTCCATCAGAGTTTAGAGGGGGCTTTGATGGGAGTATAAAATGATAGAGGGGGTTTACCGTAAAATGGTAAAACCCCCTTTGTTCACGTAAATTTTGTGTAAAGGAAGTGTCTTGGTGAGAAGTTATATTAAGACAGACGGAGGGGCAGTAGGGTACGGAGTTACTGAAGAAGAAGCTATGTACGATTTGAAGATTAATCAGTGTAAAATCGACATTTCAAAAGATGAAAGTGGTATTTTTATGGCAAGAAGGAATATTTTACAACCATGGTTACCTAAAGATAATATGTTACACATTACTGGAAAGGGGTGTCTTCATTTTAGGGACAACAGAATTGTAAACACAAAAACGGGCAAGGAGGTTGAATGTAGAAGACCGTACAAGCCTATTTTTTATTATTTAGCCGAGTTATTTGATTCTTCTATGACGTATGAGGATTTTGTAGTTGTATGTAGGCGAGAAATAGATAAGTTTTTCTCTAATATAAATCTTGGTATACTTACGATTGAGAATATGGAACCACTGAAACGGTTAGGGGCTTACACCGGATTTGATCCTAGTGTTGTATATACATTAAGTAATAATTTAATGTTAGCTAGGACAAAGAGTGCAATAGGTTTAAAGAGTTATGGTGAAGAGCTGTTTCTTGTGCAGGAGGGTACCAATAGTTTAGAAGCTTTACCTTACATAGGGTATAGGCTTGGTTATCATATAACGGAAGGAGGAATAGAGGAGTGTCTAGAAAGTTGAAAAACTTTAATGAAGTTGTTGGACATAAGTCATTGGTTGAGTTTCTCAAAAAGCATGTGGAGGATGATAATATTGTAGATGTCATCATGTTTAGTGGGAGGCCGGGAATAGGTAAATCGTCACTGGCTAAAATTCTTGCTTGTGAAGTTGCATGTAGGTATTACCCTGATTTAGTAGATGATGTTAAGAAAGCTGTAATTGATAACAATACGTCTACAGATTGTGTTAGATTGTATAACATGTCTGTTATACAGGAAAAGGAGGAAGAGATACAGAAAGTAACTGCAGATTTGTCTATTGGCTTTTCTAAAACAAAAAGAAAGGTTTTAATCTTGGACGAAGCACATAACATGTCTAAAGCCGCTCAGGATGCTATATTAACGAAATTAGAACATTTGGACAAGGGATTGTATGTTTTTATATGTACTACTGAGTTAAATTCTTTAAGACCAGCATTACAATCACGAAGTAAGGCGACATTTAATTTAAATGGTCTGTCAGATATGGAAGCTACAGCAGTTGTAAAGAATTGTATAATAGATCGTAAATTATCATTTGATATATCAACGGATTTGGTTGTTATGTATATACGGGAATGGGCTGAGAACGAGCCAAGGAAGATGTGTAATTTGTTAGAGAACTTTGCAGAATCATCCGTGGTTAAAGCCAGAGATTTAGAGGTGTTTATTAGTATGACAAACACTTCTGTTGTCATTGAATTATTAAAGTATTTATACGGGTCGATGGTTTTGGGAATAGAATATCTGGAAAGTATAAAGTACGATGATTCATTTGTATCAATGTGTATTGAGGTTTGTAAGGTGGTACTGGGGAATAAGTCCAAAAATATCTCTAACAAAGAAACAGTGTACATAAAGACATTTATGCAGGACAAAGATCCTAACTATTTTATCAGGTTCGTAGTTGGTGTTGCAGGACTGAGTGAGTTGAGGAAACGTAGAGTAATCTCTATTTTTATGAAATCACATATTTCATATTTAAATGGGGAGCGTCCAAGGGTAGGAAGAAGTCAGGAAGCTTTTGCGAGGGATTTAAATACCCTTGCAGATAATGTTGAGTCACGAGCTATAGGTGTAAATAATTCTGATAATTCTATTGTGGTACCAAGTCTTGATGAATTATTTGGTGCGGCTGATTTAATTGACGATGATAAAAATGCTTTTAAGATTTTGGATAGTGTAGAGAAAGGAGCAGGAGTGTGAGATATGATTAACAAGAGTAAACATGACGGAGAGATTGTGGATACCTACATGTCTTGTGGTTGTAGGGTGTCATGTGGTATAAAGGCACGTTCAGATGTTCTAGCGAGTAATGAAAGAAAGCTGGGTGCTGTGGTAGTCCTATTTGATGAAGATGGTAATATACTATTACAGAAGAGGACAGGGACACGTTCTTTCACTGGAAAGTGGGATTTTACAGCAGGTGGAGGAGCCAAAAGTGGTGAGAACTCGAAAGATGCTGTTTTAAGAGAATTTAAGGAGGAGACGGGATTAGATTATGACCTAATTATAGATGAGCCGTTTGCTGTTGGGCGTACAGCAGATTGGCTCATTGTTTATTATGCGCAGATAGTAAACAGAGCTAAGTTTGCAAAGTGTGAGACAATGAAATCTGATGAGGTTTCAGAATTTCAGTGGTTTTCTTTTCTGGAGTACGAGAGATTACGGGTAACAGGAAAGTTTAGAGATGATGTTTGCCGTAGTGTACACACAGCAGTGGTAGATATCTACAGTGAAATAAAAGGAGGAATGAAGTAGTGTCTATAATCGGGTTTACTAATTTTGTATAGGGTAAATAACTCGCAAATGGCACAGCCTGTCAAAAGTTGAGATAATGTAAAAAGTTCAAAATGTTTTACACTTTTCAACCTAAGGAGGAATTTGTTGTCTTTGGTAGAAGATGATTACAAGCAGATAGTGGATACCGCAAGTAAGGTGAGAGTATCTAAAGATTTAGTAATGGATAATATCAGTACTATAAGTACAGTAACTGAAGAAGTTACAGCAAATGCTCAAAGTACTATGGATGTTGAGAAGAGAAATCTTGCGACATTAAGTAAGGTATCTGAAGGGGTTACAAGGATTTTTGAAATCACAAGAAATTTAACAAGTGAGTAATGAATTTTGTTAACCATCTTAACTCGAATGAAAAGTACTATGCTGGAGGTATAAGTAGATGTTAAAGACAGTAAATTGCGTAAAGTGTGGTAAATCCGCAACAGTATGGTGCGGTATGGTTGTAGGCAAACAACGGATTGCTCTAGGTAGTCTAATGGATGTGTAAGTAGCTGCTGGTTTTTTGTGATGAGCACATAATCAGTGAGTTTGATAAGTACAACCATGATTACGGTGAGTATAATGCTATGGTTATGGGAAAGTGTATTCCACTATTCAGTAAGTAAAAGAATTGACGTTAGATAAACATTTATTTAAAGAAAATGTAGAAGGAGAATTATTACAATGAAAAGGTTACAGATTACAAGTAGTAAGTACGCTGTTGAGTATGAGGAAGGGAAAGAGTACAATTATAGAATTATGCGTGGAAATGAAGACATTGGAGAACATGTAAAAAACAATATTGTTTTTGATATGTTTCAGATGATCCTAAATCAGCAGGAAGAGATTAATGAACTTAAAAAGCAATTGTCTGGAGAAGAAATTAAGTAAAGTGAATTGGAGTATATGATCGGGGTGTGGTATTGCTTAAAGATAAAATTATTGAAGGTTGATGGTTAGTATTTGAAGAAGTAGTTGAAAACTGGAAAGGTAGGTAGGAGTGGTATGGACTTTACAGAAATGGAGCAGGTGCGTGTTAGAACGTGGGGTGGTGCTATAGGTACCATTGAAGAAGTAATTTATGAAAAAGTAGACGGTAGAGAGACGGGTAGGGTATACGCGTATAAAATGGAGATTGATGGGCAACATGGGATTGTTGTTTATCCAGATGAGATAGATAAATAGGAGGATTTTTATGAGATTATGGACATGGCAATCTAAAGATTGTGTAGAGAGTCTAAAGGATAAGGGCATTTGGTATTCTACAACTGGCAGCAGGACTAGACGTGTTGATGCGGATTATATCGTGGAGGAAAATATTGATTGGGGCAATAGGGATACATATCCTATATACACTATAGCGAGAATCTATAAGTATGTGTCAACGCCATTATGTTTGTCTACATTTTGTAATGTTTTGTGTACGTTGATCCGAACGTACAATATAGATATGGATACAGACTATATGTTAGAGTTGGATGTACCTGAAGGCTATATTCTTAATATGAAGGATATGGATAAACCTTACATAAAGTATTCGGATGGAATGCCCAAGAAACTTAGTAGATGGCAGAGAGCTCAGTATGAGGAAGTTATAAATGAAGATTTGGTGGTTAAGACAGGCTTTGGTAAGTACGTATCCTCGAATAATTTAAATATTGAAGCTTTGTTACCGTACATTAAGAAGGAATGGGTCATTTGTGTAAGGAGTGGGAAGTTTGAGTGTAGTAGGCATGATGGTGAGGAGTATTTAGTATATGATACAGACGTATGGGCCCCGGAGTTATGCCCAACTTGGGAGAAAACTATACGTGTTGGAGGTGACGGTTATTTACGAGATCAATCTGGGGATGTTGAGCCATTGTATATGAGAGCTATGTATTTACCGAGTAACTGCCCTGGCAATACCCTGGTGCGTGATATATCTCTTATGTTAGCACCAGATATTGTTAAGAGATATAAAGATTTGTTAAGAGAATTGGGTTATGAGTACAACTCAGTGAAAGATTGTACATTGGTAGATCTCTTGAATATGTGTAAGCGGAGGTAGTGTAGATGTGTCTTGGTGATATCTTACTTTATGGTACTGCTAAATGCAGAGGAAGAGCTGCCATATGTTAGAGGATACCATATATCCAGTCTTATAGTGTAAGAGGAGGTAGTATATGGCTTTTTATGCTGAGCTCATTAGGAGACGTTGGTTTTGCGTCAGTAAGAGAGATGCAATTTATATTTACTCGAAGATATTATATGACGAGTGGTATGCGACACTATCAGAGGGAGATAAGCGTAAATTGGAGAAGCAGAAGCAGAAAAGAGAACTACAGGAACAACGTGAAGTTGAAGACGTAATATCTGAGTTGTGTATTATGAATAGGATAGTATCTGATTTAGGAAGGTTTCCCTACAAGGTGTGGTAATTTTGTGGGTTGCATGGTATTTTAGTGTACCATGCAACCCATATTGTCTTTTGGTGGTTTGTATTTATATTTCGACGTAAAAATTCAATTGGATTTATTCATATATAAATGAGGAGGTTAGATATGGTAAAAATTGTGAATGGTAGTTTGCTTGAGTCGGAGGCGGATATTATTGCACATCAAGTCAACTGTAGTGGTGTTTTTAATTCTTGTGTAGCAAAGTCAATATGCGAACATGATTATGGAGTATATAGAGATTACTTGGAGTTTTGTAAAGAGCGTACACCGTCAAGTTTGTCAGGGACTGTAAGATACTTTCAGTCTAATATAGATGCAAAGATGTATGCAAGCTGTTTGCGCAGGACACTTATAGGTATGGTGCACAATGTACCGATATTAGAGCATTAGAGAAATGTTTTATGGATTTAAGGCAGTATATTGACCTTTATGAAGAAATGTATCATAAAAAATTAAGTATTGCTATGCCATACAAGAGTGGTTGGACATGTGATGTAATAGGTTGGGGTGAGGTACTGGAATTGATTAATAAGGTGTTTGGTGATTATGAAGTTGAATTATGTCGATTGAATAAAAGGTTAACTTAAATATTGATTTAGTGTATGCGTATAAGAAAAGAGCTTTGTTATAAACATTAAACCTAAATGATGGAGGATAAAAGATGATTGATTTAAGCAGAGTAAAGGTAGCATTATTTGATTTCGATGATACACTGTGTATACATCGGAAGGCTGATAACTTTGATATTGGATCTTATAATGTTGTTATGGTAAAGGGAGAAGCGTCATACTGGGATATAATGGGTTCAGCGCCTAATAAGCAGATGAAAGCTTTCATGGACAAGCTTAGTGTAGATAATGTGGAGTTAGGTCTTATATCTGCCACTAGCTTTATGTGCACATCTGTTAATAAGATTGAGTGGGTAAAGCGTAAGTATGGATATACTCTTAAGAATTACTGTACAGGTGATTTTGATAGTAAGGTTCAGATTATTAAGGCTTTAATAAGCGCTGATAATCTCAGTCCAGATGAAATATTGTTTGTAGATGACCTCTACAGCAATGTTGATGCGGTGGCTGAGTTAGGAGTGCAGGTTGCTACGCCTATGGAAGTAGTAAATTATATTAATAATTTGGGATAAGCATTCCTACAAGGTACCTTAGGAATGAAGAGAGTCTAGGAGGTATTTTATATGTTATATTTTACATCTGATTTACATTTCGGTTCAGATGATATTTTATGGAGGGAAGATAGACCGTTTGAGTCTATCCAGGATTTTCAGGATTACTGTTTTAATCTCTGGAATAAATCAGTATGTAAGGACGATACATTATACATACTTGGAGATTATTGTAATTATAGTGTAAGGATTCCAATATCCTATGTGGAGATTACCAATGTCTATAAGACAGTCACTATGCTTAGCTGCAGGGTTATTCTTATTATCGGCAACAATGAACAGAGAATAATTGACAAGTTCTTTAATGGAGACTTTGATGTTTTCAAGCAGCTGCTTATTGGCTTTGGTTTTATAGATGTACGTAGAGAAGCTTATATAACAATGAGGGATAGAAAGTTTTATCTTAATCATTTTCCATCTAAGCACAAAGACAATTATATAAACCTATTTGGACACGTACATAGAACAACGGGTTTATGGAAACCGTTTGGGTTAAATGTTGGTTGTGACTTAAATCACTTCAGACTTTATGATGAAAATCATATCTTTAAATTCTTAGAGATGAAAGAAGAAGTATGGGATAAGTATGGTGAATATGCTACTGATATGGCTACTGAGAGTAGTGAGGCCTAGGTCTTATGAAACAATTCTTACTCTTATGTATAAACGGTGCGCTTATGACTGTATTAGGAATGATTGATTCCTCGTTTGGAAATAATATGGGAGTAGATTCTATTATTGTACTTGCTTCCTTGGGAACGTTGAATTATCTGTTTCATAAAGTTGCTATGTTAGGTGAGTGTTGCTACCAGTGTGAGCCTACTAAGGTTACTGAAAGTTTTATTATAAACGTATTTACGTCAATATTATCGGGTATGCTTATGATTACAATGAGTAGTCTAACAGCAAGTCTATTCGAGGTTACTCAAAGACAGAATGAACTTCTTATGACTTGCATAGTTGTCTATGGAATTGGTTTACCTATATCACAGGCAGAGAACTTCTTTAAGAGGTACTTAATAATAACGGGAAAGAATAAAGAGCTTATTGGTGCTACGGTTATATTCTATACATCCATGATAGCTTTGGATGCTGTATGTTTATTCTTACACACAGAATGTTATTGGCTTATTGTTGGTACTGTTACATGTAATGTTATAACGGATTTATATTACATAATTGTTTGTAAATGCTATAAAGGTTTTAATAAACCTGATTGGCATTCTGTAAAGGGACTTCTTAGTAAAGGTTTCTTTATGTGGCTTGAGAGAACTGGAAATGCTATAGCTTATGTTTTAGCTTCTGCTATAGCTTCTTATCTTGGAGAAATGCAATATGCTATTCATAGTGTATGTGCTGGAATTGCTGGTGCTACAGAAGATGTAACTAATTGCTGGTGTCAGAATCAGATTGTTAGGTTGCAGGGTAAAAGTGTAGAAGATAAGTTTAAAGTCTTTAAGGCTGAAAGAAAGAAAACATTCTTACCTGCAATACTTATTAGCCTTGTATTAGCCTTATCTTTGTTTATACCTATGAAAGGTGAGTTGCCTGTTGATACAACATTCAAGTATTTATTATTGTATCTAAGCCAAATATTATTCTTATGTCCTTATGAGAATTACAGAGGATTATTAACAAGTTTGGGTTATACGAAATGTATGCCTATAAATATGCTTATAGGAACTTTATTCAGGTTAGCTTATGCTTATATCTGTATAATGACTCCTATTGGTCTTATTGGGTTTGCGTTTATGATAAGCATAAGCTTTATAGTTCGTGCTATTATGTATGCTATTGCTATAAAAAGGAAATATAATATTTTTATATAATTGGAGGATATTCTTATGTCTATATTGGAAGTACCTATTATTGTTGCACTAACTGCAGTTATTATATATGAACTATGTATATCTGTTATTTGTACCGTTAACTTACATAGGCTAACACACGGTAAGGTTAAAGTGGTTACAAGTCTACGTGAATATATAAAATATTCAAGGAGGACGGCTAAATGAATTTAGAATCTATTAAAGACCCATTGGTAGCATTTGAGGAGTGTAAGAATATTGCACTCGATATCGATGAGCCAGTTCTCAGGAAAGTAGCATTACAGGTATTAGAGGAGAACAAGGAAAAGTTCTTAAGCATTAAAGGTTCTGATTGGGAGCACCATAACTATGCAGGCGGTTTGATTGTCCATATATGCAGTGTAGCATTTGTTGCTACTCAGATGGCTAAGTTCTATGGTGATTCTGTAAACTTGGACTTAGTAAGGTTTGGTGCCTTAATGCATGACATTGGTAAACTGTTTGATTACCAACCACAGACTGAGTACGTGAATAGTAATGTCGAGTCAATTAATCGGGCGTTACTAGGTCACAGCGTTGAAGGAGTTGCTTACATTATGCAGAGGCTTCAGGAAGCATATGCAGAGGACTCTGTTATAGTAGATAAAGAATACGCTATAAAAGCAGTAGTACAGGCTGCTCATTGTGTAGGAGCTCATATGGATGATTTTGGAGCTTGTGCAAAACAGCAGATGCTTGAGGTATTGATAATAGGATGTGCTGATAAGGTTGATGCTTATGTTGGGCAGACTGTTGTTAAAGAGGATAGAGGTAGAGGTTGCTATGTAGTGGGTACTGGAGAAACATTCTATAAAGCAGCTATTAGTTCATCAAAAGTATTAATGCAGGATACCTAGACATTCCATGTGATTTAGGTATAGTGATAAGAAAGAGTGGTAAAGTATGTTATATAAGAAACTTGAAATTGCTGATATGCCTGCATTAAGGGATTTGTACTTTCAGGAAGAGAGTCTTAAATATGATTGTAACAAGACTAAGAGTTTTGATGAACGTATATGTAAGGTGTACAGTGAGATGTTAAGTCGTGGCTCTTATATACTTGGATGGTTTGATACTATCGATAATATGTTGGTAGGTGCAATAACTGTAAATAAGTGCTTAGACTGTTATCCAGGTTATGAAGGTAATCCTTATGTTCATTTGGAAACGTTCATAGTACATAAGGAATATCAGAATAAAGGAATTGGAACAGAGCTTCTAAAGAAAGCTATAGACTTTGTTATCTCAGATGGATGTACATATATCTTGATGCAATCACACAATCCAGCAGTTATACATATTGCAAAGAAGGTTGGGCTAACAGAAAGTCTTACTGATATGCGTAAAGACCTTGTACAAGAATCCTTATAGGAATGAATAAAAGAGAATAAATTAAAATAAGAGGTTATAAGTAACCTTTACAAGGAGAAAGAAAAGTGTACGATTTAGGAATTGTAATACCAGCTTACAATGCTAGTAACCATATTAAAAGAACAATAGATAATCTATTAGCTCAGGCAAAAGATGTATCATTAAAATATCATATCTATATTTATGATGATGCTTCTACTGATAACACATGGGAAACCTTACAGCAGTATAAAGATAACCCTATGGTTACAATGAATAAGATGGATGAGAACATCCCTACAGGTTGTGTAAGAAATATTGGTATCCAACATGCTCATACAGATGAGTGTACTTATGTAGCATTCTTAGACTCTGATGATTACTATATAATGAAAACAGTTGAGGAGTTATGGAAGTGTCTATGTGATAGCAATTATGTAATTGGAATCGGTCTTTATGATAATGTTGATTATGTTACAGGAGACAGACTTACGGAAGAAGGTCTTAATGGTTCTTATGGAATTAAGATTGAAAACGATAGGAGACCTAGATGTACTTCAAGCTTGTTCAGTTGTACAAACGCTGGTTCTTGTAATAAGGTGTATGACCTTAGCTTTATCGTATGTAACAAGATAACATTCGCAGAAACTTACTATGCAGAGGATATGGCTTTCTTATACAAAGCATTGGCTGTTGCTGGTGAGTATAGGATATTTTTCTATAATAAGGTTATGCATAGGTATAGTCATTATAGTACTAATCCTTACTCTAATGATAGGAAGTCTGTTGAGCGCCCAGATGATTTGTTTATTGCTCTTAACGATGTGTGGGATTATCTCTATAACAAAGATTGGAATCCTATAACTAAGAGTAAATTCCTTATTATGGAACATCTCCTTATTGCTGCTATTGGACATGCTAAGTATGCTATAGGCAAGGTTAAAGATAAAGAAGAAATTCTTGCTATTAAAGCAGAAGCATTTGATTGGATAGCAGCTAAGAAACGTATTGTTGATAATTTAAACAGGAGGGACATGCTCTATGCTGGTGTTTCGAAATGAGACTAAAGGTATTGTATCCGGCATAATCAGAAAGAGTAATAAGTCTGATATAATAGATATTAACAATATCTTAAAAGATGTATTTGGAGCTGATTTAACTGATAGGAATTGTTGCTACAGGGAGATTGTGGAACATAGCATTAAGGACAGGTTCTATGTCTTTGAAGAAGTAGATACACATCGTGTTGTTGCTTGTACAGGTATTACTAAGTGTAAAGATGGTTATGAGATTGACTGGACTGGAACTACGACAAAGTATCAAGGATACGGAATCATGAACAAATTATTTGATGTTATGCTTAAACACAAGTCTAAGTCTAAAGATGTCTATTGTAGTGCTTGGAGGGTTCCTAATGCGGAGCATGCAAATTTACATAATATTCTTATAGCTCATGGGTTTGAGCTTGAGAGTAAAAATGTAAAAGAGCATGGTTACTTATGGGATAAGCCGTACTTTGGTGTTATAGGAGATTGTATTAGGACATGTCCGTATCATGGTAAGACAATGCCTAGTGAATGTACATGTTGGGAAGATATGTATATCAGGAAAGCAAAGTAAAAGAGAAATAAAATGGTTACGTTTAGGAAAAGGACAGAGGTGTTAAGATGGCTTCTGTCTTTTACTATATAAAGGAGGTTAATTATGCTGAGTGCTGAAGAGTTTGAAAATAAGTTAAAGGATTTAAGAAATCATGGTAGTACAGAAACTGTCGGGCAGATGGGTTCGAGCTTAGATACTGTTGAGTTGGTTGCAGAAGATAACTCTAGGGGTGAGAATCTAAAGTGTTTTAGTGTAGACCTTAATAAGTATACTGGCAATACACTTACAGAAGAACAGGTGAGAGATATTATATCTGGTATGTCATTTGTAACATTGCCAGAAAAGACTCTTAATACGTTTCTTGAAGGTGATATGCGTAAGTCAGAATTCTATGAAGAGTTTCCTGAATGGATTGTTGTATTCGCAAATGAGGCATTATGGAATTACTCTAAGATAAGCATAAGAAATAGAAGTGAGGTATCTGAGTTCCTTATCTTTAATACTTGTAAGTCTATCAGCAAAGTTCCTATTGAGCTTAAGTCAGAGGGTAAGCTTGAGATACATCGTATGGACTCTAAGGTATGTACATTCGAGGTAGTTAGAGAATTTGATCTAGGGCTTACAAAGTCTGTGTATTACGTCTTACATACAAATCCGGAGCTTTATGATGGACTTAGAGATATCCCTTACCATGCTAAGTTTTACAGTGGCATGGTACTCAAGGACTGCAAGGTCTATTCATCGTTTGTTGCTTCAGAGGAAAATCACGATACTCTTATGATTGACGGTAAGGTTACAATCATAACAGATAATCCTATTGTTGCATACGACCATGTTAAGATATCTGGTGTTCCGGGAAGTAAACTTATCCTTAGTGGAATGAGTCCAAACCAGCCTTGTATTGGTTCTGTAACTAACACTAGATTATCCTATGGTAGATGGGAACCTGCAATAAAGTGCCCTAAGGAAATAGTGGTAGACAATGTTACAGTTGAGTGTCAATCTGCTAATCCTGTATTTAGTATTGGTGCTTATGATTGGGAGGAAGTTCCTAAAGTTGTTTGCATTGATGGTGGTAAGCTTATCTGTCCAGAGATGGAAGGAATAAGAATTCTGAGAAAGCATGGAACATGTCCTAGAGGTTCTACTAAGAGAATATCATATCCTGTCTATGAGATTATTGGGAAAGAGGATACACCTCTTAATTCCTTATCCGAAGAGTGCAAGTCAATCTTACATGAAATAGATGAGGTAGTTGTTGGATATGATAAGGATGTTACATATAAGACTACAGAAAGATGCTTAGCTATGGCATTAGAACTTTTAAGAATTAACAATTCTTTAAATGTCGGTACTATTGTTGCTGGTGTTCCTGAGACTCAGTTATTTATGTACAGGACAGCTGCTGTTCTAAGAATGTCTAACATGTCTGTAAACATTGGAGAAGAGTTTGCATTTGAGTTATCGAAACTCGCATGGGTTACTAAAAAGTTCTATGATTCAACAGTAGAGCCACATGTGAAGTATAACTGGAACCTTATGTACTTCCTTAAAGAAAAATTTGAGTGTAGTGAATACCTTACGAATGTCCTTTATGAGTTGATACCATCTTATGACCATAATTTTACTGGTTTAAAGGGTAGTGATGTTGATGCATACCTTTTGTATGGTAAAGAGAGTTATTATGATGATAAGGCTCAGGAGATGCTTAATAATAACATAGGTGTTATTATGGAACATTTCCACTTATAGCAAATAGAGTATTATACTTATTTATTAAAAGGGAGGTGGGAAGTATGTTGCCCAGAATTTCAGTTCGAAAGTTGTTACATCGTAGTTTTGTTTTAGCGGGATTCTCAGTGTTATTTGCAGTCAGTGGATTTATTATTGTCTCAGTGGTATGTGGTGAATTCAGATTAGATCAGGCATTGGGACTCAGCGGAATACTTGTTGTGGGTGTATGGGTTTCACTTTTATTCATAGGCTTACTTTATAATGTAAACCCAAAGATATGGTATAGAATACATAACGCTAAAGTGGAGCATGAACATAGTATCAGAGTATTCCTACCAAATATTTTTTACGCAACACTGTGTATTTTTGGTATTCCAGATGACGTGAAGACAACGAAAAAGAAATAGGAGGGATATAGTTATGGTAAACGCAAGTGAATTTGAAAGTGTGTTAAGACAAATAAGGGATAAAAAGTCTAGTGAATCTGTAGTTACTGGGAATCCGGTAGAAAACAAGTTGACCTGGATGGATGATGGTTCGTCCGATCTGAAAAAGAATGACCTGATACAAGGACATATCTATGTTATTAAAGATGGCCGCTTAGCTTTGTACCTGGGTAATGATCCATTAGGGTATTATGTATTTTATTGTCCTGTGACTGTGACAATCACAAATTGTTTGGATGGGAAATATCGTACACATCAACAGACACTTGTTCAGTATGAATTACAGGCAGAATTTGTAATTGGGTATTTCAAGAAGGTCATGCATAGTGTCATAGATAAAGCAGCAATAGTGCACTTAAAGACACTACCATGTATTCGTGTAGAGTTTAGCCTTGTAGACTTCGAAGATCGTTACAGAGAGTGGTATGAAGCTTCAGAGGCTGTGATAGAGGGACTACCTAAAATTGACTGGGATTCAGAGAAACAAGATAGTGCAAGCCTGGGATTTATTGGGACTAAAGATCTTACCCCAGGTGAGGTGTATTATACGGGAGGTTGTTGGAGAGCGACATATCTTTATCTTGGTAGAGATTCAGACGGTATGTTCTGTTGGTACTATGTAGGTAGCGTAACAGATTTGTTAAAGAACGATCTCCGGGAGTACAGACATCGTATGGAAAGATCTAAGAACAACAAGAAGTGTAAGCGCCTTGCTAGTGCACTATCAGATCCAGGTGCTTATTTATCTTCCGAATTTGTGGATTTAATTCATTCTCAGTGGCATGCGGATTTAACCGGTCTTGACTTGGGTTAGAAAGCTAACCCTAGGTAGAATGAATAGTATTAGGGGAAGAGGGCAGAAACTTAGTTTGTTTCTGTCCTTTTATAGTGGGAGGAATTAAAATTTGAAACAAATAAGTATAGGGCAATCGGAAATAAAATGCATAGACGTAATTATAAGGTAAGGTAGTCTTTAGCTTATATTTATGTGGGTTGGAAATTTTAATGAGATTGAATTGGAGGAACTGAACATGAAAGTTATTGAACCAAGTTATGAAATCGTTAATGATGCAGAGTATCCTAATGTCTTAAAGAAGATTGAAAGAATAGCACGTATTTGCTATAAGTCAGAGGATAAGATAACTCCTACGTCTTACCAGGAGATGATTACGGGTCTTCTTGAAAGAAAACATCTCGCTATGTTTGAACATGGCAATCTCGCTTATGTAATTGATGATAGGCTTTATGAAGAACTTATTGACGCTTCTACTTACATGACAACTCTTGTTAACTGGAGGTCTAACGTTACGGTATTTAATGTTAATAGATTGCACCTTACGCAGTATGAGAATAAGGATTATTCTACAAGGTGCGTGGTATCTGGTAATGTTAGAGTCTGGTATGAATTCTTTACAAAGGTGCTTGAATTCTCATGTATAACGGAGGGATTATGTAAACTCTATGCGCAGGTCAACTTTAATGTTGAGAACATCTTTGAGTTACACGCTTATGACAATTATACAGACTATCATGAGTATACAATCCAGAGACTTGTAGATTTCAATCAGGTGTCCTTACAGGAGAGATTTGTACATCAGACTTTTACAGTAATCTTTACTTGTGATACTGGTGTTACACATGAGCTTGTAAGAATGAGAGATGCTTCATTTGCTCAGGAGAGCACACGTTATTGTAACTATCAAAATGATAGGTTTGGTAATGAGATTACTTGTATCAAGCCGCTGTTCTTTAAAGAGGGTTCTTATGAGTATGCACAGTGGTACTCTGCTATGAGTAATGCTGAGATGAGTTATTTTAATCTTCTTAATGCAGGGGGCTACATCACAGCAGGCGAGAACAGTATTACCTAAATCCATTAAGGCTGATATAGCTGTTACTTGTAACTGGGAGGAGTGGGCACATATCTTTAAGTTAAGAGCTTTAGACATGACAGGACCAGCTCACCCTCAGATGAAAGAACTGATGGTTCCTCTCTATGAGGAGATTAAGAAAGCAAATCCGGAAATGATATCGTATTATATTGGAGGATAGTGGAGGTAAATAAAATGCGGAATAGTATGTTTAAGGAGTATGTAGCATTAAGTGGGTATTTAACGGCAATGAAGCTTGCAGCGTGTGTACCTTACTTTGTGTTGTTGAATGGTAGTAATAAGGTTGCGTGCTGGGTGAGCCTTGTTGCTAGTATATTGGTGTACTTCGTGATTTATATTATTGGTAAGAGGATAGAAGAGACTTACAAAAAGAATAAGGACATATAATAGCAGAGAAGAAAAGAGAGGAAAAATATGAAGAATAGTAATTATGTTATACCTAATCAGTTCAAAGCGCATTACACTGGAAAATTTGGTGAGTGTGATTACGACAGAAGATAGATGAGGTTGGAAGGTGTTACCTGCACTATATTGAATCTTCTGGCATGAAGCCAGTATTTCCTATCGGATATACATCTTGCCATGAGATGTTTGCTCAGTGCAGAAAATTAAAACAGTTAGACTTATCTAGTTTTAATTCTTCTGATGCTGTTAGTATGGAGGAGCCGACCACCAAGCTAGGGTCTTAAGTAAAACCGGATAAGATGTAGGTATACTTATATGTAACAATCTTGGACATTGGTTCGATTCATGTCAGGTCCACTATTTCTAAACATTATAATAAATGTTTAGAAAAATATAATATCTGAAAGGATTAAATAATATGACATTAACAAACACACACAAAGCAATTCTTGATTCAGTGAAGAGTACCTATTTTCATTCAACAGTAGATGGTGTTGTAATGGACACAGGCTTGTCTAAGACTGAAGTCATAGACAACATAAAGGAACTTAATAAGGCTGGGGTTACACAGTGTCGTCTTAATAGAAGTTCAGAATTTATTAGTGTTACGGTTACTGGATGGAAGCTTATGGGTTGGAGGTAACAACAATTATCAGAGTAGTCCCTATTACAAATAGGGACTACTCTAAGTGAAGAAGATTCATTTATGCGAGTAATATCTGTGCAGGGTAAAGTAATTTAGGTGCGTGTTAAAGGAGTGCTTGTGAGTTACGAACTATATCGTAGGATGTTATATAATTTATACATCTATGGGAAGATTACGTATAACGTTTATAGTGATATGGTGAAGAAGAAAGGAAAGACTGAAGCTGAGTATAAATATAAAGATGGGATAGCAGAGTATTTTTGGTTAACCTGGAGGAGTAGGAGGCTTATATGGTAATTACGCGGACGAAAGTTAAGCAATACAATAGCACACGTAAGATTGTAGTGTGCGTTGATGGTGTTCCGGTTTGCATAACAACATCAAGTAAGAGAGCAGCAGACATTGTTGCCTATCTTGAGGGGTATGATGTTGAGATAGCTGATGGAAAGATTAAGAGACAGTTAGATAAAGTGAGAGGAGGTCATTTGAATGGCAGTAAGGGTGAAAGTGGAGCCTGTAAAGTATGAGGTTAGTTGCGATTGCTGTAAAGCAGTACTTGAGTACATTGGGTCAGATATTCAGTATGAGGAGGTACAGTATCAGAGAGACAGTGAAACACGTAAGTATATAATCTGTCCAGTATGTAGCAGAAAAGTTTATGTGCAGTCAGAAAACAAAGCTATTGAAGATAGTGATAATAAAACGGCAGTGGAAGTCCTTGAAATGTTAAGTTTTTAATAGTGTCCAAAGTGTAAATAGGAGAAGTATAACTTGGGTAAGACTTTTAAATATCAGAGTTATACTGGGTGAGTTCTTGTGTATTATACTAGTAAGGATAGGTGAGATTGTAATGGTCAATCAAATTGACATGCTGGGTGGTAGACATAAGAGTACAGTACAATTCGCTGTGGAGACTGTTTCAAGAATACTTGGTAGTAACGTAGAGTGTGTAATTCTCTATGGTTCATGTGCAATGGGTGATTACTCTTATTCAAGTGATGTTGACTTACTTGTAGTTGTAAAGGATTTAGCTTTTAACACTAGATTATTACGGACTACTTGTACGCCTGATGATTATACTTTGCCGGATGTAGATACACATTTTATAACAAGTCAAAGTTATCATAATGGAGATAGTACGTATCTACATATTATAAGAAAGGAGGGTATACAGCTTGAACACCAGAACTTATTATGATTTTGCAGAAAATGATAAAGTTCAGTTGGAGTTGCTGTTTGAATCAGGGTCGGTATCTAGTATTATAACATCTTCAACACAAAATTACTATGAGAAGTATTTGAAACAGATAATTGAAGATTACTTCCCTAAAAAGACAGCAACTGGTGAAATGGAACGTCAGGATTTATTAAGAGCACATTCTCTGAAGAAGCTTTTGAGGATGATTTCTGAGAAGTTGAAGGTAAATGTGCCTAGGCAGCTTTATATGGGTATATTACTTGTTGATGGGTTTCACTTTAATACGAGGTATCCAGGTGATGAATCATTTTTCGCTACAGCAGATGATATTGAGGATTGTAAGATTGCGTTAAAGGCTTGCATTTCGTTTGTGGAGAAAACTCTAATTGACTTGTATTTGGAATCAGTTAATTATGTACTCGGGAATTATGATAAGTGTGTAGATTGTATTATAGATATTAAGGCTATAGATTTATTAAGCAAAGTATCGTCCTGTGTTAAAAAAGTAGAAGGGAACAAGATAGAAATTACTAAAATACCAAAGCAACTCTTGACGCGTACAACATTTCTTTGTAAAGAGTTATAATGTAAAAATGGGGGTAAATTATGGTAAGTGCTGAAGAAATATTGAATACAGTAGTGGGCACTGCTGAAAGTAGTACTATATCGGGACACAGAGATGTAAGTCGTGATGCATCTTTTAAGAGATTCTTTTCAAGAAGAACTGTACTTGCTGCAACTATAAAGGATTCTATAAAAGAATTTGATGGTATGAGCTTTGATGAAGTTGTCGAGTGTTTAGTTCCGGATAGTAAGAACCCAGATTTTGTTGAGAAGCTGTCCGAGGAAATTACGGAGTTTGGAAATAAAGTCTTGTTAGATGTTATTTTTAAATGTAAGATAGGTTCAAAGATTGAACCTATACAAATTGTTGTTGACCTTGAGATGCAGCGTTCTTATAGCGTTGGGTACCCTATTATAAAACGTGGTATTTATTATGCATGTCAGTTAGTGGCTAGGCAGTTAAAAGACGATGATTATAACAAACTATCTCCAGTGTACTCTATTTGGATTAGTAGATACCATGTTCCAAAAGAATTACAGAATACGGTAACCAGATTCAGGATTCACGCTGAGAATAGTGATGGTAAAGAGGTCTCTAAATTGCAGGAAGACGCGAGTCTAGTTAATGTAGACTTAATTCTACTTAGTGATGATTATGATTGGGATACAGCTGATACTGAGCAGGTAAAGTTCCTGCAATCAATATTCCTAGACAGGTATAGTGATAGAGTGTATAATCCAAATGTGGAGGTGACTGAAAACATGATGAATGAAATTAATGACATCAGAACAGAAGAATCACAGTACAGAAAAGAGATGGATGCTGAGAAGCAATTTGGAAGAGTAGAAGGAAGAGCAGAAGGAAGTTGTCTTAAGGAAATACAGCTGATACTAAATTTACGGGATACTTATACTGTTGGTAGGATAAGTGTGCTAGTAGATGTTTCAGAGGATTTTGTTGAGAGTGTACTTCGTATTGCTAGTACGTATAATACAGTAGATGTGGATGAGATTTATCGTAAGCTTACCGAGTAGAAGAAAGACGGAGAATGAATGTCAAGCGTTGAAGATATTAGGGACGCTAATGAGGTTATGGCAGGTCTTAGGGAGTAGTGAGCACAGACAAATGAATATATGTAACTGTTAGTTAACTAGTAGAAATATTTAGGACAGAGATTATTTATTTCTGTCCTTTTATTGTGGAAAGGATTATTTATGGAGAACGGAAAAATTTATACTAAGGATACAAGGTTAAGTGAAGTGAGTATGACAACTTTAGCTCTGCATAGTTTTCTTAGAGCTGGTTTTGTTACAGTTGGAGATGTGCTGGCAGCAGACATTGAGAAAGTATATCAGATTAGAGGGATAGGGCAGCTTACTGTTTCTAGACTTCAGTTAGAGTTAGCTGAGCATGGTATTAAGTGGAACATTGACAGATTACTGTAATGCGCTGATGAAATAAGTGTATGGAAGTTCCCATATATAATTGAAGAAGGAGGATTAGATTATGGCAAAAACAAGAAAAGAATGGAGCGAGCTTTATAATAAGCTTGAAAGTAAGTATAATCCGTACCCAGTACAGATGTCGAGAGCAGAGGTTTTTGATAAGGCGAGAACAGAGGGCTTAATTACAGATGAAGAATATTGTGAAGTACGTAATGTCTATGGGAGCCTATGGAATTACACAGGTGATTAATTAATATTTGAGAGGAGATAACTGTAGAGTAGTGAGTAACCTAGGAGATATGATATAAAGAAGACTGGTAAGGTTATTGTGATATCTACAACTAAGCAGTCTATGGGAATAGACCCATCATTTGGTGCTACAGTTCTGATTGAGGGGAAATGCTTTTTGATGTTGTAGATAGTGCTAATAAGAAGTAAAGGCGAGATAAATCATAGAGGAGGGAATTAAAGTGTTTAAAATCAATTTGATAAGTGCAGAGGATGCAGATAAGGAAATGAAGGCTGCAAGGAATAGGGCAAGAGATGAACTGATGGAAGAAATTATTACAGCCGGAGAATATATTATGTGTAGATGCCCTATGCACCGATCTTGTAGTGGTAGAAAGGTTGGACATACAGGTCTGTTCAGGGTTATAAGGAAGCAATGAGGTAATTTTATTTAGGAGAGGAGAAAGTTTATGTTAGAAATAATATAGTCTATGGTGTTGAAGCTTGTCAGGATTATGTTTATAGTGGATCATGGAGTGTTGAAGATTCTCTGTTTGATTATTTAACAACATTTGATCGTTATTATGATATAAGGAATACGGGTAAGGTTATTATGATATCGACAGCTAAGCAGGCTTTTGGAAACACAAACATCATTCGATGCTACAAGTCTGATTGAGGAAAAGAATGCTTTTGATATTCTAGATAATGTTAATAAGGAAATGATTTTGATTATGTAGGTGACTGATATTTGAGAGGAGATAACTGGAGAGTGGTGTGTAAACCAATGAATGCTTGATTATAAGCATGTACATGATACCTATAAGTAGGTATACCTGTAGAAGTTAGGTTTCTAACTTCTACGTATTATGTAATGAAGTGGAGGAAACGAATATGTTTAATATTGAGTTGATTAGTGCAGAGGAGGCAGCTGTGAGAACAAAGGCTGCGAAAGATAAAGCGAGTGATGAGCAGATGGTTGAGATTGTTAAATCTATTGAGGAAGCAATAAAGCAGGGCGAATATTCTGTGAAGATTCCGCAGAAACTGCTCTCTAAGAACGGAGGTATATTAAAGACATTAGGCTATCATGTTACGGAGAGTTTTATTGAGATGAGCTTTCTAATTAGTTGGAAGTAAATGTCACTGGGAATTTAGGTAGTCAGAACTTATGTTAATGATAAAGAATTTGGAAAGGATGTGGTATTGGTAAATTAGGAGGATATGATAAATGAAGTGTTGGGGTTATGTAATAGAGAGTGATGAGAATACATTTACAGTTGTTTTGCCAGAAACCTACTGTTGTATTGAAGGTTAAGTTACAGCGAACGGGCTTCCGGATAT
>ENA-UOJO01000959-UOJO01000959.1-human-gut-metagenome-genome-assembly--contig:-P57-NODE-959-length-40195-cov-7.483134_pt1 | contig 40195 bp, 37 predicted proteins | sample MGYA00242351_ERZ723898 | MGnify/ENA metagenome assembly ERZ723898 | reverse complement strand
TGAAAACTGCCCGCCGCGCTCCGCGGGCTTCCCTTTATGCTTCATTTTATAGGTAGGAGGCGGGGTGCACCCCACGCAAATACATTATATGAGCCGCAATGCACATACCGTGCGTCTACATTCAAGGAGAAAATATCGAGTTCTGCAACACTCTCTAATCACTTCGGTCAACGCGGGATAGGAGGCTAAAAGCGGCAGAAAGTTTCGGCGTCGCGTGTGTTTCTGCTTGCATATCTCAAAAAATGGCCGTAAATTTGCCGTTGCCGGAGGTTTGCTGTGTCGCCTTAGAGAAGGTGCTCCCGCAATTTCCGGCATACATATTTTGAAAGAAGCGTTTCGGGCTTTGTCCTCTTTAGCAAAAATCGCCAAATTTTTCAGTAATAACGAAGGATAAAAGCAGTCGTAGGAACGCTCATGCTTGTCGTATATCCACTCCCTCCGGGCGGAGGGAGACTTGATATCCGATTAAGCGTGGGAGTGGACTGTTTACTTCGTTATGGGCGTTTGGCGATGCCTGCTAAGGGATAAGCAGAATTCATCCTGCGCTTTTTTATTATCCCCAAATGTCGGCGAAAGGGTGACGCCGGCACATCAGACACTCATGAAAAACATTTTAGCTTTTATGGCCGTGGCCGCCGGCGCGCTCACATTGTGCGCGTGCTCTGACGACGACAAAGACCTCGACATCAACAACTACGGAGCGTACGAACGCCTTCCTGAAGAGCTGATAGACAATCTGTCGTCGAACTTCGAATACAGGGGTACATGCTATACGCTTGTCTATGGCCCTGAAAACGGATACAGCGAAGACACATGGCACTTCGTCTACGAGGGCAGTGACTATTACTGGCCCTACAAAGGGCTCCACGTCGTGCAGTTCTCGCCCGACAGCCGCACTGTGGCATCGCTCGGCTACGACGAACCCGTAACGCGTTTCGGTGATTACCTCACGCCCCTGTTGCCGCAGGACAAGGCTTTGCCAATCCTCGGCGACAACATACTCATCGTCACCACTCCCGACAACCGGCGCACCTATCGCATTTTTAACGGTGACGCCGACATCCTGTACACAAAGGATGGCGACCGCACAATACTGCTGCCGAGTACGGGCGGCTCGGAATACGGCTATGTAATCATGACTGACACCGATCTTTATTCCAAAGGCACGGGTGGTTCAGGCGGCGGTACCGGCGGCAGCGGCAGTTACGACCGTGTGTCGACCAAGGTGTTTGAAGTGTGGACCTATGGTTACGGCATGTCGAAAACGGTAAAACAGTCCGACCGTTGGTGGTACAAAGGAGAGGTAGGCGGCAAAGTGTGTCTTTTCAAGACGCAGCACGGCTCCGGTTTCATGGTGGCGTCTCGCAATCCCGACACTAATTGCGAAGGCTATTCGGTGGGTAGCTACAGCTACAAAGTAACCGAACAGACCATAACCTCCGGAACTTACTATTACTACTTCAACTGAAATCCGGAAAGATTGCCGGGCTAACCTGAGAAGTTATTTCAGCCGGAAGTTGTAGCCGACGGTGGCTTCGAGCGACATTGAGCGAGAGGCGCTGAAGATGTCGGCCTTCTTTGACGGATAAATATTTCCGAGACCGTAGTACAGGCGCGCTTCCAGCACGATGCTGTGGCGCGGCTGTACGTAGAATTCGCAGCCGAGGCCGGCGGCGATGCCGTAGTCGAATTTGTTGGCTATGTCCATGCTCATCTGCGACACCATGCGGTTGGCCGGGAAGCCTTCCACGTCGCCGGGATTGGCGTAGTCGAAGTTGCTCTTGATTTTGTCGCCTATCATGTAGCTGACTTCCGGGCCGAGGTTGACGAAGCATTTGAAGCGGCGGCTGCCGAAGTAGATATGCGTCATGACGGGCAGGCGCAGGTAGGTGAGCGATCGGCTGTAGTCCAGAAAATCGTCGGCTTCCTTGAAGTTCTCTTTCCAGCCGCGCTGCTCCCAGCCGAATTCGGCTATGATGCCGAAAATGCGCTCCTCGGTGTAGCGGAACGTTATGGCGCCGGAGGTGCCGTTGAGCCAGCTTTGTGTCACTCCGGGCGAGAACGACATTCGGGACAGGCTTATGCCGGCGCGTGCGCCCATGCTGATGTGCGGCTTGTAGTGTGTCTCGGCTTGCATGGCGCATACGGCGCATACGGCTCCGAGCAGTGTCAGCAGTAAACGTTTCATCAGAGTATGCCGGTGTCGATGCTCCTGTCGGGGCTGAAAGTGATGATGTAAAGAGCGTTGTTGACGGGGCCGCTGTCGTCGCCGGTGCTGTCGAAGTTGAAGGCCGACTGTATGCCGCGCCACATCGACGTGTCCTGCGGCGTGAAGATGCCGTGGTTGGCGCGCAGGTTCTCTATGAGCATGAGTGCGACGTCGTAGCCGAGGGCTCCCTGATTGGGTACAACCTCCATTGGCGCTGTGCCGTATGTCTCGGTGAAGGCTTCGGTGAAGCGCTTGGCCGGGAGGCTTTCGGCGTCAAGGAACACGCGGCTGTAGATGGTGGCGCCGAGCGTGTGGAGCATGTCGCGCGCATCGTTGCGGAAGGCCGTCCAGTCGGGGTAGCCGAAGAGGCTGATGTCGGCGGTGGCGGTGTCTTCCATGTATGCCTTTATGGCGTGGCTCATGCGGTTGAACTCCTGGAGAGCGCCGCTGGAGGGCACTATCACGTATTTGTCGGCGGGGTCGAGGATGTCGAGGTCGGACGAGCGCAACGTTCCGCTGTAGGAAATCTCTACGGGTGCTATGCCGTCGGCGAGGTACTGCTCGCGGATGTAGTCGGTGAAAGCCTGCTTCTCGTTGCGTCCGGTAGTGTTGCGGAGTATCACGGGACGGGTGTCGCCGTAGCGTTCCCTCATGCCGCGGTAGGCCTTGGCGTACATGGCGCTGTGGGGAATGTTGGCCTGTATGAGCGACGGCGTGTTGGCGTAGCTGCGGTCGCGCAGATTGAAGATGTTCAGCACGTAGGCGTCGCTTTGGGCCGCAGCTTCGGCCAGGGCGGCCATCTGCACGCTGTCCTCCGGAGCAATGATTACTGACGCCCCGCGGATGTTGTCATCGATTTTGAAATCGCTGCTGTCGTAGCAGTAAATCGTGACGGGGCTTCCCGTGCGGCTCATTTCCTCTGCGCCTACGAGCATGCCTTTGTAGAAATCGGTGTAGAGCTGCGCGTGTTTGCCCGGAGCGCCGTCTGTAAGTTCGAAAGGCAGGACTACGGCTATGGATGCCTCACGGCTCGGAGCGACAGCCGGCAACGAGTCGGCGTCAGCAGCGATGACTTCTACTGTAACTTCCTCCTCTGCCGGAACAGTTTCCGGAGCAGCGGGTGCCACAGTTGTCGGCTCAGTCTTTTCTTCAGTCGCAGGTTCTGTTACTGCGGGCTGCGGTTCGGGTATGAACAGGGGCGTCTCGTTGGGCGACGATGCCGGCTGCGAGGAGTAGTCGCTTTCTGCTGCAACGGGTATCACAATTGTCTCGCCGTGGCGCAGGCCACGGTTTTTGAGTGCCGGGTTCAGGGCTACAATCTCGTCGGGTGTGGTGCCGTAGCGGTGGGCGAGTCCGAAGAGGGTTTCATTGCGCTGCACCTCGTGGTTGATGGACGACGCGCCCTGAGGAGCAAGCTCCTCGAAGGGGAAATAGAGCGTCGTCCCCGAACGCAGGCGCTCGTTGGCACCGGGATTGTAGCGTATGATGTCGTCGCGGCTGATGCCGAGGTTGCGGGCGATGCTGAACACGGTATCGCCCGATTTTACTTCGTAGTAATAGTATTTGCGTCCGTTGATGCTCTTGACGGGCAGGTCCAGGGCATCGGCAGCCAGCGAGGCTATTGCCAGCATGCCGGAGAGCATTATGTTGCGCAGTATTCGTCGCATATCGGATAAGTGAGTGGTTTGTCGGTTAATGTCCTTGCAGCAGGCGCCGGTAACGCTCCGGATCGCTGATGAGGCGTACGGCTTCGGTGAAGACAGGATTGTGGGGATTGGTGGAGCGAACGTACGAACCGTTGTCGTAGAGGTCGCGGGCCATAAGCCCTTTCAGCATGGCGCGGATGATGACGGCGCTGCGCTGCCATTGCTCCTCGTTGAATTCTAGACCTTACTTGGCGGCAGCGGATAGAAGGGGCTGCTCGTCGTCGGGCGTGATTTCAAACCGGGCGTAGAAAGTATCCTCGTCGGGGTATTGGGCCAGCAGGGCAGAACGGTTTTTCTCAACCTTGTTGATGATGAAGGTGTTGACGATGCCTTTTGCCACGAGGTCGCGGTAATAGGGCGAGTACATCGTGGTGTCGACCGGAACGAACACGTCGGGCATGATGCCGCCACCTCCGTAGACCGTGCGGCCGTTGTGCAGGGTGCTGTATTTGAGTTTCTCGTCGAAGTGGATGCTGTCGGCGCTCCAGAGCTCTCCGCTTTTGTAGCGGTTGAGCATGTCGAGCTGGTATTCCTCGCCTTTGCCCTTGGCGTACGGCTTCTGTATGCATCGTCCGGCAGGAGTGTAGTAGCGTGCGGTGGTGAGGCGGATCATTGACCCGTCAGGGAAGGGGAAAGGCCGCTGCACGAGGCCCTTGCCGAAGGTGCGGCGGCCCACCACGAGGCCGCGGTCGTTGTCCTGGAGGGCTCCTGCGAGGATTTCGGAGGCCGATGCCGAATACTGATTTACCATCACCACAAGGCGCCGGCCTGTGTCGCCCCCGCGGGTCGTAACTTCAAAGGTCATGGGTTCGCTGTGCAGCCCGCGCGTGCTGACTACCGGAGCGCCCTGAGGCAGGAACTGCGACGCCAGTTCCACCGCCGCGCCGAGGTAGCCTCCGCCGTTGTCCTCCAGGTCGAGAATGAGATGGCGCATGCCCTTGCGGCGCAGTTTGAGCATCGCTTCGGCCACTTCGTCGGCTGTCTTTTCGGCGAAACGGCTGACACGGATGTAACCTATGGAGTCGTTTACCATGTATGTGTCGTCGACGCTGTAGATGGGAATGTCGGCGCGTGTGAGCGTGAACTCAATCGGCTCGGCCACTCCGGCGCGCTTGACGTCGAGCTTCACCTTGGAGCCTTTGGGGCCGCGGAGTACCTTTATGATGTCCGAGTTCTTCTTGTTCTTGCCGGCGATTACGGTATCGTTGGCGCTCAGGATGCGGTCGCCGGGGCGTATGCCGGCTTTCTCGGAGGGGCCGCCTACGGTGGTCTGGATGACATACACCGTGTCCTTGAGCATATTGAACATTATGCCTATGCCGCTGAATTTGCCTTCGAGTGGCTGATTGAGTTCGCGGGTCTCGTCGGGGGTGGAGTACTGCGAGTGCGGGTCGAGAGTGGCGAGCATGGCCTTGACGGCTTCGTCGACGAGGCTGTCTTCGGCCACTTCCTCTACGTAGAAGTTGGAGATGATGCCCTCGGCGTAGCGCAGTTTCTGCGAGGGGCTGAGGGAACCGGTCTGTGCGAACGCAGTCATCAGCAGCGATGCCGCGGCGGCTATGGCGAGAAATATCTTTTTCATTTATCAGTAACAGGTTTTGGAAGGAATGCGTCCACGTCGCGCCCGTAGGAGGCGAGTTCGCGCACTATGGAGGAGGATACGGCGGCGAGTTCGGGCAGGCTGTAGAGCAACACGGTCTCGATGCCGGATAGCTGGCGGTTTACGTCGGCCAGGTCGCGCTCGTAGTCGAAGTCGCGTGTGGAGCGTACGCCGCGCAGCAGGGCGGTGGCGCCGTGGGCTGCGGCAGCGTCGACGGTAAGGCCGTCGTACACCGTCACTTCTATGCGGTTGTCGCCGGGAAACACACGCCTTATGGCCTCGGCGGCCTGCTCGGCGTGCTCGCGGTCGTCGGGCTTGGCGGCGTTGACGCCCACGCCGATGACTATGCGGTCGAAAATGTCGAGCCCGCGGGTCACGATTGACGCGTGGCCTGTGGTAAAGGGCCTGAACGAGCCGGCAAAGAAAGCTGTGCGGGGTTTATGCTCAATGGGTGATGTCGGTGTCATCTTCCACTACGAGGTTGTCGATGATGAAGTTCTGGCGCTCCATGGTGTTTTTGCCCATGTAGAACTCCAGAAGCTCGGCCACAGCGTCCTCCTTGCGCAGCGTCACACGGTCGACACGCATGTCGGGTCCGATGAACGTGCGGAACTCTTCGGGGGAGATTTCGCCGAGGCCTTTGAATCGTGTTATTTCGGCGTTCGCGCCGAATCGGTTGATAGCTGCGACGCGCTCCTCGTCGGAGTAGCAGTAGACGGTGTCGTCGGAGGGCGCTTTGGCTTTCGTGCCTCGCTTGCTGGTCTTTTTGTTGCGCACGCGGAACAGCGGAGTCTGGAGCACGTAGACGTGGCCTTTCTTGATGAGGTCGGGATAGAACTGGAGGAAGAAAGTTATGAGCAGCAGGCGTATGTGCATGCCGTCTACATCGGCATCGGTGGCTATGATGACGTTGTTGTAGCGCAGTCCGTCTATGCCGTCCTCGATGTTGAGGGCGGCCTGGAGCAGGTTGAACTCGTCGTTCTCATATAGTACCTTCTGCGTGGCGCCGTAGGTGTTGAGGGGTTTGCCGCGCAGCGAGAATACGGCCTGGGTGGCTACGTCGCGGATTTTCGTGATTGAACCGGCGGCCGAGTCGCCCTCGGTGAGGAAGATTGAGGAGGCGAGTTTCAGCGCCTCGTCGCCCTTGGTGTCGTTGAGATGTGCCCGGCAGTCGAGTAGCTTTTTGTTGTGCAGGCTCACCTGTTTGGCCTTTTCGCGCGCCTTCTTGGTGATGCCTGCCATGGCTTTGCGGTCGCGCTCGCTTTCCTGTACTTTCTTGAGGATGATGTCGGCCACCTCGAGGTTGCGGTGCAGATAGTTGTCGAGCTCTTTCTTGATGAAGTCGCCCACGAACTTGGCTATCGTGGGGCCTTCCGGCCCCATGTCGCGCGAGCCGAGCTTGGTCTTTGTCTGCGACTCGAACACGGGTTCCTCCACCTTGACGGCCACGGCGGCGATGATGCCGTTGCGTATGTCGGAGTACTCGAAGTTGCGGCCGAAGAAGTCTTTCAGCGTGCGCGACACGGCTTCCTTGAAGGCGCTCAGATGGGTACCGCCCTGGGTGGTGTGCTGGCCGTTGACGAACGAGTAGTATTCCTCGCCGTACTGGTTGGCATGGGTGATGGCAACCTCGATGTCGTCGCCACGGAGGTGAATGATGGGGTAGAGCGAGTCCTTTGTCATGTTCTCGCGCAGGAGGTCGAGAAGACCGTCGCGCGAGTGGAAGCGCCGGCCGTTGTAAACTATGGTTAGGCCGGTGTTGAGGAACGTATAGTTTTTGAGTAGCGGTTCGATGAACTCGTCGCGGTACTGGTAATCGCGGAAGATGGATGCGTCGGGAGTGAAGCGCACCAGCGTGCCGTTCTGTGCGTCGCATGGCCGGAGGGGTGCTTCCGATGTCAGCTCGCCTTTGCTGAATACAGCCCGCTTGAGCTCGCCGTCGCGCACGCTCTCGATCTCAAACATGGTGCTGAGCGCGTTTACTGCCTTGATGCCCACGCCGTTGAGGCCGACGCTTTTCTTGAACGCCTTGGAGTCGTACTTGCCGCCGGTGTTCATTTTGGAAGCCACGTCGACTACTTTGCCGAGAGGGACGCCGCGGCCATAGTCGCGCACGGTGACGGTGCCCTCGGCTATAATCACTTCGATGCGCTTGCCGAATCCCATCATGAATTCGTCGATGGCATTGTCGAGCACCTCTTTGAGCAGCACGTAAATGCCGTCGTCGCTGTTGGTGCCGTCGCCAAGTTTGCCTATGTACATGCCCGGACGGCGCCGGATGTGCTCCTTCCAGTCGAGTGTGCGTATGTCGTCTTCGCTATAGTTTGCCTGTATGCGGCCTTCGTCGGGATTGTTGTGTTCCAGTTCTTCGCTCATAAATGCAAAATTAGCGATTTTTTTGCGAAACAGAGGTCTGACGTTCAGAAATTTTGCAAAATTAAGATTCCTCTCCTATTCCCGTGCGGATGGCGTCGAGGATAAGCGGCAGGTCGGAGAGGTTGAGGCGGTAGGCTGCGAGGGCTGGCATGTCGTCGCGGATTGCGCGCTCAAGTGCGGCAAGGTCGCATCCGGCTTCGACAGTGTAGCGCCGGTAAAGTCTTATCGTATCGGCCATCCGGCTTTCGGCCCAGGCAAGATGACCCATGTTGAGATAGTCCTCGGCAGCAGCTCCTCGAGCCAGGATTTCGCGGTAATAGCCGCGGGAGGCATCGGCGTCGCCGGCCACAAAAGTGCTCCATGCCAGGGCGCGCAGCAGGGCGGGGTCGGCTGCGGAGACATCGGCGCCTGCAAGCTCGCGCAGCAACGCCGAAGCACGGTCGTATTTCCCGCACTGTATGAGCGTATAGGCCATGCGGCGGCGCACGTCGCTGTCGTCGGGCTTCATGGCGGCAAGACGCTCCAACACGTTCAGGGCACGTTCGGGCTGTCCCGATTGCGAGAGGGTGTGAGCCAGACGGGTGAGAGTCCATGCGTTGGTACCGTCCATGAGGTCGGAGTATCCGTAGTGTTCGGCGGCCTCGGCGTAGCGACCCGTCTGCTCCAGGCAGTAGGCCGTTTTCTGGTAGATTTCCGCCGACGGTTCCTCGATGTCGCCAAGCAGCTGGTAGCACTGACGCGCATCGTCCCATGCGTGTATCTTGAAAAGCAGCTCGGCCGCGGCGTGCAGTGTGTCGGCGTTGCGCACGGCGCTGTCGAGGAGGTCGATGTCCTGAAGGAATATTCCACGCGCGAACGGGTCGAAAAACTCCGCACGCCTGTTGTAGAGCTTGTAGAAACGGTATATGTTCTGAACGTAAGCGCGAACGGCGGCTGTGTTGCCGGCGTCGGCATTGTCGAGCATTCCGTTCTGCTCCATGGCGTGGCGGTTGCTGTCTATCTGGCGCGCGACTATCTCCCTCTTGTCGGCCGGTGTGGCCTGAAGCGAGAACAGAATGGAGAATTTGTCGTTGTCGCACGGCATGGGCATGCGGGTGAGCATGTCGACGAGCGATGCCATCTCTCCTTCCAGCGCGGCTGAAACGTCGCTGTCGCCTTCATCGAATGGTGTGAACCAGCCCTGTATCCTGTTGAAGAACGGATAGTTCTTCAGATGCGAGAACGCCCCCATGAATATGTCGGCGCCCTCGGAGGTCATTTCCGAGAACTCGCGCATACGGTCGTAGAGGCCGGTCTGCCGCATCTTCTCTTCCCATTCGGGGTTTATCTCAATCTCGCCGCTGTCGTTTTCGTCGACTGCGGGGATATTCCTGTTGAAAATATCCTTGCCGAGGCGCATTATGTCGGGCATCATTTCGTCGCGTACCTGACGGGTCACGCGTTCGGTGTCGCGCGAGCGCAGCAACTCAAGGTATACCGAGCGAACGCGCCGCTGCCACAGAGGATGCTCTGAAGCGGCCTTGATGCGGGCGCGCACCGAGTGCGGATGGCGGCGCTTGCGGTAGCGGAACAGCGCCAGCAGTATCCAGCAGGTGGCTGCCAGGGCTTCGCGCTCGTCGGCGGATGTGTCGAGCACGTCGGCCAGCAGTTCGAAGCGTGCGGTGTCGTAGAACTCCATCAGCCCCAGGCCTGCGGCTGCAATCAGGCGCATACGCAGGTTGTGGTCGGCCGCGGAATCGCTTTCCAGCAGGGTGCGGACCGTGAGGCGGTCGTCGCCGGTCATGGGGAATACGGTCCATATGCGCTCGAAAAGTTCGTTCTCGCAGGCGTTGTTGCGGCGTCGCAGTTCCGCGGCGGCATTGTCAATGTCGAATGTAGCGGCGAGCTGCTCACGGATTTTCTGCCGTTCGGTTGCGGCGTCGGCAATGGTGCGCTCCGGATGCACGCCGAGCGTGCGCAGCGTGTTGTAGTAGAGGGAGGAGGTGGATTCGGCCATCATGCGGCGGGTGCAGCGGTCCACGATGCGGCGCAGGTCGGCGCGCAGTTCGTCGTAGCTGTCGCGGCGCCCGGGGTCGCTGACTCCGTCGGCGAAGTAGCGCAGCATGTAGCGGTAGTGCTCGGCGGCACGGTCGAGGTCGGAGGTAATGGTGTAGTCGCGCAAGGAGGATGGCAGTGCGCGCACCGTGTCTATGGCTTCGGCGAGGCGACCGGCTTCGATGGCTTTGGCGGCCGATGTCCTGAATCCGTTGATTTCTTTGGTTGTCATACAAATGATAATGCAAAGAATGTGCCAAAGTTCACGCGGACGTGCACATTGCGCGCACTTCCTGCCACTGCGCGGCGCTGAGAACCGATGCAGGGATGTGGGCGTTGCGTCCGTCACGCATCTCAATGGCTACGGTGCGTCCGTCGTCGGTGATGCTTTTCACGTCGCTCCATACCACCGACTGCGGCGCTACCGGCGGATAACCATCGCGCGGAGTGTAGACGGTGCGGATGCCGTCGTCGGTGAATTCCATGCGGTGGGGCTGCGAGGCGCGCACGGCATCGGGAGCCAGTGCCGCGTTCATCCACACGAAGCCGAGAGCCATGGGCCAGATTATGAACACCACCATCAGCGCTACCACAAGAAAGCGCCAGTCGGCCATGCCGGCAAGGGCAAGCGCCGCGACCGGCAGCGCAAGAAAAAACCGTCGCCTCCACAGCCACAGCCGCGCGAGGCGCGCGGCTGTGGCCGAGGGTGCGACGGTAAACTCGTCGGTAGAAATCATCAGTCCTTCTGAGGCAGTGCCACGCCGGCTTTGATGCCGTCACGCTTCAGCAGCGCGTCGATGTCGGCATCGTGGCCGCGGAAGCGACGGTAGAGGATGGCGGGATTTTCGGTTCCGCCGCGCATCAGGATGTTGGTGCGGAAGGAGTCGGCTGTCTTGCGGTCGAAGATTCCGTTTTCCTTGAATGCTGCGAAGGCGTCGGCGTCGAGCACTTCGGCCCACTTGTAGCTGTAGTAGCCGGCGGCGTATCCGCCTGCAAAGATGTGGCTGAACTGGGGCGATATGAGCGAGCCTTCCACCGGCTCGAAGATCTGTACCTGCTCCACGGCGGCATTCTCGAATGCGGCGACGTCGTCGACGGGCTTGTCGATGGTGTGCCATGCCATGTCGAGGTAGCCGAATGTCAGCTGGCGCATGCAGGCGTAAGCCGCGCCGAACTGTGCGCTTGCCACGAGGCCGTCCACAAGTTCCTGCGGGATGGGGGCGCCTGTCTGGTAGTGGCGGGCGAAGCCGTCGAGGAACTCACGCTCGGTCAGGTAGTTCTCGTTGAACTGGGAGGGCAGCTCCACGAAGTCGCGGTAGACGCTTGTGCCGCTGAGCGAGCTGTAGTTCACCTCGCTGAGCAGGCCGTGCAGGGCGTGGCCGAACTCATGCAGGAAAGTCTCCACTTCGTAGGGTGTCAGCAGCGAGGGCGTGTCGCCTGTGGGTTTGGTGAAGTTCATGACGATGCTGACCTGCGGACGCTCGTCGACTCCGTCGGCCGTCACCTGCTGGTCGCGGAAGCCGGTCATCCATGCTCCGGGGCGCTTGCTGGCGCGGGGGAAGAAGTCGGTGTAGAGCACGCCGATGAATTTGCCGTCGGGACCCGTAACATCGAATGCCTTTACGTCGGGGTGATAAACCTCTATGCTGTCGTTCTGCTTGAACTGAAGTCCGTAGAGCTTCGTGGCGAGGCCGAACACGCCCTCAATCACGTTGTTAAGCTCGAAGTAAGGACGCAGGGCCTCTTCGTCGAAGCTGTACCTCTCGGTCTTGAGCTTGTTGGAGTAGTAGCTGTAGTCCCAGGGCTTGATGTCGACCTTCCGGCCTTCGAGTTTGGACGCGTAGGCTGTGAGCTCTTCCATCTCCTTGCGCAGGGCCGGCTTGTAGGCGTCGCGCAGGCGGTCGAGAAGATTGTATACGCCCTCCGGATTCTGCGCCATGGTGCGCTGCAGCGAGTGGGATGCGTAATTGGGCGCGCCCAGGAGACGTGCCAGCTGCATGCGCAGCTCGGCGATGCGGCGGAGCACCCCGGTGTTGTCGTATTCTCCCTTGGTGTTGCGGCCGGTGTAGAGGCGGTACATGCGCTCGCGCAGGTCGCGGCGGGTGGAGTATTTCATGAACGCCATGTACACGGGCTGGTCGAGGGTGAAGAGGAATTCGCCCTTGCGGTCCTTGGCGGCTGCGGCTTCGGCAGCAGCCTTCACGCTGCTTTCGGGCAGGCCGTCCAGGTCGTCGGCCGTAAGCCAAATCTCGTAGGTGGGCAACTCTTTCTGTACGTTCTGGCCGAAACGGGTGGTGAGTTCCGAAAGCTCGGCGGTGATTTTGCGGAACGTCTCGCGGTCCTCGCCCTCGAGGGCGGCGCCGCTGAGGGCGAACGAGTCGTAGGTGTTCTGCAAAAGTGTCTTCTGCTCAGGAGTGAGGTCGTACTGGTCGCGGTGGTCGTAGACATACTTCACGCGCTTCCACAGCTCCTCGTTGAGGATGATGCCGGTGGAGAACTCCGAGAGCTTGCGCGAGGCCTCTATGCTGAGGTTCATCATCTCGTCGTTCGCATCGGCCGAGAGGAGGGGGAAGAATACGTTAAGCACACGGTTGAGCTCGCGGCCGTTGCGCTCCAGCGCCACGATGGTGTTGTCGAAGTCGGGCACGCTGCGCTGCTTGGTTATGGCGTCGATCTCAAGCTGCGCCTGCTCGATGCCACGGTCGATGGCCGGCATCCAGTGGCTGTCGTTTATCTGTGAGAACGGCGCTGTCTCGTGAGCGCCTTTGAATTCGCTGAAGAATGGATTCTGTGCTGTGGTCATGAGGCAGGTTGACGTAAGCAAGGTTAACGGTATCAAAAATCTTTTCATTGCTGTTTTTGTGATATTCTGATACAAAATTACTGAAAATCGCGGTAAATGACACATCTATTAAATATTTTTTGTAATTTCGCTTTATGAACAATGAAGCATGCATCATTCAGCTGCCTAAATTCTGCGACAGCCGCGGCAATCTGTCGGTCATAGAGCAGAGGGGCGCGTTGCCTTTCGAGATAGCGCGCACCTACTGGATTTATGATGTGCCCGGCGGAGAGCGACGCGGCGGCCACGCGTACATACGCAACCGCGAGCTGATGGTCGCGCTCAGCGGCAGCTTTGAGGTGCTTGTGGACGACGGACTCGGCAACAGCCGCACTTTCCGGCTCAGCCGCAGCTATTACGGACTGTATGTCCCGGCAGGTCTTTGGCGCGAGATGCGGGATTTCAGCACCAACGCCGTGGCAATGATACTTGCTTCCGAGCCTTACGACAGGGCCGACTATATCGAGAACTTCCGACAATTCAGACAGTATGCAAGAGAACAAGCCGGTAAGCGTCCATGACTGCGGGCTCCTTGAGCTGGACCGCCATCACAGCCGCCGCAAGGGCGACCTGTCGGTGGTGCAGAACGGCGACGGTCTGCCTTTCGACGTGCGTCGTGTGTTCTATCTCTATGATGTTCCGGCCGGAAGCGCCCGCGGAGGTCATGCCCATTTCCGTACGGCGCAGATGATTGTGGCCGTGTCGGGCAGTTTCAGTCTGCTGCTCGATGACGGCACCATGAAGCGTACCGTAGTTCTCAACCGCCCCTTCCTCGCTGTGCATGTGCCTGCCGGCATATGGAACGAACTGTACGATTTCTCGTCGGGAGCAGTGGCGCTTGTGCTTGCCTCCGATGCTTTCGACGAGGCGGACTATATACGCGACTACCGGGCTTTCAGGCGTTATCGCGCCTCCTTGCAGCCATGAACGGCTCCATACAGGCTCTGCGGGCCGTGTTCATATTGATGATTTTTCTCAGTCACTTCCCGTTCGGGGAGTCGGTGAACATGTCGTTCATGGGCGACTGTGGCGTCAGCATGTTCATGATGCTCAGCGGCTACACCATGATGCTGGCCTACGGCGGACGTGCTTCTGCTGCGGGAGGCATTGAGTGGATTCCTTTCATGCGTCGGCGCCTGGCCCGCATTTACCCCGTGCATCTGCTGTGCTTTACCGTGTGCTCGATATGGGGCGGCGGACTGCTTGCCGCCGTAGCGGGATTGCTGCTCTTGCAGAGCTGGGTACCGGATGCCGGAGTGTTTTTCTCCTACAATGCTCCGTCGTGGTTTCTCAGCTCGCTGCTGCTGTGCTACGCATTGTTCCCGGCTTTGTCGCGTGTGGCTGTCGCGCGTCCTAAAGAGTTCGGATTTCTTTTGCTCGGGATTGTCGCGGTATACCTGCCCGTGGCTGCGCTGCTGCCTGAACGGCTCGATTTGTTCGGGCTGTACGTCTGGCCTCCGGCACGTCTGATAGATTTCATGATAGGCATGTGGCTGTATGTGGCCGGGCCGAGGCTTGGCGGCACATGGTGGCGTGGGGGAGCCGTGACGCTTTTCGCTGCGGCCTGCGTGCTTTGGTTTTATTCGCCCGAATGGCTGCGGCTGGCTATGCTGTGGTATGTCCCGTCAGCAGCCGTTATAGCCGCATTTGCCGGTAACGGTGCTACCGGCAAATGGGCGCCTGCGGCACTCGTGTGGCTGGGCAATTCAAGTTATGGCTTCTATATGATTCATTATTTCTGCATCGGGGTATGGCGTCGAGCCGCAGAACGTTTCGGCATGGATGCCGGCTCATTCGTAGGGTTGCTACTGACTCTTTCCGCAGCCGTTATCTTGGGATATATGATAGAAAAATGGTCGCGGGCGTTCCGTCCTTCCGGGAATAATGCGTAACTTTGAGGCGTAATTATGAACAGGATATTAAAAACCATAGCACTCTGTGTATTGTCTGCCCCGGCGCTGCATGCCGCGCCGCCCGCGTTGCAATACTCGGCAGAGTTCGTCGGCGCGACTTCCACCGGCGATTTTGCGCCCTATATGCTTGCCGCAGGTCGTAATGGCCTGCTGTCGCGCAAGAATACTGCGCTGCTGGATGTGGCCGCGTCGAAAGCCCTCGACGAGAGCCGGCGTTTCTCATGGGGCGCCGGAGTGGAGCTTGCCGCAGGTTATTCTTCAGCTACGACGTATGAGCGCTACGATGCCGCTACGGCTACGTGGGGAACACATTCGCAGCGACCGGCGCCCTTGTACGTGCAACAACTGTACGCCACGGCCAAATATCGTCGTGTATTTCTGACTGTGGGTCAGAAGAGTCCGCGCTCCTACATCAGCGACGACCTCACGGCTGCCGGCGATTTCGTCCGCAGTTCCAACGCCCGCGGCATACCGGGCTTCGAGGCCGGTTTCCTTGATTTTGTCGACATACCTCTTACAAAAGGCTGGGTGCAGATAGACGGTGTGCTCGCCTACGGAAAATTTACCGACGACAGTTTCCGCCGCGGCCAGTTCAATTACTATAACGATATTCTTGCCACCGGTCTGTATTACACTTACAAGCGTTGCCATCTGCGCACGAATCCGTCGAAACCGTTCAGCGTGACGGTGGGTGTACAAGGCGCCGGCCAGTTCGGCGGCCGCACGGTGCGCTATGAGCAGGGCCATATAACCAAAGAGGAACACCGAGGCTTCCGATTCAAGGACGCATGGGACATGATGCTGCCCGTCCACAACGGCGGGGAAGGGTGGTTCACCGGCAACTCGCTGGGCTCGTTCGACGTGATGCTCCGCTACCGCTTCCGCGAAGGTTCTGAGATTAGGGCATACCTTCAGAATCCGTGGGAAGACGGCTCAGGCATGGCAAAACTTAACGGCTGGGACGGAATCTGGGGCATAAACTACCGCCGTCCCGGACGCCACGCGCTGATGTCGGCGACGCTCGAATATCTCGACTTTACAAATGAAAGCGGTCATGTGCACTGGGCTCCGGGCGATTATCCCGGCACCACTGTCACAAGTCGCGCCACCGGTGCCGACGATTATTATAACAATGACGTCTACGGCGCCTATGCCAACTACGGCATGGCAATAGGTACACCGTTCCTCATGGCGCCCGTCTACAACCGTGACGGCGTACCGTTCTTTGCCCACAATATGGCGCGCGGCGTCCATGCCGGAGCATCCGGAGCCATAGGTGGCGACATTGACTGGCGCGCGGCATTCAGCTATCAGAAAGCGTGGGGACAGGGACGCGTGCCGCAGGCGCATCCGCTTCACAACACATCGTTCATGGCCGAGGCCGTATGGCGTGCCGACCGGCTGCTGCCGGGCCTATGCCTGACAGCGCAACTGGGCATGGACTGCGGGTCGCTGCGCGGCGACACGTTCGGCGCTCTTATTGGCATCCGCTACGGCGGCAATCTGTTTGAGAAATGAAAAAGTCATACAATATACTTCTCGCTTTCGTCGCCATGCTGCTGACGTGCGCGTGCACTCACAACAACGGCGACATCGGTCCGCTGTTCGGTACTTGGGCGCTCGACTGCATGAGCATCGACGGTGAGCCGCAGCCGCAGCCGGAGGATGTGCAGTCATTCCTGCTGTTTCAATCGAACGTGGTGAAGGCTGAGCGCTTCGACAGCCGCAACACACTGCTAAACTACCATGTGGGCACCTGGGAACGCGACGGCGACAGGCTCGACCTTGATTTCAACCACCGCGACGATGCAAACAAGCCTGGCACGGGAATCTACAGCGCGCCTGAATGGCTTCACTTCACCGACCGCGGCATAACGCAGCTCACCATCGTCAATCTTCACTCCGGACGCATGGAGCTGAGGCAGACAACCCCTGCCGGCCAAACTATTACTTACGACCTCCACAAGACTCACTGATATGATTGACAAGAATAAAACCGTACTCGTAACAGGTGCTGACGGATTCATAGGCTCGCACCTCACGGAAACACTCCTCGCCGAGGGCTATCGCGTGCGCGCACTCACACAATACAACTCGTTCAATAACTGGGGATGGCTCGACGGCGTACGCCATCCGTCGCTCGAGGTGGTGTGTGGCGACGTCCGCGACGGCGATTTCTGCCGCGAGATTTCGCAGGACTGCGGCACCATATTTCATCTGGCGGCACTTATAGCTATACCTTACAGCTACGTCGCTCCCGACAGCTACGTCGACACCAATATCCGCGGCACGCTCAACATGCTTCAGGCAGCACGCGCATGCGGCGCCGACCGCATCGTCGTCACCTCTACCAGCGAGGTGTACGGCACTGCCATGCAGGTGCCTATCCCTGAAACTCACCCCCGACAGCCGCAAAGTCCTTATTCGGCTACAAAAATAGGCGCCGATGCTATCGCCAAGTCTTTCTACAATGCGTTCGACCTCCCGGTAGTCATCGCGCGCCCGTTCAATACTTATGGTCCGCGCCAGAGCGCCCGTGCAATCATTCCGACCATCATAGGTCAGATAGCGTCCGGCGAACGCCGCATTAAAGTAGGCGATCTCACGCCCACACGCGATTTCAACTATGTGGCCGATACCTGCCGCGGCTTTATCGCACTGGCTTCCGCGCCGGGTATCGAAGGCCGGGAAATCAATATCGCCACAGGCGTAGAGGTGACTATGGAGGAGACATTCCATACCATCGCCCGCATAATGAATGCCGACGTGGAGTGGGTGACAGACCCCGCGCGTCTGCGTCCTTCCAAGAGTGAAGTGCGCCGGCTCTGTGGAGACAATACACTCATCACCACGCTTACCGACTGGCGTCCGCAGAACACATTGGAGCAGGGCCTGCGCAAGACGGTGGAGTGGTTCGTCACGCCCGGCAATCTTGACGGCTACAAGACTGATATATACAATCAATGAACGACGGCATTCTTTTTCTCGGCGGAGCCAAACGCGTGGCTATGGCGCGTCTGTTCATGAAGGCTGCGGCGGAACGCTCCCGCGGGTGCCGCATCTTCAGCTATGAGCTTCGCGCCGACGAGCCTATCGCCTCAGTGGGTACGGTTATCATCGGCCGCCGGTGGAGCGACCCGGAGGTGGTGGAGGATATACGCCGCGTGTGCCGCGAAAACGGCATAGGCATCGTCGTGCCGTTTGTCGACGGCGCCGTGGAGGTGGCTGCACGTGTCAGGGATACTGACATCTTCGTGCCTGCGGGATGCCCCGGCGATGCCGAGGCGATGTTCGACAAGGTGCGTGCGGCGGAAATATTTGAGGTGATGCATATTCCCGCGCCTGCTACGTACAAAGGTGGCCCGGTGGACCGTCCTCTCATCGCAAAGCCGCGCCACGGTTCAGCCTCAAAAGGAATCATAAAAGTAGACAGCGAGGCCGACCTGCCGGCAAACCGGGAGGATTATCTGATTCAGACGCGGTTCGACCACAGAGAGGAAATCAGCATCGACTGCTATGTGCGCGAGGACTTCGTGCCTACGGCCATAGTGCCGAGAAAGCGACTGGAGGTTGCCGGTGGCGAGGTAGTGCGCAGCGTCACTATCGACAGCCCCGAGGCAGTCGAACTTGCACGCTTGACAATTGCCAAACTTAAACTGCTCGGCGCTGTCACCATTCAGCTTATCTGCGATCTTGACTCGGGCAAGCTATACGTGATGGAGATAAACCCGCGCCTCGGAGGCGGGGCGGTATGTGCGGTACATGCCGGCGCCGACATCCCGGGGATGATTCTTGACGAAGCTGCCGGCATTGTGCCCGCCCCGTCGTCCTACAGGCCCGGCACGGAAATAGCACGATACATGCAGGAAGTAGTCTTTTATCTTGACGAAGATGGAAAAACAATCTGAATCCCGAAAGAGAGTTATTGTAATAGCCGAGGCCGGCGTCAACCATAACGGCGACATTAATCTCGCGCGGCGCATGGTGGCGGAGGCCCGCAAGGCCGGCGCCGATTATGTGAAATTTCAGACGGCTGTGCCTGAACTGGTAATATCGTCGATAGCCCCCAAGGCCGAATATCAAAAGGAGACTACCGGCACGCAGCAGAGTCAGCTCGAGATGTGCCGGGCAATACATCTTCCCCTGACCGACTATGAGGGACTTGCCGAGTTGTGCCGCAGGGAGGGTATAGGGTTCATGAGCACGCCTTTCGACCTGGTGAGCATCGACACGCTGGCGTCGCTGGGGATGGATTACTGGAAGATACCATCCGGCGAGATAACCAATCTGCCCTATCTGCGCAAGATAGGCCGACGCGGCGAACGCGTGATAATGTCGACCGGAATGGCGACGCTGCCTGAGGTAGAAGCCGCCGTAAAAGTACTGGAACAGGCCGGGACGCCGCGCTCGTCGGTGTGGCTGCTGCATTGCACCACACAGTATCCTACACCTATGGAGGCCGTTAACCTCAGGGCCATGGATGCGCTGGCTTCACTGGGCTGCGCCGGTGTTGGTTACAGCGACCACACCCGCGGTATCGAGATACCGGTGGCTGCCGTGGCTATGGGCGCCTGCATCATAGAGAAACATTTCACGATCGACCGCAATCTGCCGGGACCCGACCATCGCGCGTCGCTCGAACCGGACGAACTTAAGGTGATGGTGGATTCCATATGCAATGTGGAGCGCGCCTTGGGCGACGGCAACAAGACCGTGGCCGAGGTGGAGCGTCCTAATATTGAAGTCGCGCGCAAGAGCATCGTGGCCGCGCGCGACATCAAGAAAGGTGAAATACTCACCGAGGACAATATCACGGTGAAACGCCCGGGCAACGGTCTGTCGCCCATGCTGTGGGATTCGGTGCTCGGCACCACGGCTGTGGCCGATTTTCCCTACGATTCGCTGATAAGGCTTTAGGAAGCTCTTCAGCGCAGACGGTTCAGGCTGTCGAGCTTGCGCTTGTCGCGTGCCATGCCGCGGTAGGCGCAAAGAGCCATAACCAAAGCTACGACGAGCAGCAGCACGCCGCCGGTCCAGAGCAGATGAGCGTCGGGCATACCGACTGTCACGACGAAGGCGCTGGCTACAATCGAGCCGGCCAGAAGCAGCATGCTCACGAGGGTAAGGCGCATCTGAAGGCGCAGGTTCTTGTAGGTGAAGATGTTGAGCAGGAGCAGGATGCCGATGCAGGCGTTGACGGCAAGCAGTACCGGGGTGTCCTTGACGAATACCGGCGACCAGCTGTTTGCGGCGTCAATGGCAGTGCGTTGTGCGTACGGGGTGAGGCAGAAGATGCACATAAGCACTACTGCCACCAGGAGGAAAAGAGTCTGAATGCGTTGGATTTGCATGGTTATTTGTTTTTATTGTAGTATCTGTTGTAGGTCTCGATGCTGCGGGCGTGCTGTCGCGCCATGATGGGACGGAGCGCCTGCATGTCGATGTAATGCTGTCCGCTACCTCTCTCTATCGGGAATACGAGGCGCCGCAGGGAGTCAGCCTCGGCGGCGGCAGGGGATGTATGGCCCGGCAATATGGGACGGAGTTCGTCGGGCACATGCTGCGGCGTCGCCGGCACGACGTGTCCTACGGGAGGATAGCCGATGACGGTCCACATGGTCTGGCCGTCGATGACTACCGATGCTACGGATGAACGCCTGGGAATGAAATCCTGGTCCACAACCCAGCGGGGAGAATAGGACTCGGATGCGCAGTCGACTTGCAGCAGTGAATGAACGAATGACCGCGACAGGCGTTCGGTGAAAAGTTCGGGCGTTATCTTTCCGGATTTGACGGCTTCCTCTGACAGCCGGCGTGCATTCTCGTAGCGAATGTAGCCCATGCCTTTGTTATCGTCTCCGCTGACGCTGAAGTTGGTGCGGATGAGGACTCCGTCAGGCGTGCTGTCGGCGTCATACCGTATGAATCCGTGATCGGATGTCTCGAAGTATGCCGCCCCTCCCAGCGCGTCTATTACGCCGAAGTTGGCCTGCACCCCCATCGGACGCGGAAGCGAGTCGAGCATATGCTGGAAGTCGTCTACCGAGGCGCAGGAGCGTAGCGCAAGCGTCATGACGGCACCTTCGCGGTCGCGCAGGCGCGCGGTATCCGGTGCGAGATTATAGCTGGCGGTGTTCATTATTGCGAAACCTCGGTCGTTGACTCCGGCCCATGCGTCGGTCAGCAGGGAGTCTCCGCCGTTGTACAGCGCGCAGTATCCGTGAGTGACTTCGCCGGCTGCGGTACGTTCCACGAAGTTCATGTCGCCGGAGCTGTCGCGGTGCTTCCACAGCAAGGGTCGCCCGGTGGCCGAAGCGCGTGCGCTCACCACCATCGACGTGCATGCTTCGGCGGCAGTTCCGCCGAGCAGGAGCATAGCCGTAGTAAGTATAGTTGTCAGTTTCATTGTGCAAAAATAAGAAAAAATATAAGACTTATAAAGTTTAAGTTTATAAGACTTATAAGCCGAAGCGCCCGCCCCACAACTTGGGGCAGGCGCTTCATGGGATGCATGAACTTAGCGCACACGCAGTTTCTGACCGGGACGCAGGGTGCTTTTGGCGCTTATACCGTTGAGGCGGCATATCGTTGCGACCTTAGTGCCGTTGCGGGCAGCTATGCGGCCCAGCGTGTCGCCTTTGCGTACGGTGTATGTCTTGCTGCCTGCGGCCGATTTGCTGCCGGAGGAAGCGGCCGGACGGTTGGGGTACTTGGCACGGTAGGCCTGTGCGTACTCCGCGTTGGCCTCCGGCGAGAAGTTGCGGGCGTTCTGATAGGTGCGTTTGTCGAACGTGTAGGTGTCTGTGTGCGTCGTCTGGTTGGCGAAGTCGAAGATGGCGCACGGGTTGATAGCATAACCCATGTAGCGTGTCTCGAAATGCAGGTGGGGACCTGTGGAACGGCCTGTGTTGCCGCCGAGGGCGATGGGCTCGCCGGCCTTTACGTACTGGTCGGGCGATACGAGGAATTTCGACAGGTGACCGTAAACGGTCTCAAGGTCATTGGTATGGCGTACCACTACGTAGTAGCCGTAGCCGCGGCGCTCGAAGTTGGTGATGCGTACACGGCCGTCGAAAGCGGCGTAGACGGTGTCGCCAATGTTTACTTTGAGATCCACTCCCTTGTGCATGCGGCGGAAGCGGCGACGATAACCGTAGGGCGACGTGATATATCCCGGTACGGGCATGGCGAATTTCGATACGTCAATATCAGCCGTCTGCGGCACATCGATACCGGCATAGCAGTTGACATGCTGACTTTCCCAGCCTTCGGTGTAGATGTCGAATTCGGGTTCTTCCTCTTCGCTGAACAGAGCTTCGAGGTATTTTGTCGTATTGTCAACCTGTGCGGCGGTGTTGCTTTGGTTGGCAAGCAGGTCGCCGTGTTGCTGGTGATGCTGTCCCGGCAGCTGATAGTTCTGTGCGGAGGCGGTCAGCGCTCCTGCGAGCAGACAGCCGAGGCTTAGTCCGATAAATTGTATTTTGTGAGAGAGAAACATCAGTATTGAAGGTATGTGCTTTAGGGTTTAAATCTCGTCAGGAGCATAAAGGAAGCGTGCGGGACACGGCATGTAGTCGAAGATTTCTTCGGGACGGAAGAAGCGGTTGATTTCGATTACGGCGTTTTCCGGGGAGTCCGAGGCATGCACTATGTTTTCCTGTCCACTCATGCCGAAATCACCGCGTATGGTGCCGGGTGCCGCGTTGCGTGCGTTGGTGACGCCTGTCATGGCACGAACTACTGCCACTGCATCCTTGCCTTTGAGGCAAAGCACGATAACGGGAGTAGCGGTCATGGATTCCACAAGCGAGGGGAAGAATGGGCGGTCAACGAGATGTGCGTAATGCTCGCGGAGGATAGCCTCATTGAGCTGCATCATCTTGATGCCGCTTATAATCAGTCCTTTGCGCTGAAATCTGGTGATAATGTCGCCAATAATAAAACGCTTTATTGCGGATGGTTTAAGGATTACGAATGTCTGCTCCATGTGGTATAGGGCTTGAACCCCTTAATTTTTGGTTTCCCAAAGTTAGCCTTTTTTTGCCGGAATAGGAAACTTTTGCCGTTTAAATTATGTGAAGAAACGTTTAGAATTTCGGCCCTATTTCGTAAGGTGTTTATGGATAGCTGTTTATGAAAATATTTTTTACAACATGTTTTGAACTTTCGTTACTGCGTTGCGATGATCCAGCTATATGAAAATACCGGCCGACAGACTTATTGGAAGTCGGCCGGCCGGCAGAGTTATGGTGGGTTTAGGTATCAGAAATCAAGCATGTCCATAGCCATGTAGTGCTGATAGGGATGGTCGCATGCGGGGCATTCCTCGGGAGGCTGAGTGCCTTTGTATTCGTATCCGCACACAAGGCAGCGCCAGGTGATGGGAGTGTCGCGTTTCCACACAGTGCCGTCAGTTACCTGCTTCAGGTAAGCCTCGAAGCGCTTCATGTGTGTCTCCTCTATCGTGGCTATGGCACGGAAGTGTTCGGCGATTTCGGGGAAGCCCTCGTTGTCGGCCACGAGGGCCGCATTGATGTAGAAGTCTACGCCTTCCTCGCGTTCCTCGCGGATGGAAATCGCAAGGTTTTCGGCGGTTGTGCCAATTATGCCCGTGTCGACAGGCAGGGTGGTCTCAAGGCTTCCGCCTTCAAGGAATTTGAAGTAGACTTTGGCGTGGCGCAGCTCGTTGGCGGCTGTCTCGCGGAATACTTCGCCTATGGGGAAATATTCTTCTTTGTCGGCCTGTGCGGCGTAGAATGTGTAGCGGGCATACGCTTGCGATTCAGCCAGATAGGAGTTCGCAAGATTGATTTCGGTTTTTGTCCCTTTTATGCTTTTTTTTGTAGCAGACATGATTGTAGAGATTTTTTGGGTTGCTATGAAATCAGAACAAGCATGCTTCCGGAAAGGTTCACTCTCGCAGTATAATGATTCCAGGCATCATCTTATTGTAGAATCTGAGACTTCGTCGGTTGGGATTGACGAGTATTGAGGTGCCGCCGGCAGCAGCTACGGCATGCATCAGCGGATAGTCGGCCGGACTGTCGGTAAGAATGTATTGCGGTAGTCTGCCTCCAAGTCGCTCGCACACGGCCCGGAGTTTTGCCCCTCCGCGGCAGTCGAATGTAATTCCGGCAGCCTCATGCTGAGTTGCCACATTCTCGCCGTTCCAGAACGCACGTATATAGCCTTGCAATGCGGCGGTTGCTAAAATTATTCGGAAGCCCTCGGCACGTTTTTGCTCTATGAATGCTATTACGGCTTTGGAGTATACGGCGGCATCGCCCATGCGTGTTATGATGGGCCTCGATATAGCCGCGAGCCTCATGCATCGTTCTCTGTAGGCATTGTGGCTCAGAAGTCCGGCTTTACGCAGCAGTGTGGCCCATGCTATGGCTGCGCGGCGGCGTGTGTGCATGGCCGCGCGCACATACAGGCGGAATGAGTTTTGCCGTATGAGTGTGCCGTCAAGGTCTACGACTACCGCCTTGGCTAATTCTGTGCATCCGCTGACCATGGGAATCGTATTAGACAGTTGTACAGATGGAATTCCGGCTTGACGAGGGGATGACGTGTCGTGACGGTGATGGCGGCGCATTTCACGCAAGCGCCCGGGTGGGATGTCTTCACTGCGTCTTTTATCGCCTTCATTGTGGCTCCGCTGTCTATGGCGTCATCCACGATGAGTATATTTGTGGCAGCGGTAACGGCGGCGGGTATAGTGCCGCTGAAAGCAATAGGTTCGGCATGCCGCAGCATAAGCATACGCGATTCAAGAATGCGCAGCGCATCGTTGACGGCGCGTGGAAGCTTCCTTACCAGTCGTCGCATCAGACCGGTCTTTGCAGCGGTAGACGGCCTGCGGAGTGTCACATAGCAGTGCGGCACGTCAGTGAACATCTTCTCGGCCACGTAGCGTCCTCCGCTTTCAATGCCGAGTACCATGTCGGGCACGAAGCCGGCTTTCTCAACCGCCTTTTGCAGGCCCACGCATGCCGCGCCGAAGCTTTCGTTGTCGAACGTCAGTACTTTCATGTTTTTTCAAGTGGGCGTGAGATTATTTCCGCCAGCTGAGGGGTGAGGTGGTTTGGCGAGAGTGTCGATGCTATTTTGTCGAAGTCGTATTGAGGCAGAGGTGTCTTGCCGATACGTTCAATTTCCTTTGCCATCTCGTCAATGTCGTTTACAAGAATTCCGAATGGACCGAGCTTGTCGAAAAGATATTCGAAATAGTCGGTGCGTAGCGCTATGACAGGCTTGCGGAATCGGATGCAGTCGAGTATGGCACCGCTGGCTATGAGTCTGTATGTGTCTGTAGGATATAACAATAGTATGTAGTCTAACTCACTCACACTGCGCCCGAATTCATATTCCGGCAGTGGCTCTTTAGGATTGGAGGGAATGGAGATACCTGCTTTCTGAAACGGTTCCGGGTCGCACTGTATGTGCCCGACGATGTGTAGGCTTATGTCTCTGTTGTCACTCAGCTTTTTAGCAAGCATCAGGAGGTTGTCCGAGCCTTTGTATTCGTTCATTATCCCCACTGTCCCGAGCCTGATGGTGCCGTCGTTCTTTTCCGTGGCTTCGTCGCTGTTGGCCGGACTGCCTATTAGCGGATGGTCTATGCTGCTGAAACGTTCGTAGAGCCGGGGTGAGACAAGCGGACGCAGATTCTGAAGCAGCACATCGCCGAGGACTATAAAACGCATGCCGGGTGCCGGATTTCGATCCGGTTTGCCGAAGTACGAATTTGTGAGGCGTATCATCAGTCTCTTATATGCCCTGCTGTGCTTCTCCGAATTTACAAGGTACTCCAGTTCGCCGTGACAGCACACAACGATGCGCCTTTTGAGTCGTCGGTTGATAATGTCTATAGCTTTCAGCGAAAAAACATTGTTGAAATTGAAGAACAATATGTCGTTGTGCTTGCTCGATAGAAGGAGTCGCACGTTTTGAAAAGCCGAACATAGGTATCTGAGCAGGAGATAAATCCGCTTGCTGCCGCGTGGAACATATATTTTCCGGCTCTCTGCTATTTTGTCGCCCAGACCGGTGGTGAGTGAGTGCATTGACGATGCCGATGCATAGCAGACCACCTTGCCAGGAAATGTGTTGCAAAGCATTTCCAACAGCGCCCGGTTGATCATCGAATGAAGGGTATCGACCGCAAAGGAACTTATATAGCGGATTCTCATCTCACTTTCACACATTCAGAAGCCGGTGATTCATTGTTGACACGGTCAAGAGCTGTGACGCAGTAATAGCCGGCGCGTTCGGCGTCGAAGCAGCATTGCGGAGTAACGCCGGCTATGCATGTCGGGTCGTTGATGTCGGGCTCTTTATCGGGGCAGAAGTAAACCACATAGCGCACGGCATCGTCGGCGCGCCCCGCTGTTTCGCGCGAATCCCAGCACAGACGGCCGCCCTCGGCGTGCACACCTTCCACCGGCCAGGGGCCGTCGGATTCAAGCCAGGGATATGCCGGTGGCAGCGCCGGAACTGTCTGGCGGAACTCCGGGCGGCCGCACAGCGCGTAGCCGGGCCACCAGCACATGCCACCTATCTCGTGGCGCCGGCGCTGGAGGGTCAGCTTTTCGTCAAGTTCGCCGGCATCGGCGCAGCGTTCCACATCCTGACCCACGTAAATGTGTCGTCCCTCGGCATTGTCGGCCCACCAGTCCACGAGCACCCTGTAGGGCGCAGCCTTGTGGTCAAGCTCCCAGTACAGTTGCGGCATCAGATAGTCCACCCATCCGCGGCGCGCCCAAAGGAGCACGTCGGCATATAGCCTGTCATAGTTCTGCAGGCCGGAAGTGGCACTTCCGCGCGGGTCGCTGGTTATGTTCCGCCATATGCCGAAGGGGCTGACGCCGAAGCGCACCCACGGCCTGGGGCTGCGGCGCACTGCGCGGCTTACGTCGGCGATGAGCGAGTCTACGTTGGCCCGGCGCCAGTCGCCGCGTTCCATGCCTTTGCCGTAGCGGGCATAGGATTTGTTGTCCGGGAACTCCTTGCCCTTGATGGGGTAGGGATAGAAATAGTCGTCGAAATGCAGTCCGTCTATGTCGTAGCGCGCAAGGATGTCCTCGACCACGCGCACTATATACCGGCGGTTTTCGGGCAGCCCCGGGTCAAAGTACAGTTTGCCGCCGAAGCGCAGGAAGCGTTCGGGATGCTTGTGGTAGATATGGCCCGGAGCCGGCACTTGTCTTGCACCTGCCGTCACGCGGTAGGGATTGAGCCACGCATGCAGCTCCATGCCGCGCGCGTGCGTCTCCTCGATCATGAATTGCAACGGGTCCCAGAATGGCCGTGGAGCTTTGCCGTCCTGCGTCAGGTAGCAGCTCCATGGCTCGATTTCGCTCTTGTAGAAAGCGTCGGCCTGCGGGCGCACCTGAAAGAACACGGCGTTGACGCCTGCGGTTTGCAGAGAGTCGAGTTGTGCGCGCAGATACTCCTTGTTGGCGGCTGTTCCGCGTTTCAGATAACCGTCCTGATAGACGGTGTGCAGCCAGGCGCCGCGAAATTCTCGTTTAGCCGGAGTCTGGGCTGTTGCTGTGAAGGTCCACAGCAACAGCCATATAACCAATGTATTGCGAAATCGGAGCATTATTTTACGATTATGAATCCTCCTTTAGGCTGAAGCGTGAGGCGTACTTCGCCGGGTCGCTTCACTTTCAGCTCGCGGCGCACGAGAGTACCCTCGGCGTCCGCGTCGCAGATGACGGTGGCTGTATCGCCTTTAATGAGCATCGGCACGTCAAGTTTGAGCTGAAGGGGTTCGGTAAGGTTGCTGATGCCGGCTATGTACCATGTGTCGCCGTGGCGGCGCGCTATCACGGCGTAGCGCCCCGGGTATCCGTCGATGTAGCGTGTCTCGTCCCAGCTTGTGGGCACTGTTTTCATGAACTCCAGAGCTTCGGCCGGCGCGTCCGTGAGGTTGTTGGGTGCGAGGGCGAAGTTCTGCACGGCGTTCTGGTACAGTACGGCAGTCGCCAGCTGAAATGCGTCGGTGCTGCGGCGCACGGGACCCGACGCGTTGTCGCGGCTGAGGCGCTTGTTCAGGAAACTGCCGCCGAACTCCATCGAGCCGAGCGTGTTGCGTATGAACGGATGAAGCGTGGCATGCACTTGCTCCACCTCGTCGTTGAACCACTGGCTGAATATCATGTTCTCGGAGGCGAGCACGGCCTCGCTGCCCACGTAGTTGGGATACATCCGTTCCCATCCGCGCGGCATCGTGCATCCATGGAATATCACGCTTATGCCGTAGTCGTTGGCATCGCTTAGGATGTCCTCGTACAGGCGCATTGTCTCCTGTTTGTCGCCGCCGAAGAAGTCCACCTTGATGCCCTTTACGCCTATCTGCTTCATCCATTTCATCGCCTTCTTGCGCTCTATCGCGCGGCACATCACGTTGACGGGGCTCTGCACTATGTCGTTCCACCATCCGCTTGACGAGTACCACAGCAGCACGTCCACGCCTTTGCCCCGTGCGTATTCCACGAGCTTCTCTATGCCTTCGCGGCCTATGTTCACGTCCCATGCTGCGTCAATGAGCACATGGTCGTAGCCCATCTCGGCGGCAAAGTCGATGAATGTCTTCTGGTCGTCGTAGTTGATGCTGTTGTCCTGCCAGAGTATCCAGCTCCACATTCCCTTTGCCGGACGTGCCGGCACAGTGGCTTCATAAAGCGGCTCCACAAGGTCCCACGTGACCGTCGTCTCCACTATCGGCTCGAGATTGTCGCCTATGGTGATGGTGCGCCAGGGCGTCTCCGCCGGCAGACTCATGGCCGCCTCGGTGCCTCCGCTGCCGTTGTTCTCTCCTTTCATCGGGAAGGCTATGGTGTAGACTCCGTCGGCCGAGGCGTCGCTGATGTGCGATCCCACGTAGCGGCTGTCCACTCCGGTCTCGCCGAGAAGCACCCATCCGCCCGCCGGAGTGCGGAACAGTGCCGGGAAAGTGAAGCCGTGGCCGTACTGCGACCGGGTGCCTACAGGTACATCCACCATGTAGACTTCCTCATAGGAGGGCTTTGAACGCTTCCAGCCGGTCATGACGTCGCTTTGCGGAGTCACGAATGCGGTGGAGCCGTCGGGCAGCGCGAAGCCGGATGCTTCGGAGGAGATAAGTATGGCGCCGGTCTCGCCGCCGTGTGCCCGCGGAATGAGGTAACGGAACGCTACGTCGTTGTCGGCCACGCTGAATTCTACGCCCAGGGTGTCGCCCTTGGGGTTTAGCGCGTAAGCTTTCAGCCTGCGCGCCGAGTAGGTCGCTTCGGAGTGCTTGATGCGGTCCTGACGGTAGGTCTTGCGCACGTCGGTCGTGTCGGAGCTGATGATACGCATGCCCTGCGTGAAGTCGCCGATGTCGCTGCTCAGGCCCAGCGGCGAGGGCTTGAGATATGTCGCGCCGTCGCGCTCCACGCTGTAGTGCAGTATTCCGGAGTTGTCGTCGAGGCGCAGGGTGGTGCGCCCGTCGGGGCTGCTGACGGCGATGTCCGCTGCCGATGCGGCGAGCGATGCGCCTATGAGTGCAAATGTGAGAAGTCGGTTCATATCGTGGTTTCAGAATTGTACACCTTCATGGTGCGCTATATTATAGATTTCGGTTAATTCTTCGGTCGTGAAGCCGGCGGTGTTGATGCCGGAGATGTTTTCTTTCAGCTGGCGTACAGACGATGCGCCGACAATTACCGAAGTGACGCGGCTGTCGGCCAGCAGATAGTTGATTGACATTGCAGCAAGGCTGTCACCCTTACGACGTGCTATGGTATCGAGTTCACGCGCCGCATGCACCCTCGCTTCCGTGACCTGACCGGCCTGCAGGAAACCCGTGGGCTTCGCAGCGCGGCTGTTTTCCGGTATTCCGTGCAGATACTTGCCGGTGAGCAGCCCCTGCGCCAGGGGCGAGAAGCACACTATTCCGCTGCCGGCGTCGTGTGCGGCGTCGAAATTATGTTCCATCGCCTTCGTATCGAAAATCGAGGCGCGGTACTGGCTCACGAGGCAGGGCACGCCGGCCTCTTTCAGGATGGTGTAAGCTTGTTGCTGCTGCTCGGGAGGATATTTTGAGATTCCGGCATACAGTGCCTTGCCGCTGCGTACAATCGAGATGAGGGCGCCCATCGTCTCCTCCACGGGAGTGAATCCGTCGTAGCGGTGGCTGTAGAACACATCGAAGTATTCCAGCCCCGTGCGCCTCAGACTCGCGTCGCACGACGCTATCAGGTTCTTCCGTGACGAGCCGTCTCCGTACACGCCCGGCCACATTTCGTGGCCGGCCTTGGACGATATGAACATTTCATCCCTGTGGGTGTGCAGGTCCGACCTCAGTATCTTGCCGAAATTCGATTCGGCGGAGCCTGCCGGAGGCCCGTAATTGTTGGCGAGGTCGAAGTGGCACACTCCATGCTCAAAGGCGTATATCACCATTGCCCTCGCTTCCGCATAGTCGTCTGTGGCGCCGAAGTTGTGCCAGAGTCCTAACGATATTTCAGGCAGCAGTATGCCGCTTTTGCCGCATCGTCTGTATTTCATTGTCTTTCAGTCGGTTTGTGCGTTAATTGCCAGAAGGCCACAGCCGAGGCTGCGGCCACATTCAGTGAGTCGACGCCGTGGGCCATGGGTATGCGCACCACGTAGTCGGCACGGTCTATTACGTTGCGGGCCAGCCCGTCGCCCTCGGTGCCGAGGATGATGGCGAGGCGTGGTTCTGCGCACAGAGCCGGGTCGTCAAGGGCTACAGAGTCGTCTGTCAGCGCCATGGCCGCCGTGCGGAAGCCCATGGCGCGCAGCTCGTCGAAGCCGCCGCCTTCGGTCCACGCCCACGGCACGAGGAATACCGAACCCATCGACACGCGCACGGCGCGTCGGTTCAGCGGGTCGCACGATTCGGGCGTCAGCAGCACGGCGTCTATGCCTAAGGCTGCCGCCGAACGGAATATCGCTCCGATGTTTGTCGTGTCGGTCACGCCGTCTATGACGGCCACGCGCGAGGCGTCGCGGCACACCTCTGCGGCCGATGGTGCCCGCGGTCGGCGCATGGCGCAGAGCACCCCGCGCGTCAGCGTGTAGCCCGTGAGCGCAGCCAGAGTCTCGCGCTCTCCGCTGTACACGGGCATATCCTGCGGGCAGCGGGCTATGATGTCGGCGGCGTCGCCCTCTATATGGCGTCGCTCGCAGAGCAGCGCCAGCGGCTGCATCCCGGCATCGAGCGCAACGCGTATCACTTTCGGACTCTCGGCGATGAATATCCCCCGGTCCGGGTCAAGCCTGTTGCGCAGCTGCGCCTCGGTCAGCGAGGCGAACATCGCCACTTCCGGCGCGTCTGCGTTATATATATTAATAATGTGTGGCATGGGCTATTTGTCGCCTATGCGGTAAGGCTTTTCGCGGAGGGCCGATGCTATGCCTTCCATCGAGGCCGGCAGCCATACGCGCATCTTGCCCTCGCCGCGGTTGGCCCAGGCGTAGTAAGGTATCAAGTTCAGCCGGTCAACGTCGGCGCGGAGGCGTCCGTCGCTGTCAAGACCTATGAATTGTGCCTTTGCCGAAATCATGTCTACGCCGCCCAGTATGTCGGTGCGCTCCACGGCGAACTCCGGGTTCATGCTCAGCAGGGCCGACGCTATGTCGCGGTCGGGGTTGTCGGTCCATTCGGCGCAGTACACTATCGGGCCGCGCTCCACGGCCAGCATGCCGCGGTCGGCCTCAACCTGGTCGTTGGCCTTGACGGTGCGCGGTGTCATGTCGAATGCTATCTCCACCACGTCGCCTTTCTTCCACTTGCGGCTGATGCTCAGGTAGCCGTCGGCGAGGGGTGCGTCTACCGGAGTGCCGTTCACGCTCACGCTATAGCCCTTGCCGTCAGCTCCGGATGTGTAGGCATAGAGGTCGGACGGCACGGGCGCGCCCTGAGCCCAGCCCGGAATGCGTAGCCGCAGGTCCACGTTGCCGGCGCGGTTGCCTGCCACGGTTATTTTCATCCGGCCGTCGCGGGCGTAGTCGCCGTGCATGTCGAGGCTAAGCTTGCGCCCCTGCACGTCGATGGTCGCCTTGTTGCCGATATAGAGATTCACGAACACCTTGTTGCCGTCGGTGGCGTACACGTAGCCCGGCAGGGAAGGTATGAAGCGCGAGAGGTTGGAGGGGCAGCATGCGCAGCCGAACCAGGCCTTGCGCGAGTATGCGCCGTCGCTTGCCAGCGGGTTGGGGTAGAAGAATGCGTCGCCCGCGAGCGAGATGCCGGATACGAGGCCGTTGTACAGCGTACGTTCCAGCACGTCGTAGTAGCGCGCGTCGCCGTGCAGCAGGAACAGGCGGTGGTTCACGTACACATTGGCTATCGCGGCGCATGTCTCGCAGTAGGCCGTGTGGTTGGGCAGCTCGTAGTTGGCGCCGAAGGCCTCGCCTTCGTGGCGCGCACCCACGCCGCCGGTGATGTACAGCTTCTTGCCGGTGATATTGTCCCATATGCGCCCTATGGCCGCTATGTAGGCGGTATCGCCGGTGAGGGCGGCCACATCGGCCATGCCGGCATACATGTAGCCCGCGCGCACTGCGTGGCCCACGGCCTCGTCCTGCTCCGTCACCGGCTTGTGCGACTGGAGATACATGTCGCGGCGCTCGGTGCGCCCGCGCTTGTCGAGGAAGAACTTTGCCTGGTCGAGGTATTTCCGGTCGCCCGTGACGAGATATAGCTTGGCAAGGGCCATTTCGGCTATCTGATGTCCCGGCACCAGCGTGAGCTGCCCGGGGCCGTCGCCGATGTTGCGGCACACGCAGTCGGCATAGCGGATGGCTATGTCCAGGAAGTTGCGCTTGCCCGTGGCCTGATAGTGGGCCACGGCGCCTTCCACCATGTGGCCCAGGTTGTAGAACTCGTGGCTCAGCACCTCCACGCTCGCCCAGCGCTTGTTCGGCGTCATCCAGCTGTGCGGATGGGCCGGATTCATCGTGAACGAGGTGTTGAGGTAGCCGTCAGGCTCCTGCGCGGTCGCCACTATTGCCAGCACGCTGTCTATATAGGCTTCGAGGCGGGCGTCGGGGTAGGTCTGAAGCAGATAGCTCGCGCCTTCGATGGTTTTGTACACATCTGTGTCATCGAAGGGGAAGCCTCCCACATGATAGTCGGCGCTGGGGTGGGCCGCTTTGTGGAAATTCTCGTATCGGCCGCTTTCCTCGCACTTGCTGAAGGCCAGCGGCACCGTTACGTCGCGCGCTGCCTGCAGGCGCGGACTCCACAGGGGATCGTCCACTTTTACGGACGTGAACGATACGGGGTTGATGGGATAGCCGTGGGCTTCGGCGCCCGTTGCGGTCGAGGGTGCGGTGGAGAAGAGCGCGGTTAGAGCCGCAATATACAGGTATTTCATGACGTCAGAATGTTTTCAGCCAGGAGGATATTTCGTCAAGCATGGGTTGGCGCTTGCCGTCGGGACCCCATATGCCCCAGCCGTGGCCGCCTTTGGGATACATCAGCAGCGTGGCCGGCACGCCGGCAGCCTGAAGCGCCGAGTAGTAGCGCAGGGCGTTCTGCGGATGCACCACGTCGTCATCGCCACAGTGGATTATGAATGCCCGGGGCGTCGTGGCAGTGACCTTGTTCTCGGCCGAGTATTCGGCCGCCAGGTCGTCGGAGCCGTCCTTGCCTATGAAGCCCTGACGCGTACCTTTGTGCGTGATGGTCTTGTCGAGCGATGCCACGGGGTAGAACAGCAGCTGGAAAGCCGGGCTGCACTCCGGCGTGGGGTGGGTGGCTACGGCCGATGCCAGGTGGCCGCCGGCCGACGAACCCATGATTCCTATCTGCTTCGGGTCTATGCGCCATGCGGCGGCGCTGTCGGTCAGAATCTTGAATGCCCGGCGCACATCGTCCATCGGTATTTCGCGGTCGCCTTTGGGCATGCGGTACTCAAGCACGGCGAATGCCACGCCCTCGCCATTGAAGAACGGCACCCAGTCGTAGCCCTCGTGTCCGGTAGCTAAGATATAGTATCCGCCGCCCGGGCAGCATACTATGGCCTTGCCGTTTGCAAGTTCGGCCGGAGGCAGGAAAACTTTCAATTTCGGGTTATCGAAGCTGATGGCGCGCGGAGGCGTCACTTCGGCGCATGTGGTTCCGAAGAGCGCGGCACAGCAGAAAATCATTGCAAGCAGTCGTTTCATAGTACAATTATTGGTTAACACCACAAAGTTAGTGATAATATTTTTTGAAAAAAAATCCCAAACGCTCCTAAAGAAAAATTCGCGGTATGCGTCTTGAAAAATGTAAGGCCCCGCAAAGGCGGCGGTCAGTGAACCTTAAACATATATCATAACTAAAAAGAGATTCTATGAAGTTCAGACTTCTACTCGCATCCGCGGTGCTTGCCACCGCCTCCATCTCGGCCTATGCCGATACGTTCTATGTAAGCCCCGAGGGCGCAGGCGAGAAAACCGGCGTAGACGCCGAAAACGCCATGGGCGTCGACGAGTTCCGCGCAAGCGCAGCCGGTTTGACCAACACATCCGTCGTAACATACCAGTTTGCTGGTGGTGTATATAATTTTGAAAAGAGCGTGAAATTCGTATACGGCTCTGCTCCAACACTCGTTGGTAATGCCGATGGAGAGCGCACCGTATTCAGCGCAGAAAACCAGAGTCCTGATCTTGACTTCGCTAATGGTGGTGGTATCCTCTTTATCCGATTGGATACTAGGGATCAGTCTGCAACAAGTCCTAAGGAGAAGCCCATAAAAATATCCAATATAGATTTCTGCAATTTAACTAACGGTAAAAGCACTGGCTCCGGTGATGGTGTAATTGCAGCAATTGGTTTAAACAACTCCGGATATGTTGAAATAGAAAACTGCTCGTTCAAGAACAATGCAAGCACATGTAATTACGGTGGTATAGCATTAGAAGCCTACCGTTCTACCGTGATAGTTCGTAACTGCACTTTTGAAGGTAATAAATCTGAAGCTCGTGGCGGCGCTGTATTCATTCGTTCAAATGCAGGAAATAAAGGCATCACGGTGTTCGAGAACTGCCTGTTCAAGGACAATGAGATAACAGGCGAAATGGGTGGCGCTGTTTTCTGCAACAGTGTGAACAGCACAACATTCGTTGACTGCACATTCGCAGGCAATAAGGCTGCCGCTAAGGGCTCGGTTCTTTACTGTAATGGTGTGGATGCCACCTATGCTCGTAAAAATATCTTCATCAGTTGCACAATTGCCGATAACCCCTGCACTGAAGATGCCCCCATCATGGTTGGCAATGGCGGCAATGCCGGTCAACTTTGGCTGATGAACAATATCATCGTCCAGAAACAGGGTGAAGCCCGCGAAGCTACGGGTGCCGTGATTGGCACGATTGCCACAGTACCTGTCGCCCTGACTTCCGGCGGCTACAACTATCTCGGCTCCGTGGAAAATGCAGGTGAAGACTGGGCTCAGACAACCGACGTTCTCGACAAGGATTACGCCTCGATTTTCGGTAACCATACAATCAACGCTACCACCGGCCTCATCAAGCCCTCTGTATTCGTTGAAGGTGCGACGTCCGAGCAGATCAAGACTACGACATCTACATGGGGCTTGACAAATGGCGTTACCATCGCCGACCGTGGCGAGAACGTGGCTCCCGGCGCAGGTGCATTCACTCAGACCGCAATCTCCACCGGCATCACCGACATCGCCAACGATGCCGATGCCGTGAAAGTAATCGCCCTCGGTGGCGGCAACTACACCGTAGCAGGCTATGAAGGCGCAGTAGAGGTGTACAGCGTAAGCGGTGCCCGCGTGCTCACAGCCGTTGCTCCCGAACTCAACCTCTCCGGCCTCGCTTCCGGCGTGTACATCGTGCGCGCAGGCAAGACCGTGGCAAAGGTTGTCCGCTAAACAAGACATGTACTAAGGTAAGATAGATTTAAGTTATTGAAGTGGTTTCAGGGTCGGCCGTTGAGGTCGGCCCTGAATTTTTTACTATCTCAAAAATAGCCAATCCACCGACTTGTAGGGGACGTACGGCTCGTGTGCTCGCCGTCAAATCGCTGGCAAACAAGGTATTACCCGCCGAATGGCGGGTAAAATCCGGTTAGCCACCGGGTTAAGGCGCAAAGCGCCGTACCCGTGGTAAATCCGCAAAAAAGCATCTACCCGCCGCATGGCGGGTTGCACCGCGCCAACACACGATCGCCCACTAAAAAACTTCTGTCGCTTATGACCTTCTGTCCCTCTGTATCTCGCCCTCAGAGCCTCTTCAATGCGTCCTCATGGTTGCACAGCCCCCGCCGGATGGCTGGTTGCACCCATGAATAAATGTTATTGAACATGTTGTGCAAATTATCGGCCTGTCGGTGAGCCAAAGATTCACTTTTTTTGTTAATTTTGCGGCATAATGTAAAAAACGGGAACATATGTTCAGGAAAACTTCTATCCTCAGTTGCGCCGCAACGCTTGCCGCGCTCGTGACTATGGCCTCCTGCGGAGGCAACAAGGATGCCGATGTGCTTAAACATCAGGCACAAAGAGTGGACGCCGAGCTGGCTGCCGAGGCTGCTGCAGCCCCGCAGCTGTTTGCCGAGGCCGATGCCGAATACGGCGATTCGGCTTTTTGTGTCAACGTCGTGTTCGCCGACTCGGCGCTCCATGTGTCCGACTACTCGCAGGAACTTGTGGAGTATTTTATATCTGACGAAATAAAAAACCGCGCCGGCAAGGACCTTGACGAACTGGTTAACACGCTTGCCAAAACCAAGGAGCCGCTGCGGCTGACGCTTACCGACGTCTACGGCACTACCCGCAGCTACGACATGCCGGCCGTGACACTGCGCACCTTGTTCAAGACCCAACGCTCGCAGTTGCGTCTGCCGGAAGTGCGCACGCAGGTGCTCGCCATATTTGCCGACCGTGCATTCCGCTTTGCCGTAGGTCCGGGTGTGCAGAAAGCCGACTTTGCCCTTAAATCAAGTTTCGCCACGTACACGGTGGTCTACGACAACGCAAAGGCTTACTCCAACCTGAATGTGGCAAACCTTAAGGCACGCTATCTGAAGATACTGAAGCCCATGTACAAGGCCTACGGTCCGCTGGCCGACGCTGTTGTGGAAATGAACCGCAGCCTCGGCATCGACGGCTACCGCTTTGTGCTCACAACCCCCTCCGGCGACTCCGAGCTGAAATGCACCCTTCCCTGGCGCGAAATACTTTCTGAATAATAGTTTATAGTTGATAGTGTATAGGTAAGAGGGAGGCGGCGTTGCCGTCCTGCCTTCGGCCCCTTCCCCCCCCTAAACCCTAAAAAACCTCTTACCTATAAACTATAAACTATAAACTAAAAGAATCCCTCTTACCTCTAAACTATCAACTATAAACTAAACACTTGCCTATAAACTCTAAACTATCAACTATAAAAAAATGACCCTCGTTTTCAGATCTCGTTATTTTGTCTAGTTCGTTACGCAGAGGGCCGAGCTCACCAACATGACGCCGTCCACACCCGGGCAGATGGTGTTTGCAAGCCATCTGCGCGACGAGTTGGAGGCCATGCACCTCAAGGACATCACTCTCGACGATAACGGCTACCTCATGGCTACCCTCCCCGGCAACATTCAGGGCAAGCATGTGCCTGCTATCGGTTTTATCGCCCACCTCGACACATCGCCCGACATGAGTGGCCTGCACGTGAAGCCGAGGATAGTGCGCGACTACGACGGCTCGACAATAGTGCTGAATGCCGAAAAGAATATCGTACTGTCGCCCGAAGAGTTTCCCGAACTGCTCGGCTACAAGGGACAGGATCTGATCGTGACTGACGGCACCACACTGCTTGGCGCCGACGACAAGGCCGGCATCGCAGAGATAATCAGCGCCGTGGCTTATCTTCAGGAACATCCCGAGATCAAGCACGGCCCCATCCGCATAGCTTTCAATCCCGACGAGGAGATAGGCCAGGGCGCGCACAAGTTCGACGTGCAGCGCTTCGGCGCCGAGTGGGCCTACACTATGGATGGCGGCGAAATCGGCGAGCTGGAGTACGAGAACTTCAACGCCGCCGTCGCCAAGGTGACTTTCCGCGGACGCAACGTACATCCCGGCTATGCCAAGCACAAGATGATTAACTCGATGCGCATCGCCAACCAGTTCATCATCATGCTCCCGCGATGGGAAACTCCCGAGCACACCGAGGACTACGAGGGCTTCTACCACCTCGTGGAGATGAAGGGCAGCGTGGAGGAAACTGTGCTGACCTACATCGTGCGCGACCACGACCGCGACCGCTTCGAGCGCCGCAAGAAGGAGCTCGAGCACCTCTGCCGCAAGATCAACAACGAGTTCCCGGGATGTTGCAGCATCGACATACGCGACCAGTACTACAACATGCGCGAGAAAGTGGAGCCGCAGATGTACATCGTGGACATCGCCGAGGAGGCCATGCGCCGTGCCGGCGTCAAGCCCAAGGTGCAGCCCATCCGCGGCGGCACAGACGGCGCGCAGCTTTCGTTCAAGGGTCTGCCCTGCCCGAATATATTTGCCGGCGGCCTGAATTTCCATGGCCGCTATGAGTTCGTTCCCATACCCTCCATGCAGAAGGCGATGGAGGTGATTGTGGAGATAGCCCGCATTGTGGGTGAGCGCTGACAGGGATCCTCTCGTCGTAGTCGTCACGGGGCCTACGGCCTCGGGCAAGACTGCGTTGGCTCTTGACATAGCCTCTGCGCTGGGATGCGACATTATCTCGGCCGACTCAAGGCAGATTTACCGCGAACTTCCTGTCGGCACAGCTGCTCCCACTGCCGCTGAGCAGGCGCGGGTACGCCATCATCTCGTCGGCTGCAAGTCGGTCACGGAGGGCTACAGCGCCGCGGCATTCGAGTCCGACGCGCTGCGCATCCTCGGCGATATGTTCGCCTCCGGGCGGCGGGTGGCCGTGGTGTGCGGCGGCTCCATGATGTACGTTGACGCCCTGGTGCGCGGCATTGACGACATGCCGTCGATCAGCGACGCCGTGCGCGACCGGGTGCTTTCTTTCTACCACGAGCAGGGCCTTGAGGCCCTGCTCGCTTGGCTTGAAACCATCGACCCCGCCATGCATGCCGTGGTGGACCGTCGCAACCCCAAGCGAGTGATCCATGCCGTGGAGATATGCCTCCAGGCGGGTGTGCCCGCTTCGTCGTTGCGCACGGGGCAGCCCAAGCCGAGGCCATTCCGTGTGCTCAAACTGTGTGTCGACATGCCGCGCGAGCAACTGTTCGCCCGCATCAATGCCCGCACGGATGCCATGATGGCCGCGGGATTCCTTGACGAGGCGCGCCGCATGTTGCCCTACCGCCACTGCAACGCCCTCAACACGGTAGGCTATAAAGAGCTGTTCGCCTATTTCGACGGCACGATGGATCTGCCTGTGGCGGTAGCCAGAATAGCGAAGAACACACGCGTGTATGCAAAAAAACAACTCACATGGCTCGCACGCGATCCCGACGTGGTGCGTCTCGACGCCACGGACTATTATGCGCAAGCCATGACCTTAATTAACGATATGATATGACAGACAATTCAGAACTCACTCTGTGCGCCCAGTACGCTGACCTGCCGACGGCTTCCATAGCCGCGGGAGTGTTGCGATCGCACGACATTGACGCTATAATAGACAACGGCACCATGGGTACGGTGCTCCCTCCTGCCGGGATGATACGCCTGATGGTGCATAAGTATAACTATGACCGTGCCCGCGAGATACTGGCGCAGGGCGGTCTGCTTGACTGATGCTGTTATGGAAAAATGGAAGACTCTCGGCAGCGAATATCTGTTTCGCCGCCCGTGGCTTACGGTGCGCAAGGACCGTCTGCAACTGCCCAACGGGGTAGTGCACAATGAATATTACGTGCTGGAATATCCCACATGGGTCAATGTAATAGCCCGTACGCGCGACGGCCGTTTCGTCATGGTGGAGCAATACCGCCACGGCCTTGACGACATCTTCACCGAACTTGTGGCCGGCGTTGCCGAGGAGGGCGAGGATCCCATTGAGGCCGCTAAGCGCGAACTCCTGGAAGAAAGCGGCTATGCCGGGGGAGAATGGAGCCTGAGCATGGTTATCTCGGCGAATCCCACCAGCCATAACAATATGTCGTATTGCTTTATCGCCGAGGGCGTGGAACTCGTCAGTGGCCAGCATCTGGACGAAACCGAGGACATCTGCGTGCATCTCCTCACCGTCGACGAAGTGCGCTCCATGCTCATTAACGACGAGATAAAGCAGTCGCTCATGGCAGCTCCCCTCTGGAAGTATTTTGCCCTGAACAACCTCCTTTAGTTACAAGCACTCCCCATTTGACTAATTGGGCATAAGTAAATTGTAGGGATGCACCCTGGTGCATCCGCTTCCCTCATATAAAATCAACAGCTTATTTTTCTGAGGGCGAGACACATAAAGACACAAGGTCATAAGCGACATAAGAATTATTTTATTGTCCGGTAAAACGCTATAAGATACGATATACTAGATATTAACCTACATATAAGC